>Ga0268299_1002619_pt1 | contig 20353 bp, 13 predicted proteins | sample NOBtaG_FD_193484 | JGI IMG/M metagenome (GOLD analysis project Ga0268299, IMG submission 193484) | Activated sludge microbial communities from bioreactor in Nijmegen, Gelderland, Netherland - NOB reactor | ecosystem: Engineered > Bioreactor > Aerobic > Activated sludge | place: Netherlands... | reverse complement strand
GGTCACCGGACTCAGCACCGTCACCATGATGGGCGCTGGCAACGACCACAGCTGCGCACTGCTCGTCGGCGGCGCCGTGCGCTGCTGGGGCTTCAACCTGTTCGGCAACCTGGGCAACGGCACCACCACCGATTCGGCCGTGCCCGTGACGGTGACCGGCCTCCCGGCCGCCCGCGCGCTCGCCACCGGCAGCCACCACAACTGCGCCCGGCTGACGGACGACACGCTCCGCTGCTGGGGCTTCAACTCCAGTGGGCAGCTGGGCAACGGCGGGAACACCAACTCGTCCACGCCGGTCACGGTGGGCCTGACGGACTTCGTGGCCATCGAGGGCGGGGCGGGGCACACCTGCGCCGCCGGGTCGACCGGCAAGGTGTTCTGCTGGGGCGCCAACGCCGCCGGCCAGCTCGGCACGAACAACTCGAACCCGTCGGCGGTGCCCGTCGCCACTTGGGGCGTGAGCCCGGCCACAGTCATCGCCACGGGCGGCTCCCACAGCTGCGCCAGCCTCATCGGCACCGTCCACTGTTGGGGCTACAACGGCTTCGGCCAGCTGGGCCACGGCTCGTTCTTCTCCAACAACCTGCTCGTGCCCGTGCGCGTGCTGAACATCAGCACGGCAAGCGCGCTGGGCCTCGGGGAGACCCACAGCTGCGCGGTACTCAACCTGGGCGGCGTGATGTGCTGGGGCTCCGGCGGCAACGGCCAGCTGGGCAACGGGGGCACCACGACCACGGCCACTCCCGTGGCGGTCACCGGCATCACGACCGCGTTCGCCGTCAGCGCGGGCAGCAACCACACCTGCGCGGTCCTGAAGACGGGCGGCCTCTCCCAGGGGCCGGTGCAGTGCTGGGGCCTGAACGGCTTCGGCCAGCTGGGCAACGGCACCAACAACAACTCGCTGGTGCCGGTCACCGTGAGCGGCATCACCACGGCCACGGCGGTCGCCGCCGGCTACAACCATGCCTGTGCGCGCCTTGCCGACAGCACGCTGCGCTGCTGGGGTGCCAACTTCGCCGGCGGCCTGGGCAACGGCACCTTCAACGACTCCAACACCCCGGTGACAGTGAGCGGCATCAGCACGGCCACCGGCGTCAGCGCCGGGGGCGACACCAGCTGCGCCGTCCTCTCGACCGGCGCGCTGCGCTGCTGGGGCGACAACTCGTCCGGCCAGCTGGGCACCAACACCGGCGTCGGCAGCTCCTCGTCGCCGGTGGCCGTGGTGGGCGTCTCCACCGCCACCGCCGTGACCACCGGCCAGACCCACAGCTGCGCGCGCCTCGCCAACGGCCGGCTCCAGTGCTGGGGCGCCAACAGCGACGGCCAGCTGGGCACCGGCAACACGACCCCGTCGAACGTGCCGGTGGACGTGAACCGGCTGGTCCTGGCGAACGCCGTCGCCGCGGGCGCCAGCCACGTGTGCGCCCTGCGGGCGGACAACGCGACCCTCTGCTGGGGCAGCAACAACCTGAGCCAGCTGGGCAGCGTGACCCCCGCCCCCGCGGCGGTGCTCAAGTGGACCACCGGCAACCCGGCCGTGGCGACCATCGACGCCAGCGGCGCCGCCCAGGTGCTGGCGGGCGGTGTCACCGTCATCGCCGCGAACTACGGCGGGCGGAGCATCGGCGAGCTGCTGACCTCCACCGCGCCGGACGCGGACGGCGACGGGGTGCCCGATGCCAGCGACAACTGCACCCTCCTGGCGAACCCGAGCCAGTGCGACTCGGACAACGACGGCTTCGGGAACCGCTGCGACGGTGATTTCAACCAGAGCAACACCACCAACGCGGCGGACACGACGCTGTTCCGCGCCCAGCTCGGCCAGCCGAGCGTGGGCCCGGTGTTCAACGCGGCCGACATCAACTGCAACGGCTTCGTGAACAGCCAGGACACGACGCTGTTCAGGGGGTTGCTGGGGAGCGGGCCGGGACCGGGGGCGAACTAGGGGGTTTCAGCGGCAGGTGCTGATCAAGCGGGCACTCACCCACTAAAGGCGTTCTCATTGTGCCACCGGAGGAACTCTCTGGAGGGTTGCTCAAGAGCCTCCGTTGGCAGCACGATCAGCGGCTTGCCGTGATGCGCGTAGTAGTCCCGGCCGTTGCTGAATTCCTCGTGGATCCGGCGGCTGACTTCCACGGTGTAGTCCGGCCTGACGGTAAGGTAACCCTTGTCGAAGAGGATATGCAGGTCGGACCGCAGGAGCAGTCCATTGGTGACGCGGTGAGGCCCCTCCTCCGAATATGGCCTGATGTGTGCCGCCTCAAGAACAGGCAACGTCCGCTCGCCGGTAATCGCGCAACGCCGCTGGTAAGCATCGGTGACCAGGACCCTGAATGCCCCCTGCCCCAATCGGGCGCGAGTCAGGAATTCAGCGCTGTACCGCGGGACCGGCTCCTGGACGCGGGCGCCACTCAGCCGCTGCTGCACTTCCGCCCAGAGCTCAGCTCCAAGCACCTGGTCGCTGGCGTATGTCTTGCCTTGGACGATATTCGGCGACCAATCGGCCGGTACCGGAATCCAGTCCTCCTCCGCCCAGAAGAACGGCTCGGCCAGCACATTGCAGCCAATGACCGGATCGGGCGACGGCGTCTGCACCTCTGATCGCCGGTACTTGCGGATGCGACGGAGGAAGTCGCGCATATCCGCGACGCCGTTGTTGGCGCCAAATGCCTCCCACGCCAGTGAGCAAGGCAGGGCAGAGTTCCGCACGAAGAATCCGCCGCCGACAATGAAATTCCTCGGACTGTGAAGTTTGAAGAGGAACGGCTCGCCTGGTGCAAGCACCTTGAAGGTGCGCCCACCACCAGGCTGCCAGAAGTTCACTTCCTCCGGTTGCCGCTCCCGGAGAAAGCTAAACCAGTCGCTGTCGGTGACGGCGACCCAGAGATTCACACCGTAGTTCCCATGCCAATATTGTCGAGCCTGCCCACACCAGCCTCAAACATCGCGATTCAACAGCTCCATATACCCCCGGTACTCGAACACCCGGTTCCTTCGCCGCCCGGTGACCTCCCGGACGATGCCCAGCTTCGAAAGGACGTCGAGGGCCTTGAGGATGGTCGGCGGCGACCGGCGGGTCACCCGCTGCAGGCTGGCCACGTTTGCCAGGGGCCGCGCCTGCATGGCCTCGTGGACCTGTAGCGCCGAACCCGCCTCCCGACCCAGCGACTGGATGCGTTCCCGGTCTGCCTTGAACAGGGCCCCCAGCTGGCGGGCCGTGTCCACGGCGCCCATCGCGGTCGTGCGTACCGCATCGGCGAAGAACTCCAGCCACTCCTCCCAGTCGCCCTTCCGGCGCACCCTGTCGAGCAGCTCGTAATAGCGCTGCCGGTGGCGCTTGAAGTATAGGCTGAGATAGAGAAGCGGCTCGCTGAGCACACCCTCCGAGGTCAGCAGCAGGGTGATCAGCAGACGGCCGACCCGGCCGTTGCCATCCAGGAACGGGTGGATGGTCTCGAACTGCACATGGGCCAGCGCCGCCTTGACCAGGGTCGGTGTCGGATGCGGCTGGTTGTGCATGAACCGTTCCAGGTCTGCGATGCAGTCCGCAATGCGCGGCCAGGGTGGCGGTACGAACACGGCATCGGCCGGCGTCCGGCCGCCAATCCAGTTCTGGGTGCGACGGAAGTCGCCGGGCTGCTTGCTGGCACCCCGGCCATCCCGGAGCAGGGCCCCGTGCATCTCCCGGATCAGCCGGGACGAGATTGGCAGTCCTTCCTTGATCCGATCGAGACCCGCCTCCAGCGCTGCGACGTAGTTCGACACCTCCCGAACGTCGTCCATGGGCACGCCGGGAACCTCGTCGAGCTCGAACAGGAGGAGGTCGGAGAGAGAAGACTGCGTGCCTTCGATCTGGGAGGACAGCACCGCTTCCTTCCGGACGTAGGTGTAGAGGAACAGCCGGGTGTCCGGCAGTAGCGTCGATACGCTGTCGAGCCGGCCAAGGGCAACCAGCGTGTCGTCCAGGGCCTGGCGCAGCGGCCCCGACAGATCCAGGGGCGGCGAAGGCGGCAGGGGATCGGGGACGAAGGCCTGGAAGGGCCCGCTTCCCGCGACCGTGCCTGGCTCGTACCGACCGGTAAGTCCTCGCTGCATATGATGTTTTGCCGGTTGCTAAAGGCAGTTTACTGACGGGTTCGTCTATTTAAGCGAAACCACATTGCCTTTATTAGCGGGCTCGGTCAAGTCCAGTTTTCGGCGAAACCTAGACATGAATGGTGGCCAGGGACGGAACCGAAGAGAACGCGCAAGCTACTGCTCCAGCCTGAGAATCCTAGTTCCGAAAATCACTGTTACCACGAAAGTTACCCAGGCGATTTTCTAGTTCTTGAGGACCGGAATTACGGGTCTCGGAACGTATCTGCGCATGCTTCGTACACGCTTTGCGCGAAGATTCTCTGCCGTGCGGATCAACGCCGGCGCCTCCTCGCGCGAAAATCCCGGTTGAGTCTGTTCAGATCGAAGCCCTTGGGGTCGAACACGCCACCAGTCCAGCGAAACATTCGCCGGCCGCTGGAGAAGACCACCCTAGATGCCCGACTCCGTCGCGTCGCGTGACCGTTCGCGGGTCCTACGAATTCGCCGGGGGCTGCGCTTCCGCAAGCGCCTCGGCCTCAAGCGCATGAGCAAGCTGCCACCGCACAACGTGACGCGCACCGCATTCGCACAAGACCGTTGCGGATTCCCAATACGGCAGCTTCAGAAGTTTGTTTGCAGGGACATGCATGGTTCCGCCGCACTGCTTGCAGGGAATCGCGATCAGGTGCGGCTCGAAGCGATAGCGGTCCTCGCTCTCCTTGTACGCTTTGTACGATGCTACGCACGCAGTGTTCTGGCATTGCACGATCTCGCCTTCCTTGAGCAGCCGCGCGTTACGCACGATCGTCTGGTGGCACGCACCGCACTCAAAGGTCACTTTGACCGAAAAATGCGCGTCGAAGCCGGTGCTCGTAGTCTTCTCCACGTACGCGATTACTTCCGTGAGGAACGCGGCGAGTTTTTTTGCGTCTGGCTCCTTGGGATGCTCGCCCTTCTTCTTGGGCATTGTCATGTGCAGGTAGAAGCCGAGTTTCTGCCAGTACTTGCCGATGTCCTGCGGATTGACACCCTTGTTGGTACCGACCGGCTGAAACGCCTCGGCCGGCTTGCCGTCGCGACCTTCCCGCGCGACGCTCAGCATCGCGTCCTGGTTTAGATCGGGGTCGACGAGCTCCATGAGCGCATCCATCACGCGTTTGGGCTGCCACGCGGCAATCTCCTCGATGCTGATATCGCCGAGGCGAAGCTGAAGCTTCTGGTAGGCGATGCGCTCAAGCGCGAAGCGCAGCTCAAGGCAGGCGTAGCGAAGACGAGGAGCATCACCGCTGGCCAGGTGCTCGTTGGCCCGCTGAATATTGGGGTCTGTCCCGAAGACCATCGTGCGCTCCCTTCTATCGTGCGGCTACTTGTGACGTCTTCGTACACCCTCTGATTTCCCTGGACAAGAGAACTCTTCAGTCTATAAAGGAACGGTGGAGGCAGAAGCGTGAATCTCACAAGGCGCAATATGAAGACGGAGGAACTCGCGGCGGCGATCAACGCCCTGATGGGCGGATCGCGCCTGAGCGCGACCATCAGCGCCGTGTACCAGCGTGCCGAGATGACGGCTCCTTGGCGCTTCGTCATGGGACGTTGCGCGCTTGGCGATCCGCAGGGCTTGCCGCCACCTGAGTTCTACCGGGACAGCGCGTTTGTGTCGGCAACGATGTCGGATATGACAATCGAGTCGCTCGTCAAAGCGCTGTCTACAGAGGGCTGCGTACTTAACGACGAGCTGCCGCCGCTCAAGATCACGGTGAGCAATCCAAGCTGGAGCGAAGAGACCGTCCCGAGCGATGAGACCCGAGCGCCCTTCCCCCGCCGCCAATATTCAGCGCGGATCGATCAGGACGGCCACTTCGTCGAAACACAGCTGGTCGCCTACGGCAAGCCGTACGGATCGTCGTCGGCGAAGCGCTTGAAAGAATTCCTCGGCCTCTCACACTTTCACGGCAACAGCGACGCACGCCGTGGCGAGCTGATGATCGAAGTTGGCGACCGGCGCGGTGCGATCTCGCTCAGGGACGGTCGCCTCTCTATCGCCGGGAAGAACACCGACCTCTGCCTCGTCGGCGAAATCAACGGCGAAACCCCGGTGAACCTCATGGCCACGCAACAACAGGCAGTCGAGGCCGCCGCCATCAGGACGGCGGAGCTATGGCTGGTCAACAAAGAGAACGAGGTGCTCGACTTCCGCTCCTCGAGCGAATGGCCGCACCGCTACGAACCGGGCGAAGGGAGCACTTCGTACCGCAACGACATCAAAGACGCCATCGTCGGCGGCGAGAGCGAGATGTGTGAATTCAAGCCGTTCGTGGACCTCAACGATCGGGAAAAGAGATTTGAGATCGAGAAGACGGTCTGCGCGTTCTCGAATTCGCAAGGAGGCCAGCTGTTCTTGGGTATCGACGACGAGGGCGAAGTCATAGGACTCGCCCGCAACCTCGCTAAGCGCTACGGAGCAAATGCGACGGACCAAGGCGAAGCATACGCCAAAGACATACGCACACTGCTACGCGAAACACTGAAGGACAATCAGTGCTTCACGATCAACCCGGTGAGCATCTATGGCAGCACGATCATCGTGATCGATATTCAGCGATCGCTGGAAACGAACTACCTGCTGAACTCGGGCCAGGCATTTATTAGGCGCGGTGCCACCAGCATGAAGATGGCGCCGCCCGAAGTGCTTTCTCACGCAACCCCGAACAATCCCCACAATCTCTTTGGGCGTTAAGGGATGAACGGACAAGAACGAAAGATCGTGAGGCTGCTGCTGAACGAAATGGCCTTCGAAGGGGCGATGAGACATTTCGGGGAGGCGCCGCCCGGCATTGCGACGGAACTCTTCTAGAAGATCGTGCGGATCGAGATTCCGCAGAAGTACGACGGCAACACGGAATCGTACCGGTATGTGAAAGCCACCTACGATGAAGCGGCGAGCGTGTTTGAGAATTGCTACCGCTACCTACGCATCATCCGGAACAACATCATCCACGCGAATAAAGCGTATAGACCGGACACCCCGCAGCGGCTGACGGAGCTGCTCGACTGGTCAATGGAGTTCATAGACGCGGTCTATGCGAGGGACACGCCGTTCGCACGGCGCGCGGCAGAGATCAAGGGTGTTATGAGGATCGAGTCCTTTTGACGTTCCCCAGAGAGCTGGTTCCTTACCAGCGCGCTACATGGACGTGATTGGCCCGGCCCTTGTAGTACTGGATCTTCATTTCCTTCGAAATGCGAACGACGGCAATCGTGTTCGTGTACTTGCCGGGCTCGCGCCTGAGGCCTTTGTCGTATTTCTGAAGGTTGACGAGAATGACAAGATCGGCGTCCTTCTTGGTGAGAACGTCTTTGAGCAAGGCTTTGCTGCACGCGAGGCGAGTTCCGTCGCCGTACTCCCCTTCTCTATCTTTAGAGTAGCTCCACGCCTCCGACCGCGCGGCCTTGCCGCGCGCGCTCCAAACGCGGCCGAATGGGTCTAACGGGCTCGCGCCAGTAACGGCCGGTGCAGGATGCGGCTTGGTGACGACGCCATCGGTGGATAGCGGATCGTCTCGATCCAGGCGAATTTCCAGTGAAGGCCACGCGATCCATGGGATGCAACCGGCCTTGCCGTGGTGCAACCGACTAATCTCGTCATCGTGTCCCTCGTAGGCCGGAAGCCATGCACTTATCGGCTCTTCGTCCAGGAGCTCGCGTATGACCGCCTTTGTGTCCGACCGCGACGCCAGAACGGACGAAATGCGAACCGGAATGTGGTCTGCCGAGGACCAGTGACCGGCCACGACCACTTCCTTGCCGATTCCGTTCCTTAGGCCGAGCAAGTCGAGAATCTTGCTGCGGTCTCCGGTGAGCGCGAGACCGTCCTTGTCCTTTTCCATGAGGATTGTGCTGACATCGAGCGGCGCGAGGTCGCGTCCGTCGGAAATCCACCGCCCATCGTTCCGTGTCAGGATGTATCGGCTTAGCCAGTCCTGCCACGGCTCGTCATGCCACCAGTCGTCGGTGACTGGTTTGGTTGCCAGGAGCCTGCCGGCGGCGATCATCATGGAGTGCCAGCCGAGCTGCTCGCCATAGACGTGATACTTGCTGTCAAGTCCGCGCCCGACGCGGTTGCGGGACTCGCGCCCACCTCGGTCGTACATTGTGGTCGCGGCCGGGTCTATCTCCTTGGCAGCGTCGGCTATCAAGTCCCCGACGCGCCAGTGCGGCTGTCCGAATACGTTGCTTAAGTACTGAACGTCCTCCTTGTTGAAATCGTACTCGAGCGAGAACTCGGCTTTTCGCTTGGGGACGCTCTTCGGTCGCTGCCCCCACCCGTCTTCGTAAGTGTTCTTGAGTTTCTTGTGCAAACGCGGCAGCGGCGAGTGGTCAATTCGGCGCAGCAAGGTATCCGTCTTAGCATCGACGGCGACTTCTCCAGCGTCGATCGCAGCGGTCAACGCACGCGCGGCAAAATGCTTAAGCAGGACGTGCGGACGCGTGTCGTCCCGAACGACACGCAACAACGCATTCTTGTAGCCCGCCACTGCGCGCGGACTGTCTTTGGCAATTCGTGCGAGGGCGATTAGGAGCCAGAGCCGGGCGTGAAAAACGTAAAAGGCCAGCTCCGGGGCTTGAAACGGCCCCGCTGCGGCGTCGCCAAATTTGGCAACAACAGCATCAATGACTGACCACCTGCCAAAGCGGGCGAAAGAACGCAGGCTGTGGGCGGCCCGCCACCTGTCCCTCGCGTATGGTGAACCGAGCTGCCTCCAGAGCATCGCGCCCGCGATGGCCGTAGGGTCGGCCTTTGGATAGAGCTCTTTTTTCCACGTTCCGTCCTGGACTCCCTCGGACAATCTTGCCGCATCGCTCCTCAGAAGGCGCTCGATTGCTCCCTGCCCCTCCCCCTCCGCTGCTTCTTCGCACATCCAACAGGCGAGTCCGAGCCAGATCGTGGCAGACACGCCAGACCCAGGCTCCGCAAAGAGCTGAACTAGCTCGAGCGCGAGCTGCGGCACGGAGATTCCTGAGAGGTCCGAGAGTTGCTTGAGCTGGCCACCGGACAAGTGGTCATGGCTGACGAGATCGTCCGCGTGGAGGCGGACGAGCGAAGGCGCGACATCACGGTACGCGGACCTCAGCGCGAGCGACGATGCAGACCACGCGGCATCACATTTATGAAATTCGTCGATCTTCCAATAGAGGTTGACGTGCTCAAGTGCGGCGAGGTTGCGAATGTATTGCGCTCGTTTTGCGTACGGTACCTTTTTGCGAATCTCATCCATGAATGCATCGCGCATGGAGTACGCGTTGTCCTGCGCGACGAGGACTTCGAGCGCTGCCGACAACGAGGCCTGATCGGCAGGATCAGCGTTGGTCGCAGCGCATTTCAACTTTCGTTTGCTCGCTGCTTCTTCCTTCTTCCTATCGCTTCCGAGGTGACTGTCGTTACGACCATGGTAATTAAGGTGGTCGTTCTGTATATCGCGGACTTTGCCAAACCGCGGGTGGGCGGTTGAAAGTCGCCGTGTCCACGGGGATTGAGGGCCGAGGACACGTCCCGCGATCTCCGCCAAGACTCGCACCGTGGACTCGTTAGACGGATCGGGATTGTTCGCCTCATGCTGCGCGGTCAATTCCGTGACAACGTCGCTCCCGCTGGACGTGATGCGTTCGTCAACGGCCTTGGCGAACGTCTCGGTGTTGCAGCTCCAATACTCCACAGGATCGGCCAGCCAGTTAAGCGCCACGGCGTCTTCCGGCGTGATCTTCTTGTCGCGCAGCAGAGCGGTTAGGTACGGAAGCAACGTACAGGCAAGGGAAACCTTTGACCTGTCGTCCCAGCGACTGAGCTTTGCTAGCGCCTTCCAGCCGGAGGCCCTCGACAAGCCCTGAGCGAACGCGAACCATGGAAACTTCTCCGGCTCGTCCGTCAGATTCAATTCGGAGATGTTGGTGAGCGTGTGGAAGTCCGAGTCTTTGAGCTCCCGGCCACGAAGCGAAGCGGCCAGTAGGAGAAGTTCGTTCGTAAACGCGTAGTCGCCCGAGCCGATGGCGTCCATTTGCTCCAGTCCCGCCCGGAAGTACTCCGCGGCCTCGTCCGGACTGGCGGAAAGAATGGCGCGGGCGAGCCGCCCATAAAGCGAAGCGCGATGGGTAACGTCATTTTCTGAATCGATAAGCGCTACGCACCGGCGCGCCTCCGCCCCGGCACGATTTTGGAGAGATGGTCTTCGCGCGAGAATATCGACGACGTCGATGCCCACGTGAACGCTCTCCTGTTCATGCAAGCGGGACAGGAAGACGTTCACCGATGCGGGCTTAAGATCGTCCCGTGCCCAGAGCACGAAAGCGGCCAGCTGACACCCTAGGAGCTGAAAGAACAGATTGAACGTTCCGGAGTGATAGTCGTCGCGTTGTTTGGTGCGCGTTTGTGCCCAAACCTCGACAAGGTCTTTGAACGCAGAATCTGCCTTGCCGCGCGGGCACCGGATCGCCTTCGCTGCGGCATTTGCGAGAAGCAGCAGGGACGGCAGCCGCTGCGCGACGTAGCGCTCGATCTGTCCCTTGTCCTCGTGGCTTATTGTTCCCTTCTCCGGCGGCTGCCCTTCTTTTGCCGTGCGAACGCGCTTCGCCAAACGCTTCGTCAAGGCCTTTTGAAACTCTTGCGGCGTCAGACCGTTTGGCATTCTGGCGGCGATGGGTGCGGCTTCCCTCGGGATGAGGTCTTTTTCCCGCACGGCAGTGCCACGGGCGGCGGCGCTCAATGCAACGTGAGTGATGTACGGCACAACGTAGCCATCTGAAAACTGTTCCCGAAAGGACCACAGCCCCGGCCGGTCGTGCGGAACACAGGCGGCGATCGAAAGCGCCTTCTGAGATTGCCCGCGGGATGTAGCTATGACGGCCGCCTTTCGCATGCCCTCCTGAATCTCATATTCCTTTGGTCGCGCAAAGTTGTCGGCAAGCCTAAGTCTCTTGATCTTGCCCGCGGCGCGCGCCAGCTTTGCAACGAGTTCGTCGCGTGTCTTGCCCCTTAGAGGGAGGAAAGAGAGGGCGGCCGCCATGCAGCCAACTTCGTCCGTGAGGCCGCTAGCGAAGTCCTCAATATCTCTGGGCGTTAGGCCAGAAGTCGGGTGCTGAGCGAAACGGAAAGCCTGTTCTGCGACTTCAAACGCGTAGTAATCATGCTCCCACGCATCGAGATATTTTCGCGCTTGCTCGAAACGCTTCTGCGTGAGCTGGCATAAAGGTATGGCCGCCTGATCGAGGGTCTCCGGCCCCTGAGAGGAGGGGCGAGAGTCCTGTCGCTGCTGCCAAAAGTGCTGCATCCAGTCGTACGCGGCGACCGCGTGCCGATAGGCCTCGTCGGAATCGCCAGATAGCGCGTTCGCAATCGACAGACGTGCGTGGCGCGTCCCCTGCCAGTCCGTGCGGATTTCGAAGAGCCGCCGTGTCGCATCCGTGTCCTGGGCCGCTATCACGAGGTCGGGAAAAGCGAGAATGTAGTCGGCACCGCGGCTCTCAACGGCAGCAATCGTCGAAAGCTCCACCGTCAGATGTACAAGCTGGTCGTAGTCACGGCGTTCGGCGGCATACCGAATCGCCGCTTTGAGACGCGCAGCGCGAATGTTGCGCTGCCCGACGGTGCTCGTGATCGATGGAGGGAACTCCTCGCTAAAGGCGAGCTTGAAGAGCCCCTTTGCGTCACCCAGCTTAAGCAGCAAGTCTGGCAGGGCACGCGCGGCATAGACCGAGCGGTCCTGCATATTGAGAAGGTTCTTGGCGACCGCGCGTAGCGGCTTCTTGATGGATGCGTAGCGCTGCTGAACTAGGTCTTCTGTTGGTTCGTCCCGGAAAGTCAGGCCGTGTTTCGTGCGCTCGAGCAAGGGGCGCAAGTCGGCCGCGAAACTCTCGATCGCACTGATGTCCATGCCTTGCGCCTCCGCGTACTCCTCCAGGGGGACCGGCGGGGGCAAGACGGCAAGTCCGGCCAGAAAGGCGGCGATGTCGTCGGTCTTGTAGCCGCGATTGACGGCGTCCCAGAGGGCGCGATCGATGCGGCTTTGAATGAGTTCGGTGAGCTCTAGCTTCTTGTCGATCTCGGACTCGTCAAGAAGGCGACGGCCTGTCTCGAGCAGATATTCGAGCACTCGCGCGTTTCCGCCTGAGCGCGCCTGGGCGACGCGGACTTCTACGGGAGAAACATCCGGTACGCGCGTACGCAGGAACGATTCGGTTTCCGCGTTGCTGAAAGTCCGAAGCTCGAAATCAGTGTAAGGGACATGGTCCAGCGGGATGCGGTGCGTGCGCGACGACACGACCAGCTTCACCCCATCAATGGGTTTTGATCGCAGCGCCTCGGCTAGCAGTACCGGAAACGCGTCTTCGCGCCGGTCGCGTGCGTGCCCCGCAGCATTGTCAATCGCATCCATGAACAGGATGAGCTTCCTGCCGGGCGCGGCTGAAGAGATGGTCTTGACGGATTGCTCCAGCCTGCGCCGGAACGTATTCATCAGGGAGTCGGCGTCCGCCACGCCCGGGAGGATCGGGTCACATAGACCGCGGCAAGCGAGAGTGTTTGCGATGTGGACGAGGCCGCGCTTCGGGTGGTGTCTGGCATCGCCGGGCGCACGGTAGTCACCGCCTCCGAAGCAGTCGAAGAACACGACCTCGTGGCCAACCGAGAGCGAACCGCAAAGACTGTCCATGAAGACCGTCTTGCCGACGCCGCCAGCGGCGTGGACGAGCAGCGGTCGATCAAGAGTTGGGACAAGCTGAATGGCCTCGGCCAGCTGCTCGCGCTCTAGCACGGCTCCTACGTCCGCCAGCGCGGCCGGGCAAGGCAGAAGATCGCTTGACTCGGACAGGCCGAGGGCAGCGAGAATGTCCGTTTGTCGGATGACGTTTCGTCGATCACCAGCGAAACCGGCCTTGTCCCGGACGAGTTGCTTGAGATCGCCAAGGCGCGCCCGCGCGAGCGCATCACCACCATCACCCGACCAACCGACCACTGTTCGGGTCAGCTCTGTCTTGGTCTCCCTGAGCGTGTCATTGAGACTTTGAACGTGGCAGCGCGCGGCGAACTCGGCTAGCTCGCTTCCTGACAACTTGGAGGCGGTTTTGAACTCAGACGCTTGGGTGCTTACGTCCCCGGCCGTCTTCTTCGTGGCGGCGAGCGCCTCGATCGCCTTGGCGAAAGGCGCGTAGATGGGCCTGTTCGTACGTAGCTCGAAACTGACTTTGTCACGGACGACTTTCGCGCCGTGCTTACGCTTGAGGCTGCGGTAGGACTTCGCAAACTTCGCTATCGTTTTTTTGGCATCTCCGGCGCGGAACTCTTTCGCCCGTTTGCTGATCGAGTACTTGAACTGCGTGATACGGACCTTCTCGGCGTCCTTGAACGTCGGAAAGCGGCCACCTTGATAGAAAGTCAGGTCGGCTATCTCTACTGTCTCCGCGGACGCGCTCGATTGGTCTTCAGGCCCAAGTCCTTCGACAGCGATCCCGACAAGCACCGCGTTGGGCAGCAGGAGTTGCATTGCGTGACGGGCAGCCCAGGCCTCGTGGTACTCGTGCCCGTCTCTTGACGCACGGACCTTATCTATCGGTTTCCGCTTGATTGCCATCGGACCAGCTCAATCCCGCGTTGTTGTTTTGCGCCGAAACTGCCCTGACTCGCCTCAGTGGGGCCGAATGGCGAGCAGCAGGCGTCGCCTACTTCGACTTGCGGCCTACTCGCAACGTCACTTTGGCGAGTCCCATCGATAACCCGAACGTGTATAGAAACGGTCGCGGCTGACTTCCAGCTATCGCCATCATCTTCGGCGCGAGGGCGATGATGCGCGAAGCGCACTGGATGGCCGTCGCGCGTCCTTGCGTGAACGTGAAGCACGCCACTCCGTGGTCGATCAGCGCTTGCTTCTCCAACGAGCGGTACCGAATCCGCTCATCCCGCGTAAGGGCGAGGTAGGAGTGCTTGCCGCAATGAGAAAGCCACACGTGGTCGGGCGCGCCAAACGACACGGTGACGCCGACCCTGTCGAAGGCAATACCAGCCGCTGTCAGCTCCGCAACTAGGGCCTTCGAGAAGATCGATTCGTCGACGTAGAAGATCAGCGCTGGCTCAGGCCGCGCGATCAAGCTCGCACCGAATGGCGTCTTCAATGACCTCCACGGTGACGGAGAAATCGTTGGCCAGGTCCGTCATCGGCTCGCCAGCCTTGAAGCGGTCCGCGAGAACCGCTGTGGGAACTGCCCTACCACGCAACGAGGGACGTCCGAAGGCAATGGTGGGATCGATCTGCACAGGGGCCTCGGGCGCCTGTATCCCCGTTCGTGTGAACGGAAAAAGGCGGATGGGCAAACCTGCGGGATCGCGTTCAATTCGATGCAGGTGCGCCAGCAGTAGTTCCTTCATTTCGATCTGGCCCTCATGCGTCACATTGACGAGGGAACTCAGTTCGTCGACGAAAAGATTCACGCCGTCCGTCTGGAAGGAACGCTCCACCAACGGTCGCGGCGTTTTCATCTTGGCCTGCATGAACGCCAGCGCCTCGCGAACCTTCGGCAAAGGAATGTCGTGCTTGCGGCGGATAGCCGCCAGAACGTGCGCCTCCACAAGGTTGAGAAACGACAGGCCCTCGCTCTTGTGGCCGTCCAGCTCGATGAGCGGCCGGAATCGCCGGGCCTTTCCGTTGACCTTGTAGTCCTGTCCGATACACCAGGAGCGCAACGTGCTCACGGGCATATTGAGGTAGTGCGCAGCCTCGATGAATGGGTATGCGGGCGTCCGCCGCAATCGATCAACCTGTTCGCTTCCCACCGGGCACCTCCGCGTTGGAGATCATCGCACGACGTGCCCCCCGGGGGCACGCTGGCGGATTTGGATTTTTTAGCTGCTTGCCGCGACAACGTGCGCCTCCAGGATCAGCCAGCTCATCTAAGACTCGATTGTCGGGATCGATGTTTGGGCGTGTTGTTACCCAGGTCAAAGTTATCCAGCTGCGTTAGGAGTTACCCAGAAAGTTACCCAGCGACAGATGTCGTTGCATGAGAGAAAGGGTGTTTCGCTAAACCGCAGAAGACGAAGTGAAAAGCGCGCTACATCTAAATCGGGCGAGAATCCTAGGCTTGAGCGCCCTTGCTGGAAACCTTAATATTCTCTTTCTAATTCAATAAGATAAATGGTGGCCAGGGGCGGGATCGAACCACCGACACGCGGATTTTCAATCCGCTGCTCTACCAACTGAGCTACCTGGCCATTACCGGGAATCCGGATCGCGGCTGAAGCCGCTCCTGCGGGGGGAACCCCTGCAGGGCGGGCATTGTAATCCGACCCGGCCGACCCAGGCCACCCACCCCTCTAAAGCCGCTCCCTGAGCACCCCCGCCACGGCCCCCGCCCGCTCCGGCGTGATCGCGTCGCCCGAGTCCCTGCCGGGCACCCAGGCCACGCGGTCCCCGGCGTGCAGGTGGCGGGTCCAGTACTCCCGGGCGGCCTTCGAGGCGCCGTCGGCCCGCTCGCTGGTGAAGATCAGGCAGGCACCGTGGGTCCACTCGGGCGGGGCGTAGCTCCGCATGGCGCGGATGTTCGCCTCGCGCACGCGCCAGCGCAGGTACTCGGTGGGATCGCCGCGGAAGGGGTCGCGCTGGCGGAGCCCGTCGGCGAGGTTGCGGACGCGCTCGCCCAGGTACGCCGGCCATTCGCGCAGGGGCTTCGCGGCGAGCGCGGCCCGGTACACATGGAGGCGCCGGGCGAGGAAGTGGCGCCGCGTGGGCGCCGCTGTCGCGTGGCCGTCCTGGCGGGCGGGTGGCGGGTCCAGCAACGCGAGCAACCGGACCTGGTCGCCCGCGTCCTTCAGCTGTCGCGCGATCTCGAGCACCACGAGGCCACCCCAGCAGACGCCGAACAGCTGCCACGGGCCCCGCGGTTGCACGCGGTGCATGCCCGCGATGAAGCCGGCGGCGATCGCCGCCATGCCGGCCAGGGGCTCTTCGCCCTCCTGCAGGCCGAGGCTGCGCAGGCCGTAGACCGTCTGCTGCGGGTCGAGCTGTCGCGCCACGTGGGCCAGGCCGACGATGTCGCCGCCGATGCCGGGCGCGATGAACAGCGGCAGCGCGGACGTGCCCGGCTGGATCAGCTGCACGCAGTCGCTTTCGGCCGGGCTTGCTGCCGGCGTAGTCGCGGCGGCTGCGGCCTTCTCCAGCGCCCGGGCGAGCGAGCGGATCGTGGGATAGCGGTACAGCGTCGCCAGCGGCAGGCGCTGGCCCAGCTCGGACTGGATGCGGGCGAAGATCGCGGCCGCCTGGGACGAGGTGCCGCCGAGCGCGAAGAAGTCGTCGTCGGCGCCGGTGGTGTCCAGGTTCAGGGCGGCACTGAAGTACTCGCCGAGGCGCGCCTCGATGCCCTGGCGCGGCGGCGCCCAGGGCGGCAGGCCGGCGAGCCCCGCGCGGAGGACGCGGAGTGGCGGCAGCGTGAAGTCGTCGCGGGCCTGCATGGTCACCCATCCTGCCGGCGGAATCGTCGCCGGTCCGTTAGCGGGGTCACGCCTTTGCCGACGGGGATCACGCCAGTCCGGCGGCAAGCGGCTAGCATAACCACTCGATGGCCAGCGCAGACACCCCCGGCGGCAACCTCTTCCGTCTCCTCGCGGCCCAGGCGGCGGAACGGCCCGCCGCAGTGGCCCTCGAGGATGGCGACCGGGCGTGGACCTTCGCGGCGCTGGACGCGGAGGCCGGCCGCTTCGCCGGGGCGCTCCGCGCGGCCGGGCTCGCGCCCGGCGACCGGCTCGGCGTGTGCCTGCGGGACACGGCGGAGCATCTCATCGCGCGCCTCGCCGCCGGCCGGGCCGGCATCGCCGTCGTGCCGATGGACTGGCGCCTGCCGCGGCCCGAGCGGGCCCGGGTGGCCGGGAGCTTCCGGCTCGCCGCCGTGCTCACGGAGCCGGACGGGGTGCTCGACGGCACCCGCTGCATCCCGGTGGACGCCGCCTGGCGCGCGCGGGTGGCCGGCGCGCAGGAGCTGCCCTTCGTGGACGACCCGGCGCTGCCCTTGGTGCTGAACCTGTCGTCCGGGACCACCGGCGCGCCGAAGGCTGCCGTCGTGACCCACGGCAACTACGCCCAGCGCATCCGGAACAACATCGCGGCCTGCGGGCCGCTGGCGGGACTGCGCTACCTGTCGGCGAGCCCGTTGTATTTCAGCGCGGGCGGGCACTTCTGCCTGATGACCCTGCTCCAGGGCGGCACGGTGATCCTCTACCCGCCCCTGTTCGACGCGGGCGAGTACGTGGACGCGGTGCGCGAGCATGAGATCACCATGGCCTTCCTCGTGCCGACGGTCCTGCGCTGGCTGCTCGCGGTGCCCGTCGCGCAGCCGCCGCTGCTGCCCACACTGAAACTGCTCATCGCCGCGGCATCGCCACTGACGGCCGATGAGCGCCGGCAGATCGTGGCGCGACTGACGCCGAACCTCTACGACATGTACGGCAGCGCCGGCGGCGGCAACATGACGATCCTCCGGCCGGCCGAGATCGGCACCCACGCGGCGACGGTGGGACGCGCCGTGGGCGACGTGCAGCTGCAGGTCGTGGACGACGCCGGCCAGCCGCTGCCGGCCGGTACCGTGGGACTCGTGCGCCTGCGCGGCGCCGGCGTCTCCACCGCCTGGTTCGACACGGCCGAAGGGACGGGATCAGGCTCGGAGCGCGTGACGGACGGCTGGCTGTATCCCGGCGACCTGGGCGCCCTGGACGCGGATGGCTACCTCACCCTGCAGGGCCGCGCCGACGACGTCATCTTCCGGGGCGGCGCCAACATCTACCCGGACGTGGTCGAGGCGGCGCTCCGCCGCTGCCCCGGCGTCGGCGACGCCGCCATCACCGGGCGACCCGTGCCCGGCGCGGATCCGGAGGTGGTTGGCTTCGTCGAGGCCGTAACCGGCGGGCCACTGCTCACCGAGCAACTGCTGCTCACCCACTGCCGCGCCGTGCTGCCCGCCTGGATGCTGCCGGCGGAAATCCGCATCGTCGATGCCCTGCCGCGGACCACGTCCGGGAAAGTGAAGCGCCGCGAGCTGCTGCCGTAGGAGCGGCTTCAGCCGCGATCCCCTCGGGCGAAGCATCGCGTCCGCGAGAAAAGGGGACAGATTTATTTCCCCGGGGGAAATAAATCTGTCCCCTTTTCTCACGCGCCCTTGAAGTCCGGCGGCTTCTCGGACCCGCCGCCGAAGAAGAACTTCTCCATCTCGCCCTCCAGGTACTTCCGCGCCTTGGGCTCGATGGGACTCAGGCGGTATTCGTTGATCAGCATGGTCTGGTGGGCAAGCCACTGCTGCCAGGCCTGCTTCGACACGTTCTCGTAGATGCGCTTGCCGAGCTCACCGGGGTAAGGCTGGTAGTCCAGGCCATCGGCCGGGATACGGAGGAGGACGCAGTTGACGGTGCGGGACATGGATTCCGATTTCGCGCCTAAAGGCGCTCCAACGATGAGAGAAGTCTGGCGGTGGGTGCCGCGAGTCCGACGCGCGCGGGCGCATCGGTTTTATACCAGAGCCACCGGTCGCCCTCCATCGCCTGGCCGGGCGGCGCCGGCACCGCGAGTTCCACCGGGAGCATGTCCAGGTCGAAGTGGCTGAAGCCGTGCTGGAGCACCGGCCGCACCCGCTGGCGGAGCGGCGCGGCGCCGAAGGCCGTGGCGCACCAGCCCGCCGCACCGTCCAGGTCGCTGATCTCCGGCAGTCCCCACAGGCCGCCCCAGATGCCGGCCTCGGGACGCTTCTCCAGCAGGACGGCGCCGTCGGGCCGGACGCAGATGAGCACCACGGTCGACTTCCGCGGCCGCACCTTGCCCGGCTTCCGCTCCGGCAGGCTGGCGGCCACGCCGGCCCGGTGGGCGGCGCAATCGCCGGCCAGGGGACACAGCGGGCAGGCGGGCTTCCGCCGGGCGCAGAGCGACGCGCCCAGATCCATGATGGCCTGGGTGTAGTTGGCGACCCGGTCCGCGGGCGTGCACCGGTCGGCAAGGGTCCACAGGCGCTTCGCCACCGCGCTGTCGCCGGGATAGCCCTCCACCCGGAAGACACGGGCGAGCACGCGCTTCACGTTGCCGTCCAGGATCGGGTGCCGCTGGTGACTGGCCAGGGCCAGGATGGCGCCGGCGGTGGACCGGCCGATGCCGGGCAGGCTGGCCAGCGTGTCGAAGTCGTCGGGAATGCTGCCGCCGTGCTCGTCCCGCACCACCCGGGCGGCCCGGTGCAGGTTGCGGGCGCGGGCGTAGTAGCCGAGGCCGGACCAGCGGTGGAGGACGGCGTCCGGGGCCGCCCCGGCCAGCGCGACGACGTCGGGGAAGGCGGCGAGGAACGGGTCGTAATAGCGGAGCACGGTGGCCACCTGGGTCTGCTGGAGCATGATCTCCGAGACCCAGACCCGGTACGGGGTCGGATCCTGCTGCCAGGGCAGGTCCTTGCGGCCGTGCAGGTCCCACCAGGCGAGGAGCGTGGGCGCGAGGCGGGGGGCGAAGGCGTCATCCATGGCGGGCAGGTTACCAGCGCCCGACGGCCTTGCGACGCGTCAACGGCAGGCGCAGAATCTGCGCGCCCCGACACCACCCCCACGATCCAGCCCGGCCAGATCCACCCCCATGTCGAGTTCGCGCCTCAGGGCGTCGGCAGTCATTGGCGCCATCGGTGTCGTCTATGGTGACATCGGCACCAGCCCGCTCTACGCGTTCGGCGCCGCGATCAAGGCGGCAGGCGGGCTGTCGCTGGCGCTCGCCACGTTCGGCACGCTGTCGCTCATCTTCTGGACCCTCGCTTTCGTCGTCAGCATCAAGTACCTGGCGTTCGTGGTCCGCGCCGACAACGAGGGCGAAGGCGGCATCCTGGCGCTGCTTGCCCGGCTGGAACAGCACTCCTACCGCTGGGGGCGGTGGTCCCGCTACATGCTCCTCGCGGGGGCGCTGGGTGCGGCACTCTTCTATTGTGACGCCGCCATTACGCCCGCCATCTCCGTGCTCAGCGCCGTGGAAGGCCTGGAAGTCCTGGATGCGCGCCTGGAGCGGTTCGTCCTGCCGCTGGCCTGCGGGATGCTTCTCGGGCTGTTCCTGATCCAGCGCCACGGCACCCAGAGGGTGAGCCGCTACTTCGGCCCCGTCATGGTGCTGTGGTTCGGTTCGCTCGGCGTCACGGGCGTGCTCTCGATCGTCGAGACACCGGTGATCCTCCAGGCGCTGAATCCCCTCTATGCCCTGGCGATGGTGACCCAGGAGACGACCCTCGCGCTCGC
>Ga0268299_1002618_pt1 | contig 20358 bp, 10 predicted proteins | sample NOBtaG_FD_193484 | JGI IMG/M metagenome (GOLD analysis project Ga0268299, IMG submission 193484) | Activated sludge microbial communities from bioreactor in Nijmegen, Gelderland, Netherland - NOB reactor | ecosystem: Engineered > Bioreactor > Aerobic > Activated sludge | place: Netherlands... | reverse complement strand
ACTAGCATCTCCCCCAATATTTTATATCAGCAACAACAAGATTTTCGTCAACTAAACTTAGGAGTATATATTAATAAAGGAGCATTGGTTGGCGGATTATGGTATAGAAACCAAGATTCATTTATTGTATTGATAGGAGTGCAGAATGGCATTTTTAAAATAGGCTACAGTTATGATGTTACAATATCCAAATTAACAAACACAACTGCTGGTTCACATGAACTATCATTAGGAATGCAGTTTACATGTAAAAAACCAAAACCAAAATATCGTCCAGGCATTTGCCCTAGTTTTTAGTTTGATTTGGTTAGTTTAGAGAGCAGAAAAGCGCCTTTCTTTTAAAAGAAAGGCGCTTCTGTTTTCTAGCTATCTCCCTTTATTTCCAACTCTTTTGTGTTCAAAACCTAAAAATACCATGAAAAAAAGTTGTTTTTTTATTTTTTCTTCCTTATATTAGCTAAATAAATAAACCCCTCTAAACTAAAATTTAAATTTTATAACAATGAAAAAAGCTACATTTTTAATTGCTGGAGTTGTTATTGCGACAGGATTATTTGCGCAAAACACACCAGAAAACAAAGACAACATTGTAATACAATGTTCGCAGTTTGGGATATCCAAACCTTTAAGTGAATTATTTGAGACGGAGCCATACGAAGATAATTTACAACCGTATGAGAAAAAAGAGTCTGGTGATAGAACTCACCGTACTCCCCAAACTTTTTTATTTACTGCTGAAAAAGACGGTGCAGCATACGGAAATGATCCAAGTACCATTCAAGATAAAATGGGAAATAGAATGCCTGTGACTGTATTGCAAAATTGGGCTGGTCAAAATGGTGGTGGTTATCCGCCAGATCCATCAGGAGCAGTTGGATTGAATCACTATGTGCAAGCAGTAAATGCTACGCCTTTTAAAGTGTTCAATAAAACCAATGGTGCACAAGTTGGAACCATTAAAAACATTGGTGCTTTATGGACTCCTGCTACTGCTAATATGGGTGATCCTATTATTTTGTACGATAAATATGCAGATCGTTGGTTTGTTAGTCAGTTTGGTCAAAGTGGTGGAACAAACTATATTTATATAGCAATTTCTACTACACCAGATCCAACAGGGACTTATTATACGTATACATTTACTCATACTCAATTCCCTGATTATTTAAAATTCTCAATATGGCAAGATGGTTATTATATGACATCTAACATGGGAACAGACAGAGTTTTTTGTTTTGAAAGAGCAAAAATGTTAACAGGTGATGCTACAGCTAGAGCTGTTAGCTCAACATTTACAACAGGTACTGTAAGTGGTTTCTTTTGCCCATTACCAGCTGATGCTGATGGAACATTGCCTCCTGCAGGAACACCTTGTCCGTTTTTCTGGTATACAGAAAATGCTTGGGGTGGTGGAAATGTGGATGGTGTAAAATATATTAACGCAACTGTAAACTGGGGAACAACTGCAACATTAACAATGAGTGCAACTACAACAATCCCTACTGCGGCTTTTGATGGAACATACAATGCAAGTTGGAATGATATTCCTCAACCAGGAACAACAGCTATGTTAGATGGTATTGGTGGAGTTCCTACTTACCGTGCTCAATACAGAAGATGGACGGGTTATAACACTGTAGTTTTAAACTGGGGTGTATTAATTACAAATTCTCCACGTCAAAGAGCAATTAAATGGGTTGAATTGCGTCAAACAGGAACAGGTCCTTGGACATTATACCAAGAAGGAATTTATAATCCTGATACAAAAAGCCGTTGGGTAGGAAGTATTGCAATGGATGATAATGGAAGTATTGCATTGTGTTATGCAAGAGCTGCTTCTACAACAGCTACAGGTGACGTAGGATATGCAAGTTTAGGTTTTACTGGTCGTTTAGCAACAGACCCATTGGGACAAATGACCTTTGGCGAAACAATGGTGGTAACAGGTACTGCTTCACAAACATCCAATAATCGTTTTGGTGATTATTCTCAAACATCATTGGATCCTGATGGATTAACATTCTGGCATACTGGAGAGTATTTACAATCTGGTCCAAGAACTCGTGTTTATTCTTTCCGTTTACCATTACCAACTGGTATTGAAGAATCAGAAAATCAAGTAAACAACGTAACAGCGTTCCAAAATTTAGGAGCAATCGTTGTTAATGCTAAAAACTTAAATGTTGATGGTGAATTAGTTGTTGATTTATTTGATGTAACAGGAAAACAAATTGATGGGAAACAAATGGTAGTAAATGGAGGAACTTTAGAAACTTCATTTAGCACAAGTAATTTAGCTGCAGGAACTTATTTAGTTCGTGTTGGTAAAATGAACACTGCTTTCCAAAAAGTAGTTAAAGTAATGGTGAAATAATTTCATTTTATAATAAAGAACACTCATACATGGTATTAAACTTGTATGAGTGTTTTTTTTAACCCCTAATTCAAAAATTTATGAAAGCATATGTTTTAATTTTATCAATTGTAGTATCTCTATTATCATCGTGTAAATCTTCTAAAGATGCTGGCACAAGTTCTTCAAATTCTACTGCCGGAAAAACAAGTGGTATTGTATCTCATAAATACAAAGCAACAGGTTGTACAACGGTTATTCTTGTAAAACAGGATGGAGAAGAGTTAACATTGATTCCTAAAGATAAAATCGCAGGGAAGTTAGATGTTGATGGACTTGAAGTAACATTTGATTATAACCCTTTAAAAATGCCACAGCCTGAAGGTTGTACAGTGGGAATGCCTGCCGAGATTACGAATCTTGCTAAAAAATAGGCACTTAAATCTTAATACTAAAAAGAGGTTTTCGTTTTTTAGCGAAAATCTTTTTAGTTTATTCTATTATAAAGCTCGATTATTTTTTCGTATTGAGACTTACTTTCTTCGTCTTCTTTAGTTTTAAAAATTTCTGCGATATCTTTCACTTGTTTTTTTGCATAATAAGCCACCCATTTGCTAGTAGATTTATCTAGGGCTATTTTTACAAGTACATTAACCCCACTTAACATTGTTTCGTTAGTTTTTCCTCTTTTTAGAAAAGAACTATAAAGAGTAATATAGCCCATTTTAGAAAACCCTGAAAATTTATCGGCAACCGAAACAAAAAATTCATTCTGTTCATCAGTTCCATGAACTGAATATAAATCACAGATTGCAAAAAGAACATCTTCGTTTTTTTCGTTTTCATACTGCTTAGCTAAATTAATACCTTCTTTAGGATTTAAATTTGAAATAGCAGATAATGACGCAGCCATTATCATATATGATTTGTCATTTAGTCCATTTTTGTATATTGACATTAATTGTTCATCCTTGTATTTTTTAGAGAGGAAGTAAATTGCATCTGCCTTCACACTCGATTTTTTATCATTATTTACAATCTCAATTAGACGGTCTTTAATAATTAATTCATAGCCAGAAGAAATATCTTTGAGCAACGACATTGCCAAGTCTCTTATCCCCCAAAATGAATCATTTAAAGCAGAAATAATTGTTGTACATGCAATAGAGTCGAGTGAGTTTTTAGACAATCCAATTAAAGCTTCATATCTATCAAGGTAAAGAGGAGCATTTTTATATTGAAATGCGAATTCGGAATTTGATTTTTTTTCATATTTAGTGCAGAGCAACATTTTTTCAGCATCTACATTTACTAAATTTGGTTTTGTTGTACATTCAAATTCAAATATTTCTTCTACTTTGCTAACGATAATTTTTTTTCTTTCTATTTTGTTACCAATATAAATATCAATGTACATTGGAATTTTAAATAAAGGCGAAGTGCTTAAGTCTTGGGTTTGTTTTATTTTAACAAGTTGCATTTTTTTGTTTTCATCATAGTTTGTTTGAATAATTAATTCGGGATGGCCGCTCGATAAAAACCACTGATTAAAAAACCAATTTAAATCTTCTCCTGTGATTTGTTCAAATGCCAAACGTAATTGATGAATTTCAACAGAGGAAAATTTATTCGTTTCTAAGTATAGTTTAAGAGAAGCAAAAAAAGCGTCATCGCCAACATATTTACGCAACATGTGTAATACTTGCCCGCCTTTGTTATAGCTATGTCCGTCAAACATGTCTTCTTTATCATCGTAATAAAAACGAATTAGATTTTCTTTTTTTCGACTCGATTCAGCCAAATATCCTGCTCTAGATTGTGCACTATGAAAGTCAGCAGCGTCTAGTCCATGTTTGTATTCTTCCCATAGATATTCTCCATAGGTAGCAAATGATTCATTTAAAGGCAAGTTGCTCCACGATTCACAAGTAACTAAATCGCCAAACCATTGGTGAAAAAGTTCATGTGCAATAATCGATTCATTGTCTTTATCAATCAATTCTCTATCGGTACGATATAAAAATTCTCCATGTAAGGTTGCTGTTGTATTTTCCATTGCTCCTGAAACATAGTCTCTCACAACTACTTGAGCATATTTATTCCATGGATATTGAACACCTAGTTTAGTTGAAAAAAACTCTAACATTTCGGGTGTTGTTCCAAAAATTGCTTTTGCGTGTGTTTCAAATTCTTTTTCTACATAGTAGTTTACTTCTTTTTCTTTCCATTTTTGATCTTTAACTACCGAAAATTCTCCAATTGCCATCATCGTTAAATAAGGCGCATGTGGTAAATCCATTTTCCAATAGTCGGTTTTGGTTCCATCACCATTGTCAAAAGAGGAAGCGAATTCTCCGTTTGAAAGTGTGGTGTATTTTTTATCTACTGTAATGTAAATTTCTTGAGTCATCCGTTCGTTTGGTTTATCGATAGTAGGAAACCAGGCAGAGCTTGCTTGAGTTTCGCCTTGTGTCCAAATTTGTTGAGGCTTGTTTTTATCGGAACCATCTGGATTTATAAAGTACAATCCTTTATCATCGGTAATAGCTGCGCTTCCTCCACTTTTTAATTCATTTGGTTTTGCTATATATTCGATAAATAAAGTATACTGTTCATTGCTTTTGTATTCTTTATCGAGCTGTATTTTTATGATATTGTTTTCATAGATATATGTTAAGGTTTTCTTTGATCCATTTAAAACAAGTGAAACTTCTTTTAAATCCATTCCTCTGGCGTCCAATTCTATTGTTGAAGTTGAGTAGAAGTATGGTTTAGCAGTAATTGTTGCCTTTCCATATAAGTATTGTTTATTCCAATCAAAACTAACATCAAGTTTGGTATGAATAATGTCGTTTACTCTTTTAACTGATGCTTGATATGTTTTTTCTTCTGATTGAGTGTTTGTGGTTTGTATGGTATCCAAATTAACCACAACTAAACCATCATTTTTTTTGTCGGATGTTTTTTTAAATAAATCGCAAGATGTGAGAGTTAAAAAAAGACAAGGAATTATTAAATAGTTTTTGCTTTTCATTTTTTAATTATTTGCTTCAAAGATTATGAATTTATTGAATATTTCAAACTGTCAAAAAAGCTATGCAAGCATAGCAAATGCTGTGGATTAATGTTTTTAGGCGTTATGGAGCTACTAACTATTTGTAATTTTTATTAACATTTATGAAACCCTTTATTTTTAATGTCGTTAAAGCAGGTAAGTTCTTAATTTATTGTTTAATGCTTTTAAAAGAAACGGAGGTTTATCATGAAAACACACTTAACATACAGAGTTTTCTTAGTTATAAGTTTCTTAATATTATTCATTCAGTCTCAAAATGAAGCCTACGCATCACACGCCCAAAGTGCTGATATAACATACCAATGTTTAGGCGGAAACCAATATCAAATTTCTCTTTCCTTTTATCGTGATTGTGCTGGAGTGGCAGCTCCTAATACCGCAAGTATAAATATCTCTTCTGCTTCTTGTGGTCAAAATTTTAATGTTAATTTAAATAGAATAGTTGGTACAGGTATAGATGTAACTCCTATATGTGCTCAAATGACCACTCAATGTTCTGGTGGGCAATATCCAGGAGTACAAGAATATATTTATAGAGGTGTTGTAAACTTACCAGCTCAATGTACTGATTGGGTTATGAGTTTTAATTTATGTTGTAGAAATACATCAATAGGTACTATTCAAAATCCTGGAGGGGAAAATATTTATGTTGAAGCGAATTTAGATAATTTAAATTTTCCTTGTAACAACTCTCCTACTTTTTCAAATGCACCTATTCCTTTTGTTTGTGTAGGACAACCTTATTGTTTTAATAATGGGTCTTATGATGCAGATGGAGATTCATTGTATTATACGCTAATAAATCCTGCTACAGGACCTAATACAACAGTTACATACATTGCTCCATATTCTGCTACACAACCTTTGGCTTCACTTCCTGCAATTACTTTTAATAATATTACAGGGGATATGTGCATGAACCCTGCTCAACTTCAAGTTACAGTATTTGCGGTTTTGGTTCAAGAGTATAGAAATGAAGTTTTAGTGGGTAGTGTTATGAGAGATATTCAGCTAAGAACGATTACTTGTACAAATAATAATCCATATGTAAATGGTATAAATAACACAGGGGTGTATGCATTAACAGCTTGTGCAGGTGCTCCTATTAATTTTAATATAAATACATTCGATGCTGATGCAAACCAAAATGTAAGCATCACATGGAACAACGGCATTAATGGAGCTGTATTCACTTCTAGTGGAGGTAGCAGACCAACAGGAACTTTTTCATGGACACCAACTACAGCTGATATTGGAAATGCATCAACTTGCTTTACTGTTACAGTCCAAGATGACAATTGTCCGTACAATGGATCACAAACCTATTCTTTTTGTATAACAGTAACTGGTATTATTTTAAATACATCATCAACAGATGCAAATTGTGGCGCATCTAATGGAACAGCATCTGTACAAATACTATCGGGTGCTGGACCATTTACTTATCAGTGGTTACCAAGCGGTGGAAATAACTTAAATGCCAATGGATTACAAGCGGGACTTTATACAGTGGTAGTTGCTGGATCGGGTGGCTGTTCTAGTACTGCAAATGTAACGGTAGGTATGGGTGCTGCACCAGGAAATATTTCCACAAATGGGACGAATGTATCTTGTTTTGGTGGGAATAATGGAGTGGCAAGTGTGAACGTGAATGGTGGTCAACAGCCATATACTTACTTATGGAGCAATGGTGCAACAACAGCTACAATCAATAATTTAACTGCGGGAGTATATTTAATAACAGTTACTACAGCTAATGGTTGCGTTACTAATTCATCAGCAACAATTACCGAGCCGATAGCACCATTAGCTTTTACTTCATCACAATCAAATGTAACATGTAACGGTTTAAATAATGGACAAGCAGCAGTTGTAGCTATCGGAGGAACTCTACCTTATACTTATAGTTGGAACACACTTCCTATTCAAACATCTGCAGTTGCAAATAATTTGTATGCAGGAAATTATTCTGTTATTATTTCTGATAATAATGGTTGTACTACAACTGGTAATTTTGTAATAACCCAACCAACCTTATTAACAAGTAATGCAATGGCTGTAAATCAAGTTACTTGCAATGGCCTTGCAAACGGACAAGCTATAGTAGGCGCAACAGGTGGAGTAGGAGCATATACATATTCTTGGAGCACTAACCCAATTCAAAACACCCAATCAATTACAGGATTATCTCCAGGGACTTATATAGCAACTGTTACTGACGCAAGCAATTGTACTTCTATGTCATCTGTTGTAATAACTGAACCACTGCCTTTAACTCTATCAACTGCCGGGTTGCCTGCTACATGTTTTGGAACAGCTACAGGTCAAGGAATTGTAATTCCTTCAGGAGGAACTACTTCTTATTCATATCAGTGGTTGCCAAATGGCGGAACAGGAGCTAGTGCCAACGGTTTATCGGCAGGAACATATAGTATTACTGTTACTGATGCAAATGGATGTACCGCTATTTCATCTGTTTCTATAATACAACCATCGCCACTTGTATTAACAGCTTCGGGTGCAACTACAATTTGTTTAGGGCAAAATACAACGCTCTCAGCAAATGCATCAGGTGGAACAGCAGGATATGTTTATAATTGGAGTGGAGTTGGTAGTGGTTCAACACAAGTTGTAAGTCCAACCACAACAACAGTTTATGATGTAATAGCAACAGATGCTAATGGATGTGTAAGTAATATTTCTACTGTTGCAATAAATGTTACATCATTAACAGCATCTAATTTAATGATAACACCACCTATTTCAATATGTAATGGGAATAGCACAAGTATTTCAGCGAATGTAAGTGGAAATACAGGTCCAGTAACTATTACATGGAATAATGCATTAGGTACAGGAAATGGACCGTTTACCGTTTCGCCAAGTGTTACTACAAATTATATTGTAACTGTTACAGACGCTTGTAATAATAGTATCACAGGTACTGTTCCTGTAACTGTTCATCAATTACCTGTTATAAATTTAAGTCCACAGTCGGCAATTGGTTGTGGAGAAGCTGCATTAACATTTGTAGATAATTCAACTGGAAATAATGGAGCACAATACAATTGGAATTTTGGAGATGGAACAACTTCAACACAAACGAGTCCAACTCATATTTATACACAAACAGGAACGTATAGTGTTAATGTACTAGTAACTTCTGTTCAAGGATGTTCAGCCGTTTCGAATACTTTTGCAACTGTATTGGTTCATGCACCATCAAAAGCGATTTTTACTGCGGATGCTTTGGATGGTACAACTATAAGTCCGATTTATAAATTTTCGAATCAGTCAGTTAATGCTGCAACTTATTTTTGGGATTTAGGAGATGGAACAATAACAACACAATTAAATCCTGAGCATACTTATCCTGCAAAAGGAGAATATCTGGTAACATTAAAAACAGAAAGCATAAATGGTTGTAGAGATTCATTAACTGTTATGGTTGAAATAAAACCAGAATTTACTCTCTACATTCCTAATGCATTTACTCCTGATGGAAATGGGACAAATGATTACTTTACAGCCAAAGGGCAAGAAATATCAGAGTTTAAAATGATGATTTTTAATCGCTGGGGAGAAATGATATTTGAATCAGACGATATTTATTATGGATGGGATGGTAGAGCAAACGGGGGAACTGATGTAGCGCAAACAGGAGTTTATGTTTATAAAATTAAAGTAAGAGATTACAAACAAAAGTATTACGATTACACAGGTCATGTTACTTTATTGGCCGCACAATAAATAAGAATGATTACTAAAATATAACTGTATCAAAAGTTAAATCATTTAACTTTTGATACAGTTTTTATTTACTTACTTTTTGCTAATTTACTTTTTGGGAAAAGAGATTTGTAGATTTCTCTGTAATAAATGACAATATTAAAAGTTACAATAGGAGAGGTTAATTGTTGATTTAATTTTCTATTACCATTAAACATAAATCGATATCCAAAATCGGCTCCAATGCCTATCCATTTAAATAATTTGTATTCTATTGAAATGGATGGTTCATAAATAAAATTAGTTGTTCTTTCTGTTTTTGTTTTTTGTCCATTATAATAATGTTGATAATAAGATTCCCCAATTCCAAACTGTAATGGCATACTAACTTCCCATTTTTTTGATTGATGAAAAGCATATTCAATAGATGCAGAGATGTAATAAAATTTTAATCCTCTACTAATGAAATAGGGTTTCCCTAATTCATTTACATATTCTATATTTTGGTTTAACCCTTTTGGAGGATTGTATAATTGATTATATCCAAGCCCAAAGCGTAATTTATTCCCATATTTAATTCCTGCTTTGGCTCCAAAAATGTGAACTAAACTATTATCAATAAATGAATTTCTGGAATCGAGTTTAGCAAATAGGTGTGGTTTTAATTGTAGTGATTTTTTAATCGTATCAATAGCAGGCTGAGATGTACTATTATAATACAAAAAACAAAAAAGAAGAAGAGTGAAAAGATTTCTTTTTTTCATTGAACAAATATAGTCAAGAAAAAATCAACTAAGTTTTTCGATGAGCATTTCTTGATGAGGAATGTTGTCTTCCAAATATTCCTCTCCCACAGAGATGAAGCCAAATGACGAATAAAAGTTAATTAAATAAGATTGTGCAGATATTCGAACACTTGTACTCCCAAATTTATTTTTAATTTCAGCTAATGCTTGCGTCATTAATAATTTTCCTATTCCTTTTCCTCTTACAGTTGAAGAGCTAACAACTCTTCCTATAGAAACATCGGGATATGAAATGCCTGGAGGTAAAATTCGAGCATAAGCCAACAGTTCGTTGTTTTTGTAACCCATCAGGTGAAATGATTTTTCATCTTTTTTATCAGCATCTTGATATGGGCAATTTTGTTCTACTACAAAAATAGCAATACGTAAGCGTATAATTTCATATAACTCTTGGGTAGTGAGTTCTTCAAATGATTTTATTTTCCAGTGCATTGAACTCATTTATCGTTTAAAAAATTTTAACAAAAATAAAATATACTTTTTTATAACAAAAAAATGCAATTAAGCTTCCAATTGAATTTGCAATAAAATCATAGGTATCTGCAGTTCTTTCGGCAAAAACAAGGTCTTGCATAATTTCTGTAAAAGCACCATACATAACACAAAAAGCAAGCGCGTATAATTTTGGGGTGTTATTTTTGAAATTATATTTTCTTTGTTTTTCAATCCCTATGGCAGTAAGCATAAATAAAATAAAAAAGATACCAGCATGGACTATTTTATCAAAGCTTAAAAGCTCTAAAAAATGAATATGCGGAATGTCCCTGCCAGGAATTCCGCATAAAATAAGAATAAACAATGCCCAAAGCATTGCCCATTTCATTGGTTTGTAGAACATCTATTTATAGCACAAGCAATTATAGCTTGCGCTTGATTATTAATGACCAATTAATGCTTTGTAGTCTGCAACACTTAATAATGCATTTACTTCGGTTGCATCTTTCATTTCTACTTTTATCATCCATCCGTTTCCGTAAGGATCTTTGTTTACAGCGTCTGGAGTAGCATCAAGATTAGGATTTATTTCTAATACTTTGCCCGACACTGGCATAAACAAATCAGAAACTGTTTTAACAGCTTCCACTGTTCCAAATATCTCTTCGTGAGCTAACTCTTCACCAACTGTGTTAATATCAACATAAACGATATCACCTAATTCGCTTTGAGCAAAATCAGTAATTCCAATAGTTGCAACATTGCCTTCAACACGAACCCATTCGTGATCTTTAGTGTACTTTAAATTTTCAGGGAAATTCATATTCTATTTTTTTTAATTGTTGTACAAATTTATAGTTAATTCTAAAATAAAAAAGTTTTGTTAGCTTTTTTAGTTAGAAAGTGTTAATCGTAAGCTTAATCCTGCGTTTGTATTAGTTGTTGGGAATGATGTTGAAACCACAGGTTTGTTCATTATTCGATCATAGAAAATACGAATATTAACACGATCATTGATAACATAATCCGCTGATAATTTTAATGATATAATATTAGTTCCTCCTGTTGATTGTGTTGTTTCTTCTACAATCCTTCTCATTTTTGTTTCATTTTTACGGAATGAAATATCTCCCTTTAAATTAATATCACTTTTAATAGGCTTGCCTTTAATTTTCATGTTTTTACCCAGGGATATATCTCTCAAACGATAACCTAAGCCTCCTATTATTTCATTTCCGGCTACTTCCATAATGGTTTTACTTGTTAAGCCAAGTGATACATTTCTATCTTTTTTGTATTCAAAGTTCACTAATAAACTATTATTTAGTACAACATCAATTTTTATAAAAGGGCTCCATTGTTCGGATATAGTTACCGTATTTATTTGATATTTTGAAATAAAGTTAGGATTGTTTGCAACACTTGATACTTGTTCTTTTACAGCAGTATATCCATCTCCGTCAGGGTCAAAGAAAAGCATATTGGATGTATATCCTCCAACGTTATAGGATGAACGATATGCATGGCTAAGCGTTACTGTTTTAAAATATTTTTTTACACTTTCTAATTTTGATAAACCATCATAGGTTGCTCTCCAGTTAATTTTCGGAATTTTTGGGAAAGCATCAAGTGTTGAGTTTGCAGGGTTTTTTCCAGAGTATGCGGCAATAAATGCAGGAATTAATACATCTTGTGATGTTTCGTTATATCCTTCAGCATAATTCCCTATTGTTAAATTTGAGTTGGGGTCATTGTCTCCTAGTCTTGTAGATATGGTATTTCGCGCATTGATGAATGCTAAAAATGTTTTTGTTCCATCTTTATCAAAGGATGTTTTGTAACTTAAAAACGACATACTAAAATTTCCAGATTCAACTGGTGATTGTGATTCGTACTGTCCCGTTGTTCTATTCCATCTAAAAAACTCTGTATTGTTTTTTGATTTTGTGCGTGTAGCAGTTAGTTCTATTTTTAAATCAGGAAATGGTTCTACATTCGCTCTTATATTTAAGTTATTGCTATAGGTACGAGTGTATTGATTGTTAATGGATTGAGTTTGTACAAGCCAATCATTGTTAGGATTATCGTCTTGTGTTGAAGCAATTGCTTGTGGTCGAATATCTTTTTGGCTACCGAACACAAAGCCAAGTGTTGGTCCTCCAAAATGTTCATCCATTCCAAGCATTTGTGTATTTCGAGCATAGCCAGGTAACAAAGTCCCATCTGTTATAGAATAGGTTACGTTAACTGTTTTTAAACTCATAATTATTCGTGCAACGTATTCCAAAATTTCATATTGATTATCTTTTTTCTTAGTAGAGTCGACAGGTGTTTTGTTATTACTGTTTTGAATTGCTGAGGCAACTTTTCCTTTATTAGAATTACTTGAATTTTTCTTCTGATTTATTTTTTTGAAGTATGGAATTTTATTATACAAAGTGGTCATATTGGCTTGTCCTGTAAGCTGTATATTCCTTGAATTTTGAATGGTGTTACCAAGCGTATCAGGGACATTAATGATTTCTCCATTTGCATCACGTTTTATGTTATTCATAAAAGGAGAGCGAGTCCAACTATACGTTCCAGAGTATCTAGCAGAGGCTGTTGTGAAGTCCAATAGCGGAATTTTGTTAATAGGAATATTGTAGTTTATGTTTAATTGCTGGTTGTATTGTGTTGTTTTTACACGGTCAAAAAATTCGCGTTTAAGTGTGTCTCTCGTTGCTCCTGTAACTTCTCCATCTGGTTCAATAATGCGTTCAAAATTACTAGCCGTAAAATCTAATTTTAAACCTCTTGTGATATCGTATTTTAAATCATAATTACGTGTCATATTAAACCTTTTGTTAAAGGTTGGTAAAATGATGATATCGCCACCTGTTGTGTTTCTTGATTTTGATGCATTGTATTCTCGTTGTACATCTGTTGTAAACCCTAGCTTATTAGGATAAGGATAAAAATTAATATCCTTAATAAGCGCCATGTATTTTGAGCTCATTATTTTTGACTTCGACTTTCCAAAAGGTTTAATATTTTTAGGTTGTGGCGCATAATTGTATGTTAATCCACCTCTATGATTAATTTGTGAGTTGTATTCTATGTTTACATTTCTTCTGTACATTTCATTATAAGAATACGATGCAGCCCAATTTTCAATATCATATATATTGCTTTTTTTGGAATTTTTCCCTTTGTCTTTTTTAACATTCGTTAAGTTAATACTTTGTCGTTTGCTATAATCTTGTGTAACATATTTTAATGAATCTCGGATTCTCTTATCTACATTCGGATCTTTTAATGCAGGCTCTAACAAAATGTCTGGATCAAGGGGATTAAATTGAGGAGTGATAAACGACTCGGAATAATCAACGTACAATGGAATATGAATATTTAAATCTTCAGGAATAAATTTTCCTAATTCAAGATTAGATGAAATATTGTATTGTTTTAATGTTTCGCGTTTGCGTTCACTTACTTTATTTTCTAGAGTTCCAAAGCCTGGAGTATACATGTTTCCACTTAATGACAAGGTTCCTAAATCGGCAAGTTTAGCTGTTACACGAGCTGTTGCTGCCCAACCTCCCTTTTCATCGAAATCAGTTAATCGTAATTCATTTACCCAAACAGTTCCACATTTAGGTAATCCATCATCATCTTGATTTGGTCCTGTTTTTTTTGGATTTCTGATACCAATCATAATTGTTTTAAGCGCACTAAGATTCGGATTTCCTTTTACTGTAATAATTCTTGAACCGTCTGCTACAGAAAAATCATTTGTTAATGAAGCTGTTCCTGATGATATTGCATTATTTCTTCTTTGTTTAGCAGCTTGCAGTTTTCCAAATTCTAATACCATTTCATTTACGTAGGGCCAAACAGTATATTGGTCATCTCCATTGGTTCCATTGTAGTTTCCCGGAGGCGTTACTTTTAACGGAATTTCATACTCATAATAGTTGTCGGTAAAATCGGTTCCTAAACGGATAAAAGCATGGATGTCATTATCGTTTAATACTTCATTTAAATTTGGAGATGCTTCCGCATGGATAAACATTTGTAATTTTTTATAAGAACGAACATCTAGATTTGTGTTTTTGAATGCAGCTCTTGATTTCCCATCTTCAAGATTACATACAGTAAGCGATAAGGACTGTTCATTTAGTCGAATTAAATTTGCAGATGCTGCATTTATTTGTCTGTCGATTCCTGGAGGTAAAACATAATTAACAGGTTGTTTACTTCCATTTTCTTCAATGTTCACTGCTGCAACGTCAAACTGTGTATTTGCATCGTCATTTGGCACATACAATCCTGGTTGTAATAAATCAAATCCATATTTACGCCATTCACCTCTTACTAATTCTAAGCGAGCAAAACGTAAAACAATTGGTTTGTCAACACCTTTAATGAACATACGAATAAATCGGATAGACTGATAGTTTTCAATTCCTCCAATTTTTTCAACTTGTGATGAACGAATTGGAACTTTAAATTGGTACCATTTTATTGGTTTTGTGCTTCCATCTTTTACATTTTGCGCATTGGTAGAATACACATCGGTAATATAGTTGCTACCAACGCCTTGTGCAAAGTCACTTGGTTTTAAACTAATACGATATTGGTAATAACTTTCAACAGTACTTAAGTTGTTATCTCTATTGATGTCTTCTACATTGGGTAAGGTGGTTGAAGAACGAATATCGCTTCCTGAAGCAACGGGAGAGTTGTTTTCCATCCCATTCCATTTTTTATAGCGTTCAAGTGTATTTAGGATTGCAGTAGGATTTTCATAATCATCGCCTCTGAAATAATGGAAATCGTCACCAGATGGATCGGCAGTAAAATTTTGTATAGCTCCTGGTGCAACTGTTGCAACATTTTGCAGATAATTATTAAAAAAGTTTGCTTCTTCAACACTATTTAAACCATCCAATCCAATATCTTGTAGTGGGCGTTCGGCAGGATCATTGTTGAATGCGTTTACCAATGGTTGGTATAGAGGAATTTTTCCCCATTTTGTATCAACCGTTGTAGTTGGATGTTGTGGTGTCGATAATCCATTTTCAGAACTTCTAACACCATCGGTTAAAATGTCTTCAGAAATATTTCCAATATTAAAAAATAATTCTCCACCTGTATTCCAATTAGAGGAAGGGTTATCGGCATTAAATGGATCCATCACCCAAAATTGGATATACTCAATATTTGCAGCTTCAAAGTCATTTGTTGAAATAGAACGCATAATACCACCCCATCTGCTGGTAGGGTTATTAAGGCTTCCATCGGGAGCTAGTCCAGCTGATACAGACGAGCCTTGTGCATCATAATTGTATGGACCTCTTTCTGTAGGATAAAAAGCCAAGTCAAAAGTAGCAATGTTCGTTGGCTGTCCGGTTGGTGGTTGTTTATTCGGAAATACTTCTGTTTCTAATACTTCACGCATAAAATGATTCGACATCATAGCTGCATTTACATTAGATGGAGTAAGATTATTTGTAGGACGTAAAAAAAGTGGGTCAATATTATACCATGCTAATTTGGCTCTGTTAAATCCTGGTTGCAAGCTATCTAATGAAGCTTCAGGAAAAATACTTTGTCCTTGTGGAGTACTTGCCAAAGTCCATGCAAATGGAGAACGAATATCAATTGCAGACTGGCTACCTTCAAAATCATCAATGTATGAATTTCCGTTTTTACCAACAGCTTTGCTATGTCCAGGAACAAGGTATGCAAATTCCCCTGCAGCAGTAATTGTACTCATTTCTTTTGTTTCTATGAGTGGAATTTTGTCAATCCATCGAGTTAAAAATGGAGCATCTGTTCTGTAGTTTGCATCTAATCCCCAAATAGTGTTTGATACAGGTTCATCACCTTGATTTACTTTTTGTGTTACAGGTCGTTCTGTTAAATTCATTACTGTTCCGCCAATGCTAAAGTCTTTATTGATACGATAATCAACATGGGCACCCATTAGTGTTTTTGCTTGAATTGCAAAAAGTGCATTACTTTCTAATGAAATTTTAATGGGTGTGCCTGAATTTAAAATTCCATCATTAATAATTTTTACACGTCCTAAATTGTAATCAACAGTATAATCCACATTTTCGGTGAGTTGAATACCACCAGCAGTAACTGTTACAGAGCCTTGTGGTACATTAGGAGCTCCTAATGAAATTTCGGAACTAGATGATGACTGATATTGTCCTTTGATTTTAAAACGATTTAAATTTTGAAATTGTGTTTGTGCAGCAGTACGCGTAGAGTCGTATAACTGTTGAAATACGTATCTGTTCGGTTCTAGTGGATCACAGTTTGTTAAGTCAAATTTAGAATACAGGTAACTTCCAAAAGGCTCTACAACAGGTAAAATTACACGTCCATTTCTAGAATTAATGGTTACACCATCAATAAAGTCGAATTGGCCATCGGGTGAATTTCCATTTTGTTGGTCTAGTTTATCCATTGCTAACACTTGAATAAGTGTTTTTCCTTTAATTGCTGTTTGGCAATCAGCAACAGGGAGATAGTTGATATCAGTACCGGTTAGTGCATTGGTGTAAAAAACGTCTAACTTAAAGTCTTTAGCATTTACTTGGTAAGCTCCAATGGAGTATACGTTTTTCATCATCAAATCCCAAAGTGGATTCTGTAGTCGTTGTGCTGCCACTGCATCGTAATATGCAGGCACAGGGGTTGAACTTTTTAATTGTTTTAAAATTAATCGTTGTGGAGCATTAATACCATCTGTAGAAAGTTCACCCACTTTATATAATTGTCCATTTAGCGTATATTCAAATGCAACACCTAAAACTTGATCTGGATTTAATTGTTGGTTAAGAGAGATGAAACCTAATAAGTTGTTAAATGTATATTCAGAGGTCTGTAATTTTCTAGCATTGTATAAGTCGTAGTTTCTTCCATTTATCATTATTCCTCCAGAAAGAGAAGTGATTCTACTTTGTGTAGTTGAAATATTACGAATCAAAGAATCGTTTTTAAAATTGTCGTAAATACTATTTTGTTCGTTACCAGGAAAAGCGCTGGCCGGATTATCAATCACATAGCTTTGTTGATCAGGCGGAACGTGTAAAGCGTCTTCACCTAAATCGGCAAAAGCAACTGCATCACGAATATCGTTTGTTGAGTTATTGGTATTCGTAACCCATACTTCAAGTCGTGTAATGTTGATTCCGGAACTGATAAGAGGCAAAGTTGCAAGTGCGCTGTTAAATTGATCTCTGAAATAATGGGCAAGGAAATAATGTTTGTTTACTTCATATGCATCGCCATTTACTTCAAATCTACTAACCTGTGCACCGCCCGTTACTTCTAATTCAGATTTTTTTCCTTTTTGTTGAGATACAATTCCGGTTACAGTCATTCTACCAAATTGCAATTGTGTTTTTACTCCAAACAGTGTTTGACTACCAGTAATTAAAGAACCATTCAGCGGCATGTTAACGTTACCAGCTTCTATTTTTTTTATAATTTCATCTTCGTATCCAGTGTATTCTAACTTCATTTGATTTTCAAAATCAAATGTTGCTTCGGTGTTATAGCTGGTGGTTAATTTTAATTTATCTCCAATTTTACCAATTACGTTTAATTGAATTTTTTCATCAAAATCAAAAGTGCTTATTTTCCTTTGTCGTTCAGGAATAGCAGGGTTTTCTGTTTTAGTTCCTCTGTAAGCAAATATTAATTCAGCAGAACCATTTGGACGAATATCTACGGTGTTCCCTCCAAAAATTCGATCAAATATTTCACCACCAACATGCAGTTTAGGAATAACAGTTCCTCCGCTTTGATTGTTTTGTGTTTCGGCATGTGAGCGTGAATTCCAGTAGCTTCTGGTTTGTTTTTTAAACATGTAGCTTTGGTATTCTTCGCTTTCCATGTAGGTTGGTGGTCGATAATTCATTCCACCCATCGTTTGGTTAATATTGTAATTTCCAGTTGTAGGGTCGTAATCTACATTGGTACTAATATTTGAAGGGTTGTTCAGCATTAAACCTCCAGAGTTTGGATAGTTTAATGGGTCTCCTGTTGATTGGTCGTTAAAGTTATAAGGAAGATTAACTTCAGGAGTATCCAGTTCAATGGTTCGATTCGCATTTACTGCATGGTTATATGAGCTTACGCTAGCATTAGAACTTACAATTACGGTAAGCAATGTTGCTGAAACGCCTGCTACTGCAGTATATTTTAATATTGAACGAATCACTTTTTAACTATAAATTTTTTAATGCCGACTTAATTAACTGTTCAACACTTAATCCTGTTCCTTCTGTTTTTAAAACTTTATCCAATGCTTTGTCGGCAATAGATTTGTTGAAGCCCAAGGCCACAAGAGCAGATAACGCTTCTTCTTTTAAAGTATTGTTTGAGGAGACAAAAAAATCGGATGACAATTCATCTTTACTCATTTTGCCTTTTAAGTCAACGATAATACGTTGTGCTGTTTTTTCACCTATTCCTTTTACGCTTTTAATCAATGCTACATTTCCAGTTGAGATGGCTGCTTGAATTTCATCTGAAGATAAAGAAGATAACATAAGCAAGGCGCTTGTTCCTCCAACACCAGAAACAGAAACTAACAATCGAAACAAGTTACGTTCAGCGGTATCTGCAAAGCCAAAAAAACGAGGCATATCATCACGAACATATAGTTGTTCGGTGTACAATTTGCATTTTTCGGAGTCTCCAATTTTTGAAAATGTATTTAATGAAATTTGCATTACATAGCCTACGCCTCCTGCATCTATTACTGCATAGGTGGGTGTTTTTTCAACTAATTTTCCTTCAATGTGATAAATCATGTTAGTGCTTTAGTATGACGTAAATATTTAAAAAGGTTGCCTACTTTCTTGCTTGGGCATCCACAACTGCAATGGTTACCATGTTTACTATTTCGCGCACAGAACTTCCCAATTGTAAAATGTGAACAGGTTTTTTCATTCCAATTAATACCGGACCAATAGCTTCTGCTGCTCCCATTTCCTGAATAAGTTTATATGCAATATTTCCTGCAGCAAGATTAGGGAAGATAAGCGTATTCACTTTTTTATCTACTAAATCAGAGAAAGGAAATTGTTCTTTTAAAAGTTCATTGTTGAGTGCGAAGTTTGCTTGCATCTCACCATCTACAATTAGTCCAGGGTAATTTTTATGTAAAATTTCAACTGCATCGCGCACTTTGTTTGGCACTTCACCTTCGGAAGAACCAAAATTTGAATACGATAACAATGCTACTCGAGGAGTGATATTTAAACGTTTTACACTATTAGCAGATAAGATAGCAATATCAACTAATTCCTGAACAGTAGGGTTAACATTCATTGTGGTATCTGCAAAAAAGTAAGGGCCTTGTTTGGTGTTCATGATGTACATTCCTGCAACACGACTAACGCCTTCCTGCACACCAATAATTTGTAAGGCAGGTTTGATAGGATCAGAATATTTTCTTGTTAAGCCCGAAATCATTGCATCTGCAGCACCTGTTTCTACCATCATTGCTCCAAAATGATTTCGTTCTTTCATTATTTTTCGTGCTTCATAAAGTGTAAATCCTCTACGTTGACGTTTTTTAAAGAATAAATCACCAAATGCATTTCTTCTTTCCTCTTCTGATTTGCTTCTTGGGTCAATGATTGGAATATCACCTAAGTCTAAATTGTTTTCTGCAATCAGCTTTTTAATTTTTTCTACATCACCTAATAATATTGGTTTTGCTATTCCTTCATCAGCTACTTGTTGTGCCGCTTTTAAAATTTTATAATGATCTGCTTCAGCAAAAACTACACGTTTTGGATTTTGTTTAGCTTTATTGGTAATGTTACGAATGAGTTTATTATCAAGCCCCAAACGATTTATTAATTCTTGTGTATATGCTTCCCAGTCGGTAATCTTAAATTGAGCTACACCTGATTCTATTGCTGCTTTAGCTACAGCAGGTGCTA
>Ga0268299_1002617_pt1 | contig 20374 bp, 12 predicted proteins | sample NOBtaG_FD_193484 | JGI IMG/M metagenome (GOLD analysis project Ga0268299, IMG submission 193484) | Activated sludge microbial communities from bioreactor in Nijmegen, Gelderland, Netherland - NOB reactor | ecosystem: Engineered > Bioreactor > Aerobic > Activated sludge | place: Netherlands... | reverse complement strand
GGGTGCCATCTCGGCCGGTACGTCCACGGGGTCGATCGCCCTGCCATCCGCCACGGACCAGGCCAGGATCTGGTTCGCCGAGCCCCACCCGTAGACCCGTTCCCCGTCGGGGCTGAAGCGGACCCGGGTGACGTCCCCGCCATGCCCGTGAAGGTGAAAGACCTCCTGGCTTCTGTCCGCGCGCCAGACCTTCGCCGTGCGGTCGAGGCTTCCGCTTACGAGGGTGTGGCCGTCGGGGCTCCACGCCACGCTGCTCACCGCCTCGTCATGCCCTTGATGAGAGAGGACTTCCTGGCCCGTCTCGGCGCTCCAGACCGTTAGCGTGCCGTCCATGTCCCCGCTGACGAGGCGCGTGCCGTCCGGGCTCCACGCGACGCTGTTCACCCGCGCCTTGTGCACGGCGAGGGATAGCACCAGCCGCCCCTTCGCCACGTCCCACACGCTCACCGCCCCGTCGCCGCCGCTGGCGAGGCGTTTGCCGTCGGGGCTGAAGGCCACGCTGTACACCGGGCCGGTGTGCCCGGGGAGGGACTGAACCTCCTCGCCCGTCTCGGCGTCCCAGACCCGGACCGTCTCGCCGGCCCCCTCGCTCGCGATGCGTCTGCCGTCGGGGGCCCACGCCAGGCAGGCGACCCTGTCGGGATGTTCGCGCGGGGCGCGCACCTCCCGCCCCGTCCGCCCGTCCCACACGCGGACCGTCTTGTCGGCACCGCCGGTGGCGATCCGCCGGCCTGCCGGGCACCACCCGACGCAGGTCACCGGACCGGTGTGCCCCTGGAGGGACCGGACCTCCTCGCCCGTCTCGGCGTCCCACACCCGGACCGTCCCGTGGCCGCCCCCGCTGGCGAGGTGTTTGCCGTTGGGGCGGTACGCCACGCTTTCCACCATGTCGGGGTGCCCCTTGAGGTGGAAGACGACCCGGCCCCGGTCCACGTCCCAGACCGTCAGCGCGCCGTCCTCGCCGCCGGTCGCGATCCGGTTGCCGTCGGGGCTCCACGCCAGGCAGGTCACCCATCCGGTGCGGCCCGCGAGCAGGACGGCCTCCCGGCCGGTCGCGGCGTCCCAGACCCGGACCGTCGCGTCGCGGCCCGCGCTGGCGATGCGCCGGCCGTCCGGACTCCAGGCCACGCCGCGGACGACGTCGGGGTGCCCGTGGAGCGACTGCCTGCTCGTGAGTGACGTCCACAGGAAGCGATGCTCCCAGCCGCGCTGGCTCCGCGGGCATTGCTCCAGATACAGCACCGCCCGGGCCGGATTGCCGGCCGCGAGGGCCTGCTGGGTCAGGATCATCCGGCCGAGGTAGACCTCCCACTCCGCGCGGTCCCGTTCTCGCTGGGCGGACCCCTTCGCGTCGGACTCGGCCTTCGCGAGCCCCTCGGCCTTCACTTTTTCGCTCAGCGCCCAGGCCGCGAGAACCCAGGCCGCCACCACCCCGGCCGTCAGGACGAGCAGCACCGCCGCCGCCAGGGCCGACACGACCGGGTTGCGCTTCACCCAGCGGTAGCCGCGCTCCAGCGCCCCGACCGGCCGGGCCCGGATCGGACTACCGTCCAGGTAGCGCCGAAGGTCGTCGGCGAGGTCTTGAGCACTGGCGTAGCGACGGACGGGGTCCTTGTGCAGGCACTTGTGGGCGATCGTCTCCAGGTCCTGCGGCACCCGGGCGTTGAGCTGGCGCAGCGGCACCGGCTCGTCGGACAGGACCTGCAGCAGCGTGTCCAGCGCCGTCGCGGCGCGGAACGGCGGTCGGCCGGCCAGGCACTCGTACAGGATTGCTCCCAGCGTGTAGATGTCGGCAAGCGGGCTGACGGCCTTCTCGCCCCGGGCCTGCTCCGGCGGCATGTAGCTCGGCGTGCCGACCACCGCCCCGGTGCGCGTCTGGCCCGCCTCGTCGAGCTGCTTTGCCAGGCCGAAGTCGCTGATCTTCGGAACGAGGCGCGACCCCGCGCGAGTGGTTCCATCGGGGCGGCCCGTCGGATTCGCCAGCAGGACGTTCGCCGGCTTCAGGTCGCGATGAACCACCCCGGCCTCGTGTGCCACCTGCATCGCTTCCGCCAGGAGGCGCACCAACTCGGCGGCTTCCCGATCCGGCAGCGGATTCTGCTTCAACACGGCGTCGAGCGAGCCGCCGGGGCAAAGCTCCAGCGCCATGAACGGCTTGCCGTCGTGCTCGCCGATCTCGAACACCTGCACGATGCCGGGGTGGTTCAGCCGCGCGACCGCCTGCGCCTCGGTCTTGAATCGCTCGACGTCCGCCGATCCGGAGTGGGCCCCGGCGAGGATCATCTTCAGGGCGCAGAGTCGGTTCAGCCCGAGATGGCGAGCGAGGTAGACGATCCCCATGCCGCCCCGGCCCAGCTCGCCCTCGATGACGTACCCCGCCGGGGCGCGGTCGTCGCGCCACGGGGCGCTCGGGCCAGGGCCGGGGATCGTCTCGTCCGGGTCGCCCGCGTCGGGCCCCTGGCGGAGAGGCGAGACCGCCCCCTCGAGGCGGGCCCCCGCGGCGAGGAAGTCGCGCAGCTCGTCGGCGAGGTCGGGGTGGGCCGCCAGCACCTCGTCGCGGTTGGGCCGCTCGCCGCGGTCGGCCGCCTCGAGGTAGGCGGCGATCACCGCGCTCAGGCTGGCCGGGTCGGCCATGGCTCACTCCCCTTCGGGCTCGTCCCGCAGCCGGTCGCGCAGCGCCGCCAGGCCGCGGTGGAGCAGGCCGGCCACCGCGGTCGTGGTCTTCCCCAGCCGGTCGGCGATCTCCTTGACCGGCAAGCCGTCCAGGAAGCGCAGCTCGACCGCCTCGCGTTGGGCGTCCGGCAGGCCGACCAGCGCCTCGGCCAGGGCGAGCACCTGCTCGTTCCGGGCGGCCCGGTCCGGCGGGAGCGTGCCCAGGTCGGCCAGCCAGGCCTCGAGCCGGGAGGACGACGCCGCCAGGGACTGCTCCAGGGCCCGCTCCCGGTTCACGTCCCGCTTCTCCTGGCGGTTGTAACGGATCAGGTTCGCCAGCTTGTGGGCGAGGATCGTCCGCAGCCAGGCCCGCAGCTTCGCGTCGTCGCCGTGGTCGTTGAACTGGTCCCGGTCCCGGTGCGCCTCCAGCAGCGCCAGCTGGACGACGTCGGACGCGTCGTCCTTGGCGCGCAGGTAGCGGGGCAGCTCGACCCGGGCGATCGCGAGCAGGTACGACCGGCACCGGGCGAGGTCGGGGGCGAGGTCGGGCTCGTTCACAGGCGGCTCCTCCTTCAAAGCCCTCCCCCAGGATAATCTCCGCCCCGGTCCGGTGGTGAGCGAAAACGCGGGGATGTCGTCCGCGGCCGGGGTCGGGATCGGTCCGGGCCAGCCGGGCGGGGATCCCAACCGGATGAAAACGCGCGGGAATCGGCCGGATGCCGCGCACGATCTTCCCGGCCGCGGTGCTTGAGAGGAGAGAGGAGAAGGAGAGGGGCATCCCGACGGGCCGCACAGGTCCGCGGCACCGACGCCGGGCGGATCGATACCCCCGGCTCTCCGTATCCGCACCGGTGGCAAGGACGAGTAACAAGGGACGCCGCAGCCGACGCCCGACAGGCCGGGCGCGGCGGAGCGGGGTCGTCCGGCAGTGGAGGTGACCTGACCATGATTCGTCTCTGGTGTGGTGTGCTGATGGTGCTGACTGCCTCGTGCGGCGGACAAGTCGACGGCATCGAGGACAGGTTCGTGAAGTCCGTGGAGAACCTCGGCGGGAAAATCACCCGCGACGAGAGTCAACCGGGCGAACCGGTCATCGGGGTGGCCCTGTACGACAAGCAGGTGACGGACGCGGGGTTGAAGGGACTCGCCCAGCTCAAGGACCTCACCTCACTCTACCTTCCCTTCACTCAGGTGACGGACGCCGGGTTGAAGGAAGTCGCCCAGCTCAAGAACCTCGCCTCACTCTCCCTCTACCACACGAAGGTGACGGACGCGGGGTTGAAGGACCTCGCCCAACTCACGAACCTCACCACACTCGCCCTGGGCGGCACGAAGGTGACGGACGCGGGGTTAAAGAACCTCGCCCCCCTCGTGAACCTCACCAGACTCGACCTGAGCCGCACGTCGGTGACGGGGGCAGGGTTGAAGGAACTCGCCCACCTCCAGAACCTCACCGAACTCGACCTGGGCGACACGAAGGTGACGGACGCGAGATTGAAAGAGCTCGCCCACCTCCAGAACCTCACCGAGCTCGACCTGGTCTTCACCCCGGTGACGGACGCCGGGTTGAAGGAAGTCGCCCAGCTCAAGAACCTCGCCTCACTCTCCCTCCACCACACGAAGGTGACGGACGCGGGGTTGAAGGACCTCGCCCAGCTCACGAACCTCACCCACATCGGCCTGGGCCGCATGCCCGTGACGGACGCGGGGTTGAAGGAACTCGCCCCACTCGTGAACCTCACCGCACTCGGCCTGGACCGCACGCAGGTGACGGACGCGGGGGTGAAGGAACTCGCCCGGCTCAAGAACCTCCAATTTCTCTACCTGGGCGACACGCCGGTGACGGACGCCGGGGTGAAGGAACTCGCCCAGCTCAACAACCTCATTCATCTCGAACTGGGCGGCACGAAGGTGACGGATGCGGGGGTGAAGGAGCTCCAGAAGGCGTTGCCGAGGTGTTCCATCGCCCGTTGAGCGCCAGGGATGTGCCGTGGCCGCACCGGGCCCTGCGGCAGACGGCGGCAGGGAGGTTGCCAGAGTTTCATTGCTCACGCGGTCCCCGCCGCCGCTGAGCTTGACGTTGACAGGCGGCTCCTCCAGCAATGACTCCCCAGGATAAGCTCCGCCCCGGGCCGGTGGCGCGCGACACCGCGGGGATGGCGTCCGCGGCCGGCGTCGGGATCGGGCCGAGCCACGCGGGCAGGGATCCCGACCGGATGAAAAAGCGCGGGAATCGATCGGACGTGGCGCACGATCTCCCCGGCCGCGGTGCTTGGGAGGGGAGGCAAGCAGAGAGACAACCCCGTACTTGGAGGCGGACCATGACCGACGACCTGCACCGGCCGACGCTCGAGACCCTCGAGGACCGCGTCGTCCCGTACTCGACCATCTCCGGCGGCGTCCTCTGCATCTCCGGCGGCTACGCCGACGACACCCACACCGTCTTCTACAGCAACGGCGGCACCACGGTCACGGTGTTCGAGAACGGCACCTACACCAGCCACGCCGCCGCCGCGATCAGCTGGATCAGCTACGCCGGCGGCGATGGCAACGACTACTTCTCCAACGACACCTACTTCAACGTCCTGGGCTACTGCGGCACCGGCAACGACGTCGCCTACGGCGGGTCCGGCTACGACCACTTCCTCGGCCAACTCGGCAGCGACACCCTCGTCGGCGGCCACGGCAACGACTGGCTCGCCGACGACGGCGACAGCGACAACTGGCTGTACGGCGGCTACGGCGACGACACCCTCTGGGGCGGCCCCGGCTGGGACGTCTGCCGGGGCGGCGTGGGCACGGATGTGCTGGTCGGGGCCGGCGGCGACGACTCCCTCAAAGGCGACTACGACAACGACTACCTGTACGGCCACGAGGGCAACGACTACGTGGACGGCGGGGACGGCAACGACGTCTGCTCCGGCGACGGCGACCACGATTTCGTCCACGGCGATATCGGCAACGACCTGCTGTACGGCAACGACGGCAACGACACCGTCGATGGGTGGTACGGCGACGACACCCTGTACTGCGGCAGCGGGGATGACCTGGCCGACGGCGGTAACGGGTTCAACAACGTCCAGGGCGAAGACGACAACGACTACCTGGCTGGTGGGATCAACCGGGACACCTTGAACGGCGGTGCCGGCAACGACAGCCTGTTCGGCTGGGAAGGCAACGACCTCCTGGACGGCGGGACCGGCAACGACTCCATGGACGGCATGTCCGCCGACATCGGCGGCGGCGACACCCTCCTCGGCTGGGAAGGCGACGACACCCTGATCGGCGGGTCCGGCAACGACTACCTGTACGGCTGGACCGGCAACGACTCCCTGGACGGTGGGGCCGGCCACGACACCCTGAACGGCGGCGACGACAACGACCTCGTCATCGGCGGCATCGGCAACGACGACCTGGACGGTTGGGAAGGCAACGACACCCTGATCGGCCACGAAGGCAACGACTACATGCTCGGCCGGGGCGGCGACGACTACCTCAGCGGCGGCTACGGCACCGACACCCTCCGCGGCATGGCGGGGCTCGACACGCTGTACGCCGGGGAGGACATCCTTCAGTAACCCGTCTCCGACCTAAGCGTTTCCCAGGCGTCGTGGACGCGCCGGTCGTCGATCCCGGTCGAGGCGTTCATCAGCCGGGCTCCCGCACCACTTCGGGGTGCGGGCGTCGTATGCATCCGGGGGTTATTCGGTTCGGCTTTACAATCCGGAGCTTCGCTTGCCGACGACCTTGCCCTGCTTGTTGAACGTCACCGTGATCGACGCGTTGCCGCGCTCCCAGACGTAATCGAACGTCGTCGGCGTCCGGCTCGCGCCGACGTCGACGCCGAACTGGCCGGCGACCATCGACCCGTCGCCGACCTGGCTGCCCTCCTTGAGGATCTCCTCCACGTCGGCGAGGGTCATGTCGTTCTTGATCTTGTCGAAGTTCTCCTTCGTGACGCGGCCCTTGCCGCAGCCGACGAGGAGCAGGCACAGCGCGACGAGGAGAGCGAGTCGTGTCGTGGACATGGTTTCCTCCGAGGCGTTTGTCGCCGAAGTCACGGCTTCTTGCCGCGCAGGTCGAGGCAGACGAGCTGGGTGTGGTTGCGACAGTAGAGCCGGCCGTCGAGCAGGACCGGCGACGTCTCGCACTGGTAGCCGCCCTGCGGAGCGAGGACGGTCGCCTGGCTGAGGACCTTCGCGCCGCCCGGGGCCACGCTGGCGACGGTGAGCTTGCCGCGCGCGTCGATGGCGAGCACCTTGCCGTCGGCGACGAGGAAGCCGCCGCCGTTGCTTCCGGTGCTGCCCAGGTCGCGCGAGCGCCACTGGGTCTTGCCGGTCGCCAGGTCGAGGCACGAGAAGGTGCTCTTCTCGTCGAAGCCGTAGACGTGGCCGTCGAGGACGACGCCGTTCTGGAACCAGTGCGCCCACTCGGCGGTCTTCCATTCCAGCGTCGGCTTGCCGTCGGCGACCTTGAGGCAGATGGTCGAGTAGCCCTCCGGCGGCCGGGCCCCGGGGCCGTCGTGGACCGGGACGAGGACGCGGTCGCCAGCGACGAGCGGGGCGGCCGCCACGTCGAGCGGCTTCAGGCCGGCCTTGGTCGGGTCGTACGTCCAGCGCGTCTTGCCGTCGCCCGGGTCGAGCGCGACGACGATCTTCCCCGTCGCGTGCAGCAGGGTCGGCTTCCCGTCCAGCGTCGCGACGACCGGCGTCGACCAGGCGCTGGCCCCCTCCTTGTTGCGCCAGACCTCCTTGCCGGTCTTCTTGTCCAGGCCGAGCAGGACGCCGCCGGTCGGGGGGTACGCGCCGCCGCGCGGCTCGTTGCGGACGGCGGCCCGCGCGACGAGGGCCGGGACGACGACCACGTCGCCGTGGACGACCGGGCTGACCTGGTAGCCGTAGGGGACCGGCTGGCCGGGCAGGTCCTTCATCAGGTCTCGCGCCCAGAGCACCTTGCCGGTCGCCGCGTCGAGGGCGTGCAGGTTCAGGGCCGCCCCGCAGGTGTAGACGACGCCGTCGGCGACGGTCGGCGTGCCGCCGGCGGGGTTCGTGCCGCGCTTGACCGACTCGATCGGGTAGGGATGCGTCCAGACCTCCTTGCCGGTGGCGGCATCGAGGCACCAGACCTTCTCGCGGTTGACGTCGTCGCCGTCCAGCGACAGGGTGTAGAGGCGGCCCTTGCTCAACGAGACGTTCGAGTGGCCGCGCCCGAGCTTGACCTCCCAGAGCTTGTCCGGCCCGGCGGCCGGGAAGGTCGCGTTCCAGCCGGCCTCCGTCGAGACGCCGTCGGCGCGCGGCCCGCGCCACTGCGGCCAGTCGGCCGGCTCCTCGGCCGACGCGGTGCCAAGGACGACGACGAGTACGAGCAGGCGGCGCATGACGATCCCTCGGGTGACGGCGGACGTGGGATGAAACCCCGCCGGAGGCCGTCGAGTTCCGCAGCTCACTGACGCGACTTGACGTTCTTCGCCGCGAGGGCGACCGTCTCGGCGACGCGCTTCTGGCGCGTCTCGGGCCTCTTCGCCGAGGCGATCCAGAAGAGGATGTTCTTCTTCGACGACGGGCTGAACGCCGCGAAGTGCCGCGCCGCGTCGGCGTTCGCGGCGAGGGCCGCGGCGAGGTCGTCCGGGATGGTCAGCGCCTCGACCGCGTCGAGGGCGGTCCACGCGCCGTTTGCCTTGGCCCTCTCGACCGCGGCGAGGCCGGCGTCGGTCATCAGGCCGGCGGCGATGAGTTTCTCGACCTTGGCCTTGTTGATGCCGGACCAGACGCCCTTCGGCTTGCGCGGCGTGATGAGCTGCTTGTAGGAGCGGTCGTCGATCGAAACGGCTTTACTGTCGATCCAGCCGAAGCAGAGCGCGTCGTCGAGCATCTCGTCGTAGGTGATGGTCGGCTGGCCGCTGCCCTTCTTGTAGAAGACGAGCCAGACGCCGGCCGCCGTGGCGTGGTTGGCTTCGAGCCAGGCGCGCCAGGCGGCCCGGTCGGCCGGGGTGACGGTCGGCAGGTCGTCGAGCTTCGACTTGGCCATGATCTCTCCCGTCAGGCGGTCGGATGCAGCAGCCCGGCGAGGATCTCCAGGCTGTCCACCAGGCGCGGCCCCGGCCGGCTGAAGTACGCCGAGCCGTCCACGACGTGGACCCGCTTCGATTGGACGCACGGCAGGTCGGCCCAGCCCGGTCGACCCTCCAGGATTGGCAGATCCTCCCGCGTCCGCTCGATGGTGTAACCGCAGCAGGCGATCACCAGCACGTCCGGCCTCGCCGCGACAACCTCGTCCCACGTCAGGGTACGCGACCGCTGGCCGGGCCGGCTCAACACCTCCTGGCCGCCGGCGAGGGCGACCAACTCCGGCGACCAGTGCCCGCACGAGAACGGCGGGTCGATCCACTCCAGCAGCACGACGCGCGGCCGGGGTCGGTCCGCCACCCGCTCGCGCACCCGGTCGATGCGCGCGGTCAGGTCGGCGAGGACGGCGGTCGCGCGCTCGGGCACGCCGGCCGCCTCGGCGACGGTGCCCAGGCTGGCGAGCACCTCGCCGAGCGTGGTCGGCTCCAGGTTGGCGACGCGCGGCCGGCCGGGCAGGGCGCACGCCGCGGCCTGCACCTCCGCCTCGGCGACGGCGCAGACGTCGCACAGGGCCTGCGTCACGATCAGGTCCGGCCGCAGCGCCTCCAGCACCGGCAGGTCGAGCGTGTACAGCGCCCGCTGCGTCCGGAGCCGGTCGCGCACCAGGGCGTCGATTGTGGCGCTGGCGGCGTCGGTCGGGATGAGCGTCCTCGTGACGCGAGGCAGCTCGCGCACGCACGGCGGGTGGTCGCACTCGTGCGTGACGCCGACGAGCCGGTCGCCCAGGCCGAGGGCGCAGACGATCTCCGTCGCGCTGGGCAGCAGTGAGACGATGCGCATGGCTGGCCTCCTACTCGGGATTCTATTCCGCCCGAGAAAGAACCCGCTCGCGACGCGGTGCCCCCACGGCTATAGTGTGGGCATCCGAGGGGCTGTCGCCACCGTCCCGATCCCGAGGAAGTCGCCGATGCCCGAACCACCGTCACCCGACGCCGCCACCGGCGCGGAAACCGAACCGCTGCCCGCCGACTCGAACACCTCCAACGCGTCCGATACGCCGTCCGCGACGAGCCCGGACCGCGCCGATGGCCGCGCGCCGCCCGGCTACGAGATCCTCGGCGAACTCGGCCGTGGCGGCATGGGCGTCGTCTACAAGGCGCGCCAGGTCAAGGCGAACCGCGTCGTCGCCCTGAAGATGATGCGCTCCGGCGGCCACGCCAGCCCGGCCGAGCGGCAGCGCTTCCAGACCGAGGCCGAGGCGGTCGCGACGCTCGACCACCCGAACGTCGTCACCGTCTACGACGTCGGCGAGTTCGCCGGCCTGCCGTACTTCGCGATGGAGTACTGCCCCGGCGGCTCGCTCGCCGCGGTGCTCAAGGACCACCCGCTGCCGGCCCGCCAGGCGGCGGAGATCGTCCGCCAGGTCGCCCTCGGCGTCGCGCACGCCCACGCCCTGGGGGTGCTGCACCGCGACCTCAAGCCGGCGAACGTCCTCCTGCTCGCGCCTGGCCGCGGGGCGGACCGCTCCTCGCACGGCAGCGCCGCGGAGGGCCACCCGACCGACCCGGCGACGCCGGCCCTCGTCCCGAAGATCACCGACTTCGGTCTCGCCAAGCGCGTCGAGGCCGACTCGGGCCAGACCGGCACCGAGGCGGTCCTCGGCACGCCGTCGTACATGTCGCCCGAGCAGGCCGCCGGCGACACCAAGCACGCGACGGCCGCGGTCGACGTCTACGCGCTGGGGGCGATCCTCTACGACTGCCTCACGGGGCGTGCGCCGTTCAAGGGGGCGACCGTCCTGGAGACGCTCGACCAGGTCCGCCACCAGGAGCCGGTCCCGCCGCGGCAGCTCAACCCGCACGTGCCGCGCGACCTCGACACGATCTGCCTGAAGTGCCTCCAGAAAGACCCGGCCCGCCGCTACGCCTCCGCCCTTGAGGTCGCCGAGGAGTGCGCCCGCTTCCTCGACGGCCGGCCGATCCTCGCCCGGCCGGTCGGCGCGGTCGAGAAGGCGATCCGCTGGTGCCGCCGCAAGCCGGTCGTCGCGGCGCTCGCCGGCGTGACGGTCCTCCTGTCGGTCGGCTTCGTCGCCAGCCTCGTCGTCTCGACGGTGCTCCTGTCCCGGAAGCAGGCCGACATCGAGGCGCGCAACGCCGACCTCGCCGAGGCGAACGACACCCTCCTGCGCGAGCGCGCCGCGCTGAGCCGCCAGAGCGCCCTCAACGCCGAGCAGGTGCGCTACCTGATGCGCAACCTCATGGCCGAACTTCGCGCGCTCGGCCTGGCCCGGGCGCGCGAACAGCTCATCGCCTACGTCCAGCAGAGCCTCGACCGCCTCGAACGCCTGACGGCCGAGGAGCAGGGCATGACCGCCCGCGTCCGCATCGCCTCGCACGTCGATACCGGCGACCTCTGCCTCGAACTCGCCGCGGCCGAGCCGACCCTGACCCGCGCCCTGCGCGACCGCGCCGAACAGAACTACAACCAGGCGATCGCCCTAGCCCGGGCCCAGGCGGAGGCCCACCCCGAAAGCGATCTCGCACGGGGGAATCTCGCCCTGAGCCTCGCCCGTCTCGGCCAGCTCCGGCACCAGCAGGCCGACCTGTCCGCGGCCCGGCCGCTCCTCGAAGAGTCGTACCGGCTGCGCGCCGAGATCGTCCGCCAGCCGCGCGCGACGAAGGGCGTCCGCGACTACCTCTTCCCCGCCGACACCCTCGCGTCACTGGCGTCGGCGCACGAGCTGCTCTTCGAGCTTTGCGCGAGCGAGGGCCAGGGCGAGCAAGCCGCCCGACACTGGGCCGACTGCCGCGAGCTGTGGGACCGGGCCCTGCGCCTCGTCGAGAGCGACGCCGACGCGACGGAGGAACTCGGCGGCGCGGTGCCGTTCCAGAAGAACGTCGCGCGCGGCCTGATGCGCGAGGCCGCCCTGGCGCTGGCCCGCAAGGACACGCCCCAAGCGGTCAAGTGGCTCGAAAAGGCGGTCGCCCTGCGCGACCAGGTCGTCGCCGACAACGCGGACAGCATCCCGCTCCGGGAGGAACTCGCGGCGACGTTCTTCCGGCTCGGCATCGCCCAGCTCAACGCCCGCCAGTACGACAAGGCGCGCGGCAGCTTCGAGCGCATGTACCAGCTGTTCGACCGCGTCGTCAAGCAAGCCGAGGAGGCGAAGAGCCGCGACCTGCGCTGGACGCTGAGCCTGTCCCTGTACGGCCTCGGCTTCACCGAGGCGAAGCTCGGCAACGCCGCGCCGTCGCGCCACGCGTACCGCGACTGCCTCGCCCTGCGCGAGGCCCTGTGGCGCGAGGACGCCCGTCCGCGCCACGCCTGGGGCCTGATGGGCACCTACGCCCGCCTCGGCATGGAACGCCGGGCGATCGAAGTCCTCCAGGCCGAAGAGCAGCGCACGCCGCAGCCGGTCGATTTCTTCTACAACGCCGCGACGGTGTACTCCGTCCTGGCCGAGCAGGCCGGCGCGGGCAAGCCGGACGCCGACCTGTCGCCGGAGGATCTCGCCCGTCGCGCCGCCCACGTCGAGGCGGCGTGGGCGTTCGTGGCGAAGCTGAAGCAGGCCGGCTCGCGCCGCGTCGCGGAACTGGGCACCGACCCGGACCTGGAGTTCCTCCAGGGGCGGCCCGACTTCCGCGACCGGCTCGTCGCCCTGGGGATCGTGCCGAAGCCGTGAGGGCCCTCGTCATATAGCCCCGGGCTTGCCCGGGGTCTTCGCAGCCGGAACCCCCGGCAAGCCGGGGGCTATGTGTCGAGCGCGACCGAGGAGACGACCGGACATGACGGAGTCCGACCTGTCCCAGACGACGGACGAACCTACCCCGGACGGCACGGCGGAGTACCAGCCCGACGCGACCGCGGCGTACCGGCCCGGGCGGGCCGGTCGGACCGAGGGCGTCGGCGCGGTCGTCGCCGGGCGCTACACGCTCGTCCGGGTGATCGGCGAAGGCGGCATGGGCACCGTCTACCTCGCCGGCCAGACCGAGCCGGTCAAGCGCCAGGTCGCCCTCAAGCTCATCAAGGGCGGCACGGACTCCGGCACCGTCCTGGCCCGGTTCGACGCCGAGCGGCAGGCCCTCGCCCTGGTGGACCACCCGGGCATCGCCCGCATCTTCGACGGCGGCGTGACGGCGAGCGGCCAGCCGTTCTTCGTCATGGAGTAGGTGCCCGGCGTGCCGCTCACCGAGTACTGCGACCGGCACCGCCTCGATGTCGCGGCCCGGCTCCGTCTGTTCGTCCAGGTCTGCCGGGCGGTGCAGCACGCCCACCAGAAGGGCGTCATCCACCGCGACCTCCAGCCGGGCAACATCCTCGTCACCGAGGTGGACGGCAAGCCGGTCCCGAAGGTGATCGACTTCGGCGTCGCCAAGGCGACCGAGCAGCGCCTGACGGACCTGAGCCTCGCCGACGACGGGGCGATCGTCGGCACGCCGGCGTACATGAGCCCGGAGCAGGCCGACCCGACGTCGATGGACGTCGATACGCGCAGCGACGTCTACGCGCTGGGCGTCATCCTCTACGAGCTGCTGCCCGGCTCGCCGCCGCTCGACGCGCGGCAGTTCAAGCGCGGCGGCCTCCTGGAGTTGCTGCGCCAGGTGCGCGAGGTGGACGCGCCGCGCCCGAGCACCCGGCTCGGCACGGCGGACGGCCTGCCGACCATCGCGGCGAACCGCTCCACCGAGCCGGTCAAGCTGGCCCGCCTCCTGCGCAACGAGCTGGACTGGATCGTCCTCAAGGCGCTGGAGAAGGACCGCGCCCGCCGCTACGACAGCGCGAGCGACTTCGCCCAGGACGTCGAGCGCTTCCTGGCCGACGAGCCGGTCCGCGCCCGGCCGCCGAGCCGGTGGTACCGCCTGACGAAGTTCGTCCGCCGCAACCGTGTCCAGGTCGTCGCGGCGGCCCTGGTGCTGCTCGCCCTCGTCGCCGGCATCGTCGGCGTCAGCCTCGCCCTCGTCGAGGCGAACCGGGCCTGGCTCGCCGAGTCGGAGGAACGCGGCAAGGCGACGCGCCTGGCCGACGAGAAGCAGGCCGAACTCCAGCGGACCCGGGCCGGCCTGTTCGCCAACCAGATGCAGCGCGTCGGCCAGGTCAAGGACGCCGAGCCGGACCAGGCCCTCGGGCTGCTGTTCGACCTCGACGCCTGCCCGCTCGAGCTGCGCGACCTGGCCTGGAACGTCGTCGAACGGCACTGCAAGCGGCACCGCGTCGCCACGGTCGCGGTGCCGACCCTGCTCGGGGATCAATCGTCGCTCCCGGTCGCCATCAACCCAGACGGCACCGCGATCGCGACCGGGACGCGGCTGGGGACCGGCAAGGCGAGCGGCGTCGTCGTGGTGCGCGACGCCGTCACCGGGGCGGTGCGGGCGACGCTGCCGGGCTTCGCCGACACGGTCGAGCTGCTCGCGTTCAGCCCCGACGGCAAGACGCTCGCCGTCGTCGCCGACGGCCGGCCCGCGACCGGCGGCCCCGTCGGCCAGCCCGCCGTGGCGAGGCCGGGCACGGTTCGGCTGTGGGACCTCGACGGCCTCGCCGAGGTCGCCGCGCTCCAGGGCCACGTCGGCTACGTCCTGGCGGTGGCGTTCAGTGCCGACGGCGGCCTCGTCGCCACCGGTGGGGCGGACGGCACCGACCGGATCTGGGACCGGGCCACCGGCCAGGAGAAGCACGTCCTGAAGGGCCACGGCAAGGAGGTGCTCGCCGTCGCGTTCCACCCGAACAAGCCGCTGCTCGCCTCCGGCGGCATGGACAACGTCGTCCGCCTCTGGGACGCGGCGACGGGGGCGCTTCAGGAGACGTGGCCCGCCGGGCGGAACGCCGACCCGGTCTACCTGGCCCGGCAGAAGGCCCGCGGGAACGTCTTCGACGCGGCCCCGGTGTACCACAACCCGAAGGCGATGCTCGACGGCGTCTGCTCGCTCGACTTCAGCCCGGACGGCACCGAGCTGCTCGCCGGCAACCGCAACTGGCTGGTCGAGGTCCGGACCGTCGCGACGGGCGAGGTCCGCCTCACGCTGCGCCAGGCGGTCGAGGGGCTGTGGTCGGCCCGCTTCGTCCGCGACGGCCGGGGCGTCCTCGTCCACCACCAGGAGGTGACCGAGTACGACGCGGCGACGGGGCAGAAGGTCCGCACCGTCGCGGCCAGCTGGCGACGGCTGCCGACCGTCGCCACGGAGCCGAAGGCGTGCGCCGTGTCGCGGGCAGGCCGGCGGGTCGTCGTCCGCGACAGCGAGCGCTGCGACCTGTTCGACCTGGCGGCGACCCTGACCCAGTCGGCCCACGTCACGGAGAAGCACCCCGGCCGGTGCGACCTGCTGGCGTTCGGCGAGAAGGGCGACGCGGTCGCCCTGGCCCAGGGCGACCGCGTCCTGGTGTGGGACCTCCCGGCCGGCAAGCAGCGGCACGTCCTGGCCGGCCACAAGCACCCGGTCGCCGGGATGGCCGTCGGCCCCGATGGCCGGACGCTCGTCACGTCGAGCCTGCCGACGCTGCCGCCGCGCGCCGTCGGCGCACTCGAGATGCCGGAGGAGGCCGACGACGTCCGCTTCTGGGACCTGGCCACCGGCGAATCGCGCGGCACCCTCGGCCTGGCCAAGGCGCGCATCCCGGCCGTCGCCGTCAGCGCCGACGGGGCGACGCTCGCCACGTTCCACTGGGACAACCCCGCCAAGGACCAGTTCAAGGCGGTCATCACGGTCTGGGACGCGGCGACGCGCCGGCCGCGCGTCGCGCTCGACCACCCGTTCCACGGCGCGGAGACGCTCGACGGCGGGCCGGCCCTGCTCGCGTTCAACCCGGTCGACGGCACCCTGGCGTCCGCCGCCGGGCGCACCGTCCGCCTGTGGGATGCGACGACCGGGACGCTGATCCGCGAGCTGTGGGCCGGCTCGTCCGACGTCGGCACCGGCGGGGCGCTCGTGGGGCTGGCGTTCACGCCGGACGGCCGCGAGCTGGTCACCGGCATGGCGCTGGGGACCCAGGGCACCGAGATCGTCGTCTGGGACGCCGCGACGGGAACCCGGCTGCGGACGGCCCCGGCGACCCGCGAGACACGGTTCTTGCGCATGGCCCTCTCGCCGGATGGCAAGAACCTCGTCGCCGCCGGCGGCAACGAGGTGCTGATCCGCGACGTGCTGACGCTGCAACTCCGGGCGAGCCTGGCCGCCCATTCGGCCGGGGTGTTCGGCGTCGGCCTGACGCCGGACGGGCAGACCCTGGTGACGACCGCCCCGGTCTACGACCCGGCGGTCCGCTTCCGCCCCGAGGACGTGCCGCAGGCGAGCGAGATCAGGCGCTGGCCGGCCGGCCGGTCGCCGGCGGTGGCCCTGTTCCAGCGCCAGGCCCGGTTCGGCCCGGACGGCAAGACCGTCCTGGAGAACGACGGCCGGACCGGCACGATGCGCCTGTGGGACCCCGTCACCGCCCGCGTCCGGTCCGAGGTGGACGCGTCGCGCTACCGGTTCGAGCCGCCGCAGTTCAGCCCGGACGGCCGCTACCTCGTCGGGGTCGACCTCGTCGGGACGCAGCTGGAGCGCATCGGCCTGCTGAACTTCGGTGTCGTCGCCCAGCCGGGGCGGACGACGGCCCTGGTCAACCTGTGGGACACGCACACGGACACGGCCCGCCAGTTCGAGGCCGGCCCGGGCGTCCCGCTCGGGGTCGGCTTCCTGCCCGACGGGAACCGGCTCGTCTTGCCGGTCGATCTGTCCGTCACCGGGCCGATGGGCGAGCGGACGCCGAAGGCGGCGATCCGACTCTGGGACGTCGCCGCCGGCCGGGCCGTGTGCGAGATCGAGGCGAAAGACCTCGACTACATCCGCACCGTCCGCCTCAGCCCCGCCGGCGACACGCTGGCGCTGCTGACGGTGGGCGGCCGGGTCGTGCTGGCGGACCTGGCGTCGGGGACGGCGCTGCCGTCGCTGCGGAACCCGGCGAACGACCGGCTCGACCGGCGGATGGGGTTCACCCCGGACGGCCGTCGGCTCGTCGTCGAGGTGCCGGTCACCGGGCAGCGGACGGTCTGGGACTGGCGGGCCGGCAAGGCGGTCGAGGAGGACGTGCCAGACGTGTTCGGCACCGCGAACGTGTCGAGCGACGGCCGGTACGAGCTGCGGCGGATGACGTACGGCATCGAGCTGATCGACCGGGCGGCGCGGTGACCGTCCACGTTCCCCATTTAGCCCCGGGCTTGCCCGGGGTCTTCGGTTTCGCATCCGGAACCCCGGGCAAGCCCGGGGCTATGTGGAGGACGCCCATACCTCCTCGGCGTAGCCGCGACGGAGCCAGTAGCGGCTGCGCGCCAGGCGACGCCAGCCGTCGGCCATGAGCCGGGCGAGCCACAACTGTCGGCCGCCGTCCGGCACCGCCGCCTGGGCCTCCTGGTTGATCGACAGGAAGACGCCGCCCAGGACGCGCCGCGCCGTCGCGAGGTAGTCCCGCGCCGTCGCCGCGCCCATCTCCGGCAGCGAGTTCGTGTTGACGAGGTAATCGACCGACCCGTCGGCCAGGTCGTGGAAGGACGCCGGTGGCAGGACGCGCACCGGGGCGTCCGGTTCGCCGAAGAGCTGCACGTCGCCCGGCGGCAGCGTCCGCAGCAGGAAGTAGCCCTGCAGAGCCGCCACCCACGGCAGATCGATGACGGTCCATTGTCGCAGCCCGGCGCGGTACGCCAGCAGGGCCAGGCAGCCGTACCCGCCGCCGACCTCGACGACGGCCGAGGTCGGGCCGGCCCCCAGCTCGCGCAGCCGGTGCAGCGTGTACATATGCGTCAGGGCGTCGGTCGTCGCGAACGCGCCGCCGACGCGGAAGCCGGACACGCTGGCCACCTCGGGGAAGTCGAGCGCGAGGCCGGTCGCCGCCGACACGCCGCGGAACGCCGCGACGAGGTCGAAGTCGAGGGCGTGGCCGTCCTCGGCCGGGGCCTGCTCCGGGCTGGTCAGCGGCAGCACCGCGACCGCCTCGGCCAGGCTCCGCAGCGTGTCGGTGAAGCGCACCTGGTGCGGGTTGCCGTCCGGGAAGCGGCGCAACACGTCGGCGTAGCCGGCGACGCCGTGGCCGAGGCCGAAGATCATCGGCGACTCGAACAGGTCCGCCAGGGCGAGCCGCACCGCCTCGACGTCGCCGCGGTCCAGGGCGTCGATGAAGGGGCGGTTGCGTTCCTCCAGGCCGTCCCATAAACCCGGGGCCGCCGGGGTGAATGTCGCCCTCGCACGCCGATATGCGGCGACGACCCGCGCGACGGCGGCCCGCACTTCCGGCGTGTCGGCGTCCGGCGGACACGTCTCTCCGGGGGCGAGGCAGGCCGCGTCCGGGGCGTGCAGCAGCGTGTGCCGCGGCGAGACGCCGTTGACCGGCTCGCGGAGGAACTCGCCCAGCCGGGCCGCCTCCGTCGCGGCGGCGTGGGCCTCGGCGTGGAACTGCGCCATCAGGCGCTGCATCTGGCGCATCGTCGCGTCGGCGACGACGTGGATCGGCCCGAGCTTCATCGGCCACCTCCGTGTTCGCCGGGATTGTAGACCGCGACGGCAGCGCCGGGCAATCCGACTGTGTCACGCCCGACGACCGCCCGCGTAGAGAGGGTGTCAAGTCGAACACAACAGCAGTGAGGGGAGCCCAAATGCTTTACGAATACGTCCTCGAGAACGGCACCTGGAAGCTCTACTGGGGCGGTCGGATCGGCCAGGACGCGAATACGCCGCGCTGCCAGCAGCGTGAGGTCGGCCCGCCGGTCCTGGTCGTCCAGGCCGAGGCCGCCGTGGCGAGCCGCCGCGAAGAGCCGGCCCTGACGCTCCAGGCGTGAGCCGAGGCGAACCGTCCGCACCCCGGTGCGGGCGGTTTTCCCTCTTGCAATCCGCCCGGCCGGCCACTATGGTACAGAAGTACGACGGATTGCGGGTGTAGCTCAGTGGTAGAGCGTCACGTTGCCAACGTGGCTGTCGTGGGTTCAAGTCCCATCACCCGCTCTGAAACCGGAACGCGAAGCCGAGGGGGCCCCTCGGCTTCTCGCTTTTTCGGGGGGCTACCTTCCCTCCCCGGCCGCCCTACAATACTCTCATTGCACGGACGGCTTCCGTTCCGGGGCCGGGCTTCCACCCCATCGCCGACCGCCTTGTGAAGGCCGACGCCAGAAAGCAGGACCGCCATGAGCGACGAACTCCCTCCCGACAACCCCGAGACGACCGCCGACGCCGCGACGGCCACCGCCACCGAAGAGGAAGGCCCGAAAAAGCTGCCGCAGACGGTCGAGATCAAGGACATCGGCCCCTGCCGCAAGCACATCCGCATCGCCATCGACCGATCGGCGATCGACGAGCGCATCGGCGAGAAGGTCAAGGACCTCGTCAAGGACTCGTTCGTCCCCGGTTTCCGGCCCGGGAAGGCCCCGCGCAAGGTCGTCGAGAAGCGCTTCGCCAGCGAGGTCGGCGACCAGGTCAAGAACGAGCTGCTCCTGGTCAGCCTCGAACAGCTGGCCGAGGACTACGACATCGCCCCGCTGACCGCCCCGAACATCAACCCGACCGAGATCGAGCTGCCCAAGGACGGCCCGCTCGTCTACGAGTTCGAGGTCGAGGTCCGGCCGCAGTTCGACCTGCCGCAATACAAGGGCCTCAAGCTCACCCGGCCGACGAAGACCTACACGCCGACCGACGTCCAGGACGAGAAGCGCCGCCTGCTCGCCAGCGCCGGCCAGGTCGTCCCGAAGGCGGACGGCAAGGCGGCGCTGGGCGACATCCTCGTCGCCGAGCTGGCCATCCTCGACGGCGACAAGGAGGTCAACCGCCTGGAGGAGCAGAACTACCGCATCGAGAACAAGCTCGTCTTCAAGGACGCCGTCGCCGAGAAGTTCGGCGAGCAGGTCGAGGGGGCCAAGGCCGGCGACGTCAAGACGGTCGACCTGGTGCTCTCGACCTCGTCGGCGGACCCGGCCCTGGCCGGCAAGCAACTCAAGGCCCAGTTCCACGTCAAGGACGTCAAGACGCTCCGGACGCCGGAGCTGACGCCGGAGTTCCTCGGCGCGTCGTTCGGCGTCGACAACGAGGAGCAGCTCGACGAGATGCTCCTGGTCATGCTCAACCGCCGGCTGGAGTACATGCAGCGCCGCAGCGCCCGCGAGCAGGTCGTCGAGAAGATCGCCGCCGCGGCGCAGTGGGACCTGCCGGAAGACCTGCTCCGCCGCCAGGCGCGCAAGGCCCTGCAGCGCCGCCTGATGGAGATGCGCGCCGACGGCATCGGCGAGGAGGAGATCCAGAAGCAGGCCAAGCTGCTACAGCAGGACATCCTCCAGAGCACGGCCGTCGCGCTGAAGGAGCACTTCGTCCTGCAGAAGATCGCAGAGGTCGAGAAGATCGAGCTGTCTGACGACGAGATCGACGACGAGATCGGCCGGCTCGCCGCCCAGTCGGACGAGACGCCGCGCCGGCTGCGCGCCCGCCTGGAGCGCGAGGATTTGCTCGACACGCTGGCGGCGGAGATGATCGAGCGCAAGGCGCTCGACCTGATCCTCGACAGCGCCGAGTACGAGGACGTGCCGCTGGACAAGTCGGCCGGCGGCCTGGCCAGCGACGTCGAGGCGGTCGAGACGCAGACCGTGCCGGGCGAGATGCCCGACCCGACCGCCGCCCCGCCGGCCGAGGAGACGGCGGCGGAGAACACCC
>Ga0268299_1002616_pt1 | contig 20428 bp, 12 predicted proteins | sample NOBtaG_FD_193484 | JGI IMG/M metagenome (GOLD analysis project Ga0268299, IMG submission 193484) | Activated sludge microbial communities from bioreactor in Nijmegen, Gelderland, Netherland - NOB reactor | ecosystem: Engineered > Bioreactor > Aerobic > Activated sludge | place: Netherlands... | reverse complement strand
GCTCGATGCCGAAGCCGCGGTTGCGCGCGAACGACGCCAGCGCGAACAGCCCACCGGAGAGGGCCACCAGCTCGACGGCGAGAAGGCCGGCCGAAGTCGTCGGCATGCCGAGAGTGCCCAGGTTGGCGAGCAGGAGCGGCACCGCGATCAGCGAGATGAGCAGCCACAGGAGCGGGTTGTAGCGCGTCCGATCGGTGAAGATCGCCGCCGCCGCGAATCCGGGCAACAGGTAGAGAAGGAACAGCGCGAGAAGAACCGTCACCGCAAGGCCTCTTCGAATGCACGTCGCCCCCGACCGCTCATGTCGCCCGCCCTACGTCTCTCGTTCCGACGTGCGCGTTAGCCGCGCCGCCGCGACTTTTCAAGCACACGGGGATGCGAACCTGGAGTGCGGCGGTCACCGCCGCTCTGGATTCTTCCGCAAACGATCCAGAGCGGCGGCGACCGCCGCACTCCAGGCGGCGCTGCGCGCCGCGCGACGGCGACGCCCGGGCGCGACTGCGCCAGACGGCTTCACGCCGGCAAGACGATCAGCTCGATGATGTGGCCGTCGGGGTCGCGCACCCACATCTGGCCCTGCGCGGCGGAGGTCTCGAACACCTCGAGACCGTGCTGGCGCAGCAACGTCAGCGCGGCGGCGTAGTCGTCGATCGCGAAGGCGACGTGCTGGGCCATCGGGTTGAGCGCCGGCGGCGGCGCGCCGACGTCGATCCCCTCCATCACCTGCAGCAGATGCACCTCGCCGGCGCCGGCCTGGTACCAGACGCCGGGGAAGCCGAGATCCGGTCGCGGCTTGGGCGCCAGGCCGAGGATGTCCTCGTAGAACGCGCGCGAGCGCGCCAGGTCCTTCACCGGAAACGACGTGTGGTGCGCTCTCGCTCTCAGCACCGTGCCTCCCTCAAGGGCAGTCGTTGACCGCCCCGTTGGTGATCCAGTCGCGGATCGTGTCGCGGATCTCCATCGACAACTGCGGCCCGCCGAGCGGCATCAACTGGCCGCAGAACATGCCGGTGCACATCGCGCTGAACGGGCCCTGGGTGTCGTCGAGCTTGTGCATCAGCCAGCTCAGGCTGGGATCGCCGGCGAGCACGCGGTTCATCGACGGCAGTTCGGTACTGGCGACGCCCACGAGGCTGGCGTGTCCGAGGTTGCAGTCCTGCAGGCCGCTCAACCCGGAGAAGCCCCCCGGGCCGTGACAGCCGCCGCAGACCGGTCCGACGACCTGCGCATGGATCTCCGACCAGACCGGATCGAGCGTGGCGGGCGGCGGCTCGTCCGACAGCGCGACCAGCACCTGGCCGTCGTTGCGGCGGAAGGGCGGGGTGTAGGTCGCGCCCCAGCATACGGCGCTGCCGGCGCGCTGCAGTTGCACGTCGAGCACCCCGTCGAGCTGGCCGAGCGCCGGCATGTCGAGCAGCGGCCCCTTGCCGCGCACCTTCATGCGCGCCTGGCCCTCGGCGCCGTCGATCAGACGGGCGGCGAGGATGCCGTCGGGAGCGAGACCGGGGTCGCGATAGCTGAAGCCCTTGGCGACGTCGCGCCACTCGCTGCCCGCCGGGATGTCGAAGCCGACCACCAGGGTGTCGTCCTCGTAGAGGCACAGGGCGTAGTCGGTGACGGTCGTCGGCGAGCCGAAGTCCGCCTCGGCGGTCGACTGGCCGCGGCGCAGCGTCCAGGCGAGCGTGTCGGTGGTCTTGTCCTTGAGCACCAGCTTCGACTTGCCCGCCAGGATCGGGCCGCGGCAGTCGCCCGGCGCCGGGCTGCAGGACGACGAGCCGCCGTTCTTCATCAGGGTGATGGTGTCGTCGATCTCGTCGGTCAGGCCGAGATCGAGATCGCCGTCGTTGTCGATGTCGAGCAGCACGGCGCAGGAGGGGTTGTCGGGCGCGGGGAACGATTCGATCTCGGTGAACGAGCCGGTGCCGTCGTTGCGGTGCCAGCTCCAGAAGCCGCCGCCGAAGCTCGACACCACCATGTCGAGGTCGCCGTCGCCGTCGAGATCGCCGAGGTCGACCGACGGCACGTGCGAGCCGATCGCGATCGTCGACACCGGGTCGAAGGTGCCGTCGCCGTTGCCCATCAGCACGCCGATGTTGCCGTCGCCGTCGTTGGCGCTGGCGACGTCGAGCTCGCCGTCGCCGTTCAGATCGCCGAGCACGACCACCCAGGTCGAGCCGCCGGCCGACTGCGCCGGGCCGGCGGCCGTGAACGTGCCGTCGCCGTCGCCCAGCATCACCGCGATCTCGCTGCCGTTGCGGCCGCCGACCACGAGGTCGCCGATGCCGTCGCCGTTCATGTCGGCCGCCACCAGTCCGTACTCGCCGTTCACGCCGCCCTCGAAGAACGCCGGCGCGGCGAAGTTGCCGGCGCCGTCGTTGACCAGCAGGGCGAGGTTGTTGGCGCCGACGTTGGCGCTGACGATGTCGAGGTCGCCGTCGCCGTCGGCGTCGATCGGCGCCACCCCGTGCGGCTCCGAGCCGCCGCCGATCGGCAGGCCGGTGACCGGCGAGAAGGTGCCGTCGCCGTCGCCGATCAGCACCCACACGTCATCGCTGTCGGCGGCGCCGACCACCAGGTCGACGAAGCCGTCGTTGTCGAAGTCGGCCGGGAAGTTCGGGCTCGCCTCGACGCCGATCGCCTGGCGCGGCAGCATCGGGTCGTAGAGGCCGGTGCCGTCGGCGCGGTTGAGGAAGACCCGCACGTCGGCGCTGACCTCGTTGACGGTGGTGAGGTCGAGGTAGCCGTCGTCGTTCAGATCGGCGCCCGCGGCGCCGTAGATGCGCGTCTGCCCGCTGGTGACGTTGGTGAAGCGGTCGAGGAACTCGAAGGTGGCACTGCTGGGCGCAACCGCGGTGATGAACTGAAAGGCGTAGCCGGCGGAGCGCAGCGGCTGGTTGGTGGCGCTCTCGATGTCGTGCGAGAGGTTGACGTAGACGAACTCGCCGACCGTGAAGGGGTCGTCGGGGGTGAGGGTGACGGTCTTGTCGCCGTTGGAGAAGCTGAAGGTGCCGCGCACCGGGCCGCTCCACACGCCGAAGGCGCGGAAGCTGGCGACGTCGACGGTGGCGGTGTCGACCGCCTGGTCGAACTCGACCGAGATCGCGGCGGTCGTCGCCGCCGGCGCGTTGAGCGCCGGCGCGTGCGAGACCACCTGCAGTTGCGCCAGCGCGACCGCCGGCGAGGTCAGCGCAAGCAGCGCGCCGAGCAGCGAAGTTCGAACCATGGATGTCACCCCCAGGCCGCTATTACTGCGCACCCCCGGGGGTATTCAACCGTGATCTTTCAGGTGACCGGTGCGAGCGAGAGCGGCAGGCCGTCGAGCGGCTTGGAGATCGGCGCCTGCTGCACCGGCATGCGGTAGCCCTCCGGCACGCTCCAGCGGTGCCGCAGCAGCATCTGGTGCATGATGCTCTTCACCTGGACCTCGGCGAAGCGATAGCCGATGCAGAGATGGATGCCGCCGCCGAAGGGCACCCAGGAGTGGGTGTGCTTCTCGTCCTCGGCGCGCGCCGGCGTGAAACGCTCGGGGTCGAAGCGCTGCGGCTCCGGCCACCACTGCGGCATGTGGTGGGTGTGGATGGGCGACAGCACCACCATCGCGCCGGAAGGAATGCGGAAGCCGTCCCACTCGAAGTCGCGCAACGCGACGCGCGGGATCACCGGCAGCGGCGGATAGCGCCGCAGCGTCTCCTTCATCACCAGCGTCAGGCCCTCGAGCCGCTCGAGGTCGTCGAACTCGAGCGCTTCCCGGCCGAGGGCGCGGCTCTCGGCCCGCAGGCGCTCCTGCCACTCGGGGTGGCGCGCCAGCTCGTAGGTCATCGAGGTCAGCGTGCTGGTGGTGGTGTCGTGCGCCGCCATCATCAGGAAGACCATGTGGTCGATGACGTCGGCATCGCCGAAGCGCTCGCCCTCCTCGCCCTCGGCGCGGCAGAGGCGGCTGAACATGTCGTCGCCGCCGCCGGCGCGGCGCTGCGGGATCAGGCGGCGGAAGTAGTCGACCATGAACTCCCGCCCCTTCAGGCCGCGGTGGAACTCGAGGCCGGGGATGGGCAGGCGCAGGCGCGACATCGAGGCGGCGACGAGATCCTCGAAGACGCCGTTCATGCGGGTCGTCTCCGGCCCGAGCTCGACGCCGACGAAGATCGAGGCGGCGATGTCGAGCGTCAGCTCCTTGAAGGCGCGGAAGGCCAGGAAGGACTCCCGCCGCTCCGCCCAACCGCCGAGGCCGCGGTCGATCATCGGGTTCATGCGCTCGAGGTACTGGCGCAGCGCCGGACGGGTGAAGGCCTCGTGCATGATGCGGCGGTGCTGCTTGTGCTCGTCGCCGTCGCGCAGCAGCAGGCCGTTGGGGAAGATCCGCCCCATGATCGCCATCCACGGCTTGCGCGAGGAGAAGAGCCGGTCGCGGTCGAGCAGGACGAAGCGGTTGGCGTCCGGACCGAACAGATTGACGAGCTGGAACACGCCCGCACTCTGCGCCACCACCGGCCCCTTCTCGGCGTGCAGCTTCTGCAGGCGCGACAGCATGTCGATGCGCTGCGCCTTGCCGCCGAAGAGGGCGCGCAGCGTGTCGAGCAATGGAGCCTTGGGGATGTCGGTGCGGGGCTCGGTCAGGGCGGTGGCGGTGGCAGGCATGGCGCGCAGGTTCGCCGGACGCCCGCGTCGCGTCAAGGCTCCAAACTCGTCGAAAGAAATTTCTGGAGCGGGTGTGGGTGCAGTGCTATCGTCGCCCCGTCCGGTTCGAAGCGGACACAGGCTTCGTCGCCAATGCCGGCTCGTTGGGAGCCGGACTTGGCGGGCTGGACTTGAAGGCCGCCAGCGCGGCGGGTGGGTCTTCAATGGCGGGGTACGGGCCCCGCCGTCGGGGCGCCGGCAAAGGAGGTGATCCAGCAATGCAGAGTCCTACGGCGAGCTGTGAGGTGGTGACCCCCTAGGTCACGCCGTCGGGCGATCGAGGTCGTCCGTCCGAGAAAACGCGGCTTGGCCGGCGCGGTTGTGAGCCGCCGGGTGGTCAAACGGCCGCAGGAACCTCGGACGTCCGATGCTCGCGGCGCGGGCGCGAGCCCGGCGCCAGTCGTTGGATGGCCTCGCCTGGGGAACCCAGGCACCATCGGCCCCGAGAGCTCCCGCCGATCGCCAGCGGGGCGGCATTGCCGCAGCAGCTCTCGGGGCTTCCTTTTTTATTGTGGAGTGCGGCGTGAAGCGCCGCTCTGGATGGTTCGCGCATGGATCCAGAGCGGCGCTTCACGCCGCACTCCAGAAACGGGTGGGATATGCGACGAGGTGAAGTGCGGGCGCGGGCGGCTCTGGGCTTCGCGCTCCTCGCCGCCGCCCTGGCGGCGTGCAGCCGCGAGTCGGCGCCGCTGGTGCGCCGGCCGGCGGAGGCGCCGCCGGCGCTGGTGATCCAGGACGTCGGCGTGCTCGACGTCGCCAGCGGCGCGCTGACGCCGCATCGCGACGTCGTGGTCGTGGGCGACCGCATCACCGCCATCACCGCGGCCGGCGAGGCGCGGCCGCCGGCGGAGGCGACGACGATCGCCGGCGACGGGGGCACGCTGCTGCCCGGCCTGATCGACATGCACGGCCACCACGGCGGCGGCTCGGCGCCGTCGTGGAAGCCCGCGATGCCCGACCCCGAGCGCAACCTGCGCGCCTACCTGTACTGCGGCGTCACCACCATCCTGGATCCGGCCTCGAGCGACACAGACGCCTTCGAGCGCCGCGCCCAGGTGGCGAGCGGCGAGGTGCTCGGACCGCGCATGTACGTCTCCGGGCCGATGATCACCGCGCCCGGCGGTCATCCGGTGGCGTTGATGGAGGAACTGGTGCCGTGGTGGTTCGCCTGGTACCTGATCCCGCATCTCACGCGCGAGGTCGATTCGCCGGAGGCGGCGCGCGCGGCGGTCGCCGAGCTGGCGCCGCTCGCTCCCGACGTGATCAAGCTCTCCGTCGACCGCATCCCCGCTCAGGTGCCGCGCCTCCAGCGCGAGGTCGTCGCCGCCGCCGCGGGCGAGGCGCGCAGGAACGGCGTGCGCCCGGTCGCCCACATCGGGTCGTACGAGGATGCCGTCGACGCCGCCGATGCCGGCATCGCGCTCTGGATGCACGGCGTCTACAAGGAGCAACTCGACGACGCGCAGGCCGCCAAGCTCGCCGGCTACGGCATTCCGATGGTGGCGACGATGAACGTCTTCGAGAGCTACGCCCTGCTCGGCCAGGGGCCGCGCGAGTCGACCCCGCTCGAGCGCGAGACCGTCGACGCCGAGACGCTCGCCGCCTTCGACCAGGTGCCCGACAGCACCCGGCTAGACTTCTTCCGCCCCTACCTCGACAGCCTGCGACCGCTGCGGCCCGCCTGGCGCGACAACGTCCGCAAGCTGCGCGCCGCCGGCGTCACCATCCTCGCCGGCAGCGACACCCAGAGCGGCGTGTTCCCCGGCGCCGGCCTGCACCGCGAGCTGCACCTGCTCACCGAGGCGGGCATGACGCCCGCCGAAGCCATCCGCGCCGCCACGCTCGACGCCGCCACCTTCCTCGCCAACGGCCAGGAGCCGGACTTCGGCGTCATCGCGCCCGGCAAGCGCGCCGACCTGGTGCTGGTCGAGGGCGACCCGACCGCCGACCTCGACCACCTGGCGCGCATCCGCGCGGTGGTCCTCGGCGGCGTCCCGCTCGAGCGCCTGCCGATCGACGCCGGCGGCTGATCTCGCGACCCGGCGCGTTCAGCTCGCAGTGAACTGAACGGCGAGGTGGCGGTCCAGGGCGGCGCTTGCGTCCGCGTTCCACTGCGGCGCCTGGAAACCGATGTAGCCATCGGGGCGCACCAGCACGGCGCCGCCGGCCGCGACGCCGGCGAGCGAGGGGGCGCAGAGGGTATCGCCGTCGACCACCTCGAGGACGCGCGACCAGCGGCGCGAGATCGCCTCGCCCTCTCGCGCCGCGGCGGCGCCGTAGACGAGTAGGTGGTGTCGGCATCCCGCAAGTCGCGTGCGCGCGCGGAAGCGCGTCCCCGGCCGCGCGCCATCGCCGGGCGGCGTGCCGTGACACGCGACGATCGGGCTCGACTCGAAGCTCAGGTCGAGCATCGAGGTCGAGGTCGCCTGGTGATCGGGGTCGGCGGGCGGCAGCGCCAGCGGCCGACCCGCCACCGCCATCTCGACCAGCGCGTAGTAGAGATCGTGCATCGCCTCCGAGCTGGCGAGCACCTGCCGCGCGACCTCGCTCCGCTCGGGATGGTAGGCGTCGAGCAACTCCTTGCGACCGCCGCGTCGCAGCACGGCCGCGAGCTTCCACGCCAGACCGGCACCGTCGAGGAAGCCCGAGTTCATCCCCTCGCCCCCGAACGGGCTGCAGAGATGCGCGGCGTCGCCGGCGAGGAAGCAGCGCCCCTGCGAGAAGCGCGGCGCCAGCCGGCGGTGGGTGTGGTAGATCGAGGCCCAGCGCAGGTCGGAGACCGCGAACGGGTCGCGCAGGTGCGCCGCCAGGGCGGCCCGTACCTCGTCGATTCCGGGCGCCGCTGCCGGGATGTCGCCGTCGGGCAGGTCGGTGACGACCAGCGTGCGACCCGCCGGGAGCTGCGCCAGCATCAGCATCCCCGCGGCGGAGATCGCCACCGTCATCAGAGCGCGCTCGTCGTGCACGTCGGCGACGCGAGCGTCCGCCACCAGGTAGCGCCGCGCATAGGTGATGCCCTCGAGGTGCTCGTGCAGGGCGCCGCGCACGGGGCTGTGGGCACCGCCGGCGCCGACCAGGTAGGCGGCGTGGACGACGCTGTCGCGACCGTGGGCATCGCGGCAATGGACGCGCGCGCCATCGTCGCTCGGCACGATCTCGTGCGCGGTCACGCCGCGCTCGACCTGCACGCCCAGACCGGCGAGATGCTCGACCAGGATCTCCTCGGTGCGCCACTGCGGCAGCGAGCAGGTGTACGGGAACGGGGTCTCGGGCGGCGGCGCGGACTTCACCAGCACCTCGCGCCGCTCGCGATCGAGGATGCGGAGGCCCCTCACCGGCACCGCCGCGTCGAGGAAGCGCTGTGCCAGGCCGGCTCGCTGCAGCACCTCGAGCGCCGCCGGCTGGACGCCGGTGGCGCGCGTCTGCGTGTGCGGCGCCGGCGCGGCATCGATGATGCGCGGAAGGACTCCGTGCCTGGCCAGCTCGGCCGCCGTGAACAGACCCGTCGGCCCCGCTCCGACGACCAGCACCTCCGCCTGCGACTCGCTCATGGGCGGCGATCGTGACGCTCGTTGCGCACTTCTGCAACTCAGGCGCAGTGGTGCACTTCGATGGTGACGTGCGCCAGACCGAGGTGTGCCGGCAGGCGGCGCTTGTAATCGTCGGCGGGGCGGGGCTCGTGGGTCACGACGGCGATGATCGCGGCGTGCAGGCCCGGGGCGATGGCCCAGACGTGCAGGTCGGCGACGCGATCGTCGCGCTCGCCTTCGATCGCGGCGCGGACCGCCGCGCGCAGATTCTCCGGCGCCTGCTGGTCGAGCAGGACGGCGGTGGTCTGGCGCAACAGCGCCCACGACCAGCGCGACACCAGCAGCGCCCCGACGATTCCCATCGCCGGATCCATCCACGTCAGGCCGGCGACCTTGGCGCTCAACAGCGCGACGATCGCCAGCAGCGAGGTGAGCGCGTCGGCGAGCACGTGCAGGTAGGCCGAGCGCAGGTTGTGGTCGTGCTCGTGGCCATGGTCGTGGTCGTGGTCGTGCGAGTGGTCGCGCCCTCCGCCTTCGAGGATGAAGACGCTGGCGCCGTTGACCAGCAGGCCGGCGAGCGCGACCGCGATCGCCTGGTCGAACGCGATCGGCAGTGGATTCACCAGCCGCAGCCCGCTCTCCCAGCCCATCATCACCGCGAAGACGGCGAGCAGGAGCGCGCCGGTGAAGCCGGCGAGCGAGTTGACCTTGCCGGTGCCGAAGGCGAACGAGGCGTCGGCGGCATGTCGGCGGGCGTACAGGTACGCGGCGGCGCTGATCCCCAGCGCCACCGCGTGCGACCCCATGTGCAGGCCGTCGGCCAGCAGCGCCATCGAGCCGAAGGCGAGGCCGGCGGCGATCTCGACCACCATCATCGCCGCCGTGACGGCGACCACCACCAGCGTGCGCCGCTCGGCGGCGCGGACGGCCTCCTGGCCGAAGGTGTGGCTGTGCTGGTACCGCTCGAGTGCGTGCGTGTGCATGGCGCCACGATAGCGGACGCGCCGGCACCGGTGTAGAACCCGCGGCCCCAGCCGACGGGCGGCCGGGCCCGATCCGAGCCCGGCCTCGTCCCGCGGGATTCGACCTCAGAAGCCGATGCGGGCCCCGCCCGACGTCTTTTCCACCACCGCCGGCGGTTGGCCGAGGAGGTCGCTCACGTCGCGGTGCCGCTCGACGTCCGACGCCCCCACCCCGCGCGCCTGCGCCGCGGGGGCGCGGTCGGGTGCCGGCACGGCCTGCTGCGCCACCAGCGGATCCGCCCCGGCCAGACCGCGATTGCCGGTCGAGACGAAGTCGAGGCCCTCGAACCAGCGCTGCCGATCCGACTCGTCGAGCGAGCGCGGCGCCTCGGGGGCGCGCTCGGCGTCGACCTCGGTCAGCTCGCCGGCGGTGACGAACACGCTCTTGGCGATGCGCTCGCGGCTGTTGCGAACCTCCACCCGGCCCTCGATCCCGACGACCCGCGTCACCTCGAGGGCGGGATCGTAGCTGACGATGAACTCCGTGCCGCGCACGCCGGCGACGGCGGTAACGGTCTCGAGTTGGTAGCTCGCGCCTGGGCGGCTGTAGTACTCGCCCACCAGCGCCCGCACCTTGCCGCGCAGCAACTGCATCGACGAACGGAACAGACCCTCGTCGGGCGCGAAGACCTGGTCGTCCACGATGATGCGGGTCTCATCGCCCAGGTTGAGCACGGTGTCGTCGCGGAAGACGACGCGCATGCGCCCGGGCTTGCCGGTGCGCAACTCGTCTCCCAGCCGCACCGGCGTCCCGGGGGCGGCGGCCTGGAAGGCATCGCCCCGGCCGATCTCCGCCACCCCTTCGGAAGCGGCCACCGTGCCGACTTCGTCCTCGGCGACCGCGGAGCTCGCGCCTGCCAGCACGAGGATCGCCACCGAAACCACCGGCCGCAGGGCTCGCCCCAGCCGGTTCGATCGCTTCGCCTGCCTGTCCATCAGTACGTCACCTCCGCGAAGATCCCTCCGACGTATCGGTCGTACGAGAACTCCGCCTTCGTCGAATCGTTCACGTCGGCAAAGAAGCTGCCGCCCACGTTCAGGAAGTCCAGAAAGCGCCGGCTGAGCAGCAGCAGGCCGCGATGCTCGTCGTCCACCCGCCCGTCGCTGGCGGCGGCATAGTCGTCGCGATGGTACGCGTAGAGCGCCTGCAGATCGAGAGCCCAGGGGAAGGTCCAGGCGAAGCCCGCTTCGATCACGTTGCCGCCGTAGGCGTAACCCGCGCCGGCATCGTTGGAGATCCCCTGGTTCTCGTACTGGTATCCCATGAGGATGTAGCGGGTCGGCGCGCCGAGATAGAAGAACTGGCGGAAGCCGCCGGTATTGTAGACGCCGCTCAGCAGGTCGCCGAAGGGTTGTTCCTTGTAGTCGTTGTAGCGCAGCCGGTAGAGGAAGGTGGTCGCCGCGTGCTCGGTCTCGCGCACGGTGAGGTAGAGCGTCGCGTTCACCTGGCTGAGGAAGCTGTCGCCGTCGCGGATGTAGTAGTCGTAGCCCGCCGCGCCGCCGACCTCCACGATCTCCCAGCGCTTGAGGCCCTGCAGGTGGAAGCGGTTGTCCATCAGGTTGAAGTCGGTCAGCTCGAACTGCAGCCCCTGGAAGAAGTCGTAGCCGATCGAGACGCGCGCGTCGTCTTCCTTGAGCAGCCAGTAGAGCCCGCCGGCGGCGATCGTGGCGCGGCCGTCGGCCTGGTCGCTGATGCCGAGGGCGGTGTCGACGGTCTGCGAATCGGGCGCCAGCGCGACGTTGCTGTCGTACTCGAAGCCCAGCCGGCCGTACGCCAGGTACGGGCGTCGCCGCCTCTCGATGGCGGCGAGGAACACGCTCGCCTCGCGCGCCATGTCGGTTCCCGGCTGGGCGCGCGCCACCTCCTCGAAGTGGAGGACCGCGTCGTCGTAGCGGCCCTCCTGGAAGGCGATGACGCCGAGGTAGTAGGTCGCCGGCACGCGCCACGACGCCTCGCCCGCGGCGGCGGCGCGCTCGAAGCTCTGCCGCGCCTCCGGGAGGCGGCTCAGGCGGAGCTGCGCGATGCCGAGAAAGAGCGACGCCTGTCCGTCGAACTCCTCGACCCCCTGCGCGCGCTGCAGCCAGGGGATCGCCTCCTGATAGCGAGCGCTCTGCACGTAGGCGACGCCGATCTCGAGCCAGGCCTCGCTGAGATCGGGATTGCGCCGCAGCGCCGCGCCGAGGTCGGCGATCGCACCGCCGTAGTCCTTCATGCGGCCGCGCGTCACGCCGCGGTAGAAGAGCGCGCTGGCATCGTCCGGATCGGCCTGCACGGCGCGATCGAACAGGGAGAGCGCCTCTGCGTAGTCCTCGTCCTGGAGGGCGACGAGGCCGCGCGAGTAGAGGATCTCGGACTGCTCCGAGGCGCTTGCGGTCGCCGCCAGCGCCAGGCCGGCGCAGAGGGCCGCCAGCGCCAGCCTGTACGCAGGTCGCATTCGTCTCCCTCGTCCTGCGCTCGCCCCATCGCTCCCCTGCCCCATCTTTCCTCCCTCACGACGGCGGCAGACAGGAGAGCCGCATCACCATCTGCTTCTCCGACACGCGCAGGCGCAGGCGACGCACACCCGTGGTCCGGGTCGTGCTGCCCCCCAACGGAACGACGATGCTCAACGGAGCGCTGCACAGGTTGCGCGTGGCGTTGGGAACCCCGCGGGAGACCACCAAGTCGCCGCGCCGCACGGTCACGCCGAAACCTGCGGGACCGGCGGCCGCCTCCAGGCCCGCCAGGTTCGCGCTGTCGGCGGCGTCCAGCGGTCGCTGTGGGTTCGGCTGCCTGACCTCGAAGGAGTCGAGCTGCGAGGGGATGCACGAGGGGACGCGCGGATCGTCGTTGTTGATGCAGAGCGAGAGGCGGAAGGTGCAGCGCGCATCGCTCTTGCCGTCCAGGTCGCAGGTCGCGTCGCCTTCGCGGCAGGAGATCGAACGCCGCGGGATCCCGCTGGCGGGCAGCTCCGGCGCCGGCATGAACAGCCACTCGAGGTCGCAACCGTTGCGCGAGCTGCTGCTGCCCGGGACACACAGGTTCTCGGGAGACTGCAGGGTGCAGGGCGCGACGGTCGGCGCGACCGTGGGGCTGCGGGTGATCGTGCGGGTGGGCGTCGCGGTGGCGCTGAGGGTGGCGGTGGGACTCGCGCTCGCGGTCCTCGTCGTCGTCGCGGTCCGCGACGCCGTCGCCGTCAGCGTCGCGCTCGGAATCGGTCGCTCCGTTCGGGTGGCGGTGATCGTGGGCGGCAGCGTCGCGGTCGCCGAGGCGGTCGCCGCCACCGTGGCCGTTGTGGTGCGCGACGGCGTCACGCTGGCGGATGCGGTGCGGCTCGGCGACGAGGTCGGCGTGGGCGTGAAGCTGCGGGTCGCCGTCGCGGTCGGGATCGCCACCGTCGGCCCGGCCTGGAACCGCCACTCCGTCGCGACGGTGCGCGGCGGGTCGCCGAGATTGCTCGCCGTCACCCGCACCCGCGTCAGGCCCACCGGCAGCGCGCGCGCTGCCGCCGCGGCTCGCACGCCGCGCACCTCGAGGGCGCCGTCGACCGAGCAGACCACGCTGCCTCGGTCGTTGCAGGGAGTCAGCTCCAGCGGCACGTCCGAGGAGAGTCCATCCGCGTCCGTCAGTTGGAGGCGCACCGAGTCCGGGTTCACCCCCTGGGTGGCATCCGCCACCACGAACGCGAGCGACACCGGCGAAGCCGCGGTCGAGCCGGGCGCGGGCTGCCGGCTGGCGTCGAGGACGAAGGGCACCGACTGCACCGGCACCTGACCGACGTCGGCGATGCCGCCGGGCTCGACGATCAGATCGGTGGGGTCGCTGGTGAAGCTCGGGGTGTCGTTCGCTCCCGGCACGCAGGCGCGCCCGACGCTGATCGGCACGGTGGGGCAGACGCTCGACACGCCCGCTGGCGCGGGCGCGAGCGCGCCCGGGAATCCCGACAGCACGACGGTCGCGGGCCCCGGCGGCAGCGGCTGGAGCACCACCTCCCGCCGGCCGGTCGAGGGATCGATCGGCGTCTCGTCCGGGAAGATCGCGACACAGCAGCGCAGCTCGGCCGACTCGAAGATGATGCGGACGACGTTGACCGCCGGCGGCAGCGTCATGCCGAAGCCGCCGCCGGTGCGGACTGCAGTCGGCGCCCTGGTCGGGGTCTGCGCCGGCGAGGTCGTCGTCCGCGACGGCGACGCCCCCGGAGTCGCGGGTGTGGCGGGCGTATCGCTCGTCCTGGTCGGCGAAGGCGCTCTGCGGGTCGGCGACGGCGTCACCGCGCCCGCGCCACTGCCCGACGAGGAGCCGCCGCCGCAGCCGATCGCGCCGACCAGGGAGGCCACGGCCGCCAGCCGAACGATTTGGATCCCTTCCCTCACGAGCGTGCTTCCCTGCCGCGCGGCAGCTCTCACCTCCGGGCTGCATATGGGCCGGTTGGCGAGCAACATGCAAGACAATCCTTCGCGGCGCATTCGGGGTGTCGCCGTTACCCGGTTGCGTCGAGCCAGTCCCGCCCCTAGCCTGCAGCGGCGAGGAGCCCCGATGAGCGAAGCGACGACTTCCCAGCCCCAGACCGACCTCGGCTTCGACCCCGATGCACTGCGCGCCCGCTACCGCGAGGAGCGCGACAAACGCCTGCGCGCCGAAGGCAACGAGCAGTACGTCGAGGTGAAGGGTGCCTTCGCCCACTACGTCGAGGATCCCTACGTCGCGCCCGGCTTCAACCGCGCGCCGCTGACAGACGAGGTCGAGGTGATCGTCATCGGCGGCGGTTTCGGCGGCCTGCTCGCCGGCGCCCGCCTGCGCGAGGCGGGCTTCCAGTCGATCCGCCTGATCGAGAAGGGCGGCGACTTCGGCGGCACCTGGTACTGGAACCGCTACCCGGGGGCGCAGTGCGACGTCGAGTCGTACATCTACCTCCCTCTGCTGGAGGAGATCGGCTACCTGCCGCAGGAGAAGTACAGCCACGCTCCCGAGATCCTGGCGCACAGCCAGGCGATCGGCAGGAAGTTCGATCTCTACCGCGACGCCTGCTTCCAGACCGAGGTCACCGAGATGCGCTGGCTCGAGGAGTCGGCGCGCTGGCTCGTCTCCACCAACCGCGGCGACCGCATGCAGGCGCGCTTCGTGGTCATGTCGAACGGCCCGCTGAATCGTCCCAAGCTCCCGGGCATCCCCGGCATCGAGGAGTTCCGCGGCCACTCCTTCCACACCAGCCGCTGGGACTACGCCTACACCGGCGGCGACTGCCACGGGAACCTCGACCGGCTGCAAGACAAGCGCGTCGGCATCATCGGCACCGGCGCCACCGCGGTGCAGTGCGTGCCCCACCTCGGGGCCGCGGCGCGCCATCTCTACGTCTTCCAGCGCACCCCTTCGTCGATCGACGTGCGCAACAACCGCCCGACGGATTCCGCATGGGCCGGCGCGCTCGCGCCCGGATGGCAGCAGAGGCGCATGGAGAACTTCAACACGCTGGTGACCGGCGGCTACCAGGACGAGGACCTGGTCGCGGACGGCTGGACCGACATCATCCGCAAGCTGCTCGTGATGGTGCAGGAGGACCGGGACGGCGCGGTGGCGCGCGACGGCATCGCCAAGACGATGGAGCTGGCGGACTTCCAGAAGATGGAGCAGATCCGCTCGCGCGTCGACGAGATCGTGCGCGACCCGCGCACCGCCGCGGCGCTCAAGCCCTGGTACCGGCAGTTCTGCAAGCGCCCGTGCTTCCACGACGACTACCTGCAGACCTTCAACCGCCCGAACGTGACGCTGGTCGACACCAAGGGCCGCGGCGTCGAGCGTATCACCGCCAAGGGCGTGGTGGTCGAGGGAGTGGAGTACGAGGTCGACTGCCTGATCTACGCCACCGGCTTCGAGGTCGGCACCGACTACGCGCGCCGCGCCGGCTACGAGATCTACGGCCGCGACGGGCTGAGCCTGACCGAGAAGTGGGCCGGCGGCATGGCGACGCTGCACGGCATGCAGAGCCGGGGTTTCCCGAACTGCTTCATCCTCGGGCCGCAGCAGGCCGGCTTCACGGTGAACTACCCGCACCTGCTGAACGAGCAGAGCGTGCACGTGGCCCACATCCTCCGCCATGCCGTCGACCACCACCTGCGCACCTTCGAGGTCTCGCAGGAGGCCGAGCAGGAGTGGGTCGACACGATCGTCCGCCTCTCGCGCCTGGCGCTCGATTTCCTCGAGGCCTGCACGCCCGGCTACTACAACAACGAGGGCAAGCCGGCCGAGCGCAGCGGCCAGAACGGCTTCTACGGCGGCGGCTCGGTGGAGTACTTCCGCCTGCTGAAGGAGTGGCGCGACCAGGGCACCCTGCCCGGCCTCGAGCTGACGCCGGAGTGAGCCGCGAGGCCTGCGCCCCTCCCGGGGCGCGCTTCGGAATCGGCCCGAGGGAACCCCGGGCTTGCGCCCGGGGCTAGACTCCTGCGCCGCTCCGCGGCGCCGCCGGCCCCCGGCATTCGCTCCGCGGCGCATGACGACGGGAGGCGCCCCGGAGGGGCGCAGGGTTGTAGCCCCGGGCGCGAGTCCGGGGTCCGCGCACACCACCGAACACCAGCGCCCCGGAGGGGCGCAGCCGGCCGCGCGATTCGCTCCGCGGCGCGCGGCGACGGGCGCGATGCGTACGGCGCGTTGTCGGCCTGCGCCCCTCCGGGGCGCGCTTCGGAATCGGCCCGAGGGAACCCCGGGCTTGCGCCCGGGGCTAGACTCCTGCGCCGCTCCGCGGCGCCGCCGGCTCCCGGCATTCGCTCCGCGGCGCCGCCGGACGCGAGGCGCCCCGGAGGGGCGCAGGGTTGTAGCCCCGGGCGCGAGCCCGGGGTCCGCGCACACCACCGAACACCCGCGCCCCGGAGGGGCGCAGCCGGCCGCGCGATTCGCTCCGCACCGCGCAACGACGTGAGTCGCCCCTCCCGCGTTGCCTTCGCAACCGCGCCCCGGCTAGTTTGCCGCGCATGGCTGCACCGCTCGCGGGAATTCGCGTCGTCGAGCTCGCCAGCTTCGTCGCCGCGCCGGCGGCCGGGGCGTTGCTCGCCGACCTGGGCGCCGAGGTGATCAAGGTCGAGGTCCCCTGGGGCGAGATCTACCGCCACAGCCAGCCGCGTTACGCCGGCTACCAGAGCGACTTCGCCCTCGCGCCGCACTTCCACATGGACAACCGCGGCAAGCGCTCCGTCGCCCTCGACCTGGCGCTGCCGCAGGCGGTCGAGGCGCTGCGGCGCCTGGTCGAGCGCGCCGACGTGCTCCTCACAAACATGCTGCCGAAGCGCCTCGCCCGCCTCGGCCTCGCGCCCGAAGTCCTCCACGCCCGGCGGCCGGAGCTGATCGTGGCGCGCGTCTCGGGCTTCGGACCCGTCGGCCCGGAAGCCGACGCGCCCGCCTTCGACTACTCGAGCTACTGGGCGCGCACCGGCTTCATGGACACCCTCCACGAGCCCGACGCGCCGCCCGCCTTCCAGCGCCCGGGGATGGGCGACCACTCGGCCTCGCTGGCGCTGGTCACCGGCATCCTCGCCGCCCTGCGCCAGCGCGACCGCGGCGAGCCCGGTCAGGTGATCGACGTCTCGCTGCAGCACATCGGCTTCTACGTCACCGGCAACGACACCGCGATGACGCTGGTCACCGGCCAGACGCCGCCGCGCCACGACCGACGCGCCGCCCGCAACCCGCTCTGGAACCATTATCCCACCCAGGACGGGCGCTGGCTCTTCCTGGTCATGATCGAAGCCGACCGTTACTGGCCGGAGCTGACGCGCGCCCTCGGCCTCGACGAGCTGACGCACGACCCGCGCTTCAAGAGCGCCGGCGAGCGCTTCCGCAACAGCGCCGAGCTGATCCGCATCCTCGACGGACTGTTCCAGTCGAAGCCGCTCGCCGCCTGGAGCGAGATCCTCTCTCGCCACCGCCTCATCTGGGCGCCCGTCCTCACGCTCGCCGAAGCGGTCGAGGACCCGCAGGCGATCGCGGCGGGCAGCTTCCCGACGGTCGAGCATCCCACCGCCGGCCCCTTCCGCACCGTCGCACCGCCGCTCAGGATGTCGGCGCACGCGCTCGAGGGCACCACACCCGCGCCGGCGCTGGCGGCCGACACCGAGGCGGTGCTGCGCGAGCTCGGCGTCCCCGACGAGGACATCGAGCTGCTGCTGGCGTCGGCCTCCACCTGAGGCGGGCTCAGGGAAGAATGCGCCGCTGGCGGAAGAGGCGGAACCAGTCGCGCAGCATGTCCTCGGTGTCGATGCAGTCGCCGAAGCCGGCCTGACGGAGCTTGATCGTGCTCACCAGCGCCGGCGGCAACGCGCCGGTGGCACCGTGCGCGAAGCAGAAGTCGGCGTAGTGGTGCGACTCGCCCAGCAACTCGGGCAGACGGATCGGCCGCAGACCGTGCCGCCCGACGATGCGGTCCCAGGTCGCCGCGTGCCCGGGCAGGAAGGTCGCCATCGATCGCGGCGTGTCGGACGCCGCCTCGACGTCGAGCGCGGCCGCGATCGCCGGCCAGACGTTGCGCCAGACGAAGACGTCGCCGTTGGTGACGTTGAAGATCTGGTTGGCCGCCGCCGGTGCCTCGGCCGCCCAGGCCAGCGCCCGCGCCAGCAGGCGCGCGTCGACCGCTTCGAGGACCACGTCGGCGCCGCCGGGAAAACCGAACGGGAGCCCCTCTTCGCGACAGATCGCGGCGTAGGCGCCGATCACGGGGACGAGGTTCATCGCCGTGCCCCAGGACCAGCCGAAGACGATCTGCGGCCGGAAGACGGTCCACGTCCAGCCGGCCGCGGCCGCCGTCGCGCGCAGCCAGTCCTCCTGCAGCCAGTAGAAGTTCTCGTGCGGATCGCGCGGCCAGCGCTCGCGCGCCGGCACGGCGATGGCGTGGTGGTGCACGCCGTAGGCCTTGGTGCCCTGCAGCAGGCTGACGTGCCGCAGCGACGGCGACGCACGCGCAAGCGGTTCGAGACAGTGGCGCAGCATGACGAGGTTGGTCTCCATCTGGTCGCGCTCGTACCAGCCGCCGACCAGACCGGGCTTCTCGAAGAGCGCGGCGTAGACGACGTGGGTCACGTCGCGCAGCCCGCCCACCGCCGCCGCCGCGGCCGCGCCGTCGCGCAGGTCGACGGCCAGGTGCCGCACCTCGCCGGTGGTGCACTCCGGCCTGCGGCGCGACAGCGCGACGACGTCCCAGCCGCGCGCCGCGAGCTCCTCCATCGCCGCATGGCCGACGACGCCGGTCGCGCCGGCGACCAGGACCGTAGCGCGTGCCATCGCCCCGCAGCCCCCCTACTGCATCGCCAGCCTGCCGCGCTCCTCGCGCGCGGGCTCGCGCCGGCCGCGGCCGGCGACCTCGATGACGACGTGGTCGAGCACGCCCGGCGGCACCGCCGCCCGCCCGCGCAGGACGGGCGCGATCGGCGTGGTGCGCTGGTAGCCGACGGCGAAGGGATCGACGCCGTAGGTGAGCGGCGTCATCTGCGCCACGTGGCCGCGCCCGACCGGGACGTCGCCGTACCACAGCTCGATGTCGCCCGCGCCCGCCGCGGCCGGCGTGAAGGTGGCGCGCACCAGGACGTCGCCGCTCGGCAGCTCGACGCTGGCCGAGACGGTGGTGAGCTCGGCACCGAGCAGGTTGTGGACGTAGTGCAGCCGGCGACCGGCGAGGTAGAGGGCGTAGCCGCCGCTGTGGCCGCCGTGGCCGACGAGAACGCCGTCGCATTCGCCCGCGGCCGGCACGTGCAGCGCAGCCAGGATCTGGAAGGGGCGATTGCGCAGGTTGGGCGCCATCGTCTCGGGGATGGACGAGATGCCGCCGTGGTAGACGTAGCGCTCGCGCGCGAAGCGCCGGTCGCCGAAGCGGCCGGGCTGGTTGTTGAGCGGCAGCACCTGATTGCGCGCCGCCTCCTGCCACCACAACGCCTGCAGCTCGGCGAGCTTCTCGGGGTGCTGCGCGGCGACGTCGTGGCACTCGGAGAAGTCGCGCGCGACGTGGTACAGCTCCCACACGTCTTCGTCGAAGGCGCGGCTCGCGTCGCTCCCGTCATAGGCCAGCATCGCGGGCGGATGGAACACCACCGCCTTCCAGCCGTCGTGATAGAGCGCGCGTGAGCCGAGCATCTCGTAGTACTGCGTGCGGTGACGGCTGGGCGCAGTGGCGTCGGCGAGGGTGTGCGCGAAGCTGGTGCCGTCGAAGGGCGCCTGCGGCACGCCCGCGATCTCGCGCGGTGGCTCGACGCCGATCAGCTCGAGCAGGGTCGGGGTCACGTCGACGGCGTGGACGTACTGCTGCCGCGTCTCGCCCGGCCGCCCGAGGCGCGCCGGCCAGTGCACGATCAGGGGATCGCACACGCCGCCCTCGTGGGTGTCGCGCTTGAAGCGCTTGAGCGGCGTGTTGCCCGCCCACGCCCAGCCCCACGGGTAGTGGTTGTTCGCCCGCGGCGTGCCGAGGTCGTCGATGCGGCGCAGGTTCTCCTCCAGACTCTCGGGCACGAAGTTGAAGAAGTACTGCTCGTTGAACGAGCCGCGCGGCCCACCTTCGGCGGAGGCGCCGTTGTCGCTCATCACCAGCACGACGGTGTCGTCGAGCTCCCCCAGGCGGGCGATGAAGTCGAGCAGGCGGCCGACCTGCGCGTCGGTGTGGGTGAGGAAGCCGGCGTAGACTTCCATCATGCGGGCGTAGAGGCGGCGCTCGTCGGCCGACAGTGAGTCCCAGGCGGGCACCCACGAAGGGCGCGCCGAGAGCTCGGTCCCCGGCGGCAGGAGGCCGGACGCGATCTGGCGGGCGTAGACCTGCGCGCGCCACGCGTCCCACCCCAGATCGAAGCGACCGCGGTAGGGCTCGATGAACTCCGCCGGCGCCTGGTGCGGCGCGTGGCAGGCGCCGGGCGCGAAGTAGAGCAGGAAGGGCTTGTCGCCGCGGTAGGCGCGCAGGTCCTTGAGGTAGTCGATGGCGCGATCGGCGAGATCCTCGGTGAGGTGGTAGCCCTCCTCGGGCGTGCGCGGCGGCGACACCTGATGGCTGTCGTGGATCAGGTCGGGGTGGTACTGGTCGGTCTCGCCGGCGAGAAAGCCGTAGAAGCGCTCGAAGCCCTTGCCGAGCGGCCAGCGCTGCCGCGGCCCGCCGAGCGTCATCTCGGTCGCCGGGGCCAGGTGCCACTTGCCGAGCGCGAAGGTGGCGTAGCCGTTGCGCACCAGGATCTCGGAGAGGAAGCCGTTCTCGGGCGGGATGG
>Ga0268299_1002615_pt1 | contig 20439 bp, 20 predicted proteins | sample NOBtaG_FD_193484 | JGI IMG/M metagenome (GOLD analysis project Ga0268299, IMG submission 193484) | Activated sludge microbial communities from bioreactor in Nijmegen, Gelderland, Netherland - NOB reactor | ecosystem: Engineered > Bioreactor > Aerobic > Activated sludge | place: Netherlands... | reverse complement strand
AGTGGAAACGACGGCTCCTCATTCGCTGGGAGTACTACGCCACCAACTTCCTCGGCTTCGTGCAACTCGCCTGCATCACGATGCTCCTGAAGCAATTTTGAGATAGGTTCTAGTACGTCAACCGACTGAGGGACGAGCCTGCCCGCCTGCGTGCGGGTTACGGCACGTAGGCCTGTCGCAGCGGCATCCCGGCGGTTGCAGTAGAAGCTGTCATGGACAAGGTGCGCGACGCCAGGCTAGACGATGGGACCAAGATGGTCGGCAAAGCGAAGAGGCGTGACTGTACCACAGCCTCCGAAGCTGGTTCAACGCAGTCCGGCTCACGGTAGTGGGTCAGTTTCCTCTTGCGTCATGCCCGCGAAGCTTGTCCCCGCATGTTTTAAGCGGGGAGCAGACATCCACTCCTCGATCAAGACTCCATGCTGAGGAGAAGGCCGTGACTGGATTCCCGCTTCCGCGGGAATGACAAACCTCAGTGCTTCCGATGGCAAACTGACCCACTACCCGGCTCACATTGATCAGTCCTCGAGTTCACAACAGGTCTCTCCACCCCCTTCAACACCGCTATGGAGAACCATCGGCAGGCAACACCCTCGACAAGGGAATTCTCGCGGATGGATTCTTCATATCGGATCTATAGAGAGCCGAACGAGCAACCCGGCGTCGGCATCTTGACAGCTAGGCGCACATGGCCTAACGTGTCGTATTCACATCTGTTTTTCGACTATCGGACTGATGCCTCTCCGAAAACATTTTGGCCTGAAGGACGGACTCGATACTGATTCGATGCAACTAGATGCTTCACGGGGGACGATTGAAGACGCGAAACCCGAACAAGGCCTTGAGTTGCACGTCGGCTCGAACGTATTTCGCACGACCAATGGCGTGGTAAAGGTTCAAGGCAAGGAACATTTAGTCCTTGAAGTCCGGCCCGATCCTCCCGCTCTCTTTCTGACCATGGACATCTACGATGAACAAGGACGGCGCATCGGGCATCTTCGTCGAAATTCCGTGTCCGCGTCCTCGGCAGACCGGTTTGCCGTATCCTCCAATACGACGCCGGATCTGACGATCAATGACGCGCTGAACGTGATGGTTGTGGATCGGCAGACAGGACGGACGCTCATCGAAGCCTACCTGTTCCAAAAACGGAAGATCCGCATCGCCTCCGGCCAGTTCTATTCACACAAGGGAGAATTCGTTTTCATCAGCCCACACTACTGTCGGATCGGCACGGGATTCGCGCGCTTCGGCGACGTCATCGAGAGCCGGGGCGGCACGGCTGCCATCGGGTGACAATCCGTTCACGCTCACCCTCACATTCGCCTCAGCCGGCGCCTGTGAAGAACAGCATCCCTTTTGACAAGAAAGAAAAGTCTCGTACAATGGTGTCGATGACCGACATCGTCAAACCAAGCGTTCAGGCCTTTCTCGTGTGCGATCAAGTGATCGAGGACAGCGTCACGAAGAAAAAGAGCCTCATCGGCCTGTTCACGCATCTCCAGGCCGCGGCCTTTCCCTTCCAACATCAACAGATGGGCCTATACTTCTGCCTGACTGACGCGGAGGGAACCTACCGGTTCGACATCGACTTGGTCTATCTGAACGCGGAACAACTGGTCTGCCGCGCCACGTTGCCGAACATTGTCATCGGTGATCGCCTGCAGATCTCCGATTTCGGCATCAATATTCCTTCGTTGATCTTTCCGGCTCCCGGACGCTACGAATTCCGTCTGAGGATGGAAGGGCATCTGATCGCGCAAAAAGACTTTAACGTGATGCAGCTTCAGCCCCACCCCGCCGCCTGACATCGATCCGAAGTAACCGTGAAGCGTATCTCGTGAAGCGTTATTCGCTCGCGAGATACGAACGAGGAGATACGTTCTGCACCAAGCCCTTCTCCCGCTTCCGCCTGTTGTGGTAAAACAGCTGATCTTTGAGGTTTTCGGAGATAGATCGAGTGGCCGAATCGAACGGCGCATCCAATTTCATCCGCGACATCGTGCTGGCCGACCGGGCGGCCGGCAAGCACGACGGCCGTGTCGTCACACGGTTTCCGCCGGAGCCGAACGGCCACCTCCATATCGGCCACGCCAAGTCGATCTGCCTGAACTTTGGACTGGCTCAAGAAGATCCGAAGGGCGTCTGCCATCTCCGGTTCGACGACACCAATCCCACGACTGAGGATCCCGCGTACGTACGGTCGATCGAGGACGACGTGCGATGGCTGGGGTTCGATTGGCAGGGCAAGCTGTTCTTCGCGTCCGATTACTTCGAACAGCTCTATCGTTTCGCCGAGCTGTTAATCACGAAGGGGCTGGCCTACATCGATAGCCTGACTGCCGACGAAATGCGAAGCTATCGGGGAACGCTGACCGAAGCGGGCAAGAACAGCCCCTATCGCGACCGGTCCGTCGAGGATAATCTGACGCTCTTCCGGCAGATGAGGAAGGGGGATTTTCCCGACGGAACGCACGTGCTCCGGGCGAAGATCGACATGGCGTCTCCGAACATCAACCTTCGCGATCCGGTGCTCTACCGCATCAGACATGCAGCCCATTATCGGACCGGTTCCAGCTGGTGCATCTATCCGGGGTACGACTTCGCCCATCCGTTGTCCGATGCCATCGAGGGCATCACCCATTCAATCTGCACCCTGGAGTTTGAAGATCACCGCCCGCTGTACGACTGGGTTGTGGCGGCGGCCGAGACGCGACATCGCCCGCAGCAGATCGAGTTCGCACGGCTGAACATCGAGCACGCCGTCATGAGCAAGCGCAAGCTGCTCGAACTGGTCGAGCGCAAGCTGGTCGCCGGCTGGGACGACCCCCGACTGCCGACCATCAAGGGCCTTCGGCGACGCGGCTACACACCCGAAGCCATCCGCGCCTTCTGCGATCACATCGGCGTCGCGAAACGGGACGCCGTGGTGGAAATGCAGTTGCTCGAGTATTTCATCCGGGAGGATCTAAACAAGCGTTCACAACGCGTCATGGCGGTGCTGAAGCCACTGAAGATCGTCATCGACAATTATCCGCACGACACCATGGAGGACCTGGACGCGGTCAACAATCCGGAAAATCCTTCGGCAGGCACCAGGAAGGTCCCATTCTCCAGGACTCTGTATATTGAACAGGACGACTTCCTCGAAGAGCCTCCGAAAGAATTCTTCCGTCTTGCTCCTGGCCGAGAAGTCCGGCTCCGGTACGCCTACATCATCAAGTGCACCCGCGTCGTCAAAGACCCGGTCAGCGGCAGAATCACCGAATTGCACTGCACGTACGACCCCGAAACCAGGAGCGGCGCCGCCCAAGCCAAGCGAAAGGTGAAAGCGACGATTCACTGGGTCTCGGCCCCGCACGCCGTCAAAGCGGAAGTCCGCCTCTATAATCCGTTACTCACGACGGATTTGACCAACATTCCTCCCGATCAGGACTGGACAACATACCTCAATCCGCAGTCCCTGGAGGTCTTGACCGACAGCCTGGCCGAACCGAGTCTCAATGAGGTGACACCCGGCGTCACATTCCAATTCGAACGGTTGGGTTATTTCTGCGCGGATCCGGATTCTCTCCCCGGAAAACCGGTCTTCAATCGGACAGTGTCTCTGAAGGATGCATGGGCCAAAGCGACCAAGCGGCCCGGAGCCACGTAATCTCATTCCGCATCTTCCGTCTTGCTCCACCATCCGCTGTTCAACTGCGAATCTCCTCTCCGCTGAAACTCCCTGATTGCTTTACCGCACAAGCGGGTTTGCTACACTCAGGGCAGCATTAGTCGTCTTGGATGAAGGAGATTCCCGCATGATTGAATGCCGCCAGCATCCCCGTGTCCCCGTCGACATGCAAGTCTACTTCTCGACGACCGGCAACCGGCTGATTCGGGAGGGTACAATGTTCGATCTATCCGCAGGCGGCTGCGCGGTGGCCAGCACCACCATCGTCCGGTCGGGATCTGCCGTCAGGATCTTGATTCGCGCGACGGATCTGGGGTCGCCCATCACGATCGAATCGGCCGCAGTCCGTTGGAGCGAGCATGGTGAATTCGGAGTCGAATTCATCGGTGTTTCGGACATCGATCACCACCGCCTCCGCCGGCTGCTTCAAGCCACCACGATGGGTCAGATCCGGCCCAGCTAGTTCATCATCCGGCTCGCTCGTCATGGTAAAATTTTGGCATGGTCTGTCCCTTGTGTCGTCGGCCGACGACGTGGAAAGCCAATCCCTGGCGTCCGTTCTGTTCCGAGCGTTGCCAGCTGACCGATCTCGGCACTTGGGCGTCGGAAGGATACCGCCTTCCCGCACAACACCTGAACCTGCCCGCACCCAGCGAACAATCGGATGAGATTGCGGACGAGGACGCCGGCGAATCCATGGACAAGACGCCTGATCGCGAAACAGCGCGCTCCGACGACGCCTCGTAGCGAAGCGCAGCGGACTGAGATCGGTTTGTATCTCGGACAATGAAAGGAGAAAACACGGCCCACCACGAGAAACTTCTCGTTACGTTGGCTTCATGCGATTTGGCGTACCTCATGGTCCCTACCCGTCCACGGACACTGATCGCATTCAACCAGCCCCTTGTCCATCTGAAGGTCAATGCAGCCACAATTAGGGCACTGCGGAACCGCTTTCTCCAGATCCTCAAGAACCTTCCTCCATGCGACTGGCATTCCATTCACGATTGACCTCCTGTGTAACGCTGACAGAAGAAAGATTCCGCCATCCTTCTTAAGGCGAAAGGGTTCAGAGGACGGCAGACGATTGAGCGGGAATTACAAGGAAGTAGTGGGAGGGTCGACTTGCGAGGGACTCGATGTGTAACGCTGAGGTGTCGGATCTAGCATGGTATCTCCTACCATCGCTCTATATTTCCATATCGTCGAAGGGCTAAACAAGGGTTTATTTTGTGCGAATAACCTCATCCTCAGGGCGATCAAACATGAGGTGGATACTCCGTCTGCTTCGCTTCAGACCGTAACCAAAACTGCTACCGCGCCAACCAGCACGGAGAGGACCGAACCGGAGGAGTTGCTGCAAGTCGTGGAAAGTGGAGAGGAAAGATAATGGCTGGGGGACTAGGAATCGAACCTAGGTAGCCGGCTCCAAAGGCCGGCGTCCTACCGCTAGACGATCCCCCAGCGCGGCATGGAGCTTCACGATTGCCGATGAGACGTGGAGAAGATATTGGCTGGGGGACTAGGAATCGAACCTAGGTAGTCAGATCCAGAGACTGACGTCCTACCGCTAGACGATCCCCCAACCGGCATTCACAGTAATATAAGGGTCCTGAGTCCGTCAAGCTGAAGGATGCTGAAAACCGCCACCCACTTCGTTCTCGCGTCGCTCGGATACTCAACATACTGAAAAGCGTATGCCTCGCATCCTCGCTCGCTGCGGCCTTGTTGGTGACCGTTTTGAGCATCCTTCGAAGCACAGCCTAGGAGTTTTTCGCCCGTTCGATCCCCTGCTGAAGCCTGAATAGGGTCCGGTCCCGGCCGAGCACCTCCATCACCTCGAAGAGGCCTGGACTTGCGGAACGGCCGGTGAGCGCGACGCGGACCGGCTGCGCCAATTGTCCCATCTTCCAGCCTTCTTCTTCGACCAGCTTCTTGAAGGTTTCCTCCCATTCCGGCTTGGAATAGGTCGGGAAGGCCTCGAAACGAGCCAGCAACTTTGCCAGAACCGGAGCGACGGGCGGCGTCAGGAATTTCTTGGCGGCATCCTCATCGAATGAGACTGTTTCGCCGAAATAGGGCGTGACCCACATCACCATATCGGCCAGCGTTTTTACCCGCTCCTTGACCAGCACAACGACTTGGGCCAGCCATTCCTTCGAGACCGCTCGAACCTGTTCCGTCAATCCTGCCGACTCCAGAAACGGAATCAGCGCGTCAGCTACCTGCTCCGGCGGACTGGTCCTGATGTATTCGGCATTCAACCACTGGAGCTTTTCCGGACTGAAGACCGCGGCGGACTTTTGCACGTGGTCCCAGGAAAATTTCTCGATCAGTTCCTTCCTGGTAAAGACCTCCTGATCGCCATGAGACCATCCAAGTCGGACTAAATAATTCACCATGGCCTCGGGCAGATAGCCCATGTCCCTGTAAGCCATGATCGACGTCGCGCCATGCCGTTTGGAGAGACGGGCCTTGTCCGACCCCAGAATCATCGGCAAGTGGCCGAACCGGGGAACCGGAAAACCGAGGGCCTCAAAAATCGGCACTTGGCGCGGCGTGTTGGTCAGGTGGTCGTCCCCGCGTACGACGTGGGTGATTCGCATCAATGCATCGTCGATGACGACGGAAAAATTATACGTCGGGTAGCCGTTCGACCGAAGGATGATGAGATCGTCCAGCACCGAGTTGTCGAAGACAACCTTTCCCTTAATCAGGTCGTCGACGGCGGTCTGGCCCTCTTGCGGCGCCTTGAACCGGAGCGCGGCTTCTCCACTCGGGTGGGTGATGCCAAGGCTGCGACAACGACCGTCATAGCGCGGCGAGAGCCCTTTCGCCTCTGCCTCCCGCCGACGCGTCTCCAGTTCCTCGGGCTTGCACACGCACCAATAGGCTCGACCCTGCTCGAAAAGGGCCATGGCATGGGTGCGATACAGATCCATCCGCTCCGTCTGGCGGAAGGGACCTTCGTCCCAATCCAGTCCGACCCATTTCATCCCTTCGATGATGGCGGCGATCGATTCCTCGGTTGACCGGCTCTGATCCGTGTCTTCGATTCGAAGGACGAATATGCCCTTCTGCTGGCGGGCGAAGAGCCAATTGAAGAGAGCCGTTCTGACCCCGCCTATGTGAAGAAACCCGGTGGGACTCGGCGCGAACCGGACGCGAACTTGGGTCATGGCTTGCCTTGCGACATCATGATTGCGACGGGCGTATCTATAACACGGGCCGAAAAGCCTTGTATACCAATGCACCTATGATGCACTTTCCTTCCAACGCGCCCTTCTGATATGAATCGAATCGTATGGCGGAATTCATCCAGTGGGCGACGTTGCTGTCCGTCACCGATCTGACACCGCACGTTCGGCAACTGGTGCTTCTTCCGAAGGAGCGCCCGATCTCGTTCAATCCCGGTCAATGGGTCTCGCTCAAACTACCGGTCGGTACCAATCCTCCGCTCAACCGCGCGTACTCGATGGCGGCGCCGGGTACGGCTTCAGGTGAGCTCACGCTGATATTGGATCGGGTCGTCGGAGGGCTGGGGTCCGGCTATCTGTACGGACTGACTGCGGGTAATGACGTCCAATTGTCCGGACCGTACGGCAATTTTACGCTTCCTCCCCAGCTTGACCGGGAACTCCTGCTTATCGGCCGCTTTACGGGCTTGGTTCCCATCCGCTGTATGCTGAAGCAGATGTACTCGCAGCATCGAACGAACTCCGTCCTCCTCATTGCCGTCGCGCCGGACGAGGACGACCTCTTGTTTCATCACGAGTTCTTGAGCCTGGCCGTTCATCATCCGGGGTTCCGCTACCTGCCGCTGGTCGCGGCCGGTGGAGAGCAACAGGGCGTCGATCTGGTTCTTTCCATGCTGCGCCCGCTGATGAGCAGCGGGCCCCAAATGGTGCCCATGCTGTGCGGGACTAAAGACTTCGTGAAGCCGCTGCGGGCCTCTTTCGTGGAGTCAGGATATGAACGGAAGGAAGTCAAGACCGAAACGTATGACTGAACGCATCGGTTTCCTCGTAGGGCTGGCTCTCCATTTCAGTGACCTTCCTTGACCAAGTTCTTATTGACGGCGGGGATCTCCACAACGATATCCTTGGTTCCATTAGGCACGCATTGGCAGCCGAGACGTGATTGCAGCGTCGTCATTGGGGCCTCGTCGAGCTGGTCGAACTCGTCGTCCGTACCTTCATTGCAACTCTCCAACCCTTGCTTCACGATCACGTGGCAGGTGGAACAGGCGCAGACCCCTCCGCAGACGTGCTCCAATTCGACTCCGTTGCCCATCGCAATATCGAGGAGACTGCCGGGCAAGCCCGTCACCCCATAGGGTATCTTATTGGGATCCACATTGACCTTGGTGACCACCCCGCTCGGTGCTACAAAGGTGACTGTATAGGAGCGTGTAGGAAGTTCGACGTCGCTTTTCTCAATATAAGGGTTGGTGCCTCCCATTGAACTCTTTCCTTTCTTCCACGAAACCGGGGTATTGGAATCCGCTCTACTGCAGTTGACACTCTCGAAGAGCACGTGCTATCGTTAATCCGACCTATCTGGTCGGAGATCATTATAGTCTCCGATTAATATGATCGGCAATACCCATGTTGAAGATCTCAAAAAAAGCTGACTACGCCCTGATGGCCCTTCAGCACATCGCGTCGGTCCAGTTCGGCGATCTCACTCCTGGGCGCGTCGTCAATACAAAGGAGATCGCAGAGGAATACAACATCCCTCTTGAGCTCCTGGCCAAAGTGCTGCAAACCCTGGCCAAGAACGGCATGATCGAAAGCCATAACGGCCCCAAGGGAGGCTACGTGTTGGGACGAAGCGCCCGCCAGATTACGATCGCGCAGATTCTCGAAAGTATCGAAGGCCCATTGGGCATTACCGACTGCTCCCATGAGAAAGAAGGCGATATTTGTCTGCAGCTGGAGCATTGCAACATCCGCACGCCTTTACTGAAGGTGCAAGACAGTATTTATCAGTTGCTCAACAACATGACCCTCCAGGACATGCTGGGCGGCACACCGCTCATTACTATTCAGTCATCCACGGCGCAAGCAGTCGAATAAGGAGTCGAATGATGAAGCTTCCGATTTTTCTCGACAATCACAGCACGACCCCCATGGATCCGCGCGTGCTGGAAGCCATGCTCCCCTACTTCACCGAAAAGTTCGGCAATGCCGCAAGCCGCAACCATGCCTTCGGATGGGCGGCCGAAGAGGCGGTCGACGCCGCCCGGAAACAGATTGCCAAGTTGATCAAGGCGGACGCCAAGGAGATCGTGTTCACCAGCGGCGCCACCGAGTCCGACAATTTGGCGATCAAAGGCGTGCTCGAAATGTACAAGGAGAAAGGTACGCACATTATCACCGCTGTCACCGAGCACCGCGCCGTACTCGACACGGCCAAGGCGCTGGAGGCAAAGGGCTTGGCCACCGTGACGCTGCTGCCGGTCGACAAGCAGGGGATGGTCAGCCCCGAGGACGTGCGCAACGCCATCACGGACAAGACCGTCCTGATCTCGGTCATGCTGGCCAACAATGAAATCGGAACGATCAACCCGATCAAGGAAATCGGCAAGATCGCCAAAGAAAAGGGCGTACTGTTTCACTGCGACGCCACGCAAGGCGTCGGCAAGATTCCCGTGGACGTGCAGGACATGGGCATCGATCTCATGTCCTTTTCCGCTCACAAGATTTACGGCCCCAAAGGCATAGGGGTGCTCTATGTGCGCAAGAAAAATCCCCGGGTCAGGATTGCCGCTCAAATGGATGGCGGCGGGCATGAACGGGGTATGCGCTCCGGAACTCTGGCGGTGCCGTTGATCGTCGGATTCGGCAAGGCATGCGAGATTTGCGGAGAGGAGATGGCGGCCGAGACGGCTCGCCTGACCAAGATGCGCGACCGGCTCCAAAGCGCCATCATGGGAGCCCTCGAGGAAACCTATCTCAACGGCCACCCGACCAATCGGCTGCCTGGAAACTTGAACATTTCTTTCGCCTATGTCGAGGGAGAGTCGCTGTTGATGGGCATGAAGGATATTGCCCTCTCGTCAGGCTCGGCCTGCACGTCGGCAACCTTGGAGCCATCTTACGTGCTGCGGGCGCTGGGCGTCGGAACGGAACTGGCCCACTCGTCAATCAGATTCGGCCTGGGCCGGTTCAACACCGATGAGGAGATTGACTACACGATTAAGAAGGTTATTGAGGTAGTGACTAAGCTTCGAGAGATGTCACCGCTCTACGAAATGGCCAAAGACGGCGTGGACTTGAAAACGGTTCAATGGGCGGCTCATTGATATCAATTCGGATGATTTTTCGACCGTATTTTTAGACCGTATTTGAATCTTCATGGAGGCGGACCATGGCATACAGCGATAAAGTAGTGGATCACTTCAACAATCCCAGGAACATGGGAAGTTTCAAGAAAGACGAGAACGGTGTCGGGACCGGAATGGTCGGAGCACCGGAGTGCGGCGACGTCATGAAGCTGCAGATCAAAGTGCAAGACGATACGATCGTCGACGCCAAGTTCAAGACATTCGGCTGCGGCTCCGCCATTGCCAGCTCAAGTCTGGCGACGGAATGGCTGAAGGGGAAGACGCTCGAAGAGGCGCAAAAGATCAAGAATACCGACATCGTGCAGGAACTCAATCTTCCGCCCGTCAAGATCCATTGCTCCGTCTTGGCGGAAGACGCGATCAAGGCGGCCTTGGCCGACTACCAAAAGAAGTCGGAAACCAAGTAAGCCGGCAACCGGGTCAGCACGAGAAGGGAACGTTTGATATGAACCAGGACACGACAACCCAGACTCCGGTCATCACGCTCACCGATGCCGCCCTGAAAGAGGTCAAGCGGCTCATCAACGTTCAAGGCATCACGGAAGGCGGGTTACGCCTGGGGGTGAAAGGCGGCGGCTGCTCGGGATTGAGTTACACGATCAATTTCGACGAAAAGATCGGGCAATACGACCAGGTCTATGACTTCGAAGGGGTCAAAGTCATCGTCGACGCGAAGAGCGCCATTTACCTTCAGGGCACTCAGCTGGATTACCACAAGGATTTGATGGGCGGCTCGTTCAAGTTCGTCAATCCGAACGCCAATAAGACGTGCGGCTGCGGAGAGTCCTTCTCAGCCTAAGACCGGCCACAAGGTCGATAATACTTGGAGCGGGCATGGCGAGATGCCATGCCCGTTTTTGCTCATGGTCCCACATACGCATTCTTCCGGCAGGCGCGAGTTGCAGATGGCTCGCAGCATGTGCTGGCACTGTCAATCCGAAGTGTCCGGCGAATATTTCTGCGAGCGCTGCGTCAAGGTCCAGCCGGTTTCGAAAGAAGCCGACTACTTTACCTGCCTGGGGTTTCCGCGACGGCTGAACCTCGACGTTCAGAAGCTGGAGACTGCGTTCTACGAGCTCAGCCGGGCTTTCCATCCTGACTTCTACCAGAACAAGAGCGAGACGGAACAGGCCATCAGCCTCGGCAATGCCGCGACTCTGAACACGGCCTACCGGACGCTTCGCGACCCGATCCAACGCGCGGAATATCTGCTCTCACTGGAAGCCGGCTCCGTGAAGGACATCAGAACCTCGCCTCCCGCCGATCTTTTCGAGGAAATCCTGGAGCTGCAGGACACGCTCGACGAGTATCGAGCCGCAGACCGCGATGCTGAAACCTCCAAGCGACTCCACTCCGTGCTTCAATCCGAACAACGCAAGCTGGAGGAGCGGACAAAGGCCATCGAGACGCAACTGCGCCAACGGTTCACGCAATGGGACGAATTGCAAGATCGCGGCGAAGCGACAAACGAGTCTCGGAGTGAACGGGAACGGCTGCTGAAAGAGATGAGAGACCTGCTGTCGCATCGCACCTACATCGGCAACATCGTTCGCGACCTCGTCGCCACGATCGAGTAACGGCGGACACCACTTCAACTCCATCGACCCATGGCACGAATCGTCGGCATAGACCTCGGAACGACCAATTCACTGATCGCCTACATGAAGGACGGACGGCCCTGCATCATTCCCGGCCGCAACGGCCGCACAATGGTCCCTTCCGTCGTCGCCCTCACCGATAACGGCCTCATCGTCGGCGATGCCGCGAAGGAGTACTTGACGCGCAGTTCAGAACGAACCGTGTATTCCATCAAACGCTTCATGGGCAAAGGGCTCGCGGACGTCCAGCAGGAACTGGCCTATTTCCCCTATTCGGTGAGCGAGCAGGGCGGCGTCATTCGCATCAAAATGGGTGAAAAGACGTATTCACCGCCTCAGATTTCGGCGATGGTGCTCAAGGAATTGAAGACGCGGGCGGAAGCACATCTCGGCGAGAGCGTCACCAAATCCGTCATCACCGTTCCGGCTTATTTCAACGACAGCCAGAGACAAGCCACCAAAGATGCGGGCATGATTGCCGGTCTTGAGGTCTTGCGGATCATCAATGAGCCGACGGCCGCCTCCCTGGCTTACGGACTGCAAGAAAAAACCCAGGGGACCATTGCTGTTTACGACCTCGGCGGCGGCACATTCGACATTTCGATCCTCAAGTTGAAGGACGGGATCTTCGAAGTATTGGCCACCAACGGCGATACGCATTTGGGGGGCGACGATCTCGACCGCCTGATCGTCGATTCTTTTGTGGCCGATATTCGGAAGACCCACGGCATCGATCTGGGAGCGTATCCGGACCATTTCCAGGCCGCTCGTCTCGAGGCTGAACGGGCCAAGATCCGGCTGTCCGACGCGATGAACACCGCTGTCTCCATCGAACTCCCTGACGGGAAGGGAATCTTCACGAGGGAGTTGACCCGCGATCAATTGGAATCCCTCACGATGAGCGTCGTCGATCGGACTCTCGCCCCCTGTCGCATGGCCCTGAAGGACGCCGGGTTGTCTCCGGACGGGATCGACGAGGTCGTCCTGGTCGGCGGCTCCACTCGTATGCCGCTGGTGCGCCAACGGGTTGAAGCTTTATTCGGCAGGCCTCCCCACTGCGATCTGAATCCCGACGAAGTCGTCGCGCTCGGCGCGGCCGTGCAGGCCGACATTCTCAGCGGCGGCACCACGGATATGCTGCTGTTGGATGTGACGCCTCTGTCGCTCGGCATCGAAACGATGGGCGGCGTCATGAGCAGTCTGATCCGGCGAAACACCACGATCCCGGCCAGCGCCAAGGAAATGTTCACGACCTACGTCGACGGGCAAACGGGGGTGGACATACACATCCTTCAGGGTGAACGCGAGCTCGTCAAAGACAATCGCAGCCTGGCGAGATTTCGCCTCAAAGTTCCGCCCCTGCCGGCGGGAGTGCCGCGCATCGAAGTCACGTTCCTCATCGACGCCAACGGCATTTTAAACGTGACGGCCAAAGACATGCGGACGGGGCAAAGCCAGTCCATCGAAGTGAAACCTTCCTACGGCCTGTCGGATCAAGAAGTGGAGCGCATGATCGAAGACTCGTTCAAGTTTGCGATGGACGACGTCAACGCCCGCAAACTCATCGAAGCCCGCTTGGACGCCGGCGCGCTGATCACGACCACGGAAAAGTCGCTGGAGGAGGCGTCGGGCCTGATTTCCACGGAAGAAGCGGCTGCCGTACGAGCCGCCGTCTCGAGCTTGGCGCTCGCCAAAGAGGGCGGCGATCCGCGAGCCATCAGGGGGAAAATGGCGGAACTCGAGCAGGCGGCGAAGAATCTGACCGTCGCACTGCTGAATGATTCCTTGAAACGCGGTCTGCAGGGCAAGAAAATCACCGAGGTGACGTGAAGCGTCTAGATTCTCTTGCGAGATACGTTCACGAGCGACGTTTCACAAACGACGAGATACGCGAGATACGAGAAGGAGTCGTGTATGGACTTGAAGTGGCAGGACACGGAAGATATCGCGATTCGGTTGGCGGAGGAACATCCCGGGACGGATCCTCTCACCGTCCGCTTTACCGACATGCACGCCTGGATCGTCGCCTTACCGGACTTCAAGGACGATCCGAAGCGGCGTGATGGGATGGAATCAATTCTGGAAACAATTCAAATGGCCTGGCACGAGGAATTCAAGGATTCACAAGGCTGAAGAACCGCACCGACGGCCCACCGCCTACTGACTCTCTTCCGCGATCTGGTCCAACTTGTAAAAATCCGTCGGATCCAGCCGCCGCTGGGCGGCTTGTGTCGGCTCACTCCCCTTCGTAAAGATCTCGACGTTGCCCGGTTGATCCTCCAACTCATTGTTCAACAGCCCCGTCGAGGGATCCACCTTGACGAACGTAATGCCTTCAGGGATGACGAACGGCACGACCGGCACCTGTTTCAGCGCGGTCTTCATGAAATTGATCCAGATCGGCAGCGCTGCGTGGGCGCCGGATTCGGTTTCACCCAGGGAGCGACGGTCGTCAAAACCCACGAAGACGCCGGCGACCAGATTGGGAGTCCCGCCGATAAACCAGGCGTTGATGAATTCATTGGTTGTGCCCGTCTTTCCCGCGACAGGACGTCCCAGCACTTTGGCCGCCTGCCCGGTTCCCTTCTGCACGACGTCTTCCATCATGTTGGTGATCAAATAGGCGGTTTCCTTGGATATAACCTCCTGGCTCTCCGGTTCCGCCAGCTCGAGCACCTTTTCCTGGTTGTCCTTCACGAAGAAAATCGCATAAGGCTCGGCGCGATTACCCTGATTGAGAAGCACGCCGTATGCCGATGTCAGTTCCATCAGGCCCACCGAGGAGGATCCCAGCGCCAGCGACAAGTCGGAGGCCAGCGGGCTGGAGATCCCGACTTGTTTGGAGAATTCGATGACGTTCTTCACGCCGACCCTGTCCAGCAGCCGGACGGTAGCGAGATTGTGCGACTGCGCCAAGGCATCGCGGAGGCTCACCATGCCGTGGAATCGCTTGCCGTAGTTCTCCGGCTTCCAGGTTTTTTCTTCCTCCACCTGCTCGTACACGACCGGCGCATCCAACACGACGGATGCGGGACTCATTCCTTGATCGACGGCCGCCGCGTAGATGAGCGGCTTGAAGGCGGAGCCGGGCTGCCGGCGCGCCTGCACTGCGCGATTATATTCGCTGCGATTGAAATCGAACCCTCCGACCATGGCTCGGATGGCGCCTTTCCCGGGCTCGATTGCGATCAATCCCCCTTCCACAAGCGGGGTCTGCTCCAATTGCGCGACGACGATGTCTCTCTCGATCTTCTTGACGGAGACCTCGACCACGTCGCCGGGCTTGAGGATCTGTTTCAGGTTTTGATTAACGACGAAATCCTTGGTCGCGTCAGGTCCCGTCAGTCTCCGCTTCGCCCAAGCCATGTCGTCGAACGTCAGCCTGGCCTGCGTGTCTCCGATCTGGACGAGATAGAAATCCTTCCCCAGTTTGACGACCACGGCTTCCCGGTAGTCTCCCGCTTTCAGCGGTTGGGACGACGCGCTCACCGCCGCGGCCGGAGACAACGAAGACAGATCCACCATTCGAACAGGCCCGCGCCAGCCCTGCCTCTTGTCGATCTCGCGCAATCCCGCGGCAAAGGCCGCTTCCGCCGCTTGCTGCATCTCCAGGTTCAGGGTGGTCATCACTCTGAGCCCGCCCTTGTAGACCATGGCTTCCCCGTACTTCGCGATCAGCAGTTGACGGACATATTCCACGAAATACGGCGCAACCTGCTCGCTGCCGGGCCGCCGAAAGTTCAATTGTTCAGAGGCGGCTTTCTCACGTTCGGCACTGGTGAGAAATCCGGCCTCTTCCATGCGGGCGAGCACGTGCTCCTGGCGCTTCTTGGCCCGCTCGAAGTTCTTGAACGGAGAAAAATGATTCGGTGATTTTGGAAGACCGGCGAGGAACGCCGCTTCCGCCACGGACAGTCCGGAGAGATCCTTGCCGAAGTACGACTGCGCCGCGGAGGCCACGCCGTAGGCGCCTTGGCCAAAATAGATCTGGTTCAGATAGAGCTCGAGGATCTGCTCCTTGGACGATACGAGCTCCATCTTGTAGGCCACCACGAGTTCCCGCACTTTTCGATCGAACGTCCGTTCAGAGGACAGAAAGAGCGAGCGGGCCAGCTGCTGTGTGATCGTGCTGGCGCCTTCGACCTTTCCTCCCCGGCGCACATTGGTCCATGCCGCCCGCAGGATGCCGATATAGTCCAGGCCGGGATGCTCAAAAAACCGGACATCCTCGACGGCGATGACGGCCCGCCGCAGATGTTCTGGGATAGCTGAAAGCGGCGTCAGAATCCGGCGCTCGATGAAGAACTGGCCGATCAGCTGGCGGTCGGACGAATACACCTGCGTCACGAGACTCGGCTGGTAATTCTGCAACTGGTTCAGGTCCGGCAGGTCCTGAGAGTAGTGCCACAGCAGGCCCGCCAGCGCGAGTCCGCCGGTCAGGCCTAGTCCGAGCACGCCCAACACCGCAATCTGCCACCAGCGCCAGGGGCGCTTCGGCGGAGGCCGGCGAGGGGTATCCGAGAGTTGAACTGGCCGATCGATCGTTGACATTGGATTGATGCCCTGTCGGGCTCGGTCATCGGTAGGAATTCGTGGAGTTCACCATACCCCGTGGGGTCCGAAAACTCAAGCAAACTGCCGTCTCGGTTCCGCTTGTTCCCCTGTAGGAGCTTCGGGTATACTGCAGTCCGACGCCCGACAGGGGCGTCTTTTTTTTCGCCGGGACGAACACGATGACCACGTCACACTTGCGCGCGCCTCACGATCGACGAACCGATATCCGCAACATCGCCATTATTGCGCACGTCGACCACGGCAAGACCACGCTCGTCGATGCCTTGCTGCGGCAAACCAGGGTCCATCGCAAGATCGAGGACATGGGAGAACGGATCCTGGACTCGATGGATCAGGAGCGCGAACGCGGCATCACGATTCGGGCCAAGAACGCCAGCGTCACGTACGAGGGCGTGAAGATCAACATCGTCGATACGCCGGGCCATGCCGACTTCGGCGGCGAGGTCGAACGGACATTGCGGATGGTCGACGGCGTGCTCATTCTCGTCGACGCGAAGGAAGGCCCGATGCCGCAGACGACCTTTGTCTTGCGCAAGGCGCTGGCGCTCGGGCACAAAGCCATCGTCGTCATCAACAAGATCGACCGTCCGGACGCCGTCATCGACGACGTGGTGAACCGCACGTTCGACCTGTTCGTGCACCTCAACGCCACGGACGAGCAGCTCGACTTTCCCATCGTCTACACGTCGGCCATCAAGGGCATCGCGACGCTCGACGTCAACAAGCCCGGCACGGACATCGCCCCCTTGCTGGATACCGTTCTGGAAAAGATCCCGGCTCCCGCCGTCCATGCGAAAGCCCCGCTTCAGATCCTGGTCCTGGCCCTGGCCTACGATTCCTACAAGGGAAAGATGGCCGTGGGCAAGATCCAATCGGGATCGATCGCGCGCCGGCAACAGGTCATCGTCGTGGGGAAGGACGGCGTGCACTATCCCGGCAGAGTGTCCGACCTCGCGGTGTACTCGGGCCTGGACCGCACGGACGTCGAACAGGCCGAAGCGGGAGAGATCGTCGCCGTCGCGGGCCTCGACCAGGTCAATATCGGCGACACCGTGGCAGACGCCGAACAGCCGCTGGCCCTGCCGCGAGTCACCATCGACGAGCCGACCGTCCAAATGACGTTCTCCGTGAATAACAGCCCCTTCGCCGGACGCGAAGGCAAGTTCCTCACCTCGCGCCATTTGCGGGAACGGCTCTTCAAGGAGCTCGAGACCAACGTCTCCCTTCGCGTGCAGGAAACCGACAGCGCCGACCGATTTCTGGTTGCCGGCCGAGGGGAATTGCATCTCGGGGTGCTGATCGAACAAATGCGGAGAGAAGGATACGAATTACAGGTCAGCCAGCCTGAGGTGATTCTTCATCGCGACGGAGGGAAGGTCACCGAGCCCTACGAAGAGCTGACCATCCAGGTCCCGGAAACCTACCAGGGCGCCGTCATCGAAGAGGTGGGCAAGCGCCGGGGCGAGATGCGTCACATGCGGCTGGTGCATTCCGACGCCGGGCCGAGCGAAATGCACCTCGAATACCACATTCCGACCCGCGGCATCATGGGTCTGAAAAACATTCTTCTGGCCAAGACCCGCGGCACGGTGATCATGCATCACGTGTTCAAGTCCTATGAAGCGGCCAACGAAGAGGATCTGCTCATCACGCCCCATGGATCGCTCTGCGCCTTCGAGGACGGAGTGAGCACCGCCTACGCGCTGTTCATGACTCAGGAACGCGGCGTCATGTTCATCGGCCCGGGCGTCGAGGTCTACCGCGGGATGGTCGTCGGCGAGAACAGCCGCGACGAAGATCTCGACGTCAACGTCTGCAAGGAGAAGCACCTGTCGAATATGCGGGCGTCCGGATCGGACGAAGCCTTGATCCTGACGCCCCCTCGCGAAATGTCGCTGGAGTTCGCCCTGGAATATATCGGACAGGATGAATTGGTCGAGGTCACGCCGCAGAACCTCCGCATCCGGAAGCGGTTGCTCAATCCGGAAGATCGCCGCAAGGCCCGCAAAGCGGGGAAATGAGTTCGTGAAGCGTGCAGCGTCGTTCGTGAAGCGCTTGAAGAGGCAAGCGGCAAAGGGCGAGAGACGAGTCACGAGGGACGACAGACTTGAGAATCAAGAAGAAAGGCCCCAAACCTTCCTCCAAGCGACCGCCGCTCTATTTCATCGGTTATCGGGGTAGCGCCCCCGGCATCGGAGAGCTCAAAACCTGGTATGACCTGGAGTATCACGGCCCTCTGTCCATCAGGACGGAAGAAGAGGCGCCGGAGTCCTGGCGTCTCGGCCATGGCCCTTGGACCGCGCATGTCGTCATTCCCCTTCCGGCCAGTCATCAGGCCGGGTTCAAAGATCAGTTGGCATGGGAGCATGAGACCATTGGAGCGGTCGCTCCGTCGGTGACCTCGCCCCGCGAGATGCCCGATTCGGTCCTGTTCGCGGCGCGCGTGGCCCGCGGGCTGACGCTCTTGACCCAAGGAACCGCGCACGACCTGGCAACCCGCCAATACCTGAATCCCTCGGATTGGAAAGACCGCACCCTCATGGAGTTCGTCGTCGACGACCATGTCACCATCGCCCAAGACGACGAAGCCAAGGAAAACCAGGTCTGGTACTACACCTTGGGACTCGCCAAGTTCGGGATGGACGAGCTGGAAACCTTCCGGCCGAAGGGACTCTCCGACGAGCGTTCCAAGCAATTGCTGGCTGAATCCGCCCATGAAATGATCCGGCTCGGTGTTTCCCCGAAAGTCGGCGCCGCGTTCCATCTGCCGATACTCGGACGCACGATCAGGATCACCAATCATCGCACTGCCGCACCGACCGGACGCATGCAGGGGTTCCGGGAGATCAAGGCTTAGATCTCTTATATATCAGCCAATTAGACAGTTGGCCAACTCGGCTAGGCCTTCCGTCCCATTGACAAGCTTTCAAAGGGCACGGTACAAAAGTCAAAGGTCGGATAGAGGACCCTTCCCGAAGGCCTCTAAGCAAAAGCCAACAACACACTACATCGAATGTTCAAACTGGCCGTCCAGCGCGGCCGCAACGAACGAGGAAGCGAGGCGTACGTTTGTTGTACGTCGAGCGCCCGAGTGATGCGAGAACAAAGCTGGCGGGCAGTTTCAACATTCGTATAAGGAGGACATCTGATGAGCGACGTAGCCCCCGAAATCAAGGTTGGAGATACAGCCCCGGATTTCAACTTAAAAGATCAAGATCAGAAAGACGTCAAGCTCAGCGACTACCGCGGCAAGAAGAACGTGGTGCTCGCATTCTATCCGTTGGATTGGAGCCCCGTCTGCACGGGCGAGAACAAGTGTCTGACCGACGACTTCCCCAAGTTCCAGAACGCCCACGCCGAATTGTTCGGCATCAGCTGCGACAGTTTCTTCTCGCACAAGGCCTGGGCCGATTCGATGGACCTCAAGCACCAGCTTCTCTCGGACGTCCATCGCACCACGGCGAAGGCCTACGGCCTGTATTTCGAGCCGCTGAACTGCTCGAAGCGCGCCACGGTGATCGTGGACAAGAACGGCAAGGTCGCCTACGTGAAGGTGCAAGAGATCAAGGTCGCGCGCGAGGACAAGGATATCCTCGCCGCTCTCGAAAAATTGAATTGATCAGTGCTGAGCGTTGAGTGCTGAGTTGAGGGAATTTCTTCTCTCACACTCAGCACCCGGCACTCAGAACTTGGCACTTACAATGAGTACCGTCCTCGACGTCAGCGATGAGAACTACAAGGAATTCGTGAACGGCGCCGGCTCGGTGGTCGCGTACGGCTTGGCGACCTGCGAGCCTTGCAAGACGTACGATCCGATTCTGGAAGAAATCGCCGCGCGGTTTCCAATGGTCAAAGTCGGCAAAGCCAAAATGCACGTGCCTGGACGGTGCCGCGAGATCAAGAAAACCCACGTCTTCGAGACTTATCCTACGACGCATTTTTTTGCCAACGGGAAGCTGCTCCTGACCCGTGAAGGAGTGGTCGAGCCGGCCGAACTCGCGGCATTGATCTCGGACCATCTCCTGCCGTCCTAGTGTAGTGTCCCAAAAGGATATGGCATATGTCTTGCGTCTTCTGTGGGTCTCTTATACAAGGAGGGCCCCTCATGAAGACCGGACGACCGAACGCCACGTTGGCCCTGACCGCTGATGAGGTGGCGCAGTTGCAGAGTTTGAGCACGTCGCGTTCGATCCCCCACGGCCTCGGGACCCGCGCCCGCATGATCCTGTTGTCGCATGACG
>Ga0268299_1002614_pt1 | contig 20442 bp, 24 predicted proteins | sample NOBtaG_FD_193484 | JGI IMG/M metagenome (GOLD analysis project Ga0268299, IMG submission 193484) | Activated sludge microbial communities from bioreactor in Nijmegen, Gelderland, Netherland - NOB reactor | ecosystem: Engineered > Bioreactor > Aerobic > Activated sludge | place: Netherlands... | reverse complement strand
GCCGACGCGATGCCGAGGCAGAGATTGAACGGCAGCCCGCCGAAGACGATGAGCTGACCGCCGACGTACTTGTCGGGGTTCTCGGTCACCATCCATTGATTGCAGTGCACCTGCGACGTGTTGTCGAGGATGCCGGTCAGCATGATGTGGTCGGTCGTGACGACGCGGCCGCGCGTGTGCTCGTAGACGTCGCCCGGCGTGAAATCCTCGAAGTACGTGTCGGGGCTCGAGAAGTGCGCGAGCGACTTCCGGCTCGCGTCGTACGCCGGAATCGTGAGGTCGGCCTTGATGTCGCGCGGCTGCGCCTCGCCGTCGGCGAGCTTCGCGCCGGCGTCCTTCTTCCAGACCTGGACCTTGCGCTGGAACGTGAGCACGACCTCGCCGTTCTGATTGCGGCCGGTCGTCTGCACGTGCACGACGCCGAGCGTCGGGTCTTTCGTCGAGCCCTTCACCCCGAGCACGAGCGTCTCGGCCTCGAGCGTGTCGCCGACGCAGACCGGAACCCCGAAGCGCATGTCGATGTATTCGAGGTTGGCGCGCGCGTTCTCGGAGATGTCCTCGACGCTCTGGCTGAACACGACCGCCATGACGATGCCCGGCGGGACGACCAGATCGCGGTAGCCGTAGGCCTGCGCATAGCGCCGGCTCTTGGCGAGCGGATTCGCGGTCATGGAGAAGTCGGTGAAGATCGCGAAGAGGCCCTCGGTGATCGTCTTGCCGCCCTTGTGGCGGAGGAGCGCGCCGGGCTTGAAGTCTTCGAGGAAGTGTCCGTGCTGTTTGCGGATGATGGCCATGGGTCGGGTTTTCTATTGGTGGTCCGCGAGCGGGTCAAACCACTCCGGCGACTATCTCGCCCGCCGTCGCACGGCGTATCCGTACTGCAACGGCCACGCCGGCTCCCCCTCGAGCGCCTGTGCTGCCTTGATCGCCCAGTACGGGTCGCGCAGCAGTTCGCGGCCGATGATCACGAGGTCGGCGTCCCCACCGGTGATGACGTCGTTGGCCTGCTGGACGTCGGTGATCAGGCCGACCGCGCCCGTCGCGATCTTCGCCTCGTCGCGGATGCGGCGGGCCAGCGGCACCTGATACCCCTTGCCGACCGGGATCTGCGCGGACGGCGTCATGCCGCCGCTCGACGTATCGACGAGGTCCACGCCGAGCGCCTTCACCCGCCGGGCGAGCTCGACCGATTGCGCCGCGTCCCACCCGCCGTCGACCCAATCGGTCGCGGAGACGCGGAGGAACAGCGGCAGCTCGGCCGGGATCGCGTGCCGCAGCCGCTCCGCGACGCGCAACGTGAGCCGCATCCGATTCTCGAGGCTGCCGCCGTACTCGTCGGTGCGGCGGTTCGCGAGCGGCGACAGGAACTCGTGCAGCAAGTAGCCGTGCGCCGCGTGGATCTCGAGCAGCTCGAACCCCGCCGCGAGCGCGCGCCGCGCCGCCGCCTCGAACGCGTCGACGATGCCGTCGATCTCGCCGACGGCGAGCGCACGCGGCGCCCGCTCGCCTTCCTGGAACGCCACCGCGCTCGGCGCGACGGTCTCCCATCCGCCCTGGTCGAGCGCCAATTGCGCGCCGCCACGCCACGGCACGTCGCAGCTCGCTTTGCGACCGGCATGCGCGAGCTGGATGCCCGGGACCGCGCCCTGGCTCTTCACGAACGCCGCGATCCGGCGAAACGCGTCGGCGTGGGCGTCGCTCCAGATCCCGAGGTCGCCCGGCGAGATGCGCCCGTCGGGCGCGATCGCCGTCGCCTCGACGATCACGAGGCCGACGCCGCCGGCGGCGCGGCTGCCGAGATGCACGAGGTGCCAATCGTCCGGCATGCCGTCGACCGCCGTGTACTGGCACATGGGCGACATGACGATCCGATTGCGCAATGTCACGCCGCGGATCGCCAGGGGACTGAGCAGATCGACCTCCGGCACGTCCCGATCGTGGTCCGTGCCGGCGGTGCAGCCCCCGATTGCCGTCGTCGCCGATGAGAGACGTTCGTTCGCCATGCCGATCTCCTCCTCCGAGAAACCTGCGAGCCGCCTCTATATCCCGCTGGCCGAAACCATGCGCGTCGTCTAAACCGCCCTGCCATGGCGAAAGAGTTCGAGCTCACCGACGACATGCGGGCCGCGATCGGCAGCGCGTCCCCGCCCTGGACCTACGAGGTGACGACGACGAGCGTCCGCGCGTTCGCGCGCGGCGTCGGCTACACGGACCCCGTCTATTACGACGTCGATGCCGCCAAGCGGGCCGGGTACCGCAACCTCCCGGCGCCCCCGACGTATCTCGGCACGCCGGTCTTCATCCCCGGACGCTCGCACGACGTCTTCACGATCCCGACCGAAGGACAGCCGAGCGTGAAGCACGGGCTCAAAGGCCTGCTCGATGGCGGCACCGAGACCGAGTACTTCGGCGACATCTGCGCCGGCGACACCCTGACGGTCGTGAATCGCCTCGAGAACCTCGAAGTGCGCGAGAGCAAGGCGCTCGGGAAGATGCTGATCACCACGGCGAAGACGACGTACACGAACCAGGACGGCAAGGTCGTCGCAGTACAGACGGGCCAAGCCATTTACTACTAGGAGGCGGCGTCATGGGACTGTCCTGGCAGGCGATCAACGAAGGCGACACGCTCCCCGAGCTGAGAAAGAAGCCGGGCGTGACGCAGCTCGTGAAGTACTCGGCCGGCTCCGGCGATTTCAATCCGCTGCATCACGACTTCCAGTTCCCGCAATCGAAGCAGCTCGGCTCGATCATCGTGCACGGGCGGTTCAAGTACGCGTCGCTCGGCGAGCTCGTGTCGAACTGGCTCGGGCACGCGGGCCGCATCAAGAAGATCTCCTGCCAGTACCGCGGCATGGATTTCCCGGATCGCGAGTTCGTCTGTCGGGGCACGGTGACGAGGAAGTGGGAAGAGAACGGCGAGAAGCTGGTCGCCGTCGAGGTCTGGACGGAGAGCGACGAGGGCAAGAAGACGACGCCGGGCGAGGCGATCGTCGCGCTCCGCGCCTAGGCTGCTAGCCCGGCCCGCGCCTACAGTCCCAACGCATCGGCGACGATCTCGCGGCTCCACGCCGCGTCGCCAAACGTCACCTCGGTCGACATCGCGCGCTTGTAGTAGATGTGCAGGTCGTGCTCCCAGGTGAAGCCGATGCCGCCATGGAGCTGGATGGCCTTCGCCGTCACCTGCCGATAGGCATCCCCGGCGGTCGCTTTCGCAGTGGCCGCGGCGACCGCGGCATCGTCGGCGCGCTCGGCGACCGCCCAGGCGGCGTACGTCGTCGCCGCTTTCGCGCACTCCACGGCGACCATCATGTCCGCGCACGCGTGTTGCACCGCCTGAAAGGCGCCGATCGCCTGCCCGAACTGGCGCCGCGTCTTCACGTGCTCGACGGTCATCTCGAGCACGCGCTCGGCGCCGCCCGTCATGTCCGCCGCGAGAGCGACCCGCGCTTCCGTGAGCACCGCGGCGAGTGTCGCCGTCGCATCACCGGCGAGGAGGCGATCCGCCCCGATGCGGACGCCGTCGAGCACGACGCTGCACATGCGCCGCGTCCGGTCGACGCTCGGTTGCGGCGTGACGACGGCATCGGCGGCGTCGAAGGCGACGAGCGCCGGCTCCCCGTCGTCGGCACGGCGGACCGCGCAGACGACGAGATCCGCGATGTGCGCATCCGGCACGAAGAGCTTCGTCCCGGCGAGCGTCCAACCGTCACCGTCGGGGCGGGCGACGGCAGTCACTCCGTCGAAATCCCAGCGCGCGCTCGCTTCGAGGAGTGCCAGCGTCGCGCGGCGACTGCCGTCCGCGAGGCCGGGAAGCCAGCGCCGCCGTTGCGCGTCGTCGCCGCCGTGCGCGAGCGCGCGGCCGGCGACGATCGTGGCGAGAAACGGCCCCGGCATGGCGACGCGGCCCATCTCGCCGAGCACGAGCGCGAGCTCGACCATGCCGAGCCCCGCGCCACCGTGCTCCTCGGCGACGATCAAGCCCGGCCAGCCGAGCTCCGCGAGGCGGCGCCAATCGGCGTCGTCGAGACCGCGTGCGTCGTCCATCGCGGCGCGCACGCGACTCATCGGCATGCGCGATGCGAGGACATCGCGCGCGGTGCGCTGCAAGAGCGTTTGCTCGGGAGTGAGAGCGAAGTCCACGATGAACCCGGACGTTGCGCGCGCGTCGACTCGTCTTGCGAGCGCCAATCAAACCCGTTACAGCGGCGCCATGTCCGATTGCCTCTTCTGTCGAATCTCGTCCGGCGAGGCAAGGGCGGATCGCGTGTTCGAGGACGATCGCGCGGTCGCGTTCCGCGACATCAACCCCGCGGGCCCGACCCACATCCTCGTGATTCCCCGCAAGCACATCGCGACGCTCGCCGACCTGAAGCCCGAGGACGACGCGCTCATCGGCCATCTGCATCGCGTCGCCGTCGAGGTCGCCCGCGCCGACGGTCGCACCGACTTCCGGCTGGTCGTGAACTGCGGTGCCGGCGCGGGTCAGAGCGTGTTCCATCTCCACATGCACGTGATCGGCGGTCGCGCGGTCGCGTGGCCTCCGGGCTGAGCGGCACGCGTCCCAGCGCAGCGTCGCGCAGCGCCGCGCGCGCTTCCTACCGCGCGCTTCCTACTTGACCACCCAAGTTCAAATTCGTAAGCGTAACCGCGTCCCCACCGAGGTCGATCATGAGAGAACGGAAGCTCAAGCTCGCCGACCTGAAGCAGCGGGCCGCCACGGAAACCTCGCTGCTCGCCGTTCGACTGCCGGGAAAGACGATGAACGAGATTCGCGATGTCGCTCGCGCGCTCGACATTCGTATGCGCGCGCTGGTGCTCGCATTGTTGAACGAAGGTCTCGACGCCTACGAGGCCTCGGGCTCCGCTGGCAAGAACGGCCGCCGGCGCGCACGCTGAACGCGTAGCGGCGTCGCGCGCGCCCCGCCCGACGCTTCGAGACCTCCCATGAAGTCGAGCTTCCGCCCCGCACTCGTCAACGGCCCCTTCCAGGACTGCGCGCTCTACGTCGCGCTGCGCTGGCAGGGGGACGCCCTCCTCTTCGATCTCGGCCGCATCGAGCGGCTGAACCCGGCGAACATCCTCCGCCTGTCGCACGTCTTCGTGTCGCACACGCACATGGATCACTTCATGGGCTTCGATCAGCTGCTGCGACTGACCTTGCCGCGCGACCGCGAGCTGACAGTGTGCGGACCGCCCGGCCTGATCGACAACATCGCGGGCAAGCTCGCCGGCTACACCTGGAATCTGACCGAGAGCTACCTGTTCCGCTTGATCGTCGTCGAGCGACACGAGCGCCATCTGGCGCGCGCCGCGTTCCGTGCCGCGACCGGATTCGCGCGCGAGCCGCTGCCCGACGTCGCGAGCCCGGCGGGGGAGCTCGTCGTGACACCCGGGTTTCGCATCGAGACCGCGACCCTCGATCACCGCATCCCGTGTCTCGCGTTCGCCGTCGTCGAGCCGCGTCATTTGAACGTGCGGACCGACGTCCTGGACGCGCGCGGCTTCCAACCCGGTCCGTGGCTGTCGCGCCTCAAAGCGGCGATTCGTGCCGACAACGACGACGAGCCGATCCTCGTCACCACGAGCGGCGAGCCCCAGACGATCAAGGCGGGGACGCTCCGACGCGAGCTCGTCGACGACCAGCCGGGGCAGCGCATCACGTACGTCGTCGACACGCTGTTCGATCAGCCCAACGCCGAGAAGATCGTCGCGCTCGCGCGCGAGGCGGACGTGTTCTACTGCGAGGCCAGGTTCCTCGACGTCGATCGCGACGAGGCCGACAAGCGGCACCACCTCACCGCGCGCCAAGCGGGCTTCCTCGCCCGGGTCGCGGGCGCCAAACGCCTGGAGGTCTTTCACTTCTCTCCGCGCTATCAGGGCATGGCGCAAGCCTTTCACATCGAGGCGCGCGCGGAGTACAGCGGCGAGACGAGGCTCGAGGACGAGATCCCGTGGGCAGCAGCGCTCGCCGGCGGTCGTCAGGCGGCGCGCGCCGTCGGCGCACGTGGTGACGAGCGCGTTTGACGCGACGGCGCGCGCGTTCCTCGCGCGTCATCGGGTCGCGCATCTCGCGACCGCCGACGCGGCCGGCGTCCCGCACGTCGTCCCCGTCTGCTTCGCGGTGTCCGGTGGACGCGTCTACTTCGTCGTCGACGACAAGCCGAAGCATCCCGGCGGCCGCGCGTTGAAGCGCATGCGCAACATCGCCGAGAACCCCGCGGTCGCGCTCGTTGCCGACGACTGGTCGGAGAATTGGCGTCGCCTCGCGTTTCTCCTCGTGCGCGGTCCGGCGGCGGTCGTCACCGACGCGCGCGAACGCCGGCGCGCGCTCCGGGCGCTCCGCGCGCGCTATCCGCAGTATCGCGCCATGACGCTCGACGGGCCGGCCCACCCCGTCGTCGGCATCACGCCGGCGCACGTGCACTTGTGGCGCGCCGCCGCGAGCGCACCGCCGCGGCGCACCGCCGGGGTCACGTCCCGAGGCGACGCCGCGCGATCGCGGCCGCGCGACGCGTCGCCGGGTCGTCCGACGACTCCGCTGCCGCGACCTCGCGTTCGACCTCGCGGATCCCGCGCCCGATCTCGCCGAGCGCGGTGAGCGCCGCGCGGCGGAGACCCGCGTCGACGTCGCTCCGAGCGCGCGCGAGCACGAGCGTGCAGGCGTCGAGCGGCACGGGCTCGAGCCGGACGAGCGCGGCAAGCGCCGCGAAGCGGACCCCGACGGCCGGATCGGCGAGCGCGCGGGTCGTCGCGTCGCGTACGGCCGGACTCGCAGGCGCGACGTCGCGCAGCACGTAGAGCGCCATTTTGCGTCGCTCGGGGACCGCGTCGTCGACGGCAGCGAGGAGCGCCGCCTCGACCGGATCGGCATGCGCGCGCGCGCAAGTGGTGAGGAGCTCCGCGGCCGCCCAGCGCCGGTCGCCGTCGAGCGCGCCGAGAGCATCCACGAGCGGCGCCAGCATCGCGAGATCCACGACCCCGAGCCGGCCGAGCGCCCACGCGGCGCCGAAGCGCCACTCGGAATCGGCGGACGCCATCGCGGCGCGGAGCCCGGCGATCACGTCCGGCCGGAGATCCGGGGGTACGGCGCGCAGCAGGTCGGCGGCGAGACGCTGCACGCGCTTCTCCGGCATCGCGAGGCAGGCCACGACCGGCGGTACGGCCGCCTTGGCGAGCGAGGCGGCCGTGCCGGCGAGCGCTTCGAGGGCGGCGCGGCGGCGATCGGCGTCCGGCGACGCGAGCGCGGCGATCGCGGGATCGAGCGCCGCCGCGCTCTCGTCGGTCACGACGGTAGCCCTTTGACGATCGTGTCGGCGACCGCCCGCAGCGGACCGACCCCGAGCAGATAGTGCGCGCGATCGCCGAACACCGTATCGACCACGCGCGCGATCGCGCCGCGCTCGGCGGGACAGAGACGGAGCCGATATTCCACCGCGGCGATCGCCGGCGAGTCGGCGATGAAGTCGCCCGCGAGGCAGACCTCTTTCAGGAACCGGCCCTGCTCGAGCGCGAAGTGCGCCTCGAGAACTCCGGTCTGGATGCCGGAGCTGCCGCTGTGCGGCAGGTCCGCACGCGGCTGGCGAAGCGCGTTCCAGCTCCTGCCGTCGCGCGTCGCGAGCGCGGTCACCGCCTGCGTCTCGAGCGCGGACAACGGCTCGTCGACGATGGTCACGCCGAACTGGTCCGCGAAGCCGTCCCGCACGAGAGCCCCGAGCTCCTCCAACGACGGGCGCTCGCCGATCTCCTCGCGCAGGCTCGTCCCCCCCTCGAGCGCGAGCATGTCGCCCTTGATCACGCCGCCAGCGTCCCAGCGATCGAGGAGCTGGGCCACCGCGCTCAGCGGCCGATCCACCGCGACGATCGCCTCGAAGAGCATTCGACCCTCGTCGTCGGTTTCGAAACTCACCGCCGCGATCGGACGGCGATTCACCGTGACGAGATCGCGGCCCGGATAGAACGCCGGGAGGCCGAGCTGCTTCAGCGCCCGCATGAGCCCACGTACGTAGCGGTTCGCGACCTGGAACGGCGCCAGCGCGAACGGATCGTCGGCAACGAGCGCGGAGCGGTGCGGCAAGAGGAGCGAGATACCGAGATAGCCTTCGCCGAGAGCGAGCGCGCGGCCGCCCGTCAGCCGTCGCACGAACGCCTCACCGAGCTCCAAGCCCGCCGTCGGCGTCAGATGCCATCGGCCGGCCGCGAGGACGTCGCCGGGGAACGAGTACACCCGCAAGACGCCGGACCGGCGACCCAACGCGCCGAGGAGGTAGCGATCGGTCGCGACACCGATCGAGGGCAGGACGTCGCGTTGGAGCACGTAGCCGAGGGTTGCCACCCGCCCCACCTGCGCCGCTTTCATCGCGGGAGTCTTAGCACACGTCGCCTCGGCACACGTCGCCTCGCCGATTCCCCCGTCGAGACGACGGGCTGCGTACGAACCCGTATGCCGGCTTTCCCGACATCCCGCTCCCGCCTTGTCGGGAGCCTGGGCTTCCGCTTGCGGCAACCCGGTGCGCGTCTCTGCAATACATTGTCCGGCAGCCGTAAATCGCCGCACATCTTCGAACGGGAAGTTGTCCGTCTATACGGGCCGAAGCAGCGTCAGACGTTGAAGTTCCGGGGCAATGGCGGTCGACCGCCCGCAAAGTGCCGGCGGCACAGAGGTTGCTCCCTCTGCACAGGACAATGATGGCCAAGAACGCGGAAGCTGCGCGACCCCTTTTCGACGTCTCCGTGCCCGATGCGCTGTTGCCCGAGCAGTATTTCGATCGCTTGGCGGCGCGAACCTCGGATACTCCCGAGCGTCGATTGCTGTTCGCCGTGTTGCTCGACGCGGTGATCCAGCTCCAGCGGCGGAATACGTCGGGCTCGGCAGAGGCCGAGCGCTGGATCCGGAACGACGGGGAGTCCGATTCGCCGTTCTCGTTCAAGAACGTCTGCGAGGCGCTCGGAATCGAGCCCGCGTATCTTCAGCGCGGGCTCATGTCGTGGCGCCGGTCGCAGGTCGGGTCGATGCCCGGCATCCCGGTCCGACAGCTGCGGACGTCACACCGGCGCGTGACACCACTCGGCCGCCGACGGCGGCGGAGCAGGGTCGCCGCGAACACCGCGGCGACCGGCTGAGCATCGAGCCCGACGCGGCCCTTCCGGCCCGTCGGGCGTCAGGCTTCCTCCCTCTCGTCCGCCGCCGCGACCGCCGGCTCGTCGCCGAGCGTGATGCCGTGCTTCCGCAGCTTCCGCTGGAGGGCCCAGCGGCTGAGGCCGAGAATCCGGGCCGCACGGGACTTGTTGCCGTGCGTCTCCTCCAGCACCTGGCGCAAATGCTGGATTTCGAGGTCGCGGAGGCGCCGGAATCCCGCGGTCTGACCCGCGCTCCCGGCATGCTCGGCAAGGGGAGCGGGGAGATCGTGCACCTCGATCAGCGGACCGTTGGCGCTGGTCGCCGCCGTCGCGATGACGGTCTTCAACTCGTCGAGGTTGCCCGGCCACTGGTACGAGAGCAGCGCATCCTCGACCGGACGAGCGAGCGCGATTTCGCGTCCCCGGTCGCGCCCGATCCCGGCGGCGAGCTCGCGCGCCACGAGCACCGCGTCGCCGCGACGGTCGCGGAGCGGCTTCAGCGTGAGGGTGTTCTCGGACAACAGCCGATAGAGCTCGCCTCGGGCGTCACCCTCGACGTCGGGGCACTCGGCGTACGGGCACCCCACGACGATGCGGATGCGGCGCTCGTCGGTCGCGCTCATCGAGTCCTCGACGACCGCGGTGAGCGCCGCGCTCGCGTCGGCGGCGAGATGCGTCACGTCGTCGATGAAGAGCGTCCCGCCGTCGGTCGCCTCCTGCTTCGCCCGGAGCTCCGCGACGGTCAGCGCGGACGCGGAGGTCGCGACGAAGGGCGCGTCGGGACGTCCGAGGTCGTGGAGCGCGCGCGCCACTTCCTCGTGTTCGGTGCCGCGCTCGCCGACGATCATGACCGGCGTGCGGTATCGGGCGAGCCGCCGCACGGTGTCGACGACCGTGATCATGTGCGGATCCCGGGTGAGGAGCGCGCCGAGGTGCGCACCGCCGTTCATCATCCGATCCAGCACCGCGCTCCGCTCGCGCAGGCGCAGCGTCTCCTCGACGTGATCGAGGACGACGGCGAACCGCTCCGCGTCCACCGGCGAGGCGAAGAAATCCCACGCGCCGGCACCGAGGGCCCGATGCCCCGTCTCCTCCGAGTCGACGACCGCCAGGACCGCGGTCGCGTCGTCGAAGGCGCGCACGGACGCGATCAGATCTTTTCCGGGGCCGAGCAACACGTCGTCCACCGGGACGACGACGTCGAACGGCTCGGTCGCCAGCACCTCGCGTGCCCGTGACAGGTCCTCCGCCTCGCGTACCCGCAACCCGCGTTCGTGCAACAAAGCCGCGAGAGAGCGGCGTTTTGCAGCATCCGTAGCAACGACCAGTGCGCGTGGAGGCACGGTCTGAGAATTGGCCTTCTCGGGAACGTCGTTCATGCGAGCGATCTTGCCAACGAGGAATTTGATGGCCAATCCCGCCCATCGGCGCGACGTTCTCACCCCGACAGGGGATAGACTTCGGCGATCCAATCATCCACTCGTTGCCACTGGGCATAGAGCCACGCGATGCGCTCGGGTTCCGTGTCGGGAACGTCGGCACGCGGCACACGCCAAAACCGGACGCGAATCGTCGCCCCGATCAGTCCTCCCCTGACGATCTCGCGGGGAGAGCCGGCGGGCTCGAACCCGGTGTGGGCGCAGAAGACGACGTCCGCATGGCGGTTGCTCCGCAAGAGGCCGAGCGGCCCGCCGAGATGCGGCGGCAGGACCCGGGAAAATCGCTCCGCGTGCGCGACGAGCTCGGGGCTCCGCTCGGCGATCCGGGCGAGCGCGCGGGTGCGTTTGGCGGGCGTGAAACGGGTGCCTTCGGGATAGATCAGCACGCCTTCGTCGGTGCGGAGGTCGTCGAGCAGCCGCTCGACGGCGGCGATCTCGCGCGCGCTCTCCCCGGAGCCGCGGTTGACGAACGCATTCGGCAGCCGCCGCCCCACGACGTCCAGACACGGGTCCCACAAGAGCTCGCGCTTGAGCACGAATCGGAGCGCCATCCCGTGGCGACGTGTCACGTAGACCACCGGCAGCAGCGTATCGGCCTGGCTCACGTGCCGGATGAACAGCAGGATCGGCCCTGGCACCACGGCGCCGTCGCCTTCGACGATGGTCCGGAGCCCGTAGATGCGTTCGGCGGCGCGGTAGAGGGCGTTCGCCCACCAGCTCTGGAGCGCCACGTTCCGGCGCAGGTACGTCGCGCGCGCGGTTCCGGTCCACGGTCCGGCCGTCAGCCAGACGACCGCGGCCGCGAGGACACCGGCCGTCTCGCACGCGAGATAGACGGTCAGGTACGCGACGCAGCGAACGATCGGCCACCGGCCGCCGCGAACGAGGTCCGCGATCGCGGCCGTGACGATCGTCAGCGGGAGCAGCGCCAGCCAGACGATCGTCACCAGCAGCAGTGACGGCAGCGTGACCGCGCGCCGACCCCAGACGGTCACGAACGTCCGAGCAATTGCGTCTTCAGCGACTCGTCGATCGCTTTCGGACCGAGCCAAATCGCGAACACGGCAGCAGCGAAATCGGATCCTTCGATCGTACCGAGCGGCGTCCCGTTGAGCGCGAGCTCGGTCCCGGTGCCCGGGATGTACGTCAGCGCGTAGCGATCGCCGGGCTTCACGTCGCGGTACAGCCCGTTCAAGCGCTCGATGCGCGCGCGCAGCGGCGCGATCTGCTCGGACGACACGTTGGCGGCGATGCCGACGTTGGTCGCCTCGGCGAAGCCGGACGCCTTGATCGCGTAGAAGTACTCGATCTCGAGACGCTTCGGGACGTCCATGAGCACGTTGGCCGCGGTCGCGCTTTCACCGAGGTAGAGCGCCGCGACGTACGCCTTGATGATGTAGCGGTAGCGCAGCAGGCCGACTTCGTTCAGCCGAAGCGCCACCGCGCCGGCGCGGACCTCGTTGGAAAAGGTGACGCCTTCGATCTCCTTGGCGGAGAGATCGGTGGCGAGCGCCAACCACGACGCGATCACGACGATGCTCGTTCCCCTCATGGCTTCGACCGCGAGCCTGCGTAGCACAGGGAGAACGTCACGTGAAAATCTCACGGATCACCGTTCGCCGGTACGCGAAGATGGTCTCGAGGTCCCGGGCGACGAATCCGCCGGCGACGATGCCTCCGACGGCCCCGAGCGGCAGCTCGTACTGCACGCGGTCGCGCAGGATGGTGCCGCCGCGATGGGGCTCGAACTCGTGCGTGTGATCCCACCGGCGGTACGGGCCGCGCGTCTGGGAGTCGACGAAGGACCGACCGGGATTCCATTCGCGGATCAGGCTCTGCCAGCGCACCGGCACCCCGTGCAGCGACAGTTGATAGTCGATGCGGGTGCCGTTCTGGAGGACGGGGGTACTGACCTTCAGGATGCGGAACTTGAGGAACGGTGGCGTGATGCGCTCGAGATTGTGCGCATCGGCGAAGAACGGGAACACCTCGTCCGGCGGGCGCGGTACCCATTGCTCCCGGAGAAGCATGGTCGAAGGATCGGCCGTGACGTCGACGAGCGCGCCCCCGAGCTCGGGATGGGCGAATCGGAAGCCGAGAGCCTGCGCGGCAGTCGGCATCACGCGTTGCCCCGCGAGCAGCACGTCGGCCATTTCACCGAGCGCGACCCGGAGCGCCACGGAGGGAACCGGCACGATCGCGGGGCGTCCCAGCACGCGACCGAGGGTCGCCGTGAGCTCCGCGTTGGTGACGGGCGCCGGAGCGACCGCGTTCACGACGCCGCGCACGTCGTGCCGCTCCAGCGCGAACGCGACGAGCGCGACCAAGTCGTCGACGTGGATCCAACTCATCCACTGGCTGCCGCTACCGATCCGGCCGCCGAGCCCGAGCCGGAACGGTGGGAGCATGCGGGCGAGCGCGCCACCGTCGCGTCCGAGCACGACGCCGATCCGGAGGCGGACCGTCCGAACGCCGTGCGCCTCGGCGCCGGCCGCGGCGTCTTCCCAGCCGCGACAGACTTCCGCGAGAAAACCCGCGCCGCCCGCGGATTCTTCCGTGAGTATCTCGTCGCCACGATCGCCGTAGAACCCGATCGCCGAGGCGGACACGAGCACGCGCGGACGTCGCGGGCTCGGAAGCGCGGCGATCGTGTCGACGAGGAGGCGCGTCGCATCGACGCGCGAGCGGCGGATGGCGTCTTTTCGGCGCGCCGTCCATCGCCCGTCGGCGACGCCGGCGCCGGCGAGGTTCACGACGGCATCGACGCCGTCGAGCGCACCCGCGTCGACGCGGCCGTGCTCGGGATCCCACGCGGCGACCCGGCAGCGTACCGGCAGCACGCCTTCGGCGCGCTCGGGCGAACGCGTCAACGCGACGACCTCGTGACCCGCGGCGAGCAGATGAGCGGTGAGTCGTGTACCGACGAACCCGGTAGCTCCCGTGATGGCGACGATCATGGTGCGTGTCCCGCCGAGCATGGCGACGTAGCGCATGCGTGTCCAGTCGGTGGTGGGGCGGTTCGACGCGCGTCAGGGATGCACTCCTACGGTCGCGGGGTCGCTGGTCCCGGCGCATGAAGCCCGCCGCTGCCGCCATGGCTTGCGTAATACGCGAGCTGACCGCCGGGGGGTGAGCGCCTCAGCGCTCACGTCCATCCGGCGACGAGCCGCTCCCCGGAGCGATCCCTGACGCGCATCGAACTGACCCCCCATCGTCCAGTCGACGCGGCTGGTGTCCTTCAGCACTCTGTGGCAGCGAGGGCGCGTCGTGACGCACTTCCTCCTCGTCTGTCTCGCGGGCGCCGCCGGAACCGGAGCGCGCTTCGCGCTCGCGACGGGCGTCGCCGCGCTCGTCGGGGCGCGATTTCCCTACGGCACGATCCTCGTCAACCTGCTCGGATCGTTCGCGATCGGCGCCGTCATGCAGCTCGCTGCCGCGGGCGAGGTCCTGAACCCTGCCACGCGCACGATCCTGACGACGGGATTCCTCGGAGGCTTCACCACCTACTCGGCGTTCAATCACGACACGGTCGCGTATCTCCAACAGGATCTCTGGGGCCGCGCGTTCGCGAACGTCGCGATCACGCTGATCGGCTGCCTCGCCGCGGGCTTCGCCGGCGTCGCCGCCGCCCGCCGCTTCACCGCCTGAGCTTCGGCTCGAGGCGGCTCAGCGCCGCGCCCGATCGGCGAGCCGAACGTAGACCAGCGCCCACGGCACCGGCCCATCGCCCGTCTCCGCCGAGAGGGTGACGGTGTTCGCCCCGACCCGCAAGGTGCCCGACGGAACCGCCACGCGATACTCACGCCAACCGCGAAACGCGACGAAGCGTCCGACCTCCGTGCCGTTCACACCGAACGCGAGCGTCAGACAGGACGTGAGGGCGCGCTCGCTCCGCCCCCCGACCGCCAGCTCGAGGGCACGCGTGACGTCGAGGCCCGGAGGGACTTCGACCTGGATCGTCGCGGCGCCGTCGAGCCAGGCGACGCGGCCGACGCTCCGATCACGATCCCGAGCCGCGACGTCGACGTCGAGCATCGCCACGCGCGCGCCGACGAGCGGCGTCGAAAGGCGCACGCCGTCCGGGCCGAGCCCGCGATCGGCGACGAACCCGACGGCGAGCGCGATCGTGAACAGGAGCGGCGCCACGACGGGGCGACGCCGGATCGCCGGCACGACGAGGCCGACGAGCGCGAGCGCGGAGAGCGACCCCCCGAGCACGTCCGACGCCCAATGCCGCCCGAGCAACACGCGTCCGACGGCAACGCACACCGTGAGCGCCATCGCGGCGACGCGCCACCAGGCGCGCCCGCGCGCGTGCCTCGTGAGCGCGATCACGGCAATCGACGCGACGAGGCTGTTCATGACGTGCGCGCTCGGAAAACTGAACCCGAGCGCCAGGTCGGGAAGCGCACTCGGGCGCTCGCGCGTGAAGACGTGCTTCAGGGTCTTGCTCGTGAGAAGCCCGAGCAGGCTGACGACGACCCACGGCCAGGCGGCACGCGCTCCGTGCCGGTAGGCGTGGGCGGCGGCGACGAAGACGAAGATCGCCGTCAGGACGTACGTCGCGAGATCCACCACCCGATCCACGCGCCCGTCGGTCTCGCAGCCGCGCGCGTGCAGCACGAACCGCCAGACCGCGTCGTCGAGCACGATCCAATGCTCCAGGGAGAGCACGAGCGCGGCGAGGCCGGCGAGCGCGACGCCGCCGATGATCCGCGGATCGGGCATGCGCAGTGCGCGGGCGGAGCGATCGGGCAAAGTGCGTGCGACGTATCACAGCCCACTCCGGAACACTTCCGAGCCGAGTGCGGCATGGTATGGTCCGCGCCCGAAAGGCGGTCGCGTGACGACGCTGCACTTCTGGTTCGAGCTCGCGAGCACGTATTCGTACCCGGCGGCGATGCGCGTCGAGCAGCGCGCGAAGAGCGCCGGCGTCGCGGTCGCGTGGCGGTCGTTTCTCCTCGGGCCGATCTTCCAGGCGCAAGGCTGGAACGATTCGCCGTTCAACGTCTACCCGGTGAAAGGCCGGTACATGTGGCGGGACCTCGAACGGATCTGCGCCAAGGAAGGGCTGCCGTTCCTCCATCCGAGCCGATTTCCGCGCCCGAGCCTGATCGGCGCGCGCGTCGCCTGCGTCGGCGCGCACGAATCCTGGGGGCCGGCCTTCGTCCGCGCCGTGTACACGGCGAACTTCCACCGCGATCGCGAAACCGGCGACCAGGAGGTGATCGCGGCGATCCTGCGGGATCTCGGGGTGGACGCGGAGGCGACCCTCGCCCGCGCCCAGAGCGCCGAGGTGAAGGCCGAGCTTCGCGCCAACACCGATGAGGCGATCGCGCTCGGGATCTTCGGCGCGCCGAGCTTCGTCGTCGACGGCGAGCTCTTCTGGGGCAACGACCGGCTCGACGACGCCCTCGCGTGGGCGACGCGCCACACCTGAACTCGCGTCACGTCGCGCCGGTGAAGGGAGTGGTCGCACCAGGGATCGAACCTGGGACCTCCTGCGTGTGAAGCAGGCGCTCTAACCAGCTGAGCTATGCGACCGTGAGGTACCGACCGGCGAGGCCCGTGACGACTAGCACACGCTCCCTGGCGTTGCGAGATCGGCCGACGACGCTACTTGCGTTTCCCGCCGACTTTGCGGACGCGCTCCTCGAGCCGGCCCGACTTCGTGTCGAGCACCAGGTAGCACCACTTCCGGCCGTCGTCGTCGGGGCGCTGCGCCTGACAGGGGACGTCGTCTTTCACCAACACGTAGCGCCCGACCTCCTCGGGCCGCTTCCCCGAGAACCGCCAGATCGCGAACAGGATCAAGGCGACCACGAGCAGCCAACGCCACCGCAGCCGCGCCCACGCCATCACGCCAGCCGTCGGGAAGGATCCATCGTACTCGGCGTCCGCCATTCGCATGACATTGCACATGGCGGCGCGGCGCGGGAAGCCCGGTCGGCCGCGTGCCCCGTGTCGATCGCTGCTCACGGAATGACCAGTGCCTCGCAGCGGGGTCACCGTCGCGGCACGCCGTCATCGAAACGTCGGCCGCGACGTGCCCTGGTCCGCCCACAATCCAAGGCTTCTGCGGGAGGTCGACGCGCTGCCTTGGCGGCATGCCCTTTGCTCTTCACCGGGATAGGAGGATCGCACGGTGATCAATCGCATCTTCACGGGCAGTCGTTGCAAGAACGTTCGCCCGATCGCGCATCCGGGCGGCGCCATCGATCGTCACACGCTCGGCACGATTCGGTACGGGCTCGAAAACCTCGGCCGCGATCTCATGATGGTCGACTGGGACACGGGGAAGGCGTCGATGGTCTTCCCCTCCGACATCGAGATCTTCACGCCGCGCGCGGAAGCCGTCGGCGCCTGACGATCGTCAGCTCTTGAGTGCGTCGCGGCGAAGCGTGAGCCCGCCGTCGACGGTGAGGACTTGCCCGGTCACGTAGCCGTCGGGCTCGAGGAAGAAGCGAATCGCGCGCACGACGTCCTCCGCGCGGCCGAAGCGGTGCACGGCCCCGCCGTGGACGAAGCGATCGTACTTGCCGGCACGGATGCTGGCTTCGGCCATGCCGGCCGCCGTCACGCCGGGTGCCACGACGTTCACCCGCACCTCGGACGGACCGCCGTACTCTTTCGCGAGGAGCCTGGCCGCGTGCACGAGGGCGGCCTTCGGCGCGGCGTAGGCGAGACTGCCTTCGAAGAGCGCCACGCCCTGCATGGTCGAGGTCAGCACGATCGCACCGCCGCCGGTGGTCGCCACGGCGGCCGCGAACGCGCGCGCGAGCAGGACCGGGCCGAGGTAGTTGTCCGCGAGCGAGCGCGTCATCTCGTCCTGCGTCGCGACGCCCGCCGCCGGCCGTGCCGGGTCGCCGGCGAGCACGACGAGTCCGTAGAGCGTGCCGAGCGCGCGGCCTGCCGCGAGCAGCGCCGTTCTCGTGCTCTCGTCGGCGAGATCACCGCCGACGGCCGCGACCTGCGCACCGCCCCGCGCGTTCAGCTCGGCCACGAGGGCATCGGCCCGGGCACGATCGCGGCGATAGCCGAGCACCAGCGGGGCGCCTTCGGCGTGGAGCGCGCGTGCCAGGACGGCGCCGATCCCGCCACTGCCGCCCGCCAGCACGCACACGCGTCCCGCGAGATCCCCCTGCCCGCTCACGTGCCGAGCTCGATCGGCTCGCCGTTCCCGAAGACGCAGAGCTCGGCGGGCCGGCAGCTCGTCCATGCCTCGTCGCGCGTCAGCGGGCGCGTCGCGATCACGACGACCTTGTCGTTCGGCGTCGTGTGCTTGCTGAAGTCGACCTCGAGGTCGGCGTCGACCAACGCGGCCCGCGAGAACGGCGCGCGCCGCTGGATCCAGCAGAGTTTGTTCGTGCAGTACGCGTAGAGGTGGCGGGCGTCGCACATCAGGAAGTTGAACCGGCCGTACGCCGCGATCTCGTCCGCGAGTCGGCCGATCAGGCGGCGCAGTTGCGCCGGCGCCGGCGGTTCGCGGAACCGGCTGCGGATCGTGTCGAGGATGTAGCAGAAGGCGTGCTCGGAGTCGGTCGTGCCGATCGGGCGATAGAACGTGAGCGGCTTTCTCTTGATGCCGGTCAGATAGCCGTTGTGGGCGAAGACCCAGGTGCGGCCCCAGAGCTCGCGCTGGAACGGGTGGGTGTTCTCGATGCAGACGCGCGAGCGCGTCTTCCGCCGGATGTGCGAGATCACGTTGGTGCTCTTGATCGGGTACTGCTCGACGAGGCGCGCGATCTCACTCGAAACCGACGGCACGACGTCGTGGAAGAGCCGGGCGCCCTTCCCCTCGTAGAAAGCGATCCCCCACCCGTCTTGGTGAGGACCGGTGCGGCCGCCACGCTGACGAAATCCGGCGAAGGAGAAGGTGATGTCGGTCGGCACGTTGCAATTCATGCCGAGCAGCTCGCACATGGGAAGCACCTAGATAGAGGATGGCGGACGGGCGCTCAACTCACGGAATGCACCACGATGAGCGCACGACGCTATAGACACTGCATTTCGCGCGTCTCTCACACGCATCGTGCGAAAAGTGGAATTGCCTGCCCCCCTGCCCTTTGCTAATCGTTCGCGCACTTCGCAGCGGCTAGCGAAAAGTATCCGAGGAGGTCTTCGATGAATCGAATGCTCGCGTCATGTGCTGCTCTGTTCGTGCTCGCCGTTCTGGCCGGCGCGTGTACTCAAACGCCCGAGAAGCCCGCGGCTCAGGCGAGTCCCGCGGCGGCAGCGCAGCCGGCACCCGCGGCTGCACCCGCGGCGGCGCCCGCCGCTCCCGCACCGGCGGCCGATGCGGCGGAGGAGCTCTACGTCGACCTCGAAGGTGATCCCGACGAGGGAGCTCCGCCGCTCTCCGTGAAGTGGACCAGCACCGTCGAAGACGGCACGCCGCCGTACACCTACAAGTGGGACTTCGGCGACGGCTCGGCACCCTCGACGGACGCCAATCCGACCCACGTCTACCAAAAGGAAGGCGAGTTCACGACGACGCTTTCCGTCACTGATTCCAAGGGTCTGACGGGTTCCGAGGAGTACGACATCCTCGTCGAGAAGGAAGAAGAGTAAGAATCTTCCCGATCGCCACTTGAAGCCGTTGACGCGGCGTGTTAACTGCCTCCCGTTCGAATCACAGAGCGGGAGGTAGTTCTTCATGGCTGAAACGAAAGTCGACGGAATCCGGGCGCGGCTCGAGCAGGTCCAGGACACCCTGAAGCGAGTCCAGGCCGAAGGCGAGCGCGTGGTCGGCCGCATCCGCAAGGACGCGGGCGAACTCCTGAGCGCTGACCGTCAGAAAGCAGTTCAGGATCTCCTGAAGCAAGCGCAGAAGGTCCGTGGCGATCTCCAGAAGCGGGCCGAGCGCGCGGTGAAGGAACTGGAAGAGCGCGGCCAGAAGATCGTCGCTCTCATCGAGAAGCAGGCCGGGAAAGGCGTCGAGCCGATCGTGCGCGGCCTCAATCTCCCGAGTCGCGACGAGATGGAAAAGCTGAAGAAGCGCATGGCGCAGCTCGAGAAGCGCCTCGACGAGATCGCAGGCAGCAAGGCGGCCTGAACACATCGCGGCTGCGGCCACACGCAGCAAATGCCGGCCACCGCATCGATCGCCGGCAGCGTGTGGGAGCGATCCGCGAACGCGTCGAAGGCTTGCTCGCCGGCAGGGGGAGTTTTCACTCGATTTGGGTCGGACTTTGGTCGCTCGCGAGAGCGGCTGCCGGTGAGCAAGGTCATGCAGCACACGGGGAGAGCACGGGCGTCAGGCCGGCTCTCCCCGTCGCTTTTTGCGGCTCCGCGTGCCGCCGAAGCCTCCGCCCCCGGGCGTCTCGATCCGGATCGTGTCGCCGGCCTCGATCCGACAGTTGATCTTTCCTGGCAGCACGCGGCTGCTCCTGCCGCGTAGCACCAAGTTCCTACCCTTCCGACCGGCGCCGCCACCCGCGAGCCCCCACGGCGCGAAACGCCGCCGCTCAGTGAGCAACGTGACGTCGGCCGGCTCGAGCAGGCGGATCTCCCGGAAGAGCCCGTCACCGCCCGGACCACGCCCGCGGCCGCCGCTCCGCGTCCTCAAGCCGTACGCCGTCACGAGGAACGGGTAGTACGCTTCGAGCGCTTCGATCGGCGTGTTCAGCGTGTTCGTCATGTGGGTATGAATGCCCGAGGCGCCTCCGCCGTGCGGACCCCCACCGGCTCCGCCGGCAAGCGTCTCGTAGTAGGCGAACGCGCGCCGGCGACGGCGATCGAACCCGCCGATCGCGAGATTGTTCATCGAGCCTTGGCTCGCCGCGGGGATGCGATCCGGCGCCGCCGGAGCGAGCGCGCGCAGGAGCACGTCGACGATGCGTTGCGAGGTCTCGACGTTGCCGCCGGCGACCGCCGCCGGGAA
>Ga0268299_1002613_pt1 | contig 20482 bp, 22 predicted proteins | sample NOBtaG_FD_193484 | JGI IMG/M metagenome (GOLD analysis project Ga0268299, IMG submission 193484) | Activated sludge microbial communities from bioreactor in Nijmegen, Gelderland, Netherland - NOB reactor | ecosystem: Engineered > Bioreactor > Aerobic > Activated sludge | place: Netherlands... | reverse complement strand
GATCAGGATCTCCCCCCGCTCGGTGGCGCCGTTGACGAACCGCACGGTCACGCCTTCGGAGTCCTGGCTCAGGGCCACGAACTCGTGGGCGGCGTGCACGGCGCCGGGGTCGTTGGCCCGCACCGCCTCCAGCAGCACCGTGTGGAGGTCGGCCCGGTGGACGGCCAGCGACGGCAGCCCGTAGCGCTCGGCGATCGCCGTGTTGGGCACGGCCGACAGGATCTCGCCGGTGGCCCAGTGGCAGGCGTGGAGCATGCTCATGGCGCACGACACGTCGGCCACGGCCTCGTCGACCCCCAGGTCCACCAGGCCCTTGCGTCCGTTGGGCTGCATGATGATGCCCGCCCCGATCTCCCGCAGCTCCCGGGCCCGCTCGTACACCGACACGGCCACGCCCCGGCGCTGGAGGGCCAGCGCCATCGACAGCCCGCCGATGCCGCCCCCGATCACGATGACCCGGCCGCTCAGCATCAGGTGGCTCCCGACGCCCCGGCCCCGGCGGCGATCCGGTCGAGCACCGGCAGCAGGTAGGTGAGGAACTTGGCCGGGTGCTCCGACATCGGGAAGTGGCCCATGCCCTCCATGGCGGTGAAGGTGGAGCCGGCGATGGCCTCGTGGGCGGTGCGACCGTGCTCGGGGGTGGCCGAGTAGTCGTACTCGCCGTTGAGGATGTGGACGCCCACCCGGCCGGTGTCGATCCGGTGGGCGGTGGGCCGCAGGTCGTACTCGTCGATGTAGTACTGGAGGTCGCCCAGGAACGCCGGGGGCCAGCCCGAGGCGTAGGTCTGGCTCGTCTCCTTGCGGTACGGGGTGGGCGACAGGGGCCAGGTGAGCCCCTCCATCATCCGGGCCTTGGTCTCGTTGCTCACCCCGGGGTGCCAGAAGCCGGTGAGGGCGGAACGGTCGCCGCCAACCCGCAGCGCCCCTTCGAGCGAGATCACCGCCCGGAACTCGTCGGGGTGGTGCAGGGCCAGGTCGAGGGCGAGCAGGCCGCCCACCGAGCAGCCCATGAACACGGGGCGGTCGAGGCCGAGGGCGGCGGCCAGGCTCACCGGCACCGAGCGCAGGAAGGCGCCCCGCAGCTCGTAGCGCTCGGTCCACCAGTCCCGACCGGTGGGCGGCACCGACTTGCCGTGGAACGGCAGGTCGTAGGCGATCAGGCGGAACCGGCTGGTGATGGCCGGCTCCTCGAACAGGTGGCGCCACTGGGCGCTGTGGGAGCCGGCGGTGTGCTGGCACAGGATGGGGATGCCGTCGGCCGGGCCCGCCTCCTCGAAGAAGATGCGGTGGTCGTGGCCGTCGGCCAGCGTGAGGTGGACGTAACGGCCCACCGGAGCGTCGAACGTGCCGGCCGGCTTGGGCCCGGTGTGGACGGGCTCGGGTGCGGCGCCCGGCTCCCGCAGCAGCTCGACGGCCCGCTGCACCGCCGGCAGGTACTGCCACCACAGCAGCTCGTCGCCCTCCACGGCCAGGCCCCGGGCTCGGGCCGGGGCCACGTCGTTGAAGAACGGCGGGGGCACCGGCGCCAGCAGCTTGGCCCACACGTCGGCCTCGGCCCGAAGCGTGATCCAGCCGGTGCCGTCGCCGGTCTCATCGCCGCCGGTCTCGTCGCCGCCGGCGGCCAGCCCGGGCTCACCGGCGGTGAAGGCGACGGCGGCCGTGGCGCCGTCGCCGAAACGGAGGCGGATGCCCCCCGTCCAGTGCCGGGCGGCCAGGCGGAGCTCCCCGTCGGCCCGACACGCCTCGACCAGCTCAGCTGAGGTGCGCATGCTCCGAAGTTAGGAGCCTCAGCTACCGCAGAGGTAGCTCAGGCTCCTGATTTCGGCCGGGCTGCTGGCCCGAGAGGGCTCCTCCGTCGGCCCGGGATTCGTCGGCCCGGAACTCGTCGGCCACCTCGGCCATGGTGGCGAACCGCACGCCGGGCACCGCGGCCATGTGGTCGATCAGCCGCTCCAGCATCAGCATGCGGCTGCCCCGGCCGATGCACTGGGGGTGCATGGTCAGCACGAACACGCCGTGGCCCAGGCGGTGGGCCAGGTAGTCGAACTCGGCGGCCCAGATGTCGTACACCTCGGCCGGTGACCGCAGCCCCTCCTGGTGGGGGCGCTCGCTGGAGAAGTACGGCCAGTCGTCGAGGGCCCAGTCGAACGGCAGCTCCACCAGGTCCACCCGCTCACCGAACTGGAACGGCCCGTCGGTCCGCACCACGTCGCCCCGCCGCACCCAGGTGGGGCCGAGGTCGTTGGGCGCCATCGACGAGTCGTAGCTGAAGCCGTGCTCCAGCAGCAGGCCGATCCAGCGGTCGCCCAGGTTTCCCCCGGGCAGGCGGTGGCCCACCGGAGGGGCCCCGGCGATCCGCTCGATGCAGTCCATGGCCCGGGTGAGGATGGCCCGCTCGTCGGCCTCGTCGCGGCTCGACGACGGCGCCTCGTGGCAGTAGCCGTGGTAGCCGATCTCGTGGCCTTCGGCGGCCACCCGGCGGCAGATGTCGGGGTAGGTGTCGATCGTGTGGCCCGGCACGAACCAGGTGGACGGGATCTGGCGGGCGGCCAGCAGGTCGAGGATCCGGCCCGCCCCGACCGGGCCGAACTCGCCCCGGGCGATCAGGTTGGGCGACCGGGTGCCCCGGGGCCCCACCCACACCGAGAGGGCGTCGAAGTCGAACGTGAGGCACACCGAGACCGCAGCCATGGGGCCGACGGTAGCCTCGGCGTCAGACTATGGCCGAAGGCAGACCCAGGAACCCGGTGCTGTGGGCGGCGACGGCCGCCGGGCTCGGTGTGGTGTCGGTGGGCCTCAACCTGGCCGGCCGCCGCCAGCGCCGCCGGTGGGAGGCCAACCCCGATCCGCTGGAGGGTCGCATCCCCCGCTTCCCCGACGGCGACTACCACACCATCGAGATGGACGACGGCGCCCGCATCAGCATCGTGCACGCCAGAGGCGCGACCGACGGCGCTGTGCACGCCAGAGGCGCGACCGACGGCGCCGGGGCCGGCGCCGGGCCGGTGGTGCTGGTGCACGGGCTCACGGCCAACGTCGACGACTGGGGGCCGGTGGCCGAGCGCCTGGTTGCCCGGGGGCTCGACGTGGTCGGCATCGACCTCCGGGGCCACGGACGCTCCACCCTGGGCCAGGACCGCTTCACCCCGCTGCGCCTCAGCCACGACCTGGCCGCCGTGCTCGACGCCCTCGACCTGCGCCGGGCCGTGCTGGCCGGTCATTCGATGGGCGGCATGACCGTGCTGGCCCTGGCCACCGGGCGGCCCGAGCTGATGGCCGAGCGGGTGGCCGGCCTGGCCCTGCTGTCGACGTCGGCCAACCTCGACCAGCTCCGGTTCCGGCTCACGATCCCGGTGGGCGCCCAACTGTCGTTGGCCGTGCCGGACCTGCTCGACGAGGCGGTGCCCGTGCTGGGGGTGGCCGCCCTGTCGGCCTTCGGCCAGCGGCCCAGCCACTTCATGCTCATCCAGGCCATCGACAGCTTCCAGCGCTGCCCGCCCGAGACCCGCCGGGCCGCCACCGCCGGGCTCCTCCGCTTCAGCGTGGCCGACCGGCTCGAGGCCATCACCGTCCCTACCCTCGTTGTGTGCGGCACCCAGGATCTGGTGGTGCCGTTCGGCCACTCCGAGCTCCTGGCCGAGCGCATCGCCGGGGCCCGCCTGGTGGCCCTGCCCGGCGCCGGCCACATCATCCCCTGGGAACGGCCCGACCACGTGGCCGACGAGATCGCCCGCCTCGTCGCCGACACCACCCGAACCTCGGATCTCTGACACGGCGTTTCGGCTTCCGCCACGCTGTGTCAGAGATCCAGCTACAACCAGTCGCGCTGGCGGAACAGGGCGTACAGCAGGCCGGAGAACACCACGATGAGGCCGCCCGACACCAGCACACCGGTGTGGGTGCCGGCCCCGGGATAGGGCACGTTCATCCCGTAGTAGCCGGTGATCAGTGTGGGCACGGCGATGATGGCGGCCCAGCTCGTGACCTTCTTCATCACCTGGTTCTGGCGGTAGTCGCGCAGGCTCAGGTTGGTCTCCACGATCGTCGACACCAGGTCCCGCAGGCTGTCGCTGCTCTCCGACACCCGCAGGATGTGGTCGTAGATGTCCTGGAAGTACGGGTACATCTCGCTGCTGATGGCCTTGTGCTCGCGCCGCATCAGGGTGCTCACCGCCTCCCGCAGAGGCACCGCCAGGCGATGGAACCGCACCAGCGAGCGGCGGGTGACGAACCAGTGCCGCTGGCGGGCCGGGTCGAGCGGATGGTCGGCGAACAATCCTTCGGAGACCTCGTCGTAGTAGTCGTCGAACGCCTCCACCACCTCGAAGTAGCCGTCGACCACCACGTCGAGCAGGCCGTAGAGGAGGAACCCCACGCCGTTGCCGGCCAGGTGGCGGGAGCGGTCCCACCGGCGGACCACCTCGTCCATGTCGAACGACTCGTCCTTGCGCACGGTGATCAGCCAGTTGTGGTTGACGAAGGCGTCGATCTCGTCGACGTGCAGCTCACCCGTGTCGAGGTTGACCTCGAGGGCGTGGACGGCCAGGAACAGGTGGCTCTCGTAGTAGTCGACCTTCGGACGCTGGTGGCCGGTCGTGTCTTCGATGGCCAACTCGTGGAGCCCCAGCTCGTCGGCCAGCTCGGCCAGCTCGGTGTGGCTCGGGCCCACCAGGTCCACCCACACCACGGCGTCGGGGCCCTTCAGGCGCTCGGACACCTCGTCCAGTGGGAACCCCTCAGCGACGAGGTCGCCTCTCTCATAGACCCGGGTGTGGTGCTGTGCCATGACGCTCCTGTGGGCCCAACGTTACGCGGCCAGGCGCCCGGCGGGGCACAATGCCCTCCATGGCGATCGACGCGAACAGCTTCATCACCCGGGAACCGCCGGTGTTCGACTCGGTGGAGGCCGAGCGCCGCCACCGGCTGGAGCGCCTCGCCGGCGTGTGCCGGATCTTCGGCCGGGCCGGGTTCGCCGAGGGCCTCCTCGGCCATGTGACGGTGCGGGACCCCGAGCATCCCGACCGGCTGTGGGCCAGCCCTATGGGGCTGTCGTGGACCCAGCTGAAGGTGTCGGATCTGGTGCTGGTGGACCACGAGGGCACGATCCTGGCCGGCAACCGCCCGGTGAACCCGGTGGGGCTGCTGCTCCACGCCGCCGTCCACGAGGCCCGGCCCGACATCACGGCCGTGTGCCACGCCCACTCCCTGCACGGCAAGGCGTGGGCCAGCCTGGGCCGCCCGCTCGACCCGATCACCCAGGACGCCTGCGCCCTGTACGGGGTGCAGGCTCTCATCCGGGAGCCCCGGGTGGCGCTCGACCGGGCCACCGCGGCCCAGTTCGCCGCCGCCTTCGGCGACGCCCGGGTGGCCATCCAGGCCGGCCACGGCCTGTTCAGCACCGGCCAGACGGTGGACGAGGCGGCCTGGTGGTTCCTGGTGATGGAGCGGGCCTGCCAGGTGCAGCTCATGGCCGAGGCCGCCGGCACCCCTGAGCACTGGCCGCACGAGGCGGCCCTCGCCCTCCAGCGGGGCACCGGCTCGCCCGGGTTCGGCTGGCTGTCGTTCCAGACCCTGTGGGACGAGATCGTCGTCTCCGACCCCGACCTGTTCAGCTGACCATGCGGGTGCCCGACCATCACATCGAGGAGTTCCACCACCAGGGGTTCACGATCGTGCCCGGGTTCCTGTCGGCCGACGAGCTGGGCGAGGCCCGGGAGGCGCTGTGGCGCATCTACCCCCGGCCCGAGACGTTCTTCGCCGACCCGTCGGCCTACACCGAGCTCACCGAGACCCCGTTCGCCGGGCTGAACAACATCCCGTTCGCCTCGTGGGCCCTCAACCGGCTGGCCGTCCACGACGACCTGGCCGACGCCGCCCGCCGGATCCTGGGCACCGACGAGGTGCGGCTCTACAAGGGCGAGGTGTGGGCCAAGTACCACACCGACGGCGTCGACTACGACCAGAACCTCCACCGCGACTACGGCAACCACATGCTGGTGGTGCCCCGGGCCGACGGCTTCGGCCGCCAGCTCAACACCTACATCTACCTGTGCGACGTCGACGAGACCAACGGCGCAACCGCCGTGGTGCCGGTGGAGCACACCCGGCGCATCCCGCTCGGCCTGCGCTATCTGGCGCCAGGGGTGCTGGCCGAGCGCGAGCAGCGGGTGTGCGGCCCGGCCGGGTCGCTCGTGCTGTACTCGGGCGACGTGTTCCACCGGGGCACGGCACTCACCCGGCCCGACGCCAGCCGGTTCATGCTGCTGCTCGACTACAAGCGGGCCGACACCCCGTGGGTGTCGAAGCACGCCATCGGCCATCACGGCAACAAGCAGGAGATGCAGGAGATGGTGATCCGCTCCACCCCCGCCCAGCGCACCCTGCTCGACATCCCGGCCCCCGGCGACCCGTACTGGGACGCCCAGACCGTGGGCGACATGGAGCTCCGTTACCCCGGCATCGACATGGCCCCCTACCGCGCCGCCCTTTGAGCTGAGCTCCTGACGGCGCCGAACCGCGCGACGGAACTCGCGCCCTCTGCCCGTTCTGCGCGACCTTCTCGACGGATTCCGGGGGTTTCGCGACGCAGAACGCTGGCGGGGCGCGGTTTCCGTCGCGCAGAACGGGGGGGTGGGACGCCGGCTTTCGGCGCGCCGTTCGGGGTGAACCTAGGCTCGCGGCATGAACGTGGCCGAGATGCTGAACACCGAGCTGTGCCGGCTCCTGCAGATCCGGTACCCGATCTGCCAGGCCGGGATGGGGTTCGTGGCCCCGGGCCGGCTGGCCGCCGCCGTGTCGGCCGCCGGGGGGCTGGGCGTGCTGGGAGCGGGGTCGATGAGCGCCCGCCAGCTCCGGCGCGAGATCCAGGTGGTACGGGACTCGACCGACGCCCCGTTCGGCGTCGACATCCTGTTCGCCCAGATCAAGGCGGACCCCAACGACACGAGCGTGGTGCGCTACACCGACGAGGTGTCGGCCCTGGTGGACGTGACGCTGGAGGAGCAGGTGCCGGTGCTGATCGCCGGCCTCGGCTCCCCGGCCGGCGCCGTGCCCGACGCCCACCGCCAGGGCATGGTGGTGATGGCGCTGGCCGGCAACGTCCGTCAGGCCGTGCGGATGGAGGCCGACGGGGTCGACATCCTGATCGCCCAGGGCCACGACGCCGGCGGCCACACCGGCCGGGTGGGCACGATGTCGCTCGTGCCCCAGGTGGTCGACGCGGTGTCGGTGCCGGTGCTGGCCGCCGGCGGGATCGCGGATGGCCGGGGGCTGGTGGCGGCGCTCGCCCTGGGGGCGGTGGGCGTGTGGATGGGCACCCGGTTCATCGCCTCCGACGAGGCCCTGGCCCACGACAACTACAAGAACAAGATCGTGGAGATCGACGAGGAGGGCACGGTGGTGAGCCGCTGCCACTCGGGCAAGCCGTGCCGCCTGATCCGCAACCGGTTCACCGAGTCGTGGGAGGGGCGGGAGGCCGAGATCATGCCGTTCCCCCTGCAGAGCATCAAGGTGGGGTCGCCGGCGGCCAAGGCCGCCCGCTACGACGGCCTGATCGACGACGGCGGCATCCCGGCCGGGCAGAGCGCCGGGCTCATCCACGAGGTGAAGCCGGCCGCCGCCATCGTCGACGACATCATGGCCGAGGCCGCCGCCGTGCTGGCCCAGCGCTTCGGGGCCGCCGCCCGATGACCGACCGAGGGTCCCGAAGGGACACTCAATCCGGAGCCGGCTCGCCGCAGTTGAACATCCAGCGGATGCCGAACCGGTCGAGGCAGATGCCCCAGTAGGAACCCCAGAACATGTCCTGGAGGCCCGAGCAGTCGGTGCCCCCCTCGGACAGGGCGGCGTAGATCCGTTCGGTCTCGGCCCGGGTGTCGATGGTGAGGTTGATCGTGGTGTTGTTGCCGATCCGCAGCTCGTGGCCCATCGACGCCACCATGTCGGTGCCCATGATCACGTGGCCGGCCAGGATCGGCAGCTGGACGTTCATCACGAGGTTGCGGTCGGCTTCGCTCAGCTCGGGGCCGCCGGGCATCGCCGGGGCGTCGCCCAGGCGCATCACCGGGCTCAGGTACTCGGTGCCGAACACCTCTCGGTAGAAGGCGAACGCCTCCTCGCAGTTGCCCATGAAGTTCAGGTACGTGCTGACGCTGGCCATGCAATCTCCCTCAGCTCGCCAGACGCGGGTCGTCCAGAGTCCGTCGCCGCCGGTGGGCGACGATACTCCTCCCGTCACACCAAGGGTGGATGGGCCACCGCCTGACCGGCCGGGCGGCCGAGCCAGCCCATCGTGGCCACGGCCCCGCACCCGAGCCCGGCGGCCACCACGGCCGGCCAGGCCATGCCGTAGCGCTCGTAGAGGGCGGTGGCCGGCACCGTGGCCCCGGCCCGGCCCAGGGTGCCGACGAAGAACATGATGGCCACCCCCTGGGCCGGGGCCCCGGCCACCAGCTCGGTGCCGATGGGGATGGCGCTCACGATGGCGAACTCGAACGCGCCGATCGCCACCACCAGCAGCACGAGACCGATCGCCAGCAGCCCGTGGCCGAAGGCCAGCGCAGCCATGGCCGGCACCATCAGCGCCGCCCCCACGGCGGCGGCCCGCTCCTTGCCCCAGCGGTCGGCGAAGCGGGCGGCCCCCAGAGAGGCCGCCAGCTCACAGAACCCGAGGCCGAAAACGACGGCGCTGAGCTGGGAGTCGGACAGGCCGAAGCTGTCCTTCAACCAGGTGCCGAACGTCACGAACAGGGTCTGGGCCGCCCCCATCAGGCAGAAGATGCCGACGGCGACCAGGGGGAAGCGCCGGTCGAGCCCTCGGGCCGAGCGGGTCGGCCCCTGCTGCCGCGCCACCGGCGGCGACGGGGCCGGATCGGGAGCTGTCTCGGAGGGATCGGGATCGAGGGTGCGGCGCAGGGCTGCGGCCAGGGCCACCGCCCCCACCGCGCCGACCACGTAGGCGGCCCGCCAGCCGGCGGCCGCCGTGATCAGGCCGAGCGCCGTCACCCCCACCAGGAGCCCCAGGGCCCACGCCGTCTCGGTCAGGCCGATCACCCGGCCCCGGCGCTCGTAGGGCACCCGGTCGCTGATCCAGGCCGACAGGCCGAGGTCGAACATGGCCTTGCTCTGGCCGATCACCACCAGGGCCAGGGCGAACACCACCAGATGGGGCACGGCGGCGGCCAGCACCGCCCCGCCGGCCAGCCCCGCCAGGCCTCCCCACAGGGCGGTGCGGCGCTGCAGGCGCTCCACCACCATCCCGGTGAGGGGAGTGGCCAGGCCGCCCAGCTCGCTGATGGCCATCGCCACCCCGATCCGCTCCAGCGACACCCCCACGCCCACGGCGATGGTCGCCAGGAACGGCGGGGCGAAGCGGAACACGGCGTTGGCCGTGGTGCGGGCGACCGTGAGCAGGGCGAGACGCGACCGCACCTCGGCGCTGTAGCTGGGGTCGAGCACCCGGGTGAGCATCGGGACACGATAGGGAGCGGAAACCACGGGGCGCCCGTCGCGTTGACCCTGTCACACCCGGTGCCTACTGTCGATCGGAGAACGCCCGGGGACCTGCAGGAGATCTCACCATGGCCGTGCCGTCGAAGTTCGCCCACGTCGTCTACAACACCCACCGCTACGAGGAGATGATCGACTGGTACCTGAAGGTGTTCGAGGCCCGCGTGGCCCACCGCGACGACACCCTGGCCTTTCTCACCTACGACGACGAGCACCACCGGTTCGCCTTCCGCAACCTGGGCCCGATGCCGGACCCGGCGCCGGAGCCCAAGCTGGGCCGGGGCCCCGGCGTCAACCACGTGGCCTACACCTGGCGCAACCTCACCGAGCTGGTGGAGCTGTACAAGCGGTTGAAGACGTACGGCGTGGTACCGGTGCGCCCGATCCGCCACGGGATGACGCTGTCGATGTACTACGCCGACCCCGACGGCAACCTGATGGAGTTCCAGATCGACCTCATGGAGGCCGACGATGCCAACGCCTTCATGGAGGGTCCGGCGTTCGACGCCAACCCCATCGGCGAGCCGTTCGACCCCGACGAGCTGGTGGCCCGGTTCGAGGCCGGCGACCCCGTGGGCGAGCTGATCTTCCGCTCCGACCAGCAGCCCGTCCCGGTGGCCGGCGTCAACGTCTGACCATCAACGTCTGGCGCCCGGAGGTCACGGCTCCTCCCCCGGGTCGGCGGGGCCGGCCGGATCGAGCCGGCCGGCGCGCCGCAGCGCGTCGCGGAGCAGGTACTCGATCTGGGCGTTGACCGACCGCAGCTCGTCGGCGGCCCAGCGCTCCACCGCGGCGTGGACCCTGGGGTCGATGCGGAGCGGGAACGCCTTGCGGGGGGCCACGCTGGGGCTCAGTAGAGCGAGCCGACGTTGACGACGGGATGGGTCTGGTGCTCGCTCGTCAGGACGACCATGAGGTTGGAGACCATCGACGCCTTGCGCTCCTCGTCGAGCTCCACGATGTTCTGGCGGGACAGCAGCTCCAGGGCGTCTTCCACCATGCCCACGGCCCCGGCCACGATCGTGCGGCGGGCGGCCACCACGGCGTCGGCCTGCTGGCGGCGGAGCATGGCCTCGGCGATCTCGGTGGCGTAGGCCAGGTGGCTGACCCGGGCCTCGATCAGCCGCACGCCAGCGGGGGCCAGCCGCTCCCGCAGCTCGGCCGCCAGCTTGTCGGCCGCCTCGTCGGGGTTGGCCCGCAGCGAGTGGGTGATGCCGTCGTAGCTGTCGTAGGCGTACTCGGTGCCGAGGTGGCGGACGGCGGTCTCGGTCTGCAGGAGCACGAAGTTGTCGACGTCTTCCACTGCGAAGGCGGCCTTGGCCGTGTCGGCGATCTGCCACACGATGATGGCGCCTATCTCGATCGGGTTCCCCACCGCGTCGTTGACCTTCAGGGTGGGGGTGGTGAGGTTGCGGATCCGCAGGGAGATCTTCGACTTGCTGCGCTTCTCCCCGGTGACGGTGGTGCCGTCTTTGTCTTTGCGGACCTCGCCGGTGGACGACACGCTGACCACGGCGAACGGGTTGGCCCAGAACCAGCCGTGCGCCTTGACGGTGCCCAGGTAGCGGCCGAGCAGGACGAGCACCCGGGCCTGGCCGGGCCGGACCACGAAGAACCCGAACGGGGCGATCGACAGCCCGATGGCGGCGACCGATCCGAGCACGACGAGCACCACGACCAGCAGCGCTCCTCCGCCGCTGGCACCCACCACCCCGGCACCGACGAACAGCGCCAGGGTCGCCGCCAGCAGAGCCACCACGAGGCCCAGGCCCACGATGCCCGGCCGGGCCGTGATCTCCCGCTCAGGAGGAACGGCCGGTGTGGCCACGAGATCCGGGGCCGGCTCGGCCCGGTCGGCTGGTGCGGTGGTGCCCATGGACGGTGACCTTTCTGACAGCTCCGACCTGGAAGATACCGTGATGATATCAGAGTGGTACTCGTCGGGGTGGTCGCCGCCTTACCCGGGACGTAATCGCCCCGGGGCCGGCCCGGGAGGACAGTGTCCTCATGAGCATCGACACGACTCCCCACTCCACCCAGCAGCCCGCCGGTCACCCCACCGGCCATCCCAGCCCCAGCCGGCGGACGGTCGACGCCGGGCGGCTCCTGCCGCTCGTGCTGGAGGTCAACGCCGCCACCTCGCTGGCGGCGGGCGCCGTCGGCCTGGCCGCATCCCGCTGGAGCGCCGACCGGCTCGGCCTCGACGACACCATCGGGGTCCGCCTGGTGGGCGCCGGCCTGATCCTGTTCGCCCTCGGCGTGGCGGCCGCCTCCCGTCTACGGGGGCCGGCCCTGGCCCGGGCGGCCCGGCTGATCTCGGCCGCCGATGCCGCCTGGGTGGCGGCCACGGTGGCGGTCGTCGTCGCCGGGCCGCTGTCGACCGGAGGGGTGGTCATCGCCCTGGTGATGGGGCTCGGGGTCCTCGACCTGGGCCTGGCCCAACTGTGGCTGGCCGCCCGGCTGCCCCGCTCCGCCGGGGACCGCTGAGGTGGCGACCGGCGCCGCCACCGGTGCGGCCGGGCCGGGTGCCGTCTCCCCTCGCCGACCTATCGTGAGGCTGATGAGCACTTCGGGCCGGCAGGCGGTGGGCGAGCTGATCCGGGACTGGCGGACGCGGCGGAAGTACTCCCAGCTCGACGTGTCGTCTGAGCTGGGGGTGTCCACCCGGCACCTGAGCTTCGTGGAGACCGGCCGGTCCCGGCCCAGCCCCGAGCTCATCCTCACCCTGGCCGACTTCCTCGACGTGCCCCTGCGGGAGCGCAACACCATGCTCCTGGCCGCCGGCTACGCCCCCCGCTACAGCGCCCGGGACCTCACCGACCCGTCGATGGCCACCGTCACCGCCTCCATCCAGCGCATGCTCGACGCCCACGACCCCTACCCCGGCGTGGTCGTGGACCGGCAGTGGAACGTGCTGCTGGCCAACAAAGCGGCCGGCGCCTTCGTGGCCGGGGCGGCCCCCGAGCTGCTGAACCCGGTCAACGTGTTCCGTCTGTGCCTTCATCCCGACGGGGGCCTGGCCCATCGCACGCTGAACTTTCCCGACTGGGCCGCCTACCTGCTGCGCCAGCTCCGCCGCACGGTGCAGCTCACCGGCGACCCCGAGATGGTGGCGCTGGAGGCCGAGGTGGCGGCCTACCCCACGCTGAGCGGGGTGGAGCTGCCGCTGGAGACCTCGTCGTGGGACGACCCGCCGCTGCTGGTGCCGTTCCGCCTCGACGCCGGCGACGGGCGGGAGCTGTCGTTCTTCACCACGCTCACCACGTTCGGCACCCCGCTCGACATCACCCTGGCCGAGCTGGCCGTCGAGCTGTTCTTCCCCGCCGACGACGCCACCGCCGCCGCCCTCCGCTGAGCCCCCCAGGCCCGCCGCCCCCCAACCGCCGATCTGGTGTCCGCAGGCGTCACCGGTGACGGGCTGGGACTCCAGAACCGGGTCTCACCGGCAGGCGCAGGCGACGGTCTGCTCCAGGGCCTGCCACCGGAACCGGACCACGGGCGACGTGGCCCCGCAGCCGGTGCAGGTGAGCTGCCAGTTGGGCCCGGCGGCCGAGATCACCAGCGGGGCCTCCCCCGTCGACAGCCGCTTCGGCGGTTGCTTGGGCTGGTGCAGCTCGGGCAGCTCCGACAGCTCGGGATCGAGGTAGGGCAGGCGGGCCACGTCGTCGGGCTCCTCCGGGGTCGGCGGCAGCCGGGCCTCCAACCGCCTGGCCTCCACCATCCCGGGTGTCGACGCCTCGGGCCGGGCGAAGGCGGCGTAGGCGTACACCGCCTCCACCCCGTGGTCGTCGGCCAGGGCGGCCACGGCCTGCTCCACCCCCGCCACGGTCGCCTCGGCACCGGCCGCCGGCGGCCGATCCGACGACGCCGCCACCAGGGCGGCGAACCGGCGGTCGAGCGCCGCCAGCCGCTCCGGTTCGGGCACCACCGCCGGCCCGGGCTGGCCCATGAACGCCTCCAGCTCGTCGAACCGCTCGGCGTCGTACACCCCGACGGCGTCGGCGATCCGCTCGATCTCGTCGAGGAAGCCGTCGCGGTCCATCCGGTTGGCCGGGTCCTCCAGCGTGTCCTGGGCGAACATGATCACGAACCGGGCCGCCACCCCCGGCCGCTTGCGGCGCAGGATGCGGCCCATCCGCTGGATCATCTGGCGCCGGGTGCGGCTGGCGCTCATCACGATGCCGAGGTTGGCGTCGGGCACGTCGATGCCCTCGTCGAGCACCCGGGGGGCGGCCACCGCGTCGAGGCGCCGGGTGCGGAGGTCGTCGAGGATGACCTTGCGGTGGCGGCGGGCGGTGGCCCCGGTGATCAGGTCGATCGACACCAGCGGATCGAGCCGGTTGATGGCGTGGTTGGCGGCCCGCACGGTCTCGGTGAACAGCACCGCCCCCTCGGCCGCCTTGATCACCGGGGCGAACCGGCCCAGCAGCTCGTACTTGGCCACGCTCTGGGCCACGATCGAGCGCCGCTTGGCGAAGGCGTCGAGGTAGTCGCGCGCCGCCCGACCCTCGGGCCCGGCGTCGTGGTCGGCCAGGTGGGCCACGGCGGCCAGGAAGGCCCCGAACGGCTCCAGCGGCATGCCCCGGATGCGGCGGAGCTGGTGGCGGGCGTCCACCAGCTGCTGCTCGGTGGCGATGTAGTCGTCGCGCTCCTCGGCCGACAGGGGCACGCCGACCAGGGCCACCCGGGGCGGGGCACACACCCCGTCGGCGATGGCGTCGCCGAAGCCGTAGCGGTGGCAGATGCCGCCGAAGAACGGCAGGAGCAGGTCGGTGACGGCGTCGTCGCTGCGCTCCAGTGTGGCGGTGAGGCCGAGGCGTTCGGAGTACTGGGGCAGCAGGGCCCGGCGCAGGATCCCGCCCCCGAGCCCGTGGCACTCATCAGCGATCAGGAGACCGGGGCCGTCGTCGGGCGGCACCGGCTTGTGGGCGGCGGCCGAGTGGCGGGTGGCGATCAGCACGTCGCAGTCTTCGGGTTGGTCGTGCAGGGTGTCGCCCAGGCGCCCGATGCGGGTGTGGGGCAACCAGGCCGTGAGCCGCCCGTGCCACTGCTCCATCAGCACCCGCGACGGCACCAGCACCAGCACGAAGCGACCCCGGCGCAGGGCGTCGGCGGCGGCGGCCAGGGCCACGTCGGTCTTGCCCGACCCGGTGACGGCCTCCACCACGCCCCGCCGGCCGCATCGCAGCCAGCTCGTGAGCGCGTCGAACTGCCACCGGTAGAGATCTGGTCGCTCGGGACGGGCGCCGAGGCTCATGTGCGGGGCTTCTTCGCCGATGACATGCAGCCTTCCAGGCTATGGGGCCGGCGGCCCCGCACCGCCCCGGACGGGGGAACGACGGGGTGGGTGGTGCCCGCCGCATCGTCAGCTGACACGGCGGGCACCACCGGGTACCCGGCGGCGGATTGGCCAGGGGGGCGGCAGCGGCAACGTCCCCCTGAAGCTCAACCGGTCAAGCGGCCGCTCCCATCAGGCGGCCACTGAGGCCAGTGCCCGGCCCAGCTCGTCGCCCCAGGCCCGGGCCCGGCCCAGCTCGCCCGCCACCAGCGGGCCGTCGGTGCCGGTCACCAGGAACGACCGGGGGCTGCCGGTCACCTGCCAACCCTGGCTCCGGAGCCGGCGGGCCACGCTGCGGGCGGCCGAGCCGGTGATCCAGCGGGGCTTGTCGACTCGCGTGTCGAAGGCCACAGCCGGGCGACCGGCGCCCGGGCCGATGGTGTCGAGCCAGTCCCGCACCCGGGGTGCGGTGGTGCGGTGCTCGGCCGTCAGCCCGTGCTGGGGCTGCCAGGTGCTCTCCCGGGGGAGGCCCCAGGCGTGGGTGGGAGCACCGACCACCAGGAGATCGATGCCGGCCAGCTGACCGGACCCGAGCATGGCCGGGGTCATGACCCGGGCCGGGCCGTAGCGGGCCAACCCGTCGGCGACCGCCCGGGCCACCGCTTCGGTGTTGCCGTAGAGCGATTCGTAGACGACGACGCTGCGCATGTTGCTGCCTCCTTCGCCTCTCGTTCCGTCCGCTGCCCGACTCGATCGTCCACCCTCCAGCGCCGGGCCGATAGGGACGAAGGACCCCCTCTGACCAGCCAGAACTTCAAATTGGAACCGGACCGAGGGGCGGCCGACAGGGCGTTCTACAGGGGTCGGCCCCGGCTGCCGATCACCGGGTGTGCCGTTTCCAGCCCTCGACGCGCAACCGTCGCCCACCGCCCCCGTTCCGGCCCCGGCCCCCGCCGTGCGCCTGGACGGGGTGACCAAGGTCTACGGCCGGGGCGACCGGGCCGTCACCGCCCTCGACGGCGTCGACCTGACGGTGTCGCCCGGCGAGTTCCTGTGCGTGGTGGGGGCCTCGGGCTGCGGCAAGAGCACCCTGCTGGGCCTGCTGTCGGGGCTCGACGAACCGACCTCGGGGCAGCGGACCGTGCACGGGACCGTGGGGCTCATGTTCCAGGAGTCGGCCCTGTTCCCCTGGCTCACCGCCGGGGCCAACGTGGAGCTGGCGCTGCGCCTGCGGGGCGTGCCCCGGCGGGAGCGGGCCGGGCGGGCCGCCGAGCTGCTGCGCACCGTCCACCTCGAGGGCTTCGCCGGCAAGCGGCCCCACGAGCTGTCGGGCGGGATGCGCCAGCGGGTGGCGCTGGCCCGGGCGTTCGCCCAGGACGCCGACGTGCTGGCCATGGACGAGCCGTTCGCCGCGCTCGACGCCATGACCCGCGACGTCCTGCACGACGAGCTCGAGCGCCTGTGGCGGGAACGCAACCTGACCGTGGTGTTCGTGACGCACAACGTGCGGGAGGCGGCCCGCCTGGGCGACCGCATCGTGGTGCTGACCAGCCGGCCGGGCCGCGTGGCGGCCGAGATCCCGGTGGCCATCCCCCGGCCCCGCCGGATCGAGTCGCCCGACGTGAGCGAGCTGGCCGGCACCGTGACGGCCCTGCTGCGGGAGGAGGTGCGCCGCCATGCCGGTGATCGCTGAAGGAACCGAAGGCACGGCCCCCGGCGGCTCGGGCAGCTCGGGCGGCTCGGGCGGCCTGAGCGGGGCCGAGGCCGACCGCACGATCGGTGAGGAGCGGAGCCGGGTGGCGGCCGAGGCCGAGCTGGCCGGGCTCGACGCCCTCGACCGCCCGGCTGCGGCCGGGGCCGGCGGCTCCCAGCCGGGGGTCCGGCGGGCCTGGTCGGCCGTGTGGCCGAAGCTGGCGGCGTGCGGGCTCGGCCTGACCGCCTGGCAGGCCGTGGTGAGCGCCGGCTGGAAGCCCCGCTACGTGCTGCCCGGACCGGCGGCGGTGGCCCGGGAGCTGGTGGCCATGACCACCGACGGCACCCTGCCCCGGGCCGTGGCCAACACCCTCGTGCGGGCCGGGCTGGGCTTCGCCCTGGCCCTCGTGCTCGGGGTGGCGGCGGGAAGCCTCATGGCCCGCAACCGCCTGCTGCGCAGCGCCTTCGGATCGCTGCTCACCGGCATGCAGACCATGCCCTCGATCGCCTGGTTCCCCCTGGCCATCCTGCTGTTCCAGCTGAGCGAGAAGGCGATCCTGTTCGTGCTGGTGCTCGGGGCGGCCCCGGCGGTGGCCAACGGGCTGATCACCGGGGCCGACCAGATCCCACCCCTGCTGTTGCGCACGGGCCAGGTGCTGGGGGCCCGGGGGTTCGCCGCCTACCGCCACGTGATCCTCCCCGCCTCGCTGCCGGCCTTCGTGGGCGGGCTCAAGCAGGGGTGGGCCTTCGCCTGGCGCAGCCTGATGGCGGGCGAGCTGATCGTCGTGATAGCCGAGAAGCCGTCGATCGGCTCGATCCTGCAGACCCGGCGCAGCCTGGCCGACGCCGAGGGCCTGATGGCCACCATGGTGGTCATCCTCGTGATCGGCATCGTCGTCGACGGGGCCGTGTTCGGCCGCCTGGAGCGGGCCATCCTGAAACGGTGGGGTCTGGGTAGAGCCTGACCGTCCGCTCGTGCTAAGCCCTGCTCATGAGCGCCTACTTCATCGTCAACTGCACCATCAAGAACCTCGACCTGCTGAACGAGTACATCGCCGGGGCCGGAGCCAGCCTCGGGGTCGTGCCCCTCAAGCTGCTGGCCATGGACAACGAGTCCGAGGCGGTGGAGGGCACCCCCGCCGGGAGCCGCACCGTGATGCTCGAGTTCGAGAGCAAAGAAGACTTCCGGAAGTGGTACGACTCCCCCGAGTACCAGGCCGTGGTGGGCAAGCGGCTGGAGGCCACCGACGGCTTCGCCGTGCTGGTGAACGGGGCCTGAGCCCCGCGCCCCGGTTCGAACTTCGTGGAGAAATGCCGCATCTGGCGGCATTTCTCCACAAGGTTCGCCGGCGGGAGGGCCCGCCGGTGGCAGGCTGAGGCGATGGAGACGGCGCTGCTCATCGTGGCCGGCTGGACGTCGGGCATCAACGCCTACCTCACGGTGCTGATCATCGGCCTCGGGGGCCGCCTGGGCTGGGTCGACACGCCGCCCTCCCTCCAGCAGACCTGGGTGCTGGCCCTGGCCGCCGTGGCCTTCGGGCTCGAGTTCGTGGCCGACAAGCTCCCCCTGTTCGACAGCGCCTGGGACCTGGCCCACACGCTCATCCGCCCCAGCGTGGCCGCTGCCGTGGGGGTGGCCGCCGCCGGGGTGCCGGGGGCCACGCTCGACCGGCCCCAGGCCGCGGCGCTGGCCGGCGGCCTGGCCCTGGTGGCCCACCTGTCGAAGGCCACCACCCGCCTGGCCCTCAACGTGTCGCCCGAGCCCCTCACCAACGCTGCCGCCAGCCTCACCGAGGACGCCGTGGTGGCCGGGCTGATGACCCTCGCCCTTGCCCGGCCCCGGCTGGCGGCGGTGGTGGCCCTGGTGGCCATGGTGCTGTTCGCCCTGGTGGCCCTGGCCCTCATCAGCGTGGCCCGGCGGGGGGTCCGGTTCCTGATCCGCCAGGTCCAGGGCCCCGGCCTGGCCCGCAACGGCCGGCAACGGTAGCTTCCGGCCATGGCTCAGCCCCTTCGTTTCGGCATCGTCCACGACCTGCGCAGCCCCCCCGGGAGCGACACCCCACTCCCCCGCATCTACGCCGAGGCCATGGAGCAGGTGCGCCTGGCCGAGCAGTGGGGCCTGGACCTGGTGTGGTTCACCGAGCACCACTTCCTCGACGACGGCCACCTCCCCAACTTCGTGCCGGTGGCGGGGGCGGTGGCCGCCATCACCGAGCGGGTGCGGATCTCCACCGACATCCTCCTCGCCCCGTTCGCCCACCCGGTCCGCCTGGCCGAGGACCTGGCCATCCTCGACAACCTGTCGAACGGCCGGATCGAGCTGGGCATCGGCATGGGCTACGCCGCCCACGAGTTCGCCGGGTTCGGCGTGCCCCAGAAGAACCGGGTGTCGCTGACCGAGGAGCTGGTGGAGATCCTGCGCCTGGCCTGGCGGGGCGAGCGGTTCAGCTTCCACGGCAAGCGCTACCGGTTCGACGACCTGCTCGTCACCCCGGCCACGGTGCAGGCGGGAGGGCCGCCGCTGTGGATCGCCGGGATGAGCCAGGCCTCGGCCAGCCGCGCCGCCCGGTTCGACACCCACCTCCTGCCCCAGGGGCCCCGCCACATGGTCCTCGACCCCTGGCGGGAGGAGCTGCGGGCCTCGGGCCGCGACCCCGACGACTACCGGGTGGGCCTGATCCGCTCGGTGTTCGTCACCGACGACCCGGAGCGGGACTGGGAGCCGATCAAGGCGGCCGAGCGGTACCGGATGAGCATCTACGCCCGGTTCTCCACCGAGACCCCCGACAACCTGGCCGCCCTCCAGGACCCCCGATCGTCGATCCCCCAGGGCTGGCTCATCGGCGACGAGGACCGCTGCGTGGCCGAGCTGACGAGCTACATCCAGGAGTTCGGGATCACCGACCTCGTGACCTGGGGGGCGCCCCCGGGCATGGCGCCGTCGGTCATGAACGCCTCGCTGGAACGGTTCGCCCGCAACGTGGTGCCCCGGGTACGAGCGGCGGTGGAGGGCGGCGGCTGAGCCGGCGGGCCGGGGCCGCCAGCGGTGCGCCCCTGCCCGGGCTCGGCCGTTTGCCCGCACAGGCCGCCGGGTACGGGCACGCCGATGCCCAGCACGGAGCTACCCGCCGACCCCCGACCGCCCACGTCCGACGCCGCCGATCTGCTCAACCGGTACGTCCGGGACCACTGGGCCCTGGCCGGCGCCGGCGGGGCCCTGGCCCGCCGGGCCTGCCGCAACAACCGCAACACGCCGTGGGGCCACCAACTGGACCGGGTGGCCCGCGACATCGCCGCCGACGACGAGCAGCTCGACGCCATCCGCAATGCCCTGGGAGCGGACGGCGGCCGGGCCCGGCGGGTGGCGGCCATGGCAGCCGAGCGGCTGGCCCGGCTCAAGCTCAACGGCCGGCTGCTCTCCTACTCCCCACTCAGCCGGGTGTACGAGGCCGAGGGCCTGGCCGCCGGGATCACGGCCAAACGCCACCTGTGGCTGGCGCTGAGCGAGGCTGTCGGCCCCAGCTGTGCCGGGGCCGACCTGGGTGTCCTGGTGGAGCGGGCCGACGACCAGCTGGCCACCGTGTCCGGCTTCCACCGGTGGGCTGTGGGCCAGGCCTTCCAGCCTGCCGGCCCCGAACCCACCAGGGGTGGGGACGCTGGGCGTCCCCACCCCTGACCGAGCTCAACTCGCCGAACCGTGGAGGCGGGCGGCGGCCGGCACTGCCGCCGTGTGCACGGTCCGCCCCGGGCCGAGCACCTTGCTCAGCTCGAGCACCACGAGGAAGGCAGCCCCGACGACCACGGCCACCCCCAGGTCGGCGGCGCCGATGGGATCGAGGTCCAGGAAGTTCCGCAGCGGGGTGTAGACCGCCACCAGCTGCAGGCCCACCACCAGCGCCCCGATGCCCAGCATCAGCGGGTTCGAGCGGAGGCCGACCCGCCACAGCGGCTCGGTGGTCGACCGGGTGCCGAAGGCCTGGAACACCTGGAGGAAGGCCAGGGAGG
>Ga0268299_1002612_pt1 | contig 20489 bp, 19 predicted proteins | sample NOBtaG_FD_193484 | JGI IMG/M metagenome (GOLD analysis project Ga0268299, IMG submission 193484) | Activated sludge microbial communities from bioreactor in Nijmegen, Gelderland, Netherland - NOB reactor | ecosystem: Engineered > Bioreactor > Aerobic > Activated sludge | place: Netherlands... | reverse complement strand
CCAGCTCCGGCACCGGCTCCTCCGGCTGTTCAACCGGCCGCTCAAGCAGCACCGCCTCAGGCTCCTGCTGTGCCACCGCAGGCGACACCATCAGATGCGGCTGCCGCCACTTCAGCGGACCTGCCGCAACCAACGATAACGCCGGTGGTGCGCGGACAGGGAAGTTTGCAACCGCCGGCGCAAACGGCCGCCGGAAATGCTTTTGCCAATATTCTCGAGCCGGTTCCGCCTACCACCGCCACCGCTGATGTCCTGCCGATCAGCGCTGAGGAAGTTTTGACCAAGACGGCCGATCTGAGCGAACACCTTGGTGAGATCAAAGCCAAAGATCCATATGCGGACATAGATTTTGGAGAGTTTGCCGAAGTGGCGGACTTTACTCCTGCAGACGCCGCTGCAAGCGCAGCTCCTTCTGCCGCTTTGCCTGCCGAAGCTTTAGAGACTGCTCAGCAGCCTCCTGCCACCGCGGCTCCAGCCTCGCCGGCACCAGATCCGGCGCCGCCTTCGCCTGCCCCCACTCCGGCTGCGCCTGCATCTGCACCCCAAGCCGCTCAAGTGTCGCCAGCTTCACCGGAAGCACCAGCCGCCGGTGGTTGGGGCAATCTTGACGATATTCCCACTCCCAAAGGCGGCGCTCCTGCTGCGCCGAGCGCCTGGGGCGATCTGGATTCTATTCAAACACCGAAAAATGCTCCCAGTGGCGGCTCCGGTGGTTTGCGCGGCAAGCTCGGCAAAGGCAAAGCGCCCAGTGCCGCGGCTCAAGGCAGTGCTCTTTTGGCTTCGATGCACAAAGACAAGTCTCAATTCAAAGCCGCCGAAGCACCGCCTCCGGAGCCGGAGGCACCCGCTAAGCCTGAATTCGTTCAGGGCCCTCCGATCGAGATCGATGAAGCCAAGGCTCAGGCGAAATTGCAGGAAATACTTTCTTCAGCCAATCCGACAAGCGATTACATTTTCGCTACACCAGGTCTGGATGCCCGTATGCTTGGGCGCATCGATGGATGGGTTTCTCAAATCGAAGCTAAAGACAAATATTTGAATGGTCATGCCCGCCAGGTCGCTGAATATGCAGTGGCCATCGCGAAAACAGCCGGGCTGGATGAGGCGGCGCAGATTCTGGTTCGCCAGGTGGCTTTAGTGCACGATGTCGGCAAGCTTGGAGCCGCTGCTCCCATTTTGCAAAAGCGCGAAGAAGAGCTGCATGATTCGGAGCTGATTACGGTTATGCGCCATCCGATAGATGGAGCCGAATTGCTCGAGTCATTTCCCGATCTGGCTCATCTGGCGCCGATTGTGCGTGCGCATCACGAAGAGTATAACGGTGAGGGCTTCCCAGCCGGTCTCAAAGAAAACGAGATACCGATTGAGGCGAGAATCATATGCCTTGCCAATGCCTATCACAACATGGTCAGCGACATGCGTTATGGACCAGGTATCGACCCGCAGGAAGCGCAACAAGAAATCACTCGTGGTGCCGGAAGACAGTGGGACCCGACCCTGGTGCAGGCCTTCTTGCAGTGTTTGCAAAGCGGTGCTGTGCCCGCCAAGCACACTTAGAATCAGATTCTGCCGGTCGCAAAAGACTAATTCAGCAGGAGTGCTTACGCCTGCGATTGGTTCGACCGCAAGCAGAAAGAGGCGACTTTCGCCGCCTCTTTTCCAAACTTGTCTTACAGCGGTCGTGTCCTAGCCGCCGATCAAGTCGCTGACGTCCATGCCTCTCAGACTCAAAGAAATCTTGTGCTCTTTTGGAGAGAACTTTTTGATGATTGCTTTGACGTTCTGTCCTACTTGAACGACTTCTTCCGGTTTGACATTCGGTGTGTCGGACATCTCTACAGTCGGCAAGAGCGCGTCTACGCCCGGATAGATTTGAACGAATGCGCCGAAGCTCTGAATCTTGCGCACCGTACCTGACACCACTTGTCCGTCTTGGAATTTGTCTTCGATCTCTTTCCACGGATCAGGCTGCATCTGTTTCAAGCTGAGAGAGATGTGGCCTTTCTCCTGGTCGACCTTGAGCACCTTTGTGGTGATGACCTGACCGACTTTGAGCACATCGGACGGATGGGAAACGCGTTCCCACGAAATTTCCGAGATTGGCAGCAAGCCATCCAGTCCGCCCAGGTCGATAAAGGCTCCGAAGTCCGCGATACGAACCACTTCGCCTGTAACTTCTTGACCGGCAGCAAGAGTGCTGAGGATTTTCTCGCGCTGTGCTGCTTTTTCTTCTTGAACAGCAAGGCGTTGGCTGAGGATCAGCTTGTTGCGCTTGGTGTCCGTTTCCAAAATCTTCATCGGGATTTCCATGCCGATCAATTCTTCCGGCGTGGTTCCCTTTACGCGCAATTGGCTGGCCGGTACGAAACCGCGCAGACCATAAACATCTACGACTACGCCGCCTTTGACGACTGCTGAAATCTTGGCGCGAATAGTGTCGTCGTTTTTCTTTTGCTGCTCGAGCAAAACCCAACCGCGGGCTTGAGCAACTCTCTTCAGTGAAAGTGTGAGCTGTCCGTTTTCGTTTTCCTCGCGAAGGATGTAAAACTCCAGCTCCTCACCGTCTTTGACTACATCTTTGATGTTGTCGACCGGCACGTTGGAGATTTCCTTGAGAGGCACGAAGCCCTCAGACTTGCTTCCCACATCTACCAACACACCGTCACGCTCGACACGAACGACGAGACCCTTAACGATGTCGCCTTGCTCGTAGCGGCGGCTGTTCATCGTTTCATCAAGAAGGCGCTCGAATTCAGACCGAGTGTCCTGGTCGTGTTGTAACTGCTTTTCCGTCACTGAAATTGCCACTCCTTTAACCTCTAGAAGTTGTTGCATCGATGCGGTCGAAACCTCGCTCTCGTGTTTTCCGCGAAATGCCCGAGCACTCGCTGGAGCATCGACACGCCGAATTGTCGGCTGGCTGCCAGCCGAAGATATTTCTATCTTGGCATGCAACCGAAACTTTCCGCCACCGGGCGGAAACGTACAATATAAGACAACCCCCGCGCGGACTTCAAGGTTATCTATTGAGGATTGGAGCAACCTTTAGACTTGCTTTATAGTTTCGAGTTGGTCCTTGTCCCCCGCAAGTCAGGCTGGTGCCTTGTTTTCGGCTTCCCTGCCGGCTCCGGTGTGGGTGATTTTGTGAATTTGCCTTATCGGCTATTTATCTAATTCGCTGCAACTTTTCTCTACATCGCTGCAAGTCAGCGCCAATTTTTTTGTCCTGGCGCTTAACACAAATAGAAACTCGCCGGAAATTCTTCGCTTGGCTTCTCGAAAATCGTTTTTCGCGGAATCTGTTTTGTCGACTTTGCCAACCTAACTATATATGTCCGTGTTTAAAAACAGGCAAGTGTATAGACGGCGAAGATCTGTTGCATAGCCCCATGCTGTGAGCTTTTTCATAGTTGCGCGCTGATCTTAAATCGGTCATATAATGACTCTCGGTCCATTGTTCATCATGGTTTTGACAGGCGGGGCAAGCAAATGAAGCCAGTAAGTTTCTATCGTTGTTCAGTAATGGGAGCACTTTGTGCCCTTTCTATCACATTGGTTTTTGGTATCGGCGCTGGTGCGCAGACAGCGGCAACTGCCGGCGAAACCCCAGAGTTGAGTGCTTCCAGCCATGCAGTCGAGCAGGCAAAAGCAAAACTGGAGCAGTGCCGCAAGCAGCTTGATGCGTCAAAAGCATTGTTGCGCGCTGCCGAAGCGGAGTACAAAGCAGCCGTGGCCAATCGCGCCGCGCTTGGTTTGAGAACGCATGCCAAGCAGCTTGCCGATCGCTCCGGATTGCCGGCCCATATTTCTGATTCGGCACCGGTTCCGGTTGTCGTGCCGGTAGATTTGCAAAGTCTGCCTGCACTCGGGGTTGGCACTCAAACAAATTCCACATCGCCAGCACAGCAGCCGGTGGACCTTTCACCGACTCGCATCAATACTGTTGATTTCAATGCCGAGCCGGCACCGGCTCCGGGCGCGCAACCGCCTGCAGGCGTGCGTTAAGAGAGGCATCCCGAGAGGCTGTCGCAGAATTAAAAATAAGCTAGCGGTCGCTCGTGCGGCCGCTTTTCTTTAGTGCCGAAACGCCTATTTTTTCTACCGCCGCTTTGGCAGCCATTTGCTCTGCTGCTTTTTTAGTGCTGCCTGTTCCGGATGCAATGGTGTTGCCTTCCAGCGCTACCGAAACGGAAAAAGTCGGTTCGTGCGGCGGTCCATCGATTTTGTCGACGGTGTAAACGGGCACGCCTTGCCCGCCGCCCTGGCTGAATTCCTGCAATTGAGCCTTGTAATTGTCTTTGGCTTCGTCTTTGTCGACCTCTGTTGCTCTGCTTCCGAAAAGTCTGAGGACCAGATTTTGTACTTCGAATAGACCAAGATCGTTGTATACCGCACCAAAAATGGCTTCCATGGAGCGCGCCATGATGGACGGGCGCATTTGTACTTGGCGTCCCAGCAAAATGTACTTGCTCAAACCAAAATCCTGGGCGATTTCCGCCAGCGTTTTGTCCGACACGAGCACCGAGCGAATGGCGGTCAGTTGCCCTTCGTCGTAATCAGGAAATCGCTCCAGCAGATATTCGCTGACAACGAAACGCAATACCGAATCGCCGAAAAATTCGAGCCGCTCGTAATCGCGGGCGCCCGGGGTCTCGGCTGCAAAGGAAGAATGAGTCAGGGCTTCGTTTAAAACGGCCAGGCGTCCAAATAAGACACCTAGCTTGTGACAAAGTTGCTCGAGCTCCTTCGTTCGTTTGGGGTTAAGCGAATAACTATCTGTCATGAGTAACTACTTCGAGATTCCAAAAAATGCTTCCAAAAAAAGAATAGGCCAGCATCCATTATTTTTACTTACAAGGAGCCTTGTCTTGAATACTTGAAGGAAAGAGTCGCATTTTTGTTAACCATTGTTGCATGACTTGACCCGTCAGTCGGACAGGGGCTGGATTTGAACGCTTCGAAATTGGTTCGATCGCCTGCATAGTCAAGTGATTTCGAATCCGCAAACACGCCGTCTGTCAGGCCGCCCATTCGTACGCGTTACTTGAAATTTTTGCCAGTTTTTAAAATGAACCGTTAACGGTTCATTTTTTTCAAACCAGCGTGCCGCTTGGCGTCCATGCTTTTGAAAGTTAGTAATCAAGTATTGAGCAAATTTCAGAACTGGGCGAAAAGCGGCTGACCGTCCCTAAAGTGTGCTTTTAAAGGTGAATTTCAACTCTCTTCTTACCTGCCTATAATCTAGTAACTGTGCGGCATAAAGTCCGGGCTGATATGCTTTACCAGGCGGTGAAAAAGGCCGCTGATTGCCAGAAATATTCGGCTCGGGGAAAGCGATGTATCAACTTCAGTTGGCGCAGATTGCCTTGTTTGTCCTGATGGGTTTTGCTCTTCCGGCACTTGGAATGATCTTGCTTGCCTGGATTTTGCAACTTATGTTCGGGTATCACAGACCGTCCAAAACCAAGATTCAGCCTTATGAATGCGGTATGAAGCCGCTTCAGGAAGCGCACGTGCAGTTCGATATCCGCTACTACCTCTATGCGCTTCTCTTTATTCTTTTTGATATCGAAATCGTATTTCTCATTCCCTGGGCTCTGGCAACCGACCAGGTCGGCAAAGCGCTCAATTTCAAGATGTTCGGACCTATCGAAGTGACGATATTTCTGTCCATTCTGGTGGTTGGACTTGCATATGCCTGGAAAAAAGGCGCTCTTGAGTGGGAGTAAACATCAATGGCCGAAGGTAACGTCCAGGGTCCGAGCGAAGTCCCTGACGAACTGAAAGATACAGTCACGCTGACAACGCTCGAAAAAATGATTGAAGCGATGGGTGATTTGCTGTCTCCTGTTGTCAGTCCCATTGCCAACGCTGCCCGCTCGAATTCGGTTTGGCCTTTGACTTTTGGAACATCCTGCTGCGCAATCGAGATGATGTCCGTCGGTATGTCGAAATTCGACATATCGCGTTTTGGTTCTGAAGTGTTCCGCGCTACTCCCAGACAGGCAGACATGATCATCACAGCCGGCACGATCACGCGCAAAATGGCGCCGGCTCTGATTACTCTTTACGAGCAATTGCCCGAGCCCAAATATGTGATCGCCATGGGTGCCTGCACGGTGACGGGCGGCATGTTCAACGATTCGTATTCTGTAGTGCAGGGCGTGGATCGCATTATTCCGGTCGATATCTATCTGCCCGGTTGCCCCCCGCGTCCGGAAGGCATCCTCGACGCTCTGCTCAAACTGCAGCAGAAAATCCGCACCGAGTCATATGCCGAGCGCAAAAAGAAAAAGTACAGGCAGAACGCCGTTCGTTATGTAGATTACGACACCGGACGTCCGCTTGAAGATCTTGTTGATGAAGCACGATATGAAACGGCTCTGGCGCTCGATCCTCTCAAGAGTCTTCAAGAAAGCAAATAAGAGAAAGCGAAGAAGAAACAGCAACAGTATCAGCGAAGGAAGTTTGAAATGTCAGAAACACCAGCCGCAAAACCGCCGGAGGAGCCGAAAGGTCCAGGTTTGTGCGGGCAGTTTTTGAAGGATCACGGCATTGCCACCACGCGTTTGCCTGATTCGTGCGGAGTCGAAACCATCGAAATCGACGGCGCTCACCTCGAGGCTGCAATGAAGCTCTTGAGAGGATCGTCCGAGATAAAACTCGATTACCTGGTGGCTGTAAGCGGTGTCGACAGTGCAGACACTTTCGATTCGGTTTACCAGCTCTGGTCTTATTCGAATAACAATGAACTGATAATAAAAGTGCGTGTCAAGAAGACCGACGTAGTCGAAGGTCAACTCCCTCTGGTGCCGTCTTTGTCCCGCTTCTGGAGCGCAGCCAACTGGCACGAGCGCGAAACCTATGACCTTGTCGGCATTCGCTATTACGGTCATCCATATTTAAGACGCATTCTCAACGTTTGGGATTGGGACGGACATCCGCTGCGCCGTGATTACAAGCAGTTGGTCGATGCCCTCAACGACAAAGCTCCCGGCAGCTTCCGCTAGTAAAAAAATCGAAGGATAGAGGCTAACTCAATGGCAACGGATACAGAAGTCGATCTGACACCCAGGCTGAAAACTGATGAGATGCTCATCAACATGGGCCCTCAGCATCCGGCCACGCACGGAGTGCTGCGTTTGATCCTGACTCTGGATGGAGAAATCGTTCGCCATACAGAGCCGATTCTCGGACACTTGCACAGAGCTCAAGAGTGGCAGGGGCAAAATCGCACCTGGTTTCAATATCAGGCTTTGATCGATCGAGTCGATTATCTCTCCGGCATGTTCACTTCCTGGGCGATGGCGAGAGCCGCCGAAGTCGTAGATGGATGCGAAGTACCCGAGCGCGCTGAGTATTTGCGCGTCATGGTTTCGGAAATGAACCGCATCACTTCGCACTTGCTCTGGTTGGGAACGTATCTGATCGATTTGGGCGCCATGTTCGGATTTCCTTTCTATCCTTTTAGAGAAAGAGAAAAATTGCTCGAATTATTCGAGGAAATTGCCGGACAAAGGATGATGTTCAACTACATTCGCATTGGCGGAGTCATGCGCAATCCCAAGGATGCCTGGCTGTCCAAACTAAAAAAATTCACCGAAGAATTTCCTGATCGCGTCGATGAATACGAAGCCATCGTCACTGAGAATCCAATTTTCTTGAAGCGCACCAAAGGTGTCGGCATTCTAAGAAAAGAGCTGGGCATGGACTACGGCATCACCGGACCATCGATAAGAGCATCGGGTGTCAACATCGATTTGCGGCGCACCAAGCCGTACTCGGTTTATCCCAAACTGAAATTCGATGTGCCCGTCAACGACAGAGACGGTGACACTTTCGACCGGTACATCTTCCGCATTCGCGAAATGCGCCAGTCCAACGAAATCATCAAGCAATGCCTGGACATGCTTCCCCAGGGAGAAATCTCAGGCAAGAAGCAAATTGCCGGTTTGCGCGTCAAGGCTGGTGAAGGCTTCGCCGCAGTCGAATCGCCGCGCGGAACGCTGGGCTGCTACATCATCTCGAACGGTTCGGATCGCGCCTACAGAATCAAGTGGCGCAATCCTTCCTTCTGCAATCTCTCGATATTGCCGGAATTGCTGAAGAACCATCCGATTGCGGACGTAATGGCGATATTCGGTTCCATCGATGTAATTTTGCCGGACGTTGACAGATAGAAAGTTAGACAGACAGAAAAGAGACACTCAATTCCTTAGGAACAAGGACAGCTTCTAGAACCATGAGAAACGGCGCCGAAATTTTAAAACTGGGAACGCTCACCATAACCTGGTGGTGCATCATATTCGGTGCTGTCTGGATCGCCTGCTATCTGGTTGGCGTGGCACTGCCGATGATGCTTTCCTCCTACGACAGCGACGCTGCCCGCATGACGGCCGAAACGCTGAAGGCGCTCACGCCCATTCTTTCGGTGCTCGTCTTCATTCCTATTAATGCCATGTTCATGGTTCTGATCGAAAGGCGCGCGCTGGCCATATTCACAGTTCGCCTGGGCCCCAACCGGGTCGGCCCGGACGGCTATCTGCAAACTGCCGCAGACGCGGTCAAGCTGCTTTTCAAAGAAGACATCACGCCGCACGGCGCTGATGCTTTCATGTTCACGCTCGCTCCGATTGTTTTCTTCGCCCCATCTATATTTGGCGCCATGCCACTTCTGGCAGCCGTGACCAATTATCACGAACTCTTCCAGATTGTGAACTTACCCACGGGGATTTTCTTCATTCTGGCAGCGTCCTCAGTGCCAGTCGTGGGCATCGTTATGGGCGGCTGGGCGAGCAACAACAAATACTCGCTCGTGGGCGGTCTTAGATCAGCCGCTCAAGCAATCAGCTATGAAATTCCTCTGGTTCTATCTCTTGTTACCATCTGTTTGCTTGCCGGCAGCCTTGATGTGGTGCAGATTGCAAAACAACAAAGCGGCGGCATTCTCAACTGGAATATTCTGGGCGGTGGTGCGTTGCGCGGACTGGATGCCGCTCTGGCATTGAAATTCTCCAATTCGGCACCGGCGCTGCAAGAGCTTTCCGAGAAGTCTTTCGATCAAGTCCTCAAATCATCTTATGTAGAGCCGACCATGGCAGCTCTCGGTCTTTCGGCCGGGCAGGAATCTATGGCGGGCATCATCGCAGTCGTCGCCGTCCTGCTCCTGATTGCAGCAACCTTCATTGCCTACGGACTCTACATGACCGGCGCCTGCGCCGAAATCAACCGTATTCCGTTCGATTTGCCGGAAGCGGAATCTGAATTGGTCAGCGGTTATAACACCGAATATAGTGGCATCAAATTCGCTATCTTCTTCCTGGCGGAATTCACAAACTTGTTTATAGTGGCTTCGATTGCAGCCGTTATGTTCCTGGGCGGCGGCGACTGTCCAGTGCCGGCCTGGCTCGGGACGATGTTAGGCGGACCGCAGCTCGCCAGTGTCATCAATCAAGCGCTGACACCGCTCATTCAAATAAAGCTGGTCGATCCGCCCACGCTCTTCGCCGCAATCTGGGTAATCTTGAAAGTCTATTCAATCGTCTTTTTCGCTGTTCTGATTCGCGGAACGTTGCCACGTTTCCGCATCGACCAGCTCATGGACTTTGGCTGGAAACGCCTGATTCCTTTGTCGCTTATCGTGTTCTTGTTGGTTGTCTTTGCAAGGGAGTTCGTAAACGTACATGTTGGGTCTTAGTTTAGTTACACGCGCCAAAGACAGCCTGTATCAAATCTGCCGTGGTTTGAAGACAGTGGCTATGCACACATTTCGTGAGCCAATTACGCAAGTCTATCCGGATAAGATGCCGGACACCCATATAAGAGGTCGGCTTGCACTTTCGGTTAATCCGGAAACCGGCGAGCACCTCTGTATCTCTTGCCGGCAATGCGAGCGCGTTTGCCCCGACAAATGCATCGAGATTACGGCTCACAAAAGCCCTGAAACCAATAAATTGGAATTGATCGATTTCAAAATCGATCACGGGCTCTGCATGTTTTGCGGTCTTTGCACGGAAGTGTGCCCGACCAGTTGCATCATCAATACCAATGATTTTGAAATGTCCGAGTACAGCCGCGAGGCGCTTGTATACGATTTGCGCAAACTGACACTCAGTCAGGAAGAGTCCGGCTACTATTTCGCCCGTAAAGAAATTCCGTTGCCGAAGCCGAAACCGGCCAAGGCAGCACCTGCCGCCGGAGCTGCGGCTGGAGCCGCCGGCGCAGCGAAACCTGCAGCGCCCGCCGCCGCAGCAGCGAAACCTGCCGAAGGCGCTGATGCGAAACCGGCTGCCGAAGCAAAACCCGCTGCAGAAGCAAAACCGGCTGCGGAAGCAAAACCGGCTGCCGACGCTAAACCCGCTGCCGAAGCCAAGCCGGCAGAAGCAACCGCAGACAAGCCGGCTGACGCCAAGCCTGCCGAAGAGAAGGCAGACGACAAGGCTAAGCCTGCAGAAGAAAAGAAAGAAGCTGAGAAGAAAGAAGGCGACGATAAGCCAAAAGAGTAACTGGAGATCGGGTGAGGAAACTTTCCCGGGTGCACAGGAGTAGAAAGAGGGAATTATGGAACAGTTTGAGATGCTCAAAACGTGGGCTGAAACCAATGTCGAGAGCGTAATGTTCTACATTCTTGCCACCATCTCCATACCGCTTGCTTATGGTGTCATTCTGGACAGAGCCATCATCAGAAGCGGATTTATTCTGATTGGCGTATTTGGCTCAATCTGTGGCCTTTTCCTTTTATTGCAAGCGCAATTTCTGGCGCTGGCTCAACTGATGATTTACGCAGTTGGCATCACTCTGGTAATTGTTATCGCTCTTATGCTCACCAATCCGAGAATGGAACGAACACAATTGAGTACTGCCGCGCCGGCTAATCAATTAGGCGCATTTATGGTTGCAGTCGGATTGTTTATGACTATCTATCTTTCCGTACGACCCGAGAATTGGACTTTGAGCAGCGAGCCGCTTGATTCTGCCAATGTCGAGGTTCTTGGACGCGCGCTTACAACCGACTATTCTCTGCCTTTCGAATTTGCTTCCGTATTGTTGCTTGCCGCCTTGATTGGGGCTGTAATGCTGGCAAAAGCAGAAAAGCCGCCGAAACCAGGCGAAGATGATTACGAATACTCAGTGGTGGATGACGGACCCACCGCCGGTGATGCCAGGCCAGATAAAGAGCCTGTCGCTTCTGGGAGGTAGATAGAAATGACAAGCTCCACTGATAAAGCCACTCAGGATCGAACACAAGCAGTTTTTTATGCGATTGCTTATGCCGTAGCGACCATGTTCGTAGTCGGCGCCTATGCGACTGGCAGCCTCGATAATTTTGTTCAGTATGCCGGTCTGGCGCCAATCTTGGAGTCGTGGCAGCTCAAGGATTACACCGAGCTTCTCGCCTTTATTTTGATTGTGTTGCTTGGTTCCACCGTTGCATTACTTGGTGGACAGACATCCATCATTATGGCGGTCGGTACTGTCGGCAGTTTCTTCGCCCTTACTTTCAATCAGCATCCGCTCATTCAATATTTGACACTAGCAGCCGTGCTTTTCGCAATCGGCCTCTACGGCATGGTCGTTTCCCGCAACGCCGTGCGTGTGCTGATGTCGATTGAATTGATGCTGAATGCAGTGAACATCAATCTTGTTGCCTTCGCACGATATGTCGATCCGGTTCAGGTCAAAGGACAACTCTTTGCTATCTTTGTAATCACGGTCGCGGCTGCGGAAGCTGCAGTCGGCTTGGCTATCGTTCTTTCGATTTATCGCAATACTTCTACTGTCGATATGGAAAGATTCAATCTTCTCAAGTGGTAATTTCTTCGAAATTCAAAAAAGCCTAAACACCATTTTTTTTAAAACGAACCGATAACGGTTCGTTTTTTTATAGCAAGGGTGGGTGATTGCGTGGTTGTCATGTTGAGCGAAAAAAGTTTTTTGCAAATTTTTTGAACTTTTTGTCTTCAGATTACGTACTCATTTGTAGGCGCGAATGAGGAGATTTCAAATGTTTTCTGTTCGATCATCCAATCAACCAAAAGTCACCTCCACAAAAGAGGAGATCGATCTTGCTGTTGCAAGTTTCTTCGAGTTGTTTCCGACCAGTGCAGACTGCGAAGAAGCGATTTGCATTGCAGTTGCACCGCACGGGGTTATTTGCGAATGTGGAACTTTGCTGACGAATAGAAATTTTGCGGAGCGAACAGTCCGGTGCACTCGCTGCAAAAAGAAGAATTTCGTCACTGCCGACACGTTCTTTCACGGAGTGAAGAAACCAGTAGCTTATTGCCTCGGGACCTTCTTGCTGTCAGAAGGTATTGCTGTCAGTGCCAACTATTTCGCAAAATGCGCTAGCGTTGCATCTTCTACAGGCGGGGTGATTCTCCACGAACTTTCCGACGTGGTTATGAAAAACATGGACTCTGCTGCCAATGTATTGACTGCAAAATTCCGCGAGATAATCGGCAAACGCAGCAAGGAAACACCTGCTAGAGAACACCCTTTCGCCGAGCAAGCCGAAGAAGAAAAGCGTGCCGCAGAACGCGCAAAAAAGAAAGGGGAAATGCCTTCACTGCAGCCAGAAATCCAAGACGAGCCAGAAGGTCTAAAGGCATGCGGAGACCTGGAAAGGAAAATCTATCACCAGATAAGGCATGAACCTGTTAGCTTAGACTCCTTGAGTGACACCATTGATGCGCCACTTACCGACCTTCTGGGCGCGCTGACAATGCTGCAACTGTCCGGCTTCTCCAGAGCTCTACCTGGCAACAAGTTTCTTGCAATCAAGGACTATGATGACGTAGTCCTTCCTATGACCAAGCCTGCTTCGGATAAGGTAAGAAAAGGTTCGCTCAAGCACTTTTTTCAATACGTACGCAAGACTCACCATCGCATAAGCAGAAAATACGCGCAGAGATATGCGGCTCGCTACTGGTGTTTTCTCGATCGCAAGAGGTGGACATTCACCACACTCATGAATGCTTGTGCTAAATCTAGTCGACCAAGTTATGTTCAGCTAACCAGTTACGTTTCACCACTTGCCGTCAAATTGGCATTCCCGGATACACAATAATTCAAGACCAAATTTAGTCTTACGGCGCAGCTCGCAATTGTTTATAAATTGCATCGGCGTCTGCCGTTCTATTTAGCTTGTAGAGCAGCCGCGCGTATTCTTCCATGATTTTGCGCTGTTTAGGCATATCGCCGGCATTGCCTGATTTGCCGATTTCGCAGGCACGACTGAGCAGCGGCTCTGCTTCCTTGAGTCGTGCCGTCGTGACATACATTTGCGCATAATCAGCAAGCAAGCTCTGCAGTTCCGCCGCCTGCGCTGCATCTTTCTCGACGATCGACAAAGCCGCACTATATGCCGCTTCTGCCTCTTTGTAGTCATGCAATTCCACGGCGCACTTAGCTAATTCGTGCCGCGCTTTTGCAGCCTCAATACTTTCTTTTCCAAATTTGTTTTCCGCTTGAGTCAGTTTGGCTTTTATAGAAAGCATGCGATCTTGCGCTTGCGCCTCGCGCTCCTGCAATTTTCTATTGATTGCAGTGTCGACATCAAGCGGCCTGAGTTGCGCGCCTCCGGCTGAGATTTGGTAGTCACCTTGCGGCAACGGCACACCGTTGAACTGCATTTTGTTGATTACGTCTTTTCCCGGACCGGCTTGAAAAGTATAGTTAATCGTAATTTTGTCACCCAGACTTTCCGGCATTGGAGGGTATGGTTCCGCCAGCTTCGCTGCAGTCAATCCGGCTTCATCGACAACTTTATTGCCTGACGATTTGACCACTTTCGCTGAAACCAGCTTGCCTGCCTTATCTGCAGTTATCGCCACTGACACTTGATAGTCCCTTTCGACTTTGGGATTGCGCCAGCGGCTGTTGACCTTGCGGCTGAACGCATTTACATAAGCTTCATTGTCGGCCTTTGTCGACTGATTTTTTTCACCGGCATGAAATGTGTAATCGAGCGTTAATCCATTTTTTGCCGAAGGCGGAAGCGGCGGCAACTGTCCGATTGTTTTCAACGATTCGATCGTCGCGTCATCAAATGCCTGATCTCCTGAGGCCTCCTTGATTTTAAGCTCGCTGACTTTGCCGTCGGCGGATATTTTAATGGACACGACCACCTGCTGCGCCGTCTTTGTTTCCGGTGCTTTCCAGGCACCATGAATTTTCGGGCTGACAGTTTTGATGTACGCATCCACCGGATCACCGGCTGTCGGTTTGGTCGCACTTTTGGCGGCGCCCGGTTTCGCTTTCACAGATTCCTTGGCCGAAGCGGCATCCAGGTGCCCGACGTAAAACCAGGAAGATGCCACAGCCAAAAATGCAGCTTGCTCGAACGATTTTCGCAATCTCAATTTTAAAAACCTGCTTTTAAATCTAACTTCCAAACTAAACAATAATCACTTCCTGACCGCAGCTAATCTGATAGGAGCCGTTTGCTTCTGGTTTTTTGCGAAACACCAAATAGTCGCCGTTTGTGAAATCGAGCTTCAGATCTTCATTTTGATTCATGGCAAAGGATGCAATCTGAGTATGCAAAAGCCTGAAAATAGCTGGGTCTTGCAGGACCGAACCCGGACTCCATATTTCGAATTGCTGCCCATTGCCGCTGGCATATTCAACCGGACAATGCACCGAAATAAAATCGGGGTTCAGGCTGAAGACGATTTCATTTTTGCCGAAGGCGATTTGAAAAAGCTCCTGCCCTCTGAGAAATCCCAGTTCCGCCGCAATGTCGCTCATTGTTTGAATTTCCTGTGATCAGTGCTGTTTTGCTTTTTGCTGTTCCATGCCCAAATATTCCTGGCTCAGCAATTCATAAGCACGATAGCGAACTTTTTCCAGATCGACAGCCTTTTTATAAATGTCGAGCGCCGTGCGCGCCAGAGGCAAATTGGTGCCCGAGTCGGGCGCGATAAGCTCTTGCATCTCATCAAGCGATTTGTTGATGGCACGAACATCCGCCTGCCACGTTTTCCAGAGCGGGTTTATCTTTGCCTCTATATTTGGTGGCACTGACGTGCGCCCGTTCGTGTCTACATCATTGATATCGTCAGTCAAAAGTTGAATGATAGGCTCGAGCGTGTTCATATAGAAAACCAGCCAGTCTTTTCTGGGCGGCAGATACTTCTTCTTTTCAGAAATCATATTGGCGCTGATTTCGTTCGGGCTGAAGTGCAAAGCTGTATCGCCGGGTTTCACAACCACTCGCGTCGCCTCGAGAAACAAATTGATCGCCTGCTGCTTAACCTGCCCCACGCTCAGACGCGTATCGCGCAAATCAGAAAGCATCTCCTCCGGCTTCAGTTGCTCTTTGTCGTCGACCGTGCGCCGTCTTAGAATCAATTGATGTTCGCTCGATCGCTGTCTGGGTTTGACCGACTCGGAGGAATCTTCAGCCATCGCCGGCAGGACGCCGCCGGTCATAACAATTACAGCCGAGATAATCGTAAGAGTGTAAGCTCGCTTATTAAACATGCAATCAACTTCCTCGAATTACTGCCGGAATATCTAAAGCGCAAAAAGATCCTCACTCAGACCTTTGTTCGTTTCCAAGTTTTGAAAGAGTACTACCGCGTGAGGGACGCCGTTTTGAAATGTGTGCCAGCCGACCGGCGTCTTGGTGTCGTTGCTGATGTACAGCACTTCCACAATAGGACTGTCGGAGGCCGCGCCTTGCCTTAAGACAATGATGCTCACTTGCTCCGGAAATGCTTTGACATTGGCCGAGGCGGTCATCGTCGCGGTGGCGCCGCCGCTCAAGGTGCTCGCCAGTCCGTCATAAAGCGAAGCGAAATCGCTTTTCGCCAGACTGTAGCCGGTGGGCAGTTGCAGCGTACGCGAGTCTTCTTTCAATGTGATTTTCATAAAGCTGAGCGCTCCGCCGCCGCAGCCTTTGATTGTCCCGTTCGAATCTCGCGCCACAACTGAACCGTTGCGATAATCTTTGGACTTGATGGTGGCTTTGAACAAACCGCGATACTTATATATGTAGTCAGCCGCGCCGTAATCTTTCCAGGCGCCGCCTTTGCGTGTGTACAACCGGCAGTAGACTTTATAGTCGCGAATCTTGGAAGTGTGTGCTTTGAGCGAATTCAAAAACGCCGCAGTGACGGCTGACTTGGCCATGGTGTTCAACGCGCCGGCATCAGGCAAGCTGGAATCCGGGTCCACATCCAAAGCTGCTTCGGCAGATTGAAGTGAAAAGACGCTCAATGCCGCCAATGCCAAGGTCGTAACTAATTTCGAGCGAAAATCCATAATCAGACCCTTATCAACTCTCGACCGCCGCAGATCTGCGAAGAGCTTAGTTCTAACATATTTTGGCGGCGGCGCTATCCTCTTGTGCCGCGCTTCTTACTCTTTGAAAGAACCAGTTTTTCAAGGTCGCCGCAATTGCACTTGTGATGCGGATCGTAAGCCATGGACGTACGGAAAGCTTTGACCGCCTCAGGCACTTTCCCTTCACCTATCAGATAGTAGCCAAGATATCTGTAGCCCTCGATAGACTTGGGATTCAGGCGAATCGACTTATTTATGTGGTGCAGTGCTTTTTGCTTTTCGCCCAACTGCAAATGACACCAGCCCAGATACGCCTCGGCATAAGCATCCGGCTTTATGTCGGCGAGCTGCGCCCAAAGAGTGGCCCCCTCTTTGAACTCGTGCCTTGTCGTGTGAAACTTCGCCCGTTTGAGAATCTTCGCCGGGGTGTCAGGACTGTTTTTGGCGGGAGAAACAGCTTGATTAGGTTGGGAAACAGTTTGATTCGGTTGGGAAACAGCTTGATTCGGTTGGGAAGCAGCTTGATTAGGTTGGGAAGCAGCAGGCTTATCTGCAGCCGCTGATGCTGAGCAGATGATGGGAAACAATGCAGCCGCACAAATAGCTGCTTTCAAAAATTCAAAGCCCGACTCTTTCTTTCCGCCTGAATGCAAAACGCTTACTTGAGTGCGCCCGTGTAATCGAGCGGTATACCTGCGTGCTGGTTGTGGCGACCGCCTTGAATTGACTGCCTGAGGAAGCCAAGTGCCCAGTCGTGCAACTGATTCCAGCCTACCACTCTGCGCATTGAATTCATGCGCCGGCGTTTCTCTTCCGCTTCCAGGCTGAGCGCCTGCCCGATTGCATCGGCAATGCTGCCGGGACAGTTGGGGTCGACCAGAAGGGCTCCCTGAGACAATTCCGCCGAGGCGCCGGTTTGCTTGCTCAAGATAAGCGATCCTTGCTCGTCCAATCGGCAAGCGACATATTCCTTGGCGATCAGGTTCAGTCCGTCTTTAATGGAATTGACTATCAGAACATCTGCCGCTTGATACCAGGCAGCCAGGTCGTTTTGATCGAGATATTCGTTGACCGCCAAAATCGGCTGCCAGCCGTTCGACGCAAAACGCGCATTAATTCTGGCGATTTCGGACAAGACACTGGCTTCGTATTCAGTTGCCGGCGAGCCGCTTTGCTTGACGGCATGGCAGACCTGCACATAGTGAAAACGGCGCAGCCAGCTTTCGTGCGTTTCGAGAAAGCGCTCCATGCCGGCTAGTTTTTCCAATACACCCTTGGTGTAATCGATGCGATCGACACCGAGAATGACTTGATTGGCCAATCTGTACTTGACGCCGATAGCCTCGGCTTTGGGCTTATTGGTTCGCGCCAGTTTTTGCCAGAGCGAGAAATCGAGACCGAGCGGCATCACCACGACTCGCGTGTGCGAGCGGCGGCGGCGCACTTCCATCTTCAGCACGTCGACTTGTGCGTTCGGGAAAAGCTCTTTGACAGTGTTCAAGAAATTGGTGGCGTACTCTGTCGTGTGGAAGCCGATCAGCTTATTGCAGAGAAGCGCGTCGACCAGTTCCTTGCCGATGGGCGAATTGACGATCGCCTCCGGCTCAGGCCACGGTACATGCCAGAACTGGCTAATAATCAGCCCCGCCTGCATGGACATCAGCGGCGCAGCCAGCGGGACTTGATAATCATGCAGCCAGCACAGCGTGGGAAAACTTTGGGAGGAAACGCTCAAAGAGTCAGAGGCAACGATTTCATTGACCTGACGAAACGCTTTCCAATTCTCCGCATCGAAATTTGCTTTGTCTGTCAGCCCGTGCAGCAAGGGCCACAGGTAATCCTGAGCAGCCTTTCTGTGCCGCTCCGCCAGGAGGGCGGGAATCTTTGGCGAGTAGAATGAAAATCCCTCGGGAGGCTCGTCCTGTGCAGGCAACGATTTGCCTTCGATGGCGAACCAGTGCACTTTGGTGCCCAGGCGTTTTACGACCGGCTCGAGACTTTTGGAAACGCCGCCGGACAGGCCCGGACCGTTGTAGGAAATAACTTTCAGGGTCGGCAAGAACAGCTCCAGTTCTTGAAAATCTTCTCTTGATAGAGGGGTCAAAAGGGGTGGCGACTGGAGCGAAGAAGGCATTCTTGTCAGTTTCTCCGATAATTTGTCCCGTCACGATTGGAATTTTGCTGGACGGGTGTGCAGTGGGCTTTGACGATTGTGCCGCGAGCAATGCCGAATTATTTTGCTGACTTGCAAAATATACCGGCCACACGAAAGAGACTCAGTGTCTCGACGGCGCGATTTTTTGTTTCCCGTTAACGCCGGCAGAAATCTCGCCAAGCGAGTCTGCTCAATTTACATATAAGGTAAGGTATATGCGTTAGGTAATCAAGTTGATCTTTGTTCAATTAATCCCTGCTTAACAGACTTTAACGTCCCGCCGGGTGATACCGCAAATGGTGCGCAAGAAAAGTAACTCGCCGCCGTTTAATCTAATAAGCCCGGCAGGTTGACAATTTCGATTCGGCCCGCTTTTACGTCAACGGTCGGAACGATGGCGCGAACAAAGGGAATCAGCACAGTGTCTGCTTTCCCGGTGTCTGCACGTTTCATCTCGAGAAATTCTCCCGACTCGCCGACGATATCACATATGGTGCCAAGCCTTTCGCCGCCTTCGGTCGCATAGACATCCAATCCGAGCAGATCGCGCATCCAGAATTCGTCTTCGTCGAGATCGCGAATTTGTTTGCGTTCGGTGGTGATAATCGCACCGAGAAGTTTCTCGGCTTGCGTGCGGTCCGATATGTCTTCCAGCTTCACGAGCATATGGCGTTTTTCATACTTCATGCTGTCTACTCTGTGATTGGACGAAGCACCGCTGGCGGTGCTGACCTTTACGGTTTTTACGCCGCTCAAAAGATCCGGATTGTTAGTCTCCAGGCGCACCTTCAGCACTCCTTTGAGACCGAGCGCGCCTATGACACGACCCACATTGAAGTCGCCTTGAGAAAGTTTTTCTTTACTGTCCGCCATCAGCCGTTCTTCTTCGAGCCTGTGCCGCCGGTGCTTTTGAAGATTTCCTTCTGTTGCGATTTCCATCGTTTGAACAATTGGTTGTCGAACCCGAATTGGTCGAGCACGCGTCCGACCACAAAATCAATTTGATCTTGAACGCTCTGCGGTTTGTGGTAAAACCCGGGTGAGGCGCAGGAAACAATTGCTCCAGCTTCCGAAAGCGCCAGCATGTTTTTCAGTTGTATATGTCCGAACGGCATCTCTCGAACGACGATCATCAGCGGCCTTCTTTCTTTGAGACAGACTGCCGCTGCCCGGTGTATCAGGTTTTCCGTAAGTCCTGCCGCCAGCGCGCCCAGGGTTCCCAGCGAACACGGAACAACCGCCATGCCTCGAGTTTTATAAGAGCCGCTCGCTACAGTCGCACCATAATTGTTCAGAGAATGTACCGTAAGCGGCACAGTGTCAGGCAAATCGAGATGCTTCAAAAGCTCTTCTTTTAAGTTCTCGCCAAAGACCAGATCATTTTCTTCTTTCATCACCATGAGCGCCGCTTTGGAAACAAGCAACTCGATAGGCTGATTCTGCAATAGCAAAAACTGCACCAAACGAAGCCCATAAACGGACCCGGAGGCTCCGGTTATAGCGACGACAAAAGGCAGCGAGCCAGCGCTCTTTCCCTGTCCGTCACCATTGGCGTTCATAATTAAAGTCCGAGTTTGCTAGAAATCAGTACCCGGCGCTTTTTGCCCATCTTGTCCAGCGCCGGATGGCATTGTAGCAGGCGCTTGTCCGTTTCCACCCTGGAAGCCGCCCCCCCCTGCCGGCTGCCCGCCGCCCTGGAAGCCGCCTTGCTGCTGCTGTCCGCCACTCTGAAACATCTGGTTACCGGGAATGAAATTTCCCTGTCCCGGCGTGTCCGGAATCAAGGGCTGGCTGTTTTGCGCGTTATCTTCTTCCTCTTCCTCGGCTTGTTTGGAGCCGCGCTTGGCGAAACGTCTGCCGCCATTGCGATCGATGCGCTCTTGATCGTCCATCGGCGAGTCCAATACGCTGGTGCTGCCCGGCGCCGCCGCAATGCCCATTTTGAAAGGCGCATCCACCCTGATCGAAAGGGGCGACCCGGCAAGAATATAGAGATTGAAGTTGCGTTTGATCAAAGAGCGCACATGCGAAATTCCCGACATAT
>Ga0268299_1002611_pt1 | contig 20492 bp, 18 predicted proteins | sample NOBtaG_FD_193484 | JGI IMG/M metagenome (GOLD analysis project Ga0268299, IMG submission 193484) | Activated sludge microbial communities from bioreactor in Nijmegen, Gelderland, Netherland - NOB reactor | ecosystem: Engineered > Bioreactor > Aerobic > Activated sludge | place: Netherlands... | reverse complement strand
CACTTCGTGGCCGCGCTGCGCGCCGTGTCGCGCCAGCCGGTCGTCTATGCCGAGCTCCCCGGTGTTCAGCACGCGTTCGACATCTTCCACTCGACCCGCTCGGCGCACGCCGTCGAGGCCGTCACGCGCTACGTCGAGCGCCTCTACGGATCGTGGCGTAGCGGCCAGGCCGTGCCCGCCGAGGCCGAGCTCCGCGACGCGGCCGTCGGGCACTGAGCACCTCGGAGACCCGCCGCCGCGCGCGCCCTCGCCCGGCCCGTGGCCTCGCGGGCGGCGGTGTCAGAGCTTCCGCAACCGCCGCATGAGCGAAGCGAGGCGCGCGAGGCCGCGCGCCCCGTCACCCATGAAGCTCGCGCCGATGTTGGCGACGATGAAGTGCCGGCAGCCGGCGCCGACGAGCGGCATGACCTCGTTCACGACCTCGTCCACGCTTCCCATGTAGAGCAAGCCCTGGAGCAGCTCGGGGCGCATGGTTCGGAGGGTGCGGTCGATCTCCGGCTGGTGGATGCGCGTCGGCACCAGGTCGAGGAAGCCGACGTGGCCCGCGCCGAGGGGGTGCTCGAGGCCGAGCGCCGCCCACGCCGCGGCCGGGGCGCCCATCGCGGTCGCGGCGCAGATGGGGCTGCGCATCGCCTTGTCGAGGACCGCCGCACGCGACTCGCCGAGCGCCACCAGCAACGTCTGGGTCGCGAGGAAGGGCTCGCCCCCACGCCCCGCCTCGGCGCGCGCGGTCGCGATCGTCGTGAGCCGCTTGCGGTATTCCGTCGCCGTCACCTTCTGGCCCGGAAGCCAGCCGTCGCCGAAGCGGCCGGCGAGCCGCAGCATGCGCGGGAAGTGCGCCGCGACGAAGAGGCGCGGCGGGCGCCCTTTGTAGAGCGGTAAGCGGAAGACCGCGTCGCGCAGCCGCCAGAAGCGGCCCTCGTAGTCGACCGGCATGCCGCGACTGCCCCAGAGTAGTCGGAGGATGGTCAGCGCCTCCTCCAGCCGCGCGACGTTGTCCTCGTACGGCAAGCCGTAGGGCTCGGTGTTCTCGCGGATGCCGTTCCCGATCCCGAGGATCGCGCGCCCGCGCGACAGGTGGTCGAGCGTCACGAACGACTGCGCGAGCGACATCGGATGGCGCCGGATCGCCTCCGTGACCGATGTCCCGAGGTCGACGCGGCGGAGCCGGGTCGCCGCCGCCGCCAGCACCGCGACCGGATCGAAGATCGCGTCGAGCGACGGCACGACCCGCGCCGCGGACGTCGTCGCCGGCGTCCACGCCTCGGCCGGCGTGAAGCTCATGAAATGGTCGGGCACCCAGATCGCGGAGGCGCCCATGAGGCGTGCGAGCCGCATGTTGAGGCGCGAGAGCCAGAGAGGATGGACGCAGGCGTCCTGGTACCCGACGGTCACGTTCGCCATGGCGCGCGCGACCATGACGTGACGACGGCCGCAGTTGCAAGCTGCTCCCCTTGCAACCGGCGACGGGGTCGAGACAGAACCCGCCCATGCCCTACCGCGTGATCCAGTGGGCGACCGGCAACGTCGGCCGCGCCGCCGTCGAAGGCATCCTCTCCCATCCCGAGCTCGATCTCGCCGGCTGCTGGGTGTCCGGACCCGCCAAGGACGGCCGTGACGTCGGCGAGATCTGCGGGCTCGCCCCGATCGGCGTGCGCGCGACCAACGACGTGGCCGCGATCCTCGCGACCCCGGCGGACTGCGTCCTCTACAGTCCGCTCCTGCCGCAGCTCGACGAGGTCGTCCGCATCCTCGAATCGGGCAAGAACGTGGTGACGCCGGTCGGCTGGTTCTACCCGTTCCACACGCCCGGGATGGCGGAGCTCGAAGCGGCCTGTCACCGCGGCGGCGTCACGCTGCACGGCACCGGCATCCATCCCGGCGGCATCACCGAGCTGATCCCGCTCGTGCTCTCGTCGCTCTCGCGCAACGTGCGTCACGTCCGCGCGGAGGAGTTCTCGGACATCCGCGTCTATCGGGCCGAGCTCGTCGTGAAGGAGATCATGCTCTTCGGGAAACGGCCCGAGGACGCCGCGCGGAGCCCGATGCTGGATCTCCTCGGCATCGGCTTCGGCCAGTCGATCGCGATGCTCGGGGCGGCGCTCGGCTTCCGCCTGGATGGCACGCTCCGCACGCGGCACGACATGGCCGTCGCGACCCGCCCGATAGAAACGCCGGTCGGCGTCCTCGACGCCGGCACCGTCGCGGCGCAGCGCTTCACGTGGCAGGGCACCGTCGACGGCACGCCCGTCGTGACGGTCCGGGTGAATTGGCTCATGGGCGAGCGTGACCTCGACCCGCCGTGGACGATCGGCGGCGAGCGCTTCGAGGTCGAGATCGACGGCGACCCGTCCATCCACACGACCCTCAGGGGCCTGCAACCCGACTTCGAGACCGCCGACCTCGACCGCAACCCCGGCATCGTCGCGACCGCGCTCCACTGCGTGAACTCGATTCCCTACGTCTGCAAGGCGCCGCCCGGTATCCGCACCTACCTCGATTTGCCGCTGATCGCGGGACGGGCCGATCCCAGCCTCGGCCGCCGATGAGCGGAGACCGTGCCGCGACCTCGCCGGCGCTCAGCTCTTCCGCCGCTCCTCCTGCGGCACCACGATGACGAACTTGTCCTGCTTCCCGAACTCCATCGCGTCGTCCTCGGTCGCGGTGAGGACGTCGAGCCGGAAGCCCTTGATCGCCGATCCGCAGTCCTGTGCCTGATACCACCCGAGATCCTCGATCCAGACCCACGAGCCGTACGGGATCAGCTTCGGATCGACCGCGATGATGCGGGCGTCGGGATCGGCCTTCATCATCGTCGACGTGAGCCCGTCGTTCGTCTTGCCGTAGGCGGGGCTCCGCGGGAGATACTTCGTGACCGTGAAGCGGCGCCCCCAGGACTTGCTGCCGACTGCCGGCGCCTTCGCGCTCGCCGCGAGGATCTGATCGTGGGTCCGCGAGAGCGCCGTCAGGGCGGCGCTCGCCTGTCGCGCCACCTTGCGCTGCTCCCGCGCCTCTTCCGCCTTGCGGGCGAGCTGCGACGACTGCGCCGCCACGTGCGTCGACTGCCACGCGAGGGCGGCGGAGATTCCGAAGCACGCGACCGCGACGGCCCGCAACACGCGATGATGCCGCACCCGGCTCGTGCGCAGGCGAAGGTTCTCCTCTTCGAGCCGTTGCAGGACTCGAGCGTTCTCGGCCGCGAGCCGCTCCAATTCCCGCGGGTCGACGACGACGGCGTGGTTCCAGGCTTCGCTCATGGGGCCCGCGAGGTTTCAAGAGGCGTGCCGGGAATTCCCGTGGCGGATCGCGGCTCCGCCTCTGATCGAAACGCACGAGAGGCGGAGCTGCACGGCAAACCCCGAACATCGCGTGGCCGCCGCGCCATCGACCGCCATGGCGAGTGCGCCACGCAGGGGACTGGACGTTTGCATCGGCATCCCCGAGGATGCCCCGCATGACCCGCGATTCCAATCGCGCGGGCGCGGCGGCGACGCCACCCGACCCCGAGCTCCGCCGCCTGCGCGAGACCCTCGCGGCCCGCAATCGGCAGATCGCCGCGGTCCACTCCATCAGCCGCTTGCTCTCGTCCTCGCTCGACCTCGAGGATCGCCTCCGCGACATCCTTTCGGTATCGCTCGACGCCGTCGGCGCCGCTGCCGGGACGATCTTCCTACACCGCCCCGAGGACGACATGCTCGTCTTCCGCTACGTCGTCGGCGAAAAGGCGCGCGAGCTCACGGGTCTCGCGATGCCGAGCACCAGCGGCCTCGCGGGCGCCGTGTTCCGCTCCGGGCGGTCGCAGATCACGAACCGCCCGCAGGAGGCCGTCGAGCACGACCGCGAGGTCGGCCGGCGCATCGGCTTCGCGACCGAGTCCATCCTGACGGTCCCGCTCCGCTATCAGGCCGGCCGGCCCGTCGGCGTGCTCCAGATCCTCAACAAGCGGAGCGGCGAGTTCGAGCAGGACGATCTCGAGGTCCTCGAGATCATCGCCTCGGTCGCCGCCGCCGCGATCGAGACGGCCCAGCTCGCACGCGAGGCGCAAACCGCCGCGATCGTGCACGCCGTCGGCGACCTCAGCCACGACATCAAGAACAAGGTCTCGCCCATCGTCATCGGCATCCAGGCGCTCCGCGGCGACCTCGACGACATGTTCGCGCGCGAGGAGGCCGGCACACTCCCGAAAGCCGCCGAGGCGGTGCGCGAGGGGTACGGCTACACCTTCGACATCGTGATGGATCAGGTCGAGGCGATCCAGGAATACGCCAAGCTCCTCGCCGACGCCTTGAAGGGCGTCGTCACCGAGCCCGAGCTCGAGCCGAACGATCCGGCGCTCGTCGTCGAGGGCCAACTGCTGTCGCTCGATCCCGTCGCGAAGCACCGTGGTGTCGCGCTGCACCGCCGCTTCGCCGCGGTGCCGAGCTGCCGCTTCGACCGCTTTCAGGTCGAACGCGCCGCCTACAACCTCGTCAGCAACGCGATCGCCGCGACGCCGCGCGGCGGCTACGTGACCGTCGCGATCACGGCCCGCCCGGAGGAGCGGTTCGTCGGCGGCCGCGCCCTCGAGATCGTCGTGAGCGACACCGGCTCCGGCATGGCGCCCGACATCCTCGCCCGCATCCTCCGCGGCGAGCCCAAGAGCACGAAGCCCGGCGGCACCGGCCTCGGCACCCGCATCGTCTTCAACGCCGTCGCCGCCCATCGCGGCATCTTCGACGGCACCAGCACCGAAGGCAGCGGCACGCGCTTCCGCGTCGTGATCCCGTTCGTCACCGACTGACGGCGGGCGCGGCCTCCGCCCGGATGTCGACGATCCGGATCGTCGGGTCGCTGAACGCGAAGCTCATGTACGTCGGCGGGATCTCGACGTACGGCCGCGTGAACAGCCGCCGGTACTTCTCCGCGTACTCCCGGACCAGGCCGCCCGCGCCCGGCGCGAGTGCCGCGCCCTGGGCGATCCGCTCGTAGAGGAAGCTCGACGCCACCAGGTGGGTCACACCCGCCGCGCGCGCGGCCGCCACGTCGACATCGGCGACGGAAACGAGGTCGACGGGACGGCCCGCGTACAGCTCACGCCTGGCCTGTCCCGCATGGGCCGCGAGCCACGCGTCGGCGCGCGTTCGCGAGTCGGCGTCGAGATGCCGCACGAGCCGCACCGACCTGGCGGCCGGCAGCGCCACCGCCGCGACGGTCACGAGCATCGCGACCCATCGGAGTGCGCGCGCCCGGAGCCGCGTCGTGATCTCCCGGAGCCCGAGACACGCCGCGAGCACCATCGCCGGAACCGCCGGCAGGACGTAGCGCATGTACCCCGGGAACGGCTTCAGCGGCGCGAGCTCCACGACCAGGTACGCGCCTACCCCGAAGCCGAGGAGCATGCGCGTCGCGGGCACCGCGACCGGCCACGCCCGCAGCCCCACGATCGCGCCGACGGCCGCGAGCGCGACGACGAATCCCGTGAGCCCCGGAACGAGGCTCTTCCGAAGGTGAAACGCCGCGCCCTCGGCCGGACCCCCGAGGGTCACATGATGCCCGCTCGCGGCGTGCCAGGCCTCGAACCGCGCGCCCGCGAGCGCCGTCGCCGGGTCGTACACCATCGGCAGGTTGACGACCGCGAACACGACCGCCGCGATCCCGATCGCGACGCTCACCCGGCCGTACCACCGCCGCCACGATCCGACCGCGACGAGAGCCGGCGCCGCGAGCGCCAGGGCCACGACGAGCGCGCCCTTGTAGTGCGACGCGCACGCGAGGCCGATCGCGACCCCGAGCTCGACCGTCGCCGTCGGGCGCGCCTCCACGCACCGGCAGAGCGCGACCAAGGCCGCGACGCACGCCGCCGTGAGGAGCACGTCCTCCTTGAAGTAGTGCGCGTGCACGACGAGGATCGGCGCGACCGCGAGGACGAGCGTCCCGTACAGCGCCCACCGCCCGTCGAGACTCCGCCGGAAGAGCGCATGGGCGAAGACGAGAATCGCGAGCCCGGCGACGGCACTCAGCATGCGCCCCATCTCCGCGATCTTCTGCGGATCGTCGGTCGACGCGAGCCGTCGCATGCCGCGCACGAGCTGGAGCAACAGCAGGGGATGCTTGAAGTCCTGGGTCCCCGTCCGCACGAACCCGACCTTCGTCTCCTCGTCGGGATGGAGCTCGAACGGGAAGTCCGCGTGCGTGGAATTCAGCACCGCGGCCAGGAGAAGGATCGCAGCGAGCGCCCCGAATTCGACCGCTCGTGAAGGCGCGCTGGACATCGTCCCGTCGAGGCGCCTTCGCGGCCTGCTCAGCCCTGCGTGAACGTGACGGGCATCGACGCGATGCCCACGATGAAGTTCGACGGCCGGCGCGGCAGCGGCGCCTCGGTCGCGAGCCGGATGCGCGGCAGCCAGGACCGCAGCGTCTCGAACATCACGCGGAGCTCGACGCGCGCGAGGCTCGCCCCCAGACAGAAGTGCGCCCCGTGCCCGAAGGCGAGATGCTCGTTCGGCTGGCGGTCGACGTGGAACTCGTCCGGGTTCGCGAATACGGACTCGTCGCGGTTGGCCGACGGATAGAGCGGCAGCACCTTGTCGCCGGCGCGGATGGTCATGCCGCCGAGGTCGACGTCGCGCGTCGCGGTGCGGTTCATGTTCTGGATCGGCGTCACCCACCGCAGCATCTCTTCGACCGCGGTCGGGACGAGGCCGGGGTCGCCGGCCAGCTTCGCGGCCTCGCCCGGGTTCAGCAGCAGCGCCTCCATGCCGCCGGTGATCACGTGGCGCGTCGTCTCGTCCCCGCCGACGAGGATCAGCAGGCTCTCCTGGAGGATCGCCTCGTCGTCGAGACGCTGGCCGTCGATCTCGGCGTGGACGAGCGCGCTCATCATGTCGTCGCGCGGCGACGCCCGCCGATCGGCGGCGACGTGGCGGTGGTACTCGGCGTACTCCTCGAACGCCGTCATCGCCCGCATCATCACCTCGGGCGGGGCGCTCACCGACGTGCCCTCGATCAGATCGTCCGACCAGCGCAGCAGCTTGTCGCGATCCTCCGGCTCGACCCCGAGGAGGTCACCGATGACGATCATCGGCAGCGGGGCGGCCACGTCGTGCACGAAGTCGCACGTGCCGCGCTCGGCGCCGCGCCGCACGAGGTCCTCGCAGATGGCCCGGATCTTCGGCTCGTGGTCGAGGACCCGGCGCGGCGTGAGGCCCTTGTTCACGAGGGCGCGCCTCCGGCGGTGCTCGGGGTCGTCCATGTTGATCATGGACGGGATCGGCGGCGAGTCGGGGCGCGCGCCGCCCTTGTTGCTGAAGGTCTGCGGATCGCGCGAGACCCGCAGCACGTCGGCGTAGGAAGCGACCCCCCAGACGCCGCCGGTGGCGTCCCAGAACACCGGCGCTTCGGCGCGCATCCACGCGAACGCCTCGTAGGGACGCTCCGCGTACCAGCTGCCGTCGAGCAGGCGGATGACGGGCGCGGTCATCGCGTGGTCAACTCACGCCGACCCGCCGCGCGGCTTCGGGCGGCCGACCGTCCGGTCGTCGACGAAGCGCGCGATCGCGTCCGCGCCGTACCCGAGCTCGGCGAGCAGCTCATCGGTGTGCTGGCCGTGCACCGGTGGCGCCAACCGCACGCTCCCGGGCGTCCCGCGGAGCTTGATCGGCACGCCGGTCACCTCGAGACGGCCGAGCGTCGCGTGCTCGGTCGCGACGATCATGTCGTTGTGGCGGACCTGGACGTCGGCCGCGACCTCGGGGATCTCGAAGATCGGCGCCGAGAGGACGTCCGCCGCGATCAGACGCTGGAGGAGGTCGTCGCGGTCGAAGTCGCGGCAGCGCGCGGACAGCATTTCCTCGAGCTCGTCCTGACGCTCGAGACGCGCCGCGATCTTCGCGAAGCGCGGATCGCTCGCCCATGCGACCTCGAGCGCGCGGCAGAGGTTCGCGAAGAACTTGTCCGACGGGCACGTGATGACGATCCCCTTGCCGTCGCGACACGGGTACACACCCGACGGGGCGAAGTACTGGCTGCGATTCCCGGTCCGGGGCGTGATCTCCTCTTTCAGGAACCAGGCGCCGAGGCCGCTCGCCTGCGCGTGCACCAGCGCGTCGAGGAGCGACACGTCGACGCGTTGCCCTTCGCCCGTCCGTCCCCGCACGAGCAGCGCCGCGAGGACGCCGGACACGACGAGCTCGGACGTCATCACGTCGACGAGCGGCACCGTCACGCGGACGGGCCGTCCCGCCGGGTCGCCGTTCAGCGACAGCAGGCCGGCGTAGCCCTGCGCCAGGAAGTCGATGCCCGGACGTCCGGCGTACGGCCCGTCGGGGCCGAAGGCGGTGACCCCGACCCAGATCACGTCGGGCCGGTGCGCCTTCACCTGCTCGTAGTCGAGGCCGAGCTTCGTCAGCGCCGGTCCGCGGACGTTCGTGATCACGACGTCGCTCGTCGCCGCGAGCTTCGCGAAGATCGCCCTGCCCGCCTCGGTCGTGAGATCCACGACGAGGCTCCGCTTGTTGCGATTGAGGCTGAGGAAGGGCGAGCGCTGCCCATCGCGCTCGGGGCCGAGGTGGCGGCTGTCGTCGCCGTAGTGCGACTCGACCTTGATGACGTCGGCGCCGAGGTCGCCGAGCAGCGTCGCCGCGTACGGCCCCGCGAGCATCGTCGCGAGATCGAGGACGCGGATGCCCGCGAGCGGTGCCGTGCTCAGGGAATCGCCCCTTTCTCCTTGAGCGCGCCGATCTCGTCCCAGTCGTAGCCGAGGAGCTCGAAGAGCGTCATCTCGGTGTCCTGGCCGAGCTCCGGGCCGAGGCCGCGGATCGTGCCCGGAGTCTTCGAGAGGGCGACCGGCATGCCGCGGACGGTGACGGTACGGTTCACCTCCTCGCAGTGCGTGTCCATGAAGTAGCCGTTGGCCCACGCCCCGGGATCCTTGGCGAGATCGGCGAGCGTCGCGACCGGCGCCGCGGCGACCCCGCGTCCCGCGAGCGGCTGGAGGCGCGTCATCCACTCCGAGGCGGTGCGCTTCTCGAACGCGCCGTCGAGGAGCGCGACGAGCTCGCGCGCATGCTCGCGCCGGCCGGCGACGGTCGCGAAGCGCGCGTCGCCGCCGATGCCCTCGACGGCTTCCGCGAGCGCGCGGAACGCCTCGTCGCGATTCGGCACGCAGAGCATCAGCCACTGGTCCCTGGCCTTGTACGTGTTCCAGAGGGGGTTGCGGGCCGCCGTTCGCGACTGCTGCCGCGAATAGCGCCGGTCGCGGGTCGCGAGGAACGCCTGGAGCGTCGGCGCGGCGAGGAAGAGCTGCGCGCCGTACAGCGACGCGTCGATGCGCTGGCCGACGCCCGTCACGTTGCGCCGCCAGAGCGCCAACAGAATCGCGAGCGCCGCCATCAGCCCGCCGTACGCGTCGCCCGATCCCATGCCGAGATAGATCGGCGGCTGCTCGGGCTCGCCGAGCCGGCTCATGAGGCCCGTCAGCGCCTGCACCGTCATGTCGAACGACGGCTTCGACGTGGTTGCGTACGGGCCGTAGCCGGTGGTGGTGGCGTAGATCAGCTTCGGGTTGATCGCCGAGAGCTTCTCCCAGGTGAGATGCCAGGCCTCGAGGTTGTCGGCGCCGAGGTTCGACAGGAAGACGTCCGACCGCTCGACCAGGCGATACATGATCTCCTGCCCCGCCTGGGTCTTGAGATCGATCGCCATGCTCTTCTTGTTGCGGTTGATGACGAGGAAGTACTGGTTCCAGTCGCCGACCGGCAGCGCCTTGATGCTGCGGACGCCGCGGCCCTGGTCGCCGCCCTTGGGGCGCTCGACCTTGATGACCTCGGCGCCGAAGTCCGCGAGGTGCTGGGCCGCGACCGGACCCTGGAACCAGACGGTGAGATCGATGACGCGAAGACCTTCGAGCGCGGTCGACACGGTTCAGCCCCCGATCGTCCCGGCGTCGCGGAGCGCCGTGATGTCGTCCTCGGAGAGCCCGAGGACGTCGTGGAGGATCGCGTGGCCGTGCTGGCCGCGCGCGGGCGCCCGGCGCGCGAGCCGGGCGGGGGTCTCGCTCATGAAGATCGGGAAGCCGAGCGACGTGTGCGTGCCGAGGCTCGGGTCGTCGACGTCGATGAAGTAGCGATTGCGATAGACCTGCGGGTCGGCGGCCGGGAAGTCGTAGCTCTCGATGATGTCGGCCGAGAGCTGATGCTCCTGGAACATCGCGCGCCAGTGCGCCGCGGGCTTCTTCCGGAACGCCGCCTCGAGCACCTGCATCATCTCGAGCCGGTTCGCGCCGCAGCGCTTGTCGTGCGTGTCGAAGCGGGGATCGTCGACCGCCAGGCCGACGAGTGGTCCGAAGATCGGCCACCAGCGGTCGGTGTCGGGCATCGTGAGGGTCACCCACGGCCCGTCCTGGCTCATGTAGACGGTGCCGCTCATCGGGTTCCCGGCGTCGAGGCGCGAGATCGGCTGGAGCATGCGGTCGCCGCCGATCGCGAGGTACGCCTGGAGGTCGAGGCTCGCGCCGTACATGTTGCCGGCGAGCAGCGAGGTATCGACCTCCTGTCCTTCGCCCGTCTTCGCCCGATGGTGGAGCGCGGTGAGGATCCCGAACGCGAGCATGACCGCGGTGTACATCTGACCGTGGCCCGGGAAGACCGGAGGCTGCCCCGGCTGCGGCAGGATCGGCATCATCCCGGTTCGCGCCGCGGCGAGCTCGTCGATCGCGGGCAGGTCCGCGTCGGGTCCCGTCGGGCCGAAGCCCGAGCCGCGGGCGTAGATCACATCGGGCTTCACCGACGCCAATGTCGGGTAGTCCAGACCGAGCCCGGCGAGATCCTTGCGCGCGCGGTCCGTGATCACGACGTCGGCCTTCGCGACGAGCTCGCGCACGAGGGCCCGGCCACGATCGGTCGCGAGATCGAGCGCGAGACTCTGCTTGTTCCGTTGCGCCAGCTCGGCCACGCCGTTCCAGGCGCCGGCCGGCACGTCGTCCACAGGCCCGACCGCCACCGACGCTCCGAGGTCGTCGATCCGGATGACCTCGGCCCCGAAATCGCCGAGCAGTGCCGCGCCGATCCCGCCCCAGAGCTCGACGGTGAGATCGACGACGCGAATGCCGTCGAGGGCGCCGTTCACGACGCCACTCCGACCACGCCGTACGGCATGCCTAGAGCACCAACCCGATGCTCGCGCCGTGGCGCGCCGCTTCGGCCATGAACCGCGGCAGCCACGCCGAGCCGGCGACGAAGAGCTGCGGGATGCCGCCTTCCGCCTTCAGCTGCTCGTAGAGCTGCGGCGCCGGTACGGACCCGTAGACCAGGACGACGGTGTCGAACCCTTCCTTGCGGTACGTGGTCGGGCCGTAGGCCGACACGAGCTCGATCGCGTCCGGCGTCACCGCGTTCAGCACGAGGTTCGGGTGGATCGTCACCCCGCACTCCTCCATCCGCCGCAGCATCATGCCGACCGAGTAGCGCGCGATCTCGAACCCGAGGTGCACCGACTTGGTGAAGACCTCGACGTGCTTGCCGCGCTCGGTGAGATACTCCGCGACGCACGGGGTCTCGTAGTAGTCCTCCTGCGAGACGATCGCGACGCGGTCGCCGACCTTGGCCTTGCCGGTCAGCACGTCCCACGCCTGCACGACGTGCGGCAGATCGACCCCCGGCACGCCGTTCGGGAAGCGCGGGACGGAGCCCGTCGCGACCACGACCGCGTCGGGCTTCAGCGCGCGAATCGCGGCGGCGTCGGCCTCGGACTCGAGCTTGACCTCGACGCCGAGGCGCTCCATCTCGTTCTCCTCGAAGTAGACCTGGTCCTCGAAGTCGTCGCGCCCGGGCGTCGCCATCGCGAGGAGGAGCTGGCCGCCGAGGCGCTTGCCGCGCTCGAGCAGCGTGACCTTGTGGCCACGCATGGCGGCGACGCGCGCCGCTTCGGTGCCGGCGAGCCCGCCGCCCACGACGACCACGCGCTTCGGGTCGTCCGTCGGCTTGTAGGTCTGCTCCCACTTCACCTCGTTGCCGATGACGGGATTGATGGAGCAGGTCGGCGCATACGGGAACGTGCGCGGCTCCGACGCCTCGTCGATGCAGCGCGTGCAGCTGATGCAGCGCCGGATCTCGCTGAGACGTCCCTCGCGCGCCTTGTTGGCGAAGTCGGGGTCGGCGATGCCGGCGCGCACCATGCCGACGAGATCGCAGAAGCCGTCGCGCACGAGCTCCTCGGCGACGACCGGATCGTTGATGCGGCCGCTGAACAGCACCGCGATGCGCTTCTCCTGGCTTTCCAGGTCGACCTTGGCGGCCTTGCCGTATTCCCGGAACTGGCCGTGGCCGTAATACGAGTTCGGTACGTACGACGGCGCGCCCCAGCAATGCCCGACGTCGATGTCGACGAAATCGAGGAGCCCGGTCTCGCCGATGTAATAGAGCATTTCGCGCATCTCGAGATTGTCGTAGCCGCCGCGGCGGAACTCCTTGCCGCTGATGCGGATGCCGAGGGCCAGATCGTCGCCGATCCGGCCGCGGATGCGCCGGAGCGCCTCGACCACGAACCGGATGCGCTCCTGCGGCCCGCCGCCCCAGCGATCCGTTCGGCGATTCGTCGCCGGAGAGAGGAACGTATAGCCGAGCGTCTCGTGCGCGCAGTGCATCTCGATGCCGTCGGCGCCGAACTTCTTGGCGGCCTCGGCCGCATCGGCGTAGCTCTGGAAGTGGAACTCGATCTCGTCCTCGCCCATGACGTGCGGGACGTAGTCCTGCGCCCCGACCGGCGGGATCGCCGACGGCGCCCACACGGCGGAGAGGTGCGTGAGCTGCGCGAGCGCGACCGCGCCGACCTTGTGCAGCTCGGCGTAGAACTTCGTCATGCCTTCGGCGAAGGGCGGGTTTTGGTAGATCGGGTAGTGCGACGCGAAGCCGACCGAGAGGCCGACCTCGTCCGGCGTCTCGGGCGGGAACGGCGACGGCAACAGCCAGGTCTCGCTGCCGATCCACCCGGCGCCGCCTTTGGCCTTGGCGAGGTGGTGCGCGATGAAGTGCTCGTCGATGCCGCCGGGGACCATCGACGAGTTGATGGTGTTGGTGGTCTCGCACACGCGGTTCGGGACCTTCATGGGCCCCACTTGGATCGGCGAGAACAAATGCTGGAACTGGCTCATGGTCAGGCCGGTCCCGTCGGCGTCAGGATCGAGATGGGAAACGCGCGATCCGTCTGCTTCTGAAAGAGGTCCCAGAGCGGCAGCAGCGCGACGAGGCGGGGCCAGAGAACCTTCCGCTCGGCATCGGTCGCGTCGCGCGCCGTCGCCTTCATCTTCTCGTGATCGAGCTGGACCTCGCACTGCGGATTGGCCTGGAGGTTCACGTACCAGGCGGGGTTGTGATCGTAGCCGGCGAGCGAGGCGACGATCACGAGGCGCTCACCGTCCCGCAGGAAGACGAGCGCGACGGTGCGCGGCTGGCCCGACTTCCGGCCGGTCGTCGTGAGCAGGAGCGTCGGCAGCCCCGACGGCCCCTTCCCCTCGGCGCGTCCCTCGGGATTGGCGAGGTACGCCTCGACGTCGGCTTTGCCGTCACTGCGGATGCGGCCCACCGAAGAGGTCTGATCCTTCAGGTACGCCCATTCGTCGTCGGACAGGAAGTCCGGCTTCTGCATGCTCTCGCGATTCGACATCGGATAGACCTCGGTCTTCTAGCGATTCACTTTGGCGATGACGGTGTCGGCGTACCGGCGCAGCGACTCCTGCTTCACGGCGAGCGGCGGCTGCATGCGCATCGCCGAGACGCCGAGATCGGCTTGGATGCCCGCCAGGTTCCAGGGTGCGATCTGGAGATCGGTGACGCCGGCATCTTCGAGCCGGCGCACGTCGTCGACGGTTTCGGCGTCGGGGCTGTGGAGCATGACGTCGAAGGGCTCCTTGTCGCGGCCGAACTCGCGCCGCAGGTTCCCGAGCTCGGCGACGATCCCTTTGACCTCGTCGACGCCGTGGACGATCCCGATCCAGCCGTCACCGTACTTCGCGGCCCGCACGAGTGCGGGCTTCGAGGAGCCCCCGACGTAGATCGGGATCTTCTTCTTCGGCACGGGCGCCATGATCAGCCGGTCGAAGTCGTAGTACTTGCCGTGGAACTCGACGAAGCCGCCGCCGAGCACGAGCCGGATGATCTGGATCGCCTCGTTCTGACGCGCACCGCGCGTCTTCTTGTCCATCCCGAGCCACTTGAACTCTTCCGGCATCCACGCGAGGCCCACGCCGAGCGCGACGCGGTCGTTCGACATCGCCGCGACCGAGCAGAGCGCCTTCGCTTCGAGCAGCGGCTGCCGGATCGCGAGGCGCAGGACCGACGGGAGGAAGCGCACGCGCTTGGTGACCGTCGCCATGGCCGTGATCGCGACCCACGGGTCGAGGACGGGCGTATCGAGCGGCCAGAAGCGGACGCCGTCGGGCGTGTACGGGTACTTCTCCGACGTCACCTCGGGAAAGAACGGGGCGTCCGCGACCTGGATGCTGTCCCAGCCCGTATCGTCGGCCGTGCGCGCGAGGTCGAGGAACTCGGACGGGTCGACCATGAAGATGTGGAATCCGAATCGCAACGCTCAGCTCCTTGGACGCGGGGTCGTGGGGACGCGGCGAGGCGGGCCGCGAGCGCAAAAATGAAACACGTTCTAAGAACGTCGGCACTATGCAGAAAGGCGCCTCAGGATGCAATGTCGGGCGGCGCGCCGGTAGGGGGTCAGGTTGGTCGTGGGCGACGAGCGGCGAAGCCGATCCGTCTTCGTCGCCGACCCGGCGCCCACGAACTCGCTCGCACCCGCCGCCCGCCCATCCCAGCTCGCTCAAACAGCGTGGGCGCTTTTCGGGCCGGCTCCTCGTCGGATGCCTCGGCTCTCGCCGCTACGTCGCCCACGACCAACCTGACCCCCTACCGGCGGGTCGCGTCGTCTTGTCGGCTGGATTTTTCTTGTGCGCGCGACGAAGCGCGTGCTAGGCGCCGGGACGGTTTCGCGGACTCCGAACCCCAAGGAGGGACGACGATGCGACGAGCGATGCGGTTGGCGGTGGGCGGGATGCTCGCCCTGGGATTGGTCCTCGGCTCGACGGTGCAGGCAAGCGCGTTCTGCATCTTCAACTGCACCTACACCAAGACGAAGTATCCGATCGTGCTCGAGCACGGCCTGGCGGGCTTCGACGAGCTGTTCGGCGTGTACAGCTACTGGTTCGGGATCGTCGACGCGCTGGAGGACGGCGGCGCACGAGTCTTCACGACGACCGTCAGTCAGCTGAACTCCACCGAGGCGCGGGGCGAGCAGCTGATCGATCAGATCGAGACGATCACGGCGCTCACCGGGAAGCCGAAGGTCAACCTGATCGGCCACAGCCATGGCGGCCTCGACATCCGGTACGTGGCGGCGGTCCGTCCCGACCTCGTCGCGTCGGTGTCGTCCGTGGCGACTCCGCACAAGGGCGCGGCGCTCGCGGATTGGCTGAAGGCGAACGTCGCGAACGGGGGCTTCACCCAGAACGTCGTCGCCTACTTCGCGAACTCGCTCGGGATGGTGATCGGCCTGCTGACCGGTCACTCGAATCCCCAGGATGCGATCGCGGCCCTGAACTCGCTCACGACCGCCGGGCTCGCGACGTTCAACGCCCAGTATCCCCAGGGAGTCCCGACGACCGCGTGCGGCCAGGGCGCGGCGAGCGTCGGCGGCATCCGCTACTACTCGTGGAGCGGGACCGGCATCCTCACGAACGCCCTCGACGTCTCCGACGCCGCCCTCGCCCTCTCCTCCTTCTTCTATCCCGAGGCGAACGACGGTCTCGTCGGCAAGTGCAGCTCGCACCTCGGCACGGTCATTCGCGACAACTACTTCCAGAACCACCTCGACGAGGTGAATCAGATCCTGGGGCTGGTCTCGATTTTCGAGTCGAGCCCGCCGGCGCTCTTCCGCGCGCACGCGAATCGCTTGAAGACCGCAGGTCTGTAGGCTTCTCTCGACTGCATGCGCCGAGCGCTCCTCGTGACCCTCGTCGCCCTCGCGGCGGCGGGGGTCCTGCTCGGCCGCTCGGGCGACACTCCCGGCACGCCGAACACCGCGCCTCCTGCGGCGGGGCTCGATCCGACTGCGCGCGAAGCCGCCGTGGTCGACGCTGGCGACTTCGATCGTGATCCCGACTCCGGAATCGCCCGGCCGAAGTCCCTTCGCGGCACCCGCACCGACGGCGGCCTCGCGCTCGATGGCGACGGCCACTTTCTTCCGACGATCGATGCGCGGCGTCTCTTCGACTACTTCCTGACGGCGAGCGGCGAGGTCTCCGATGCCGAGCTCGCCGCGCGGGTCCGTCAGGAGATCGCGCGCCGTCTCGCCGCCGAGCCCGCCCGTGAGGCCACCGCCCTCTTCGAGCGCTATCTCGCCTATCGCGAGCGCGTCCGCGCCCTCGCGGCGACCGACGTTCCCGATCTCGACGACCTCGAGACTCGCCTCGCGACGCTGATCGCGCTCCGCCGCGAGATGCTCGGCCCGCGCGCCGCGGACGCCTTTTTCGCCGAGGAAGAAGCCGACGCGCGCCGCATGCTCGACGCGCGCCGCATCGCCGACGACGACAGCCTCTCGGTCGAGGAACGCGCGGCCCGCGTCGAGGAGATCTTCGCCGCGGCGGAGGCGGACCTCCCGCCCGAGGTGCGCGCCGCCCGCGCCACCGCGCGCCTCGCGACGACGGTGCGCGACGCCGAGGCCGAGATCCGCGCCGGCGGCGGTGGTGACGCGGAGGTCACGGCCATGCGCGAACGCCTCGCCGGGCCCGAAGCGGCCGCGCGCCTGGCGGAGCTCGACCAGCGACGAAACGCGTGGCAGGGCCGCGTCGCCGCGTTCCGCGCTGCCCGGGCGCGCATCCAGGAGGATGCGACGCTCGCTCCCGAAGCACGCGCCGCCGCGATCGGCCGGCTCTTCGACGAGTCGTTCACCCCGACGGAACGCCGCCGGGTCGAGGCCCTCGATCGCATCGCCGCCGAGCCGGCCACACCGTAACGCCGCCCGTGCTCATGCCGTTCGGAGAAACCGCGCTCGCGCACGACGCCCACTGGTCGGCAGTGCTTCGCGCCGCCGGCGAGCGCGCGCCATGGCTCCGTCGTGCCGCGATCCCGCTCGCGCGTTCCGGTGATGCCTGGATCTGGTTCGTCGCGGCCGCCGTCACGGCGGTCCTCGGCGACTCGGCGGCCCGCGGCGACATGGTGTTCGTCGTCCTCGTGATCGTCGCGACTGGTCTCGTCGTGAAGGTCGGCAAGCTCGGCGCGCGCCGCGCCAGGCCGGACGGGACTTGGGGCGGCTCCTATCGGCGTCAGGACCCGCACGCGTTTCCCTCCGGCCATGCCGCACGTGCGGCGGTCATCACCGTGCTCGGGTTCGCGCTCGGCCCGGCGTGGCTCGGACCGCTACTGACGCTCTGGACGGTTCTCGTCGCGGTGAGCCGGGTCGTGCTCGGCGTTCACTACGTCTCGGACGTCGTCGGAGGTGCGGCCCTCGGACTCGTCTGCGGGCTCGTCGCGCTGCTGGTGTGACGGGCGTCAGTCGGACCGGTCGCTGAAGCGCGTCGCGCTCTGCCGGAGCGCCGGCGGGAAGCCGTAGCGCGCGCTCCAGCAGGCGCCCGTCGCGCTCCGGAGCTGGACCACGACGGGCGAGGCCAGCGTCGCGAGCGGCGGGAGACCGATCCCGGCGCCGCGCGCCACGAGCGCGAGGCGTGCCTTGCCGTCGACGCCGCTTTGGAGGCCGATGCGTTGCACGCCGTCGGCCGCGAAGCTCGCGTCGGCGTAGGTGAACCCGCGCCGCGTCGCCCGCCAGCGCGGCTTCGCCGTCGCGCCGCAGCCCGGGGTCTCGCCGGGCACGCGGATCGTCGTCCGCAGCCCACCGGCGTCGTAGAGGCAGAGCGTGAGCCCGTCGCCGGCGAGCGGATTCCCGAAGTCCGCGAGCGCGGTCGCGGCGCCGCGGCCCCAGAGCCACGCGAGCCGGTTCTTGCGGGCATCGGGCGGGCGCGTCGCGAGGAGCAACGCCGCGCGCCGCGCGCCCGACGGCTCGCGACACACCGTCGGAGCGGCGGGACAGGCGGGCGTCGTCGGAAACACCGGCACGTCACCCGGCACGAAGACGTCCGTCGACGCGGTCGCCTGAAGACCCTGCACGACGCCCCCCGCGGGCGCGAGGATGCGGTCGCCGAGCGCGACCGCCGCGATCCCGTGGCGCGGGATCGCCATCGGCGTGTCGGCGCACCACCGATCGGACGCGACGTCGTACACTTCGTTGACCGCGAAGAGGCGCGGCACCTCGCCGCCCGCGACCCAGATACGCCCGCCGAGCGCGGCGACCGCGGCCGCGCTCCGCGCCGTCGGGAGCGGCGCGAGCGTCTGCCACGTGTCCGTTGCCGGAGCGTAGCGCTCGTGCGCGGAGGTCGAACCGCCCGCGCCACGCCCGCCGATCACGTGGATGAAGTCGCCGACGGCCACGGCGTTCAGGTGCTCGCGCGCGGTCGGCATGTCGGCCCCCGTGCTCCAGCTCCCGGCCGACGGGTCGTAAACGAAGACGGTCCGTTGCGGCTGATCGGCGACGTCGACGCCGCCGAAGACGTAGAGCTTGCCGCCGTGCTCGACCAGCCAGAGGCCGCCGCGCGGCGCCGGGAGCGGCGGGCCGGCCCGCCACTCGTCCGCGACGGGATCGTAGACGAACGTGTCGCTGCGCGCCGCGAAGTCGCCGGCGAAGCCCCCGACGACCCACAGCTCGTCCGCCAGCGCGGCGACGCCCATGTGATCGCGCGGCGCAGGCAGCGCCGCCGCCGCCGACCACGTGTCGAGGACGGGATCGTACACTTCGACGCTCGCGAGCCCGGCGAGCGGCGGCCCGGCGAGACCGCCGACGACGTAGACGCGGCCGCCGAGGAGCGCCGCGCCGACTTCCTGGCGCGCCGTCGCGAGTGACGCGCGCGGAAGCCACTGGCTCGCCGCGGCCTCGACCCCTACGGCACAGAGGGCCAACGCGAGCACGGCGACGATCGTCCACGTCCGACGCACGGGTCGGACGCTACCACTCGGCGCGTTCCGACGCGCCCGCCGAGCGCTATGCGGGTTGCCGTCCCAGGAGCCGCCGGAAGAAGCGCGCGATCGCCGCCCAGACGACGTTCATCACCAGGGGAACGATGCGGATCGCCTGCGCCTCCACTCGAGGGCGGGGCAGCGGCGGCGGCAGTACTTCGGGCGTCACGACGCGCGGGGCTTCGGCCGTCGCACCCGACGCGGGCGTTGCCGCAGCTGAAGGCGCGGCCGCGGCCGCCGCGGCGGCGAGCGGCTCGAGATGGGACTGCACCGCCGACACGAACTGGAGGAAGAGCTGGTGCGACACGCCCTGAATCATGCCGCGGCCGACCTGCATGATCTTGCCGGTCAGATCGACGGTCGCCTTGCTCACGACCTCCGTCTGTCCGTCGGGGAGCGTCCGCATCTCGGCGACCATGGTGCCCTTCGCCGTGCCGCCGCCGGTCTCGCGGCCTTCGGCCGTCATCTCGATGCGCCGCCCGGCCTCGTCGACGGTCGTGAGGTGGACTTTGCCCTTGTAGCGGGTCGTGATCGCGCCGACCTTGATCTTCACGTTCCCGTGGAACGTGCGCTCGTCGACGACCTCGTCGAGCTCGGCGCCCGGCATGCACGGCGCCACCTGCTGCGGGTCGAGCAGGAAGCGCCACACGAGATCGATCGGCGCCTTCACCGAGAACGTTTCTTGGATGTCGATGGCCACGGGTCAGCCTCCTGAAGATACTCGCCGGTAGTCGGCGTCGTCGTCGATGTCCGCAGGCGGAGGACCCGCCATCGGCAGCTCGCGCACCCAGTCCGGATGGCGGCGAAAGAGCTCGCGGGCGCCGCGATCGTCGTCGAGCGTCGCGAGCTCGGCCCACGTCCGGCGCGCGAGCACGACCGGATGGCCGGGATGCGTCGCGCCCGCGGCATCACGCCAGACGGGACGAAGCGCCGTGTCCTCGTCGACCCGAAACGCCGCGAGCACGGCGTCGATGATCGTGGCGTCGACGTCGGGCTGGTCGCCGAGCAGCACGGCGGCCGCGGGAGCGTCACCTGCGATCGCGGCGAGCCCGCACGCGAGCGAGCCGCCCTGCCCCTCGGCCCACGCGGGATTCACGACGACGTGCGCGCGCGCGGGCAGTGCGACCGCGTTTCGGATCGCCTCGGCCTCGTGTCCGAGCACCAGCACGATCTCCCCGAGCCGACTCGCGGTCGCGGCGTCGAGCGCGTGCTGCAAGACCGGCCGGCCGCGGAGCGGCAGCAGCTGCTTCGGCCGGCCCATGCGACGCGAGCCCCCGGCGGCGAGCACGACTCCGGCGATCGCCGTCATGCCGTCCGACTCGCCGCGCGCCGCGCGCGCGTGTCGTCGTGGACGGCCCCGTGCTCCCGGAGCGGCCGCGCGTCGCGGCCGGAGCGGACCGCGAGCATCTCGGCGAGGATCGCGACCGCGATCTCCTCCGGCGTCTCGCT
>Ga0268299_1002610_pt1 | contig 20538 bp, 16 predicted proteins | sample NOBtaG_FD_193484 | JGI IMG/M metagenome (GOLD analysis project Ga0268299, IMG submission 193484) | Activated sludge microbial communities from bioreactor in Nijmegen, Gelderland, Netherland - NOB reactor | ecosystem: Engineered > Bioreactor > Aerobic > Activated sludge | place: Netherlands... | reverse complement strand
GACGTGCTGCATCTCCTCGAGGCTGGGCGTGATCAGCCCCGACAGGCCGATCAGGTCGGCACCTTCCACCTTGGCCTTGGCGAGGATGTCCTGGCACGGGACCATCACGCCCATGTTGACGACCTCGAAGTTGTTGCACTGGAGCACGACGGTGACGATGTTCTTGCCGATGTCGTGCACGTCGCCCTTCACGGTGGCGATGACGATCTTCCCCTTGGGCTTGGCCTCGCCGCCGGCGTCCACCAGCGCCTGCTTCTCGGCCTCGATGTAGGGCAGCAGGTGGGCGACGGCCTGCTTCATCACGCGCGCGCTCTTCACCACCTGGGGCAGGAACATCTTGCCGGCGCCGAACAGGTCGCCGACGATGTTCATGCCGGCCATCAAGGGCCCTTCGATCACGTGCAGCGGCCGGCCGCCGGCCTGGCTGACGGACTGCCAGGCCTCCTCGGTGTCCTCGGTGATGAAGTCGGTGATGCCGTGCACCAGCGCGTGGCTCAGGCGCGCGTTGACGTCGCCGGCCCGCCAGGCCAGCCGTGCCGAGTCGTCCTTGCCGGCGCTCTTCGCGCGGTCGGCGATCTCGATCAGGCGTTCGCCCGGTGACAGCCGCGGCTCGCCGGCCTTGTAGGCCGGCGTCCTGTTCAACACGACGTCCTCCACGCGCTCGCGCAACTCCGGATCCAGGTCGTCGTAGACGCCCACCATGCCGGCGTTGACGATGCCCATGTCCATGCCGGCCTGGATCGCGTGGTACAGGAACACCGTGTGGATCGCCTCGCGCACCGGGTCGTTGCCGCGGAAGCTGAAGCTCACGTTCGACACGCCGCCGCTGACCTTGGCGCCCGGCAGGTTCTGCTTGATCCAGCGCGTGGCCTCGATGAAGTCGACCGCGTAGTTGTCGTGCTCCTCGATGCCGGTGGCGATCGCGAAGATGTTGGGGTCGAAGATGATGTCCTCGGGCGCGAAGCCGACCTCGTCGACCAGGATCCGGTAGGCGCGCGCGCAGATCTCGGTCTTGCGGGCGAAGGTGTCGGCCTGGCCCTGCTCGTCGAAGGCCATCACGACCGTGGCGGCGCCGTAGCGGCGGACCAGGTTCGCCTGGCGGCGGAACTCGGCCTCGCCCTCCTTCATCGAGATCGAGTTGACGATGCCCTTGCCCTGGATGCACTTCAGGCCGGCCTCGATCACGCTCCACTTGGAGCTGTCGATCATGATCGGCACGCGGGCGATCTCGGGCTCGGAGGCGATCAACTTCAGGAAGCGCTCCATCGCCGCCACGCTGTCGAGCATGGCCTCGTCCATGTTGACGTCGATGACCTGGGCGCCGTTCTCGACCTGCTGCCGCGCGACCGCCAGCGCCTCCTCGAACTGGCCGTTCAGGATCATCCGCGCGAAGGCCTTGGAGCCGGTGACGTTGGTGCGCTCGCCGATGTTGACGAACAAGGAGCCCTCGCCGATCGCCACCGGCTCGAGGCCGGACAGCCGCATCGGCGGGACGGGGGCGGGATCGGGATGGTCGGCAACAGTCATGGCTTCAGGCCCCAGGCCGTGCCCGGTGCTGCGGCCCACCCGCAGCCCGCCGGGCAGCGGGTCGGTGAGCGCCGTTGCCTAGGCAGCGGGTTGCCCCGCCGCCGACCCGAGCCTGGCGACCGGGCCTGGGGGCCGGGTCGTCGCAACGCTCCTCGAGTGCGGCGATTTTACGGGCGCCCGCGCGTCGCTTACAAAGCCTCACCTGCCCGCGGGGCAGCCCGCTTGTGCCGCCGTCGCGCAGCGGGTGGAATGCGCGGCCATGAACATGACGCTGTTTCGCTCGCTCGTCCTGGGCGCGGCCCTGGCGGCAGGCCTGGCCGCCTGCGCCAACCGTCCCGGCACGCCCCCGCCGCCCGGCACCGACCCGGCGCCCGCAGCGCCGTCGCTGTTCGGCGGCCTGTTCGGCTCGGGCCTGTCGCCGGCGCTGGAAGCCCAGCGCACGCGGCTGCAGGAGGTGCTGCGCGGCACGCCGGTCGTGGTCGAGGCCACCGGCGACAAGCGCCTGCGCATCGAGGTGCCGCTGCGCCACGCCTTCGATCCGGGTCGATCGGCCGTCAAGCCCGCCGCGGCGGCCGTCCTCGACCAGATCGCAGCCGGCTTCAAGCCCCACGCCGCCGTCGCCGAGCTGCGTATCGCCGCACCCACCGACGACAAGGCCGCCCCGCAACTGGTGATCGACCGCGGCGCCAGCGCGCGCGACTACCTGGTGGCGCGCGGCGTGCCGATCTCGCGCATCGTCGGGCTGGGTCAGTCGCCCGGCCCCAGCCTGGAGCTGATGCTCGGCGATCGCCCCGGCCCGCGCTGAGGGCTACCCCCGGCCCGGGGACGGCCCCCGCTGGACGGCGGCTGACAGTTTCGGGTAGCCTGACTCAAGAGCAGTCATGGGGCGTCGCACGGATGAATCTGGATGGGGAGCTGGTGCTACTTCGTGCGGGCGGTCCGGGTCGCCGCGCTGCCATCGGAAGGCTCTACGACCGCTACGGCGGCGATTTCAAGCGCTACTTCAGGCGCCACGGCGCGAGCCGCGAGGCGGCCGAGGACCTGCTCCAGGACACCTTCGTCAGCGTGCTCCGGCACCTGGACTCCTTCCAGGGCAGCGGTTCCTTCGAGGCCTGGCTCTGGACCATCGCGCGCAACACCCTGACGAGCAGCTTTCGCCGCCAGCGTGGCGAGTTGTCGCTCGACGCGCTGGACGCCGACGTGGCCGACTCGGTCGTCTCGGCCCGCGGCGACTCCGCCCCCAGCGACCCGGCTCTGGCCGATTGCCTGGGCCGTGCCTTCGCGCGCTACTCGGCGCGCTACCGCGACTATGCAGAGGCCCTCACGCGGGTCGTGGTCGACGGATGGGGCTACGAGGAGCTGGCCCAGTTCCGCGCCAGCAGCAATGGGGCCGCGCGCGAGTTCCTGTCGCAGTCCCGCAAGCGGCTGATGGAGTTCGTGCAACCCTGCCTCGACCCGGCGAGGCTCGGTTGAGATGAGCGACGACGACCGCTGGCTCGAGGCGCTGCGCCGCGGCCCCGGGGCCGCGGCCCCTCTGGATGACGCCGACGCGGCGACCGCCCGGCTGCGTGCGGTCATCCTGCGCGCCGATCGCGGCACGCCCGACGGCGAGATCGATGCGGCCGAGAAGCAGCGCCTGTTGTTCCGGCTGCAGCGCGAAGGCCTGCTGGACCGGGCGGCAAGGCGCCCGCCCTACCTGGTGTGGTCGGCCGCGGCCGTGCTGGCGCTCGCCCTCGGTCTGGGCATGATGCTGCCGCTGCAAGCCCCGGCGCCCGACACGGTGCTGCGCGGCGATGGGCGCAGCGTCCTGCGCGACGCCCAACCGGCGGCTCGTGCCCAGCAGCTGTCGGAGATCCTGCGCCGCCATGCTGCCGAGGTGGTGCTGACCGACCTCGAGGATGGCGGCGTCGAACTGCGCGCCACCGTGCCGCCGGGCACGCGACCGGCGGCGACGCAGGCCCTGGCCGCCCAGGGCCTGCGGCTGCCGGCCGACGGACGCCTGCAGCTGGACATCCTCCCCCCGTGAGCGCGGGCCGTCCCGCGGCACCCGGGCAGCCGCGCGCTTCGCTGCGCCAGCGGCTGATCGCCGGGCTGTCGGGCGTGCTGATCACGGCCTGCGGGCTCGGCCTGGGCGCAGGCGCCCTCGCGGCTGCCACCGACGAAGACCCATCGGCCTTGCTGCAGGAGGCCGGCCGGCTCAAGGCCGCCGGTCGCTTCGCCGACGGCGCAGCGGCCGCCCAGCGGGCCGTGGAGCTGCAGGAGGCGCGGCACGACCCTGCCGGCCTGGCCGTCGCGCTGGCGCGCCTGGGCGACCTGCGCCGCGCCAGCGGGCAGTATGCCGAGGCGATGCGCGCGTTGACGCGCGCCGAGGGCCTGTTCGTGCAGCACGGCGGGCCCGACGACCTGCAGCTCGCCGGCGTGCTCAACGACAAGGCCGAAGTCTTCATGCTGGTGCGCGACCTGGACGGCGCCGCTGCCACCGCCGAGCGCGCGCTCGCGATCCGCCGCGGCCGGCTGCCCGCCGAGCACATCGACATCGGCAGCTCGATCCACAACCTCGCGCGCATCCACCGCGCGCGCGGCGACCCGGCCCGCGCCATTCCGCTGTTCGACGAGGCGCTGGCCCTGACCGAGAAGCTGCGCGGGCCCGAGCACCCGAACGTGGCCGCCGTGCTGAACAACTACGGACTGCTGCTGATGGCGACCGGCGACTACGGCCGCGCCCGGTCGATGTACGACCGCAGCCTTCGCATCCGCGAGAGCCACTACGGGCCCGATCACCCCGAGACGGCGACCGCCCTCAACAACCTGGCCTTGTTCCACGGCGCCGTGGGCGCGCATGACGAGGCGCTGGCCCTGTTCGAGCGGGTCCTGGCGATCGACCGGCGCCAGCTTGGCGAAGCGCATCCGGACGCCGTGCGCACGCTGCACAACATCGCCAGCGCGCATGTCTCGCGCGGCGACGCCGACGCGGCCTGGCCGCTGCTGCAGCAGAGCCTGGCCCTGTGGCGCGTCGGTCTCGGACCCGATCACCCCGAGGTCGCCAACGCCCTGTCGATGCAGGGCCGCCTGAAGCTGACCCAGGGCGAGCCCGCGGCGGCCGTCGCGCTGATGGAAGAGAGCGTCGCCATGCTCGAGCGCCGCCTCGGACCCGACCACGCCACCACGGCCTCCAAGCGCACCGAGCTGGCGCTGGCGCTGATGCGCGACCGCCAGCCGCGCCGCGCCATTGCGGCGGTCTACCGCTCGCTGCCTGTGCTGGAGCGCACCGCGACGCGGGAGGCGCTGTGGCGCGGCCAGTACGTGCTGTCGGGCGCCCAGGCGCAGCTGGACCGTCCCGAACTGGCGGTGTTCTGGGGCAAGCAGGCGGTCGCCACGCTGCAGACAGTCCGTCGGGACCTGGGCACGCTCGATCGCTCGGTGCAGCGCGGGTTCGTCGGCGAGCAGCGCCACATCTACGCCGACCTCGTCGAGCTGCTGGTGGCCCAGGGCCGGCTCGCCGAGGCGCAGGAGACGCTGCGACTGATGAAGCAGGACGAGTACTTCGAGTTCATCCTGCGCGACGCGGGCACCGACCGGAGCGGCGCGCCGATCACCTTCAGCGGCCCGGCGGAGCTCGACGCGCATGCCGAGCTCCGGCGGCTGAGGCAGCGCCTCGAGGGCCTGGCGCGCGAGCTCGCGGTGCTGGACCGGCGCGCGCGACTGGGCCTGGACGCCGACGAGGCGGCCCGCCAGCAGCGGCTGCGCAGCGAGCAGGCCGAGGCCGGCGACGACTTCGATCGCTTCGTCGGCAGCCTGGCGCAGCACTTCGAGGCGCAGCCCACAGCACCGGCCGCGGTGGCCACGGCCGCGGCGCCGCCGCCCGCCGGGGTGGCGCGGCTGCAGTACCTGGTGTCGGAGCGGCGCGTGCTGATCCTGGCCAGCACCGCGCAGCGCCGCATCGCGCGCGACGTGGCGCTGCCGGCCGCCGATCTGGCGCGCGACGTCGAGGCCCTGCGCCGCGCCATCCAGTCGCGTGCGGATGTGCGGGCGCCGGCTCGGCGTCTGCACGACGCGCTGATCGCGCCCGTGGCCCGCGAGCTGGCACGCCAGCAGGTGCAGCGGCTCGAGCTGTCGCTCGACGGCGTGCTGCGCTACCTGCCCTTCGCGGCACTCCATGACGGCCACAGCTACCTCGCGGAGCGCTATGCGACCACCGTGCTGGTCGAGGCCGTGGCCACGCCGCGCCCGGACGCCGCGCCGCCGCGCTGGGAGCTCGACGGTTTCGGCCTCACCCGCGCCCTGCCGGGCTATGCCGCCCTGCCGGGTGTGCGGCGCGAGCTCGAGCAGGTGCGGCGCGAGGTGCCGGCCGGTGAGTTGCACTTCGACGAGGCCTTCACGCGCGAGCGGCTGCTGGGCGCGATCCAGCGCCCGAGACCGCTGCTGCACGTCGCCAGCCACTACCAGTTCCGCCCTGGCACGGAGATCGACTCCTACCTGCTGCTGGGCGACGGCAGCCGCCTCAGCCTGCGCGAGTTCCGCCTGGCGCGCGCCGACCTCCGCCAGGTCCGCCTGGTCGCGCTCTCGGCCTGCGACACGGCGACCGGCGGCGGCCGCGACCAGAGCGGGCGGGAGGTCGAAGGCCTGGCCGCCGTGCTGCGCGACCGCGGCGCGCGGGCGGTGCTGGCCACCCTGTGGCCGATCGGCGACGCCGGGAGCGCCGAGTTGCTGCCGCGCCTGTACCGCCTGCACCTGCGCGAGGGCCTGCCCCTGGCGCAGGCCCTGCAGCAGGTCCAGGGCGACGCCTTGCCGCGCACCGGGCGCGGCGGCGCCGCGGGCCCGGCGGGCGAGCTGGCCCACCCCTTCTACTGGGCCGGCTTCGTGCTGCTCGGGGCTGGCGACTGACGGCGCACCTGACAACCGCACCCGCCTTGCGTCTACCGAGGTAGCGGCCCGACCCGGGCCCCGGAGCTGCCCCGTCATGCCAACGCATGGCGTCCAGCGCCTCATCCGATCGGGCGAGGCGCGAGGACAGGGACTGCCCCTAGGCTTCGCTTCGGTCCGGCTGCGGTCGACCGGTCTTCTTTCGAACACGATTCCACGAACTGGAGGTCCACGATGATCCAACGCATGCACACCTTCGGGCCGCTCGCCGCGGCTGTATTGCTGGCACTCGGTGCCTGCGGCGGCGGCGGCGACAGCGCGCCCGCAGCCCCCCCCGGCCCCGCCGCGCCCACCGGCGTCGGCATCGGCGGCACCGCCGCCACCGGCGCCCCGATCGTCGGGGGCACGGTCACGGTCACCTGCGCCAGCGGCAGCGGCCAGGCCACCACGGCCGCCAACGGTAGCTACAGCGTCACGCTCACGTCCGGCGTCGCCCCCTGCCTCGTGCAGGTGAGCGGCGGCGGCCTCACCTACTACTCGATGGTTGCGACCGGCAGCGCCAACCCGAGCACCGTCAACCTCACGCCGCTGACCACGCTGATGACGGCCCAGGTGCTGGGCGCCGTCCCGACCTCGACGACGCTCACACCCGACATCCAGGCCCGCCTGACCGCGGCCAACATCGCCAGCGCACGCGGCGCGCTCACCACAGCGCTGAACGGGCGCGTCGACATCGCCGCCTTCGACCCGATCGCGACCGCCTTCGCGATCGGCGATGCGACCGACCAGCGGCTCGACCAGTTCGGCGACGTGCTCGCCGCCGCCGGCACCGACCTGCAGACCGTGGCGGCAGCGCTGGTCGCCAACCCCGGCAGCCCGGACCCGGTCCGCAACCTGGTGGCGCCGGCCTCGGCCACCTGCCCGTCGCTGCGCAGCGGCGAGTACTGGGGCATCGAGCCACGCGACCCGCAGTTCTCGATCGACGACAGCCCGCCCTTCGAGGTCGATGCGACGACCCTCACAGCCACCGTCGACCGCGGCCTGCCGACGCAAGAGGTGGTCACGCTGACGCCGGTGCCAGGCGAGCCCTGCCGCTTCACCATCCCCGACGACAGCCAGATCGCCGGCGTCGAGGAGATCGTCGTCTCCGCCTCGGGCATCTTCGCCACGCGCTTCCCCGAGGACGCCACGTTCAAGGGCACGATCGGTTTCCCGCGCACCACGCTGACGACGGCCGAGCTGGCGGGCAGCTACAACTACGTCGGCTACGGGCAGGAAGGCGCAGCCTTCGTGCCGATCAACGGCAGCCTGACCATCGCGGCCGACGGCACGATCAGCAACAGCCTGAACTTCATCAACCTGATCGACGACACCCGGCCCGAGGACGCCACGCCGCGGCGGCTGGTGCAACGGGCCGACGGCACCTACAACGATCGCGACCTGACCACCAACGTCACCAGCACGACCCGCTGGTTGCCGCACAAAACGGCGGACGGCGTGGTGACCATCTTCATCATCAACATCGAGGAAGGCCTGCCGGGTGTGGCGGTGCTGCGCCGGCAGACCCCGGTGGATGCGAGCGCCCAGCCCGTGGGCACCGTGACGCCGTTCTGGGAGATGCTCTACAACGCCACGGGCGTCACCGCCATCACCGCCCAGTCGGTGGAGATCACCTCGATCAACACCGCGGTCACGCCCAACACGGTGACGCGCATCCGGGCCGGTGACAGCCGCGTCGACGTGCGGGCGTTCAACGCGCCGCGCACGGGCCTGCTCTACCGCGCGCCGAACAGCTGCACCACGGGCATCGGCGGGCCGGCTCTGGCCTGCGCCGAGGGCGTCTTCCTGCCGACCCAGGGCACGGGCTTCACGGTCGTGTCCGGCGGCGCGCCGACCAACGGCTTCTTCAGCGTCTCGGTGCTGCGGCCCTGACGAGGACCGGCGCAGGCGCCTGCGTTCAGGCGGCCTGCGCTTCGTCCGCCAGGGCGCTGATCCAGCGCTCCTGGCGCGCCCGCGGCCGGTAGGCCGCGACGCGCCTGGCGATCTCGGCGATGTGCTCGGGCGTGGTGCCGCAGCAGCCGCCGGCGATGTTGAGGAAGCCCGCCGCCGCAAAGCCCTCGACCAGGCCGCCGGTGATCGGTGGCGTCTCGTCGAAGCCGGTGTCGCTCATCGGGTTGGGCAGGCCGGCGTTCGGGTAGCACGAGATGAAGGTGTCGCCGGCCACCTTGGCCAGCTCCTCGATGTAGGGCCGCATCAGCGCCGCGCCGAGCGCGCAGTTCAGGCCGACGGCGATCGGCTTCGCATGGCGCACCGAGTTCCAGAACGCGCTGACGGTCTGGCCGCTGAGGATGCGGCCCGAGGCATCGGTCACCGTGCCGCTGATGATGACGGGCAGGCGCTCGCCGGTGGCTTCGAAGAGCTCGTCGATCGCGAAGATCGCCGCCTTGGCGTTGAGCGTGTCGAAGATGGTCTCGACCAGGAAGAGGTCGGCGCCGCCTTCCAGCAGGCCCTCGGCCTGCTCGCGGTAGGCCGCGCGCAGCTCGTCGAAGCTGACGTTGCGCGCCGCCGGGTCGTTGACGTCGGGGCTGATGCTCGCGGTGCGCGGCGTCGGCCCGAAGGCGCCAGCGACGAAGCGCGGCTTGTCGGGCGTCGAATGCTTGTCGCAGGCGGCGCGCGCCAGCTTCGCGGCGGCGACGTTCATCTCGCGGGCCACCTCGGCCAGGCCGTAGTCCTCCTGCGCGATCGAGGTCGCGCCGAAGGTGTTGGTCTCGATCAGGTCGGCGCCGGCCGCCAGGTAGCCCTCGTGGATCTCGCTGATCACGTCGGGCCGCGTGAACTGCAGCAGCTCGTTGTTGCCCTTCAGGTCCTTGGGGTGGCCGGCGAAGCGCGTGCCGCGGTAGTCGGCCTCGCCCAGCTTGTAGCGCTGGATCATCGTGCCCATCGCGCCGTCGAGCACCAGGATGCGTTGTTTCAGCAGCTCGGGCAGCTGCGCGGCGCGGGTGTAGGGCAAGGTCTTCATGCCCCCGATTGTAGGAAGCCGATGCCGCGCCGGTCGCGCACGCCGGGCTTGACCCGGTGCTCGGCCTCCAGCTGCGACAGGAAGGCATCGGGCTCGAAGCTCGCCCCGAGGATCTCGACCTGCCGTTGCACGGCCGCGAAGTCGCCCGGCGTCAGCAGGTCGAGCGGCACGAGCCGCGCGCGCTGCTCGGCCGTCAGCGCGGCGGCATCGCCCGCCAGTGCCTCGGCGACGAACATGCGCTCGCGCTGCGACGCCTCCAGCGGCTTGAAGCGGATCTTGAACGAGAAGCGCCGCAGCGCCGCCTCGTCGAGCTCCTCGAACAGGTTGGTGGTGCAGACGAAGACGCCGCCGAAGCGCTCCATGCCCTGCAGCATCTCGTTGACCTCGGTCACCTCGTAGCTGCGCTCGGCGCGCAGCCGGCTGCGCAGGAAGCTGTCGGCCTCGTCGAGCAGCAGCACCGCGCCCTCGCGCTCGGCCTCGTCGAACATGCGCGCCAGGTTCTGCTCGGTCTCGCCGACGTACTTGCTGACCAGGTCCGAGGCGCGCTTGATGGCCAGCGGCTTGCCCAGTTCGGCGGCGATGTGCTCGGCCAGCGCGGTCTTGCCGGTGCCCGGCGGGCCGTGGAAGCACAGCGTGCCGCAACCGCGGCGCTTGAGCGCCTCGACGATGCGCGGCACCTCGAAGCGCGTGTCGACGTTGAGCAGGCCCAGGTCGTACTGCGTGACGACCGGCCGGGCCGCACCGTCGCGCGGACGCAAGCCGAGCGCCTTGTCGGCGTTGGCGAGCTGGCGCTCGATCAAGGTCTGCGCCGGCGCGTCGTCAGCGCGGGCCAGGCTGGCGAAGCGCACCGCGGTGCGGATCTGTGCCGGCGTCAGGCCGGCGCGGCCGGCGAGCCTGGCGACGAACTCGGGCGCCGCGTCGACCCCGGCCAGCGCACGCTGCACGATCGCCTCGCGCGCGCCGGGCGGCGGCGAGTTCAGCTCCAGGTGGTACTGGAAGCGGCGCCGGAAGGCCGGGTCGATCTGCTCGATGCGGTTGGTGACCCAGACCACCGGCACCGGGTTGGTCTCGAGGATCTGGTTCACCCAGGCCTTGCCGCCCACCGAGTTGGGCGTGCCGCTGTCGCTCAGCTCCATGCGCGCCATCAGCTGCGCGGTGTCGCTGGACAGCGGCGGGAACACGTCCTCGACCTCGTCGAACAGCAGCGCGACCCTGGGGCTGCCCTTCAGGAACACCTGGCTCAGCTGCAGCGAGCGGTAGCGGTCGCGCCCCGACAGCGAGTGGCCGTCGCGGTCGGCCGACTCGACCTCGTAGAGCTCGAGCCCCGCCGCCTGCGCCGCCACCTTGGCCAGTTCGGTCTTGCCGGTGCCCGGCGGGCCGTAGAGCAGCACGTTGACGCCGGGCTCCTTGCGCGCGACGGCGTTCTTCAGCAGCGCGACCAGCACCCTGGCGTCCTCGGCGACGAACTCGAAGTCGGGCAGGCCCAGCTCGGTCGGCGGCGCCGGCTTGGTGAAGACCGCCATCAGGTCGCTCGGCCCCTGGTACTCGCGCATCAGCACCGGCGGCAGCTGCTCGCTCACCTTCATCAGGTCGGCCAGGTCGGTGATGTTGTGCTCGGAGATCAGGTTCTCGACCATGCCGATGCGCTCGAGCCGCGAGCCGGCGCGCAGCGCCTCGGCGACCTCGCGCTGGTCGACGCCCGCCACCTCGGCGATCGCCGCGTAGGCCTCCTGGGCCGACGAGACCTTGAACTCGACCAGCAGGCCGCGCAGGTCGCGCTGGTAGCGCGCCAGCGTGCCGTACAGCAGCAGCGCCCGCTCGGCCGGGTTGAGCTGCAGCAGCCCGGCCAGCGCGTCGATGTTCTTCTGCACCAGCGTCGATTCCTTCTTGACGCTGCGCTGCAGCCACTCGCAGGTGGCGCCCAGCACCGCCAGCAGGTCCTTGGGCGCGTCCTTCAGGTACTCGTCGATGTAGAAGAACAGCGTGCCTTCCTCGTAGGGCCCGCGCCAGGCGCCGAAGCGCGCGACGAAGGCGGCGTCGCCCAGCGCCTCGTGGCCGGCCCAGGCTTCGTGCTGGCGCACGCGCGTGGCGAGGTAGTCGCGCAGCCGCCGCAGCACGCTGGGCGGCCAGACCAGATGCCGACCGGTCAGCGACAGCAGCGCGTTCCAGTCACGCCGCAGGTTGAAGCGACCCAGGTGGCGCAGCGCCAGGGTCAGCACGAACTGCGAGCACAGCCGGTCGAGCACCGGCGCTTCGGCAAGGCCGGGGGACAGCAGGGGACGCGACTCGGCAGGACTCCTCGCCATGGATCGACTTCCGGCTGGGATCAGGGTGACGATTCATCTTGACCCAGGCCAGCCGTCGCGGCAAGCCCTGAAGGAGACAGGTGGTATCCGTACGAATCCCCGGGACACGCCGAGGCCCCTCTGCGCGGCCGCTCAGTGCAGCGTCAACGGCTGCTGCATCAGCGCGGCGTAGCGGCCGACGTAGGCGTCGATCTCTTCCTCGGAGGGCGAGGTCTCGATCAGTGCGTCGACCCCCTCGCGGAAGCTGGCCGCGAGGGCGCCTTCGATGAAGATCTCCTTGCGGGCGAACTTGTCGACGATCTCGTAGCCGCCGCGCGTCAGCGGCGGCGTGTCGGCACGTCCGGTCTCGCCGGTCGCCACCTCGAACTGCACGACCGCGAAGTTCGCGGAGTTGTAGAGCATCTGCATGGTTTCCCCTTCGAGCTCCAGGTGAGGGCCGGCTTGCAGGTTTCAAGCCAGCCCGCTCCGGGCGCCTGTGGGGTTGGACTCACTTCATGCGCAGCAGTTCGAGCGGCTCGCCCTTCCCGTCAGTCAGCACCACCTTCACCGGCAGGTGCTGGCGCGCCGGGTCGAGCCAGAACTCGGCCCGCGTGTCCTGCGGGTTCTCGGGTTCGCGCAGGAAGCGCAGCGCCGCCACGCGGCCGTCGGGCGTGTCGATGGCCTGCGGCCCCTCGAAGCGCAGCGACCACTGGTGCGAGTCGCCGCGCGCGCCGACCACCTCGATGCGCAGGTGCTCGCCGGTCGCCGGCGGCTTGGCCCAGGCGTTGACGATCGCGGCCAGCTGCAGCATCACGCTCAGGCGGTCCTGCACGCCGGGCGACAGCGGCAGCTCGGGGTTCTGGCCCGAGAAACTGATGCGGCCGCTGGCGCGCTCGAAGTTGGCGGCCTGCTCGCCGCGCCTCAGGCGCCGATCGGTGTAGCGCTCGGGCGCCAGGCCGGCCGCGTCGAAGCCGCCGCGGCTGGTCTGGGTGATGAGGGTGCCGATCAGCGGCAGGCGGCCTTCGAGCTTGAGCTGGTAGCCGCCCTTCTCGGGCCGCCAGTCCAGCTCGCCGGTGCCGGCCAGCGCGCCGCGGCTGAGACGGTAGCTGACCTGCGCCGCGGCCGGGATGCGGGTTCGGTAGATCGGCGGCGGCGTGCCGAGCGCGGCGGGTGCGGCCGTGGCCGCGGCGGCCACGAGGATGAGCGCCGGCTCGGGCTCGGCGGGCGGCGCTGCCGGCGCCGCTGGCTCGGCGGGCGGCGCTGCCGGCGCCGCTGGCTCGGCAGCGGCGGATACCGGCGGGGCTTCGGCGGGCATGAGCGGCGAATCGATCGGTGGCTGCGGGGAAGGCGACCGTGGCGCCACACGCGGCCTGGCGGGCGGCTTGGCAGGCGCCGGCTCGGCCACCGCCGGCGTGGCGCGCTCGGGCGCTGTCGGCGTCCTGTCCACCCCGGGAGCCTCGCTGCGCACCGCCGCCAGCATCACCGCCGCCTGGGGTCGGGACGCCGTCGGCGCCGGCGCCGCGCGCGCCACGCCATCGAGCACCCAGCCGTGCAGCCAGGCCACCGCAGCGGCCAGCGCCAGCAGGGCGAGCCCGGCGCGGCGCCGCACCGGCGGGGGTGCAATGGGAGAACGCGGGGTCACGGGTGCAAATCTACAATCCTGATCTCGATTCACTGTAGCGAATCCCCGCTGCGCGGACCGCGCGCCGCGGCAAGCCCCCACCATGAAACTCGCCACCTACAAGGATGGCTCGCGCGACGGCCAGCTGGTCGTGGTCTCGCGCGACCTGTCCACCGCCCACCATGCCACCGGCATCGCGACCCGGCTGCAGCAGGCGCTGGACGACTGGAACTTCATCGCGCCGCAGCTGCAGGACCTGTACGAGACGCTCAACGGCGGCAAGGCGCGCCACGCCTTCCCCTTCGACCCGGCGCTGTGCATGGCACCGCTGCCGCGCGCCTACCAGTGGGCCGACGGCTCGGCCTACATCAACCACGTCGAGCTGGTGCGCAAGGCACGCAATGCCGAGGTGCCCGAGAGCTTCTACACCGACCCGCTGATGTACCAGGGCGGCAGCGACGACTTCCTGGGCCCGCGCGACGCGGCGCCGTTCCTGTCCGAGGACTGGGGCATCGACTTCGAGGCCGAGGTCGCGGTCGTCACCGGCGACGTGTCGATGGGCGTGACGCCCGAAGCCGCGATCGACACGATCCGCCTCGTGATGCTGGCCAACGACTGGAGCTTGCGCAACCTGATCCCGGCCGAGCTGGCCAAGGGCTTCGGCTTCTTCCAGAGCAAGCCGGCCACCGCCTTCAGCCCGGTCGCGGTGACGCCCGACGAGCTGGGCAGCGCCTGGAAGGGCGGGCGGCTGCACCTGAGCCTGGAGTCGGTGTGGAACGGCCAGCGCGTCGGCCTGTGCGAGGCCGGCCCCGAGATGACCTTCCACTTCGGCCAGCTGATCGCGCATGTCGGCAAGACGCGCAACCTGCGCGCCGGCAGCGTCATCGGCAGCGGCACCGTCAGCAACAAGGACTGGGCCCACGGCTACAGCTGCATCGCCGAGAAGCGCGCGATCGAGACCATCGAGGGCGGCAGCCCGCAGACCGCCTTCATGAAGGCCGGCGACACCATCCGCATCGACATGAAGGGCGCGGACGGGCAGAGCGTGTTCGGCGCGATCGAGCAGACCGTGGCCGTGCACGCCCGCTGAGCCCGCGGTGAGCGAGTTCCCGCGCACGCTCAAGATCGCCACCGTCTGGCTGCTGGTCGGCATCGCCGTCTTCCTGGGTTTCCGCACGCTCGAGGCTCAGCAGAAGAAGTCGCGCTTCTGGCACGACGGCGGCGTGATCGAGATCCGTCGCGGGCCCGACGGGCACTACCACTGGCCGGCGCGCCTGAACGGCCGCAACGTCGACTTCCTGGTTGACACCGGCGCGACCACGACCGCGATCTCGGCGGCGCTGGCGCGCGAGCTCGGGCTCGAGGCGATCGGCAGCGTGCAGTCCAGCACCGCCGGCGGCGTGGTGCGGGGCGAGGTGGCGCGCGCCGACCTCGTGCTGGACGGCGGCGTGCGCGTCGAGCGCCTGCCGCTGGTCGTGCTGCCGGCGCTCGGCGACCACCCGCTGCTCGGCATGGACGTGCTGGGCAAGCTGCGCTGGCAGCAGCAGGGCGGGGTCTTGCGCATCGAGCCGGCCAGCGGACGCTGAGCCGGCGTAAGCTGGCGCGACCATGGGTCGTCGCCTGGTCTCCTCGTTCGTCCGCAGCCTGCTGCTCGCAGCGCTGCCCCTGCTGGCTGCGCCCTTGCGCGCGGCCGAGGCCGACTGCCCGCCGGTCGCCACACTGCCGACCGCGCAGGACCTGGCCGCGGCCCGCGCCGCCGCCCGCGACCGCGGCTTCCTGTGGCGCATCGAGCGCGACGGACGGCGCTCCTGGCTCTACGGCACGGTGCACGTCGCGCGGCTGGCCTGGGCCCTGCCGGGGCCGCGGCTCGCCGCAGCGCTGAGCGAGGCGCGCGTCGTCGCGCTCGAGATCGACCTGACCGATCCCGCCCTGCACCAACAGCTTCGCGAACCCTCGCCGGTCCGCGAGCCGGCCCTGCCCGCCCCGCTGCGGCAGCGGCTGGCGCAACGCTTGGCCGCCGAGTGCCTGCCGCCCGGCGCGCTGGACGGCATGCCGCTGATGCTGCAGGCGGCCACGCTGGGCGCGCTGGCCGGCCGGCGCGACGGCCTCGATCCGGCCTACGCGATCGACGCGATGCTGGCCGCCTTCGGCCATGCGGCCGGCAAGCGCGTGGTCGCGCTCGAGAACCTGGACCTGCAGCTCACGGCCCTCAAGGGCGACGGCCCGGACGGCGTCGAGCGCTTCGTCGAGCAGACGCTCGACGAACTGGACAGCGGTCGCGCGCGGCCGATGCTGCGGCGCGTCGCGCAGGTCTGGGCCGACGGCGACCTGGCCGCGCTGGAGAGCTATCCGCAGTGGTGCGAGTGCATGGGCAGCGAGGCCGACCGGGCCCTGATGCGTCGCCTGCTCGACGAGCGCAACCTCGCGATGGTCGAGCGCATCGACGCGCTGCACCGAGAGTCCGGCCCGATCCTGGTCGGCGTGGGCAGCCTGCACTTCATCGGACCCCAAGGATTGCCGGCTTTGCTGGGTGCGCGCGGCTACCGGGTGGAACGCGTCACGTTCGCCCCGTGAACGGCGTAACCACCGCCCACAAGCCGCACGCCCCGCCGCACAATGCCCAGGCTCCCTTCGATAAAAGCAACGAGGAGACTCCCATGACTGCCAGCGCGCCCGACTTCGCGAAGATGGTTCCCGGCTTCGACTTCCTGCAAGGGCTGGTCAAGAATGCCGGCTCGGTGCTGCCCAACATCGGGCAGTGGGTCGCACCGACGCTCAACCCCGAGGAGCTGGAGAAGCGCATCGAGGAACTGCGCACCGTGCAGTTCTGGCTGGAGCAGAACGCGCGCATGCTGGGCGCGACGATCCAGGCGCTCGAGGTGCAGCGCATGACGCTGTCGACGCTGAAGACGATGAACGTGCAGGTCGCCGACCTGCGCGAGTCGCTGCGCATCAAGATGCCCGACGAGGTCGCCGCCGCACCCGCCGCGGTGCCGGCCTCGGCGAAGAAGCCCGCCGCGCGCAGCGCGAAGGCCAAGGCCGCTGCGCTGCCGCCGGCCGGCGTCGTCGACCCGACGCAATGGTGGGGCGCCCTCACCAAGCAGTTCACGCAGCTGGCGGCGACCGCGATGAAGGACGCCGCCTCCGACTCGGCCAAGCAGCTGGCCGGCAACCTGGTCAAGCAGAGCTTCAACGCGGCCGAGCAGACCATCAAGGTCGGCATGGCGCCGGCCCGCAAGGCCGCCGAGGTGGCCGGCGGCGTGGTCAACAACGTCGCCCGCTCGGCCGCCCAGGCCAAGGCGGTGCGCAAGGGAACCGCCGCCAAGCGCGGCCGCAGCCGCTGAGTCCTTTCGCCCGTTCACGTTCCGGATCCATGCAGACCTTTGCCCACGCCCACGCGGCGCATCCCGACTGGCGGACCGCGCTGGCGCGCGTCACCGCCGAGCTCGACGCGCGTCGCGTCGGCCGCCCCGCGCCGACGCTGGGCTGGTGCTACTTCAGCGAGGCCCATGCCGCCGCGGCCGAGCCGCTGCTGGCCGCGCTGCGCCAGCACTACCCGGGCACCGCCTGGGTGGGCTCCGTGGGCATCGGCGTGTGCGCCGGCGGTGTCGAGTACTTCGACGAACCCGGCTTGGCCGTGATGCTGTCCGAGCTGCCGCGCGAGCAGTTCCGCGTCTTCTCCGGCCGCCGGCCGCTGCAGGCCGAGCGCGGCTTCCTGCCGCACACGGCGCTGGTCCACGCCGACCCGTCGACGACCGAGCTGGCCAGCCTGGTCGGCGAGCTGAGCCGGCGCGTCGGCAGCGGCTACCTGTTCGGCGGCCTGGCCTCGGCACGCAACCGCACGCTGACGCTGGCGGCCGATGGCGCCGGCGGCGGCGTGTTCGAAGGCGGCCTGTCGGGCGTGGCCTTCGACGCCGACGTCGCCATCGTCTCGCGCGTCACCCAGGGCTGCCAGCCGGTCGGGCCGACGCGGCGCATCACCGAGGTCGAGCGCAACGTCGTCTATGCGCTCGACGGCGAGCCGGCGCTCGACTGCCTGCTGGGCGACCTGGGCGTCGACGAGCAGGCGCCGCGCGAGGCGCTGCCGCGCCTGCGCAGCACGCTGGTCGGCCTGAGCGACCACGAGGAGGCGGCCGAGTTCGGCCTGCCGGCGCAGAACCCCGAGTTCGCGACCCCGGCGCGGCGCGGCGCCTTCGGCACCGAGACCCGCGTGCGCCACCTGGTCGGCATCGACCCGCAGCGGCGCGGCATCGCGATCGCCGACGTCGCCGAGCGTGGCCAGCAGCTCGCCTTCTGCCGCCGCGACACCGACGCCGCACGGCGCGACCTGGTCCGCATTGCCACCGAGGTGCGCGCCGCGCTCGAACCCGAGGAACTGCCGCTGGTCGCGCAGCCGCTCGCGCTGGCGACCCAGGCCGCCACCGGCATGCCGCCGCCGCCCGCGGGCGGACGCCAGATCGCCGGGGCGCTGTACATGAGCTGCACCGGCCGCGGCGGCCCGCACTTCGGCGCGCCCTCGGCCGAACTGCAGCTGCTCAAGCACGCGCTGGGCGACGTGCCGCTGGTCGGCTTCTTCGCCGCCGGCGAGATCGGCCATCATCACCTCTACGGCTACACCGGCGTGCTGACGGTCTTTACGGCGCCCGTATGATCTGATCGATGCATCGACTGGCCGCACTGTTGCTGATCGCCGCACTGCCGGTCGCCCAGGCGGCCGATGCGCCCGTGAATGCCCCTGGCCACGCGGCCTCGGCGCCGCCGTCCGGCCCGCCGCCGGCGCGCGAAATCGTCCAGCAGCGCCTGCCCGACGGCCGCGTGATCTTCAGCGACCAGATCCAGCCCGGCGCGAAGATCGAGCGCCGCTGGACGATGACGCCCGAGGATCCGGCCGAGGCCGCCGCGCGGCGTGCCGCCTCGCAGCGCGAGTCCGACGCCGTCAGCGAGCGCATCGCGCGCCAGATCGAACGCCAGCGCGAGCGCGACAAGGAGCTCGAGCTCGCCCGTGCCAAGGCCGCGCAGGCCGCCGCCGAACGCGATGCCGCTCGTGCCCGCGCCGAGGCCGAGCGGGCCCCGCAGGTCGTCGTGCTGCCGCCGCACCGCCCGTGGCGACCGCGGCCCGAACCACCAGCACGTCCCCCCGACGCCAAGCCGCCCCAGCCGGGTCCCAAGCCCGCGCCGCGGCCGGGCGCGACGCCACCGCCCGGCCCCAACCGCGAGCCGGGCTCGGTCTCCTGACGCCGGCGGCGGCGCGATTGCGCACGCCGCCGTCAAAGGCGACGGAACCACCGCACACGGATGGCCGGTGCCGTCAGCGCTTAAGCTAGCGTCCGCCCGGTACGGCGCCCAGCAGGACGCCGACCCCGCGAGGAGACCGCCATGAATGCCCCCGCCGACGCCCGCGCGTCGGAAGCCGCCGTGTCGCGCCAGGAGCGCAGCCGCCGCCAGGCCGAGGTCGTCGCGGCCCTGCGTCCGCTGCTGCCGGCGCATGCGCTGCTGTGGCAGCGCGAGGACACCATCCCCTACGAATGCGACGGTCTCACCGCCTACCGCGCGATGCCGCTCGCGGTCGCGCTGCCCGAGACCGAGGCCCAGGTCAGCGCCGTGCTGCAGGCCTGCCACCGGCTGCAGGTGCCGGTGGTCGCACGCGGCGCCGGCACCGGCCTGTCGGGCGGCGCGATGCCGCACGAGCTGGGCGTGACGCTGTCGCTCGCCAAGTTCAACCGCATCCTCAAGGTCGACGCGACGAGCCGCACCGCGGTGGTCCAGGCCGGCGTGCGCAACGCGGCGATCAGCGAGGCGGCCGCACCGCATGGCCTGTACTACGCGCCCGACCCCAGCAGCAAGATCGCCTGCACCATCGGCGGCAACGTGGCCGAGAACTCCGGCGGCATGCACTGCCTGAAGTACGGCCTGACCATCCACAACGTGCTGCGCGTGCGCGGCTTCGCCATCGACGGCGCGCCGGTCGAGTTCGGCAGCGAGGCGCTCGACGCGCCCGGCCTGGACCTGCTGGCGGCGGTGATCGGCTCGGAGGGCATGCTGGCGGTGACGATCGAGGTCACCGTGAAGCTCGTCCCCAAGCCCATCCTGGCGCGCGCCATCCTCGCCAGCTTCGACGACCTGCGCAAGGCCGGCGACGCGGTCGCCGCGCTGATCGGCGCCGGCATCATCCCGGCCGGCCTGGAGATGATGGACAAGCCGATGACCGCGGCGGTCGAGGACTTCGTCCACGCCGGCTACGACCTCGAGGCCCAGGCCCTCCTGATCTGCGAGAGCGACGGCACGCCGGAAGAGGTCGAAGAAGAGATCGCGCGCATGGTGGCGGTGATGGAGGGCGCCGGCGCGACGCGCTTCGCGATCAGCAACTCCGAGGCCGAGCGGCTCAAGTTCTGGAGCGGCCGCATGAACGCCTTTCCGGCCAGCGGCCGCATCAGCCCCGACTACATGTGCATGGACTCGACCATCCCGCGCAAGCAATTGGCCGAGATCCTGACGCGCATCGGCGAGATGGAGACGAAGTACGGGCTGCGCTGCTGCAACGTCTTCCACGCCGGCGACGGCAACCTGCACCCGCTGATCCTGTTCGACGCCAACGACCCCGACCAGCTGCACCGCGCCGAACTGTTCGGCGCCGACATCCTGGAGACCAGCGTGATGCTCGGCGGCACCGTGACCGGCGAGCACGGTGTCGGCGTCGAGAAGCTCAGCAGCATGTGCGTGCAGTTCGCGCCCGCCGAGCGCGAGCAGATGCTCGGCCTCAAGCGCGCCTTCGACCCCGCCGGCCTGCTGAACCCCGGCAAGGTGATCCCGACGCTGCACCGCTGCGCCGAGTACGGGAAGATGCATGTGAAGAAGGGGCTGCTGCCCTTCCCCGACATTCCCCGCTTCTGAGCGCCTGGCCTCGATGACGACTCCGAACGATCCCGCGCTCGCCGTCCTGGTGGAGCGCGTGCGCGCCGCGCAGGCCGCGAACACGCCGCTGGCGATCGCCGGCCAGGGCAGCAAGGCCTTCTACGGTGGCAGGGTCCACGGCGAGCCGCTCGACATGACGGCGCTGGCCGGCATCTCGAGCTACGAGCCGACCGAGCTGGTGGTCACGGCGCGCGCCGGCACGCCGATCGCCGAACTCGAAGCGACGCTGGCCGAGAAGGGCCAGTGCCTGCCCTTCGAGCCACCGCGCTTCGGCGATGTGGCGGCAGGCCGGGGCACCGTGGGTGGCATGG
>Ga0268299_1002608_pt1 | contig 20574 bp, 17 predicted proteins | sample NOBtaG_FD_193484 | JGI IMG/M metagenome (GOLD analysis project Ga0268299, IMG submission 193484) | Activated sludge microbial communities from bioreactor in Nijmegen, Gelderland, Netherland - NOB reactor | ecosystem: Engineered > Bioreactor > Aerobic > Activated sludge | place: Netherlands... | reverse complement strand
CGGAAGCGGGCCACGGGGGGGACGCGGCGGGCATGGCGGCACGGGGGGAACGCTCACGATGCGGGCCACCGAGGAATTCGTGTACACGACCAAGGCCAGGTTGAATGGTGGACGGAGCGGCAAGCCTGGCGCGGGACGACCGGCAGGGGCGGCCAAGGGAGGCAAAGGCGGCTCGGGCAACCCGCCAGGACCAGACGGACGATCCAGCGGCACCCTGCTGCCAGGCGTGGAGGGCATGCCGGGTACCGAAGGCATCGAGAGCCTCCTGACCGGATTTACCCCGGGTCCCTATTGGCAGGGCCCGTTTGTTTGCTCGATTCCGTTTACCGACACCGATGCCGACGGGGTGTTGCGCAAGGGCATGGAGTTGTGCGGAGGCGATTGCCTTTCCGTGTTCTTCAACGCCGGGGAAGACGCGCCCCTGGAACTTCGGTTCGATCATCGCTGGCGGACACAGACGGGCGCCTTGGTGCTCCGATTGGGAGGTCACCCTTTGTACCGATTGGAAGCCCCTGGAACAGTTCCCGCCGGGTTTAGCGAAGTCCGGGAGATCTTCACCGATCCGGCATTGTTCAGCCCATTTCTGAAACCCCTCGAGGTCTGCGTGGAGCCCTCTGGAGCGCGGATCCAGATCGCTGATTTCGTTCTCCGCCGGGCGCCGGAGATTGAGGTGCCCGAACTCGGCGTCGTCGGGCCGCCAACCGGAGCCGATCCGATCCAGTTCACTTGGTTGGGTCGCGTGGGCCAGACGTACCAGCTCCAGGTGAGGTCGTCGCTTATCACCGGATCTTGGGAATCCGTGGGTTCACCCGTTGCAGGCACCGGCGAAACCAAAACGGCAACCGCCCCTCCGCCGGGCAATTCGACGCACTTGTACTACCGCCTGATGGCGTCTCCGTCCCCGTGAAGAGTCCCGTGGCGCACCGTCGAATTTCACCTGCATGATCCCCCTCCGAGGAACCCTTCGCAGGGACTGACGGTTGCCAGGTCCTCTGTGCGGACGCATCTCAGTATTTTGGATGGGGAGCGTGCGCCTCTGGCGTGCAGCAACGGGCGTCCCACCCGGTGCTTCGTGCACTGACTTTCCTGCTTGAATATCGCTGCGAATGGGGTCTGGGGAGGGAAATAGCTCCACGAGGTCTCGGCGGGGACGCCGAGACTCACACGCGGGACGCATGTTCTCCCCATCCAAAAATTGAGATGCGTCCCCTCTGTGTATGCATGTCCGGGTTAACGATATTGTTCTTCAAGTCGGATATCGGATAGATGACCTGGCACTTTGTCATCCCCGGTGGGGAGAAATAGTCGTCGTTGTATAAGCGTCCGGCGGTTGTTGCCCTGGAGGTGGGGTCTCCAGGCCTTTCAGGCCGGCCAGAAAGGCGACTTCACGCGTGCGCAAGAAGCTGCGGACGGACACAGCAGGCCGTCCCTACCGCCTACTCTGCGGGCTTCGCGTCCATTGCGTGAGCCCATCCTCGGCTCCCGTGCCTCACGCCAAGGACGCAGAATAGAAACAGAGTGCCAGGTCATCCGTTTACTCTCAGCCTGTGGGCTCGCCAAAGCCGAGCGCCTGGGGAGAATGCCGCTGGCACATCCCGTCCCCCCCTAACTCCATGAACTCATCGTCATCGCCAGTCCCTCCCCTCCCCGGTTCTCAGGAGGCGCTGCAACGCCTCTGGGAAGAGCACGTCCGGCACGAATTCGCCACCCACGACACGCAAGCCACTCTCGACACCATGGTGCCGGACGCGTACGTGAATCACATCCCGGTGATGACCGGCGGTGTCGGGAAGGAACAACTCCGGGAATTTTACTCGAAGCGGTTCATTCCCCAGATGCCGCCGGATACGCAGATGATTCCCGTGTCGCGCACGATTGGGACCGACCAACTGGTGGACGAGATGATTTTCAAGTTCACGCATACGGTCTGGATGGACTGGATGCTTCCGGGCATTGCGCCGACCGGAAGGCGGGTCGAGGTCCCGTTGGTGGCGATTGTGCGGTTCCGCGAGGGAAAGCTGGCCCATGAGCATATCTATTGGGACCAAGCCACGGTGCTGGTGCAAATCGGTTTGCTCGATCCCTTGGGATTGCCCGTGGCGGGTGTGGAAAGCGCCCGAAAGACGCTGGATGCCAGCTTGCCTTCGAACGGTCTGATGGAACGCTCGGACCGCGGGCGTGGCGAACGCGGCTCCTGAGCCGCCCGCGCGGGCATCCGGTCGCCGCAGACCTCGGTCTCTTCCTTCGGCCGCCTTTTTGCGACCTCACAAGGCGGAGCGATGAGCATGACGCTTGGAATTCTTCTTCCGACCGCGACAGCCAGATTGGATCGGCAGTGGCGATGTCCAGCGGAAGGCAACAGAGTGCCAGGTGCTCTGTGGGCATTCCCGTTAACGATATTGTTATTCAAGTGGGATCTCGGATAGATAACCTGGCACTTTGTCGTCACCCTGGGTCCACGCCTCCCTCAACGACCTGCGCCCTGGAGGGGCACCGGAGTCTCCAGCACCCCTTCAGGGCGCAGAAACGATCCGTCGCCCCAGTCCCAGGGCAGCGTCCGGCGTCCGCTGCCCTTGGGCTGGGGTCTCCAGGCCGGCAGACAGGCAACTTCACGCATGCGGAAGGAGGTGCAGACGGACAGTAACCCGTCCGTATCGCCCCCTCTGCGGTCTTCGCGTCCATTGCGTGAGGCCCATCCTTGGTTCCGGTGCCTCACGCCAAGGCCGCAGAGGATTGAAGCGCGCCTTTGCTGCGCATGGCTCTCCCGGGACAGCATTCCCTAAAGTTAGTGAGTACCACGGCGGCTGGAATTGCATACCATGCTCCGCCTCAACCGTAGAAATGCCTCTCCTTCCGACGAACCAATTGATTGACGACCGGGCACAGATCTTTCGCGCCATGAATCTTCCGTCCCGGCAGCCGGCCGAACCCGACGCCGTGTCATTGTGGCAGGAAGAAGGATTCGATGAAGCTCCTTGAAGATTGCTTTGGCCGGCGGGTGCGCCTGACGGATGAGCGGTTGGCCCACATTCTGGAGCATCCCGAAATGGTGGCGATGGAACGGGAAATCGACCGCGCACTGCGCTTCCCAACCTTGGTCCGGCGCTCCCGAACTGATAACGCCGTTCGACTCTTCTACGAGTTTTATTCGCAAACAATCGTGGGTGGCAAATGGCTGTGCGTGGTGGTAAAGTACGCATCCAGCGACGCGTTCATCGTCACGGCATACCTGACGGACAAGCCAAAATCTGGAGAAGACCTATGGCCGACAAAGTAAAAGTGTGGTTCGACGCCGAGGCGGATTTCCTCCAAGTCCGCTTCTCGGATGCCGCTGGCTACGAGAAGGCCACGTCGCATGATGCCGTCATGGAACGGGTGGATGCCGCCGGAAACATCATCGGCTTCAGCATCCTCGGTGTCAGCCGTTTCACGAAGGAAAGGCCGCTCGAAACGGAGCTGGTGTCGGCAAGATGACCCGTCTCGGCGAGATTCCTCTGCGCCCCCGCGGTGCGATCCATGGCGGGCGCTGCGGTGGCGCGGGGGTTCCGTAGCAGCAACAGAGTTGCCAGGTCCTCTGTGGATGTCCGCGTTAACGATATTGTTCTTCCTTCAGGTCGGATATCGCATGGATGACCTGGCACTTTATCATCAAGCGTCGCCACCGTCCCCGACGCCCTTTGATGCCCGAATCCAAAGCGGTACGAAGCACCGCACTGCTCCCAATGGGGGGAGACGCCGCCCGGGAATGGACAAATCGCGCCCCGCTTGCTCCCGTCGGGTGGATGGATCTGCGTTTCTGGAGGTTCGACTTGGCCTTGCGGCATACCTGGGCCATTGCCACGGACCTCGCGGACGGGGCCGGGGGTGGCCGGGCGGCGTATCCGGTGGTTTTCGTCGAACTGCGGGATGGGTCGGGCCGCAGCGGACTCGGCGAAGCGGCGCCTTCCAGCCAGTACCGGGAATCCCATGAAACCGTCGCCGCATTCCTGAAGCAGGTGGATCCGGAGCGCCTTTCCTTCGACGATATCCCTTCCAGCATGGCGTACCTCGAAACCGTCGCGCCCGGGAGGCGCCCGGCGAAGTGCGCGCTCAACCTGGCGCTCCTGGACGGCGCCGCGCGGGCCGCGGAGCGCCCGGTGACGGATCATCTGGGCATCGGCTTCACCGAAGGGCGCCATGTCACCTCCTTCACTATCGGCATTGATACCCCGGAAGCCATGGCGCGAAAGGCGGCCGAGGCGGCGGAGATGCCGGTGCTCAAGATCAAGCTGGGTAGTCCGCGCGACCGCGAGAACTTCCGCGCCGTCCGCGCCGCGGCGCCCGACCGGCGGATCCGCGTGGACGCCAATCAGGCATGGCCCCTCCGCGACGAGGCGCTCCGCAACATCGAGTGGCTGGCATCCGAAGGCGGCGTGGAGTTTGTCGAGCAGCCCATGCCGTCCGCGACGGCGGAGGCGGACGCGCTCTGGCTGAAGGATCGTTCCCCGCTGCCGCTTTTCGGGGACGAGTCGTACCAGGACGCCTCCGATGCCGAGGCCTGCGCGCAGCGGTTTCACGGCGTCAACGTGAAGCTCGTCAAGACCGGCGGCGTGACGTCCGCCCGCGAAGCGCTGCTCGCCGCCCGGCACCGGGGATTGAAGACGATGCTGGGGTGCATGATCGAAAGCTCGGTGCTGATCACCGCCGCCGCCCATCTCGCCGACCTGACGGACCACCTGGATCTGGACGGGAATCTCCTGATCACCAACGACCCCTACCGCGGGGTGTCCTGCGATCACGGGATCCTGAGCTTCGTCCAGGCGCCCGCCGCCTTCGGACTGCGGGTGGCACCGCGATGATCCGGCGCCGGCCACGGGAATTCACCATGCGGACCGAGCGAGAGGTGTTGAAATTCTTCCGGGAGGACTGGCGTCTTCTGGCCGGCGCTGCGCTCCTGCTGCTCCTCCACACGGGGCTTGCCCTGCTCAAGCCGTGGCCGCTGGCCTGGGTCGTGGACCGCCTGAGCGGCGTTCCTGAGGGTTGGGCGGGCGCGTGGAGCGGATCCACGCCCGCATTCCTCGGCGCCATGGCCGGGCTCCTGGTCGCCATCCACGGCACCCATGCCCTGCTGGGAGCCTGGCAGCAGGGCGTGGTGATCGTCACCGGATTGCGCGGGCTGGCCCGGGTTCGCGCCGCGGTGTTCGGCTGGCTGCTGCGCCTGTCACTTCGGCGGCTTCAGGGCGAGCGCTCCGGGGATCTCATCTATCGGGCCACCTGGGACACCTACGCATTCCAAACCCTGCTGACCCAGGGAGTGTTTGCCGCAGCCGCCGCCGGACTGTCCGTCGTCGCGATGACCGTGGTGATGGCGCGGTTGGACGGACGGCTCACACTGGTCGCGCTGGCCACGATTCCCGTGCTGTTCGCGGTGATGCGCGGGTTCGGTCCGCAGCTTGGCCGGCGCGCTGCCGAGGCCCAGGCGGCGGATTCCGGAGTCGCGGAGGGCGTGCAGCAGACGGTGGCCCATCTGCCCCTTATCCAGAGCTTCACCCGCGAGGCGGCCGAGGCGGAGCGGTTTGCCGCCCAGGTGCACACCGCTTTCCGCGCGCGCTGGCGCCAGCACCGCCTCGACGTGGCATACCTGGCCCTCGTTGCCCTGGTGCTGGCGGCGGGCACGGCATCCATCGTGTGGATCGGATCCCGGCACGTCGCCGACGGACGGATTTCGGTGGGAACGCTGCTGGTCTTTGTGGCCTACCTTTTCCAACTCTACGAACCGCTCAACCAGCTTTCCCACGTCGGATCCTCCGTGAGCCAGGCGCGCGCCGGGACCACTCGGGTGCTGGAACTGCTGGACTCCGAGCCCGGCGCCCCGGCCTCCGGGGAGGGATCCGCGCCGACACCGCCGCCGATGCCCTCCGGACCGCTGGATCTTGAATTCGACGGTGTCTCCTTCGCGCATGTTCCCGGATCGCCCATTCTGCGGGATATCCGTTTCCGTCTTCGGCCTGGCGAGGCGGCGGCCCTGGTCGGTGCCAGCGGCAGCGGGAAATCCACCCTGCTGCACCTCATTCCGCGGTTCCTGGAGCCAGACGCCGGCATCATCCGGATCGGGGGAGCGGACGCGCGCACCCTGTCCCTTGCCGACCTGCGCCGGCACGTCGCGCTGGTGCTCCAGGAGTCCCGTCTGCTGCCGGGCACGGTGGCCGACAACATCGCCATCGGCCGGGCCGGCGCCTCGCGGGAAGCCATCGAGTCCGCGGCCCGCGCCGCCAACGCCGACGGCTTCATCCGCAGACTTCCGAAAGGATACGACACCGTGGTCGGGGAAGGGGCGGCGCGTCTCAGTCTGGGGGAGCAGCAGCGGATCGGAATCGCCCGCGCGTTTCTGAAGGACGCTCCGATCCTGCTGCTCGACGAGCCTACCAGCGCGCTCGATGAAGGGAGCGAAGCGGCGGTGTTGGACGGCCTCCACGCCCTGATGCGCGGCCGCACGGTGCTGCTGGTCACCCATCGGCCGTCAGCCTGGCGCGGCATGCCCCGGCTCCTGCGTCTCGAAGGAGGGCGCTTGATTGAAGAGACGCGGGGGGCGTCGTGACCCTTGCTTCCGAAGGGAAGTGACCGCGGATTTTGCGGATCTGCTTCGTTACGCTCTCCGCGTTTCTTGGAATGGACGCAGGGACAGGGCATCTGTCGCTCTGCTCTGGCTCCGCCGGGTCGGACCGCCCAATCAAAGGGCAGCCAGTCGCTCCTCGGCGAGGTCGGAGAGGGTCTTGCCTTCCCTCCGGGCCGCGGCACGGAGGGCGCGAAGGGTTTTGGGCGTGAGTCGAAGTTGGACCGGTTGACGACCAGTGGCACGCCGACCGGCGCCGGGGCGGGCCCCACCCCAACCGAATGGGCGCACCTTCACCGCCTTGAGGTTGGGGAGTGGCGTGCCGTTGAGGTCGTGGAGATTGGCCTGATAGCCGTCCGAGTCGAAAACCGGAGCGTTAGAAGCCTTGGTGTTGCCAGTAGTTTTCATAGTAGTTGCGTCCTTCCCTCCAGTATCCGGCTCCGATCAGGCGGATGACGCCATGGGGCCGATGGGTGTAGCGAACGAGGCGGATTCGGGCGCCCACCCGCCCCAGGAGCCACCACCACCAGCGAATCTCGCGGCGGTCACTATGGTCGCCGTCGAAGAGCACCAAGGCGCGAGGATCGGCAAAAGCCTGCTGCGCTTCCGTAAAATCCACGCCATGGCGTGCGACATTCGTGCGCTCTTTGGCAGGATCCCACGAGAACCGCACCCAACAATTCTAAGGGCCGTTGTTTTGAAAAGCAATTGCATAAATCAAAGGCAGCCGCTTCAGATCTGTTTCGTTGCGCTCTCCGCGTTTCTTGGAATGGACGCTGGCGAACCCACGGCATGCCCCGCGCGTTGGTCTCGGCGCCCTCGCCGCGACCCTTTGCGGACCGATTACTTTCGCAACGATTGCTGGCCCCGTCCCCACGTCATCCAGGCAGCAATCAGGAGCAGGGCCAGGCTGTAGCCGCCGATGATCTGCGGCATGAGGCGGTAGGCGAGCACGGGTTGGAGGGTTAGCAGGTGGTCGCGGACGCCGTACAACGTGCCCGCGTACAGGAGCACGATGCCCACCGCCCAGGGCACGATGCGCATCCGGCCTTGCGCGAGCAGGTTGGCAACGAGGACGTTGGCGAGGGTGAAGAGCACCATGGCCGCCGTGTGCCAGGGCACGATGGGCGCGGCCGCCAGGGCGTCTGGACGCGTGAAGAACACAATGCGCAGGGGCAGCGCAGGGAACAGGCACACAAAACCAACCGCCAGCGCACCGAGGATCAGCGTGCCGAGGAAGGCCAGCGTCAGCGCATCGGTCTTTTCCCCGCCGGCCACGCTGCGGGCGATTTTGGGAAACATCACCACGGCCAGTTGGCCGGTGAACTGCACCAGCGCGAAGCCGATCATCGCCGCCGGCGTGTAGGCGGCGCCCAGCGCGAAGCGATCCGCTTCCGACGCCGGGATGATGGCCTGAAAATACAGCACGTCCGCGTTGGCCAGCACCAGTAGCGAGCCGGCGCCCAGCGTGAAGGGCAGCACATGACGGCCCCACGCGCTCCAGTCCACGGCGGCGCCTGGAAGCGTCCAGAGCGGACGCGTCCGCCAGAATGCGATTCCGGTGGAGACGCTCATGGCCAGTAGCGCGGCGGTCAGGGCGCCGGCGGCGCCCAGGTGAAAGACGAACACGCCCACCAGGATCAGGCTGAACCGCAGGAACCCGTCGAGGATCGCCACCCAGCCCAGAGTGGCGAAGTCCTGCGATCCTTGGAGAACGCCGCGCAGGATCGGCAGCAGAAGCCACATCAGCCCCACGCCCAGCGTCGGCCATAAGGCGCGTCCGTCGCCCAGCCGCAACTGTCCGGCGATGGCCTCGCGCCCGGCAAATGCCGCCAGCAGCAGCGCCAGCCACAGCACGCCGATGCCGGCCAGCACCCAGCGGACGGTGGCCGCCAGCCGTGCCCGGTCCGCAGGACCGATGGCCGCGGCGCATTGCTGGGCGAAACTGGTCTGGAGGCCGGCGCTGGGAATGCCGAGCAGCAGGAAGGCCCGCAGCATCGCGCTGAACACCTCGTACTCCGGCCGTTCCATCCGGAAAACCACCGGATGCACCGCGGTCATGAACAGGCCGCCCAGCACCGTGGCCAGCCCCATCCAGGCGCTCTGCCTGAAAAAGCTGTTGCGGGCTCCCCCGGTGCCGGATTCCGGTGCCACCGTTCGCTTCTCGATTTTCTGTTCGTTCACCATCTCCGCGTCTCTCCTCCCAATCTCAATGGCCGCCAGGTAACGAACCCGCCACCGTGGCCTCGACGAAGTCCAGCGCCCGGCGGGTCACCGGCACCCAGTCCAGCTCCGCTGCCACGCGCCCGGCCGCGGCCAGCCCCAGCCGGCGGCGCTCCGCCGCGGGGGTCTCGATCCACGCCAGCACCGCGGCCGCGAAGCTCGCGCCGTCGAATTCGCTGAACCGGATCGCCGGTTCCCGGGCGAAGTAGCGGCGCAGATTCTCCAGCGGCGTGCTTGCCACCGGCACGCCGCAACCCAGGTACTCCACCGCCTTGGCCACGAAGGCGCAGTGCGTGCCGTTGGATTCTTCATAGGGCACCAGGCCCACGTCCGCCGAGGCCACTTCGCGAGCCACTGTTTCATAGGGCACGAAGCCGGTCGTCTCGACCCGCAGCCCGGGCGCCCGCGATCGCAAACGCGCCAGGAACCCGCGCAACGCCGGCGTCTCGCGTCCGACCAGACGCAACCGCAGGTCCGGCCGCGCCGCCGCCACCCGCGCTATGCCGTCGAGCGCGATCGCGCCGAGGTGATGATGGTCGAAGGAGCCGTGCATCACGACGGACGGCGAAGTTCCGCCCGGCGCGGAATCCCCGGGACGGAACAGCGCGGCGTCGTATCCGTACTGGATCGCGCACAGCCGCTCTTTGGGATAGCCGGTGGCCGCAAACCGGTCGGCCAGCGGTTGCGATACCGTGAGGACCCCTTCCGCGCGCGCCCGCCGCGGCAGGGACAGTTCAAAGCGCGTCAACTGCCGCACCATCGGTCCGGGCATGACCCACGGGGGCCAGGTCTCCATGAAGCCGGTGAGATAATCGAGGAAGTTGAACACCGCAGGGATCCGCAACTCCCGCCGGAGACGCGCGGCCGCCACCGCGGAAATGGTGTGCTGGGCGAAGATCAGATCGAAGGGGGCCCCTCGAAACGCCGGTTCCGCAGCCGTTTCACGGACCCTGCGGGCTAGCGCAGAGGGATAGAGCAGGTACTTGAGATTTCGGAGCCGCGTGTAGCGTCCCATCCGCCACCGCGTGAACGGATGCACCCGGATGCCGAAGCGCGCGGCGACCGCGTCCGCTTCGGGAAAGACGGGACAGAACAGATGCACCTCATGCCCGCGGCGTACGAATTCGCGGACCAGATAAGGCGCCTCGGCCGACCCGCCGCCGCTGGGCGGATGGAAGGGCTCATGAGTCAGGAAGGCGACACGCATGAGGGCGGCTCAGCCGTGACGAAGCCGTTGAGAGATACCGTGCCTCACGCGAAGCGCGCAAAGGCCGCGAAGAGAAGAAAAATTCCTCCTCACGGACACGCGATCACCGAGTGGAGACCGCGCTGGAGGCCGGCATCGAGTCGTCCCCAAAGGCTCCTTCGCGGCCTTTGTGCCTTTTGCGTGAGGCTCGATTTGCATCGTTCCGCTCAGTCCAGACTCCGAAGAAACCGTTCCAGAATCGCCGTGCCCCGGTCGAGGCTGTCGAGGGAGATCCATTCATCGCGGGTGTGGGCCTGGGCGATGTCGCCCGGACCGAAAACCACGGCGGGAGTGCCGCCTTCCGCCAGCGGGGCGGCGTCGCAAAAGTAATGCACCCCGACCGTGCGGCGGCGTGCAGCAGCGCGGCAGAGAGCCTGGACCAACGGACGGTTCGGATCGGTCTCCAGGGCCGGACAGGCCTCCAGGCGCAGGTTGGTGAATTGGGCGGCCAGTCCGGCGGCTTCGAGCACCGCGCGAATCTCGCGGCGGACCGTGGCTTCGGTCTCCCCGGGAAGCGTCCGGCGATCCACGGTGATCATGCATTCCTCGGGCACGATGTTCGGCTGCGTGCCGCCGCGGATGGAGCCGACGTTGACCGTCGGGCTTCCCAGCAGCGGATGCGACCGCCGCTTCAACTGCGCGGCATAAGTGGTCTCCAGAGCCTCGACGACCCGGGCCATGCCGAGGACTGCGTTGCGTCCGAGATGCGGCGTGGCGCCGTGCGCGCTGCGTCCCCGGGTGCGCAATTCCAGCCACACGTCGCCCTTGTGCGCGCTGACCACCTCCAACCGGGTCGGTTCGCCGACAATGGCCAGATCGGCCCGCGATCCGTGCCGCGCATAGTGGCGGGAACCCAGTTGCCCATTCTCTTCATCCACCAGGCCCAGAAAGACGATCTCCGTCTCCCGCGGCCGGTTCCCCGAGCGTGCCACCGCGCAGGCCGCGTTCATCATGGCGGCCACGCAACCCTTGGTGTCGCAGGCGCCCCGGCCGTGGAGGCGTCCCCGGACGACCCGCGGCTTGAGCAGCGCGTCCAATGCGGGGAGTCCGACGGTGTCCAGATGCGGCGCCAGCAGGATTCGTTGTCGCACAGGACCCTGCGGCACGAGCCGCGCGATCAGATTGGCCCGCCCGGGCGCCACCGGCTGCAGATGCACCTCCAATCCCGCCTGGCGCGCGACGCCGGACAAGAAGTCCGCCATCGCCGCCTCCCCGGTCCGAGGGTCGCCGGCCGGCAGGAACGCCGGATTCACGCTCGGAATGGCGATCAGCTCCCGCAGCAGGCGGGCGGATGAGGACAGGCGGTTCACAGACCGGCGAAACGCTATCGGGAAGGCCGGGGTGTGGCAGTGAGAAACCGTCTGATCGCTTGCACCGCCGGTGGGTTGGCGTAGCCTGTTCTCCGGTCGCGATTCGCTTGCGGTCGCCCGTCTTGTCCATGAGTGCGCCTCAAAAAACCTATTACTTCGACAACAATGCCACCACCCGCGTCGCGCCCGAGGTGGTCGAGGCCATGGTGCCGTTCCTGTCCGAATACTGGGGCAATCCGTCCAGTGCCTATGGCTTTGGCTCCCAGGTGCATCGGCACGTGGAACAGGCGCGGGAGACGGTGGCGGCGTTGGTGAACGCCGATCCCAAGGAAGTCACCTTCACCAGTTGCGGCACCGAATCCAACAACACCGCGATTCACAGCGCGCTCGACACCACCCGCAAACGGCACGTGATCACCACGGCGGTCGAGCACAGCGCCAACATCAATTTCGGGCAATACCTCCAGAAGCAGGGATACGACGTGACCTTCCTGCCCGTGGAGGGCGACGGCTCACTGGATCTCCACCGGCTCGAACAGGCGATCCGGCCCGACACCGCGATCGTCTCCGTGATGTGGGCCAACAACGAGACGGGAGTGCTGTTTCCCGTGGAGGAGGTGGCCGCCCTCTGCCGCAGCAAAGGGGTGCTGTGCCACACCGACGCGGTGCAGACGCCCGGGAAGCTCAAGATTGACGTGAAGGCACTGGGCGTGGATTTCCTGTCGCTAAGCGCCCACAAGCTGCATGCGTCCAAGGGGATCGGGATGCTCTACGTGAAGCGGCGGACCAAATTCAGTCCCTACATCATCGGCGGCCACCAGGAGCGCGGACGCCGCGGCGGCACCGAGAACGTCGCCAACATCGTCGGCTTCGGGCGCGCGGCCGAACTCGCCATGGCCAGTCTTGCCGACGAGAACACCCGGGTGCGCGGGCTGCGGGACCGGTTGGAGAACCACATCTTGAGCCACATTCCCAACACGGTTCGCAACGGCGCCAAGGAACCCCGGCTGCCCAACACCGCCAACATCGCCTTCGATTTCGTCGAGGCCGAGGCCGTGCTGATGATGCTCGACATGGTCGGCATCTGCGCCAGCTCCGGAAGCGCCTGCACCACGGGCTCCCTCGATCCCTCGCATGTGCTGACCGCCATGGGGGTCAGCCCGATGCGCGCCCGGGGATCCCTCCGGTTCAGCCTCGGGATCTACAACACCGACGAAGAAGTGGACTACGTCCTCAAGCATCTCCCGCCGATCATCGAGAAGCTCCGCAGCATTTCGCCGCTGAACCCCGATCATCCCGACAACACCGCCTACGACATCGCCGGTGCCCGGGCCAAGCACGAGCAGGAATTGGCCATCGCCAAGGCGGACGAGATGGTCAGCGCGTAGGATTTTCCGGCTGGCCGCGCGTGTGGTGGCGGATGTCCACCGCCTCCATGCCCGCCGCCCGGATGGCCTCCAGCCCGAGGTCGGTGTCCTCAAACGCCCGGCAGTACCGCGGCTCCACGCCCAGACGCCGGGCTGCCTCCAGGAAGATGTCCGGCGCCGGCTTCTGGCGGACCACATCCTCGTTGGTCACCACCGCGCCGAACCATTCGAAGATGCCCAGGTGGCGCAGCACCCGGGTGATGGCGTGGCGCGAACCGCCGCTGGCGACCCCCATCGGGATGCGGCCGCGGTGGGCCTCGGCGATGGCGATGACTTCCTCCACCGGCCCGATGTGCGCGAACCGCTCGAAATAGGCGGCCTCCTTCTCCACGGCAAACTCCAGCGGATCAATCTCGGTCCGGCCCTGCTCCGCGGCCAGCATCCGGACAATGTCGCGCGTGGGCACCCCGCCCAGGGCGTAGAAGCGCTCCTCGGGAAACACCAGCCCGTGCCGCGCGGTCACTTCTTTCCAGGCTTCCCAGTGGACGGGCATGGTGTCCGCCAGGGTGCCGTCGCAGTCGAAGATCAGGGCTCGGGGAAAGGAAGGATCGGAGTTCATGAAACTGGCTGCCTTGCTTTGCTTACTGGAGCGCCGCCAGACGACGTTGCACCGCGTCGGCCATGAGCGGCTCGATCACCGGGTCCAGATCGCCGTCCATCACGGCGCTCAGATTGTAGAGCGTCAGGTCAATCCGGTGATCCGTCACGCGGTTTTGCGGAAAGTTGTAAGTGCGGCTCTTCTCGCTGCGCTCTCCCGTGCCCACCTGCGACTTGCGTTCCGCGGCGTACCGGGCGTTTTCCTCGGACACCTTGCGCTCGAGCAGACGCGACCGCAGGACCGTGAGGGCCTGCTGCTTGTTCTTCTGCTGCGACCGGCCGTCCTGGCAGCGTACTTCAATGCCCGACGGGCGGTGAAACACCCGCACGGCCGAGTCGGTGGTGTTGACGCCCTGTCCGCCGTGTCCCGAAGCCCGGCAGACGTTGATCTCCAGATCCTCGGGCCGAATCTGCACATCCACCTCGGCCGCCTCCGGAAGCACGGCCACGGTGACCGTGCTGGTGTGGATGCGCCCCTGGGCCTCGGTAGCGGGCACGCGCTGGACCCGATGCACGCCCGATTCGTACTTCAGGCGCTTGAACACATCCTGTCCGGTCACGCTGACGATGGCCTCCTTGCAGCCGCCCAGGTCGGAGGGGCTCAAGTCGAGCACCTCGAACTTCCACCCCTGCGCCTCCGCGTAGCGCTGGTACATGCGCAGCAGATCCGCGGCGAACAGGGCGCTTTCGTCCCCGCCGGCGGCGCCCCGCAGTTCCAGGATGGAGTTCCGGGAATCCGTCGGGCTGGGCGGCAGGATGCCTTCCTGAACCCGCTGGGCCAGGCGCCGCTCCTCGACTTCCAGCCGCTGGATTTCCTCCGCCGCCAGGGATGCCATCTCGGAACCCGCCGGTTCGCTGTCGCGAAGGGCCCGGTTGGCTGCCAGTTCCTTGCGCGCCTCCAGATAAGCGTCGCCCGCGACCACGAGGTCCCGGAGGCGGGCATGCTCGCGGGTGAGTTCCTGTCCCCGTTGCGGCGAGGCAAAGGCGTCGGGCGCGCTCAACTGGGCTTCCACCTCCGCGAAGCGCTCCCGAAACCGGTGAATGAATGGCAACAAATCCAAGAGAGGGTCAGTAGTCCGTGGTCCGTAGTTGGCGGTTGGCGGGTCGGATCCAGGTTTGGGGGATGCCGGGCGATGGGCGAGCCGCCGAAAAAGCAAAACCGCCCGCCGTCGGGAAATCCCGGACGGCGGGCGGTTTCGTGCCGAGCCGCTATTTCTTCTTCTTGGTGGTGCCGCCGGCGGCCTTGGCCGCCTGCATCTCCGCGGTCTTGGCGGCGCGCTGCTGGAACTTGTCCACGCGACCCGCGGTGTCCACGAACTTCTGCTGGCCCGTGTAGAACGGATGCGTGAACCCGCTGATGCCCATCAGATAGAGCGGATACTCCTGCCCGTCCTCCCACTTTGCCGTCAGGGCCGTGTTGGCGCAGGACCGGGTGAGGAAGGACTGTCCGGACGCCGAGTCGCGGAAAATCATCAGCCGGTAGTTCTTCGGATGCGTATCTGCCTTCATAAAAGGAGCGGGGACGCTACCAATGAAGATCCCTCTGACAAGGCGGATTTTTTGGGAATCGAAGCGAAACGAAGGATTCCAGCCCGTTCAACTCTCCAGCCGTGCCACCGAAAGGTCATCGAAGCGGATCGGCGTTCCCGAGAAGGGCAGTCCCCAGACGGACGCCTTGCCGGCGGGCTGCACGCGGGTTTCGTCGAAGGTGACGGTGGGCGCCGGCGGTGCGGCGGCATCCGCCGGCCACACGGTGCCCTCCAAGCGAAACGCGGAATCTCCCGTCTTGCGCAATGCCAGCTTGAGCTGTGTCCAGACGCCTGTCTTCCACGCAAACGGTGCACTGGCCACCACCACGTCGCCGCGCAGCAACTCGACTGCATTCTTGGCCGCCGCGACCTGCAGCCGGTAGCCGCTGGCTCCATTCAGGCCCAGGCCAAAGGTGGGGAACTTGCGTCCACTTCGCGTTGCAAAAATTCGCGCGCTGGCCTCGACCCCGGACGGTTGGCTGGGACCGAAAAGGAATCCAAAGGACTCCAGCGGCGCGCCGGGCAGCTCAACGAACCGGTTGCCGGACTCCTCGCTCACTGCGAACTGCCCGTCGAGCACCAGAAACTCGTCCGGCAGCACCCCTGGTTCAACCTTCGAGAAATCCTGGCTGAACAGCGGCTCCGCTGCGGCCGCTTGCAGTCCCAGGCCGGCGCCCAAAACCCATGCCATCCACTGAGGCTTCATTCGCGCCGAGGCTAGACGGCCGCTGGCCGGACGGCAAACCTTGGACGAGCGCCTGCGCCGTCTCCCGGGCAGCGTGCGGAAGCGGGCTTGCCGGGGCCGGCACCCAGGTGTCACTTTGTCAGCATGGCGGTGCTGGAAGAACGAGTCAGCCGTTTGGAGGAGGCGGTGGCGCGCTTTGTGGAGCAGAGTTCCGCGGTCTTTGCCGCCGCCGCGGCCATCCACGAGGATGTGGCGGAGATCCGAGCCAGCAACGCCCGTACCGACCGTGCCTTGCTGCTTCTGGGCCAAGAATCGGAAGAGCGCTGGAAAAAGTCTGACGAGCGATGGCGGCAGTTTGAAGAGCGGGCGGAGAAGGATCGCCGGGAATCCGAGGCGCGTTGGAAGAAGTTCGAAGAGCAGGCAGAAAAAGATCGCGAACAGGCAGAAAAAGATCGCCAACAGGTGGAGAAGGATCGCCAGCAAGCAGAGAAAGACCGCCAGCAGGCGGAAAAGGATCGGAAGGATTTCAACAAGCGGATGGCCGAGATTTCGGACCGGATCGGCCGCTTCGTCGAAGACATGGTGCATCCCAACGCCGAGCGGATTGCGAGCAGGCTCTTTGGAGCAGACCCCATCAAAACCCTCTCCATCCGGGTCAAGCGCAGGCATCCGGCCGACGCTTCGCGGAGGCTGGAGTTCGACCTGCTGGTGGCGGGAGAACGCCATTTGCTGATAGGCGAGGCCAAGTCCACCCCCACAGTGGAAAAGGCCGATGCCTTTCTGGAAAAGGTGCGCGAGGTGCCTGATTTCTTTCCGGAATACGCCGGCCATACCATCCTCCCCCTGCTGTCCAGCGTCAGCTTCGACCCTACGCTGGTCGCCTACCTGAGCCGCCGGCGCATCCATGCCCTCGGGTTTGGGGACGAAACGATGGAATTGCTCAACGAAGGCGCCTTTTGACTTCTTTTGGAGGGCTTCGGATCCGGTGCTGCGGTCTTGTCCCATCATTGCCAAGGCAGGGGGGGCGGCGTCCCCGCCTCTGAACATCATCCATTGATTTTCATTCCATCTCTCTCATGCCGACCTCACCCCTGGCTCGGGCTCACTGGAACCGCATGACGTGTTTCGCCGCCGTGATCGCAGTTGTTGGCGTGGCATCTCTTTCCGCCGCGGAGGGCCTGACCCGGGATGCCGTGCTTGCCGAAACGCTGCGCCCATATGAGGGGCCGATCCGTCACGGTGTGGATCCTTCGACGCTGACCGGAAAGGTGTTGTGCGGCTACCAGGGCTGGTTCAATGCCGAGGGCGACGGCGCGGAGCGCGGTTGGGTGCATTGGACTAAACGGCGGGGTCCGCTGGCCCCGGGCAACGCAAAGTTCGATCTGTGGCCGGAGGTCTCGGAACTGGCGCCGGAGGAACGCTTCGCCACCGGCTTCCGGCATGCCGACGGCCGCGTGGCGGAGGTGTTCAGCGCCTACCGGAAGGCCACGGTCCTGCGGCACTTCGAGTGGATGCGCGACTACGGGCTGGATGGCGCGTTCGTCCAGCGGTTCATCACCGACCTCGGCGATGTGCGCGCGCTGCGCCACAACAACACGGTGCTGGCGAGTTGCCGGGAAGGCGCGAATCGGACCGGACGCGCCTACGCGCTCATGTACGACTTGAGCGGGCTCCGGGCCGGCCGCATGGGCGAGGTCCTGGAGGATTTCCGGTCGTTGCGTGGCCGGATGAAGCTCACCGAGGATCCGGCGTATCTGCACCATCGCGGCCGGCCGCTGGTCGCCGTGTGGGGCGTGGGCTTTTCCGATGGCCGCGCCTACACGCTGGCCGAATGCCGGCAGTTGGTGGAATCGCTGAAAGCAGAAGGCTGCTCCGTCATGCTGGGGGTGCCCACCCATTGGCGCGATCTCACGCGGGACGCGCTGCCGGATCCCGCGCTGCACGACATCCTGAAGCGGGCCGACGTCGTGAGCCCGTGGACGGTCGGCCGCTACGGCGACCTGGCGGGCGTGGACCGACATGCCGAACGATTCCTGAAGCCGGACCTGGCCTGGTGCCGCGAGTGGAAGCTCGATTATCTTCCCGTGGTCTTCCCGGGCTTCAGTTGGCACAACATGACCGGCAAGGCCCTGGACCAGATTCCCCGGCAGGAGGGACGTTTCCTCTGGGCACAATTCGCCGCCGCCCAAAGCGCGGGGGCCGCGATGATCTATGTGGCGATGTTCGACGAGGTGGATGAAGGCACGGCGATCTTCAAATGCACCCACGACGTGCCGCCACCCGGCGAATCGGCCTTTGTCACCTATGGCGGTCTGCCCAGCGACCACTACCTGCGGCTGACCGGCGCCGCGGCGAGAATGCTGCGGGGGGAGACGCCGTTTTCGTCCGCGATGCCGGCCAACCTGCCGGCGCCCGCGAACCGTCCGAATTGAGGTGCCGCCTCCCTCGGAAGCCCGCGATGGGAGAGGAATTGCTGAGGCGGGAAGCGCGGCAACCTGGCGGGTTATCCAGCGTGGCGGGCGCGGATCCGATATGAATATATGGGACGGGCGACACGCCTGCCCCCTCCACGGAGTGCGGTCCCTGACCGGAGGAAACGCTGGGAAGGATCCGCCGTTGCAGTCTATTCGCCTCCGGTGGGTTCGCCTTCAGGCTGGAACATGCGAATATAGAACTCATCGCCAGTCGGCAATGCGGAGGGTGCAATCACGGCTTGGCGCTTCTGGCCGACGGTCACCGGGGTGACTTCCACATCGGACCAGTTCGGCGACGTCAGACTGGGCGATGCTTGGAGCACGAATCCAGTGTCTGGAACGGTCCAACTGACGATGTAGCCTGCGTCCTCCGGCGCCACGAAGAGCACCCCGCCGGGCGCGGCATTGGGGGTCCACAGCAACGGATCCAGTTCGGCTCCGGTGAACTGGTCGGCGAGCAGCACTTCGGCTCCCCGCTTGATCTGTACGCCGCCCACGCGCACGCCCTGGCCCTTGTTGGCGTCGGCGTTGGGTTGGACGCCAAAATAAACCCGCAATAGCGGCCCGAAGTCGCTGCGGAACCACGCGGCTGCCTCCGCGCCGATGTCAATGGGATCGCTCACGGTTCCGTCCGGGGCGGTCATGGTAAAGACGCTGCCGACCGCGGTGAGGGTCCAGGTGCCCAAGATGCGGGTGCTGTTGACCACGGTATGCGGTTCGCCGTCGCCATAGAGTTCCGAGTTGTTGCCGGCCTGGTCGGTCTTGATCCGGAAGGTGGCATTGCCGCCTCCGCCGGCGCTGGCCTTGATGTCCATGAAGGCCAGCGTGGGTTCGTTCCAGTCCGCGGACGTTTCGGTCCCCGGGGTTCCGGGCACGAGGAAGATGTGGGCCTGGAATCCGGGATACGCGGCGGCATCGGGGAAGCTGTCGAGGGTGAAGGAATAGGAAACGGGTTCCGCCGAATCCACGAAGCTATACCGAGTGGGATCCGCGGGATCGTCCGCCGTATAGAGGTTGTGCCGGCCGTAGGTGTCGGGGCTGGTGGTCACCAGGGTCAGCCCGGCATCCGCCTTGGCCAGCCCGAGGGTGGGCGGCGGCGGAGGCGCGGTGTTTCGGGTGAAGCTGAGATTGTCGAGGTTCAGGATCACCGGTCCGAGCAGGCCGTTGTCCCCCAGCTTGAAGGTGAGGCGATGGGTCAGCGCGGCCAGCGGATTGACCTTCACGCTCAGATGATGCCAGTCGTTATCGCTGATACGGGTCCCCGTCGCGCCATCCACCTCCGTGCTCAGCCAAGTCCAGTCGGGCCCGTTGCGGAGGATTACTTCGAAGTATCCATAGTCGCCTCCGGACCGCGGGACCGAGGTGGGATCCACTTTGACGTCCAGGTTGAGGGAGCCGTACTCCAACGCGGCATCCACCTCGCCGCCGGGCAGCGTGAAGGTGAAGACCGATTGCTGATAACCGTCGGGCACGGAGTCGAATACATGCTCCAGCCGGACCGTGCCCGAGGTGGATCGGCCATGCGTGTCGGCGGGATCGTAGGTCACGACCCCCTGGGTGGACCAATTCTCCCACAACCACCCGTCCGGCGCGAAATCCACCGAGCCGTTATCCACGTTGCTGATCACCACGTCGTCGGCATGGGTCGTATACGCGATGTTGTCCACGTTCAAAGTGACCGGCCCTTGCAGATCGTTCTCGCCGATCTTGAGGGTGAGGGCGCGGATCGAATCCACCCCGGACTTCGGGACCTGGAAGGTCACCCGCAGCCATCCGGTGCCCTCGAGGCGGACCCCGGGAAGACCGACCCAGGTCCAGTCATTGCCTTGGCGGAGAATGACCTCCAGCCACCCGTAGTCGCCCTCCACGCGGGGCGTTGAGAGTTCGTCCACTTTGATGTCCAGGGTGACCGCGCCCACCTGCCCTTCGAAATTCTCGGGCGCCGGGAGTTGGAAGGTATAGACGGCCTGCTGGTAACCGGGAGTCGGGGTGAAGGCGCTGACGAGTTGCAGGGATCCCGAGGTGGGCGCGCCGCCAGCCACCGGCGAATTCCTCGCGGCGTCGAAGCCGGCGGTGCTTCCGGCTGCGGACCAATTCTCCCAGTTCCAGCCGGAGGCGTCGGCATCGAACGCCGAATTGACGAACAGGACGTCGCCGGCAAAGGACGGGAGCGCGCCCAAGGATGCCGCCGCCAGCCATGTGGCGAACGTCCGAAAGACCCGAAACGGGAAAGCGATTTCGTTCATGAAGGATGAAATAAACATGAACGCGGCAACCGTGGGGTTCAACGGCAATCTCCGGAGGCGGCGACGGATTTCTGAAACTGCAAACCCATCATCCCTCGCGCTGGAAACGTCGCGGCCGCAACCGCGCGCCGCCGGCTTTTGGCCGCCTAGGGGCCGTCCGTCCTCCCGGCTAAACAGCTGGTGTGGTGTCAGGTCTGATAATTGGCGGGACATTCGAAAACCGATTTTTTAGGGTGGGTCGGTGA
>Ga0268299_1002607_pt1 | contig 20596 bp, 18 predicted proteins | sample NOBtaG_FD_193484 | JGI IMG/M metagenome (GOLD analysis project Ga0268299, IMG submission 193484) | Activated sludge microbial communities from bioreactor in Nijmegen, Gelderland, Netherland - NOB reactor | ecosystem: Engineered > Bioreactor > Aerobic > Activated sludge | place: Netherlands... | reverse complement strand
CCGACGACGTCGAGCGGACCGGACCGGAGGGGCGCGGGGACGCGGTCAGCCATGCCGGTTCAGACGGCGACCGTCACCGCGTCGTAGCTGGCGAGGTCCAGCGACTCCTCGTTCCGGTGCGCTGCCTCGTCGTAGCGGTCCGGGTCCGTCGTGGTCAGGTTCAGGCCGTTCTCCCGGGAGGCCACCAGCACGCCGTTGGCCCGTGCCACCCGCGCCTTCTCGTAGCGGGCCAGAGCCTCTTCCACCGTACCTGCCGCGGCGACGGCGCGGGCGAGGACCATCCCGTCCTCGACGGCCATCGCGGCCCCCTGGCCAAGGAACGGCGTGGTCGGGTGCGCCGCGTCGCCGAGCAGCGTCACGCGGCCGGCGGACCAGGCCGGCAGCGGATCCCGGTCGAAGATGCCCCACTTGAAGCACTGGTCCGGCGGGGTTGCCATCAGGATCGAGCGGGCCGTTGGCTCGAAGTCGCGGAATTCGGCGAGCAGGCTGTCCACCGTCGAGCGCACCGACCAGCCTTCCTCCACCCAGCTGCTGGTCCGTGCGATGGCGATGTAGTTGAGCAGCTCGCCGCGGCGGATCTTGTAGCGGGTCAGGAAGTGGCCGGGCCCGATCCACACCGCCGAGTCGGGGACCACCAGCGACGCGGAGAGCCGTTCCATCGGCACGAGGCCGCGCCAGGCGACATAGCCGGTGAAGCGTGGATCCTCGGTGCCGAACAGGCGCGCCCGCACGGTCGAGCGGATCCCGTCGCAACCCACCAGCAGGTCGCCGCGGGCGGTGCGGCCGTTGGCGAAGAGGGCGGTGACCCCGCGCTCGTCCTGGCCGAAGTCCTCCAGCGTGCAGCCGAGGCGCAGGCAGTCCGGGGCCGCGCTCCGCACCGCCGCGACCAGCGCCTGGTGCAGATCGTTGCGGTGGATCTGGCAGTAGGGCGCGCCGAAACGCTCCACCTGGGTCGTCCCCCGCGGGATGTCCACCAGGGTCCGGCCGGTGCGGTAGTGCTTCACGGCCCCGCGCTCCGGGACCACGGCGAGGTCGTCCAGGACCGCGCCGAGCCCCAGGTGCCGGAGGATCCGCGACGCGTTGGAGGCGAGCGTCAGGCCCGCGCCCACCTCGCCGAGGACAGGTGCCTGCTCGTAGACCGACACCTTGATCCCCGCGCGCTGCAGGGCCAGCGCGGCGGTGAGGCCGCCGATGCCGGCGCCGGCAACGAGGACATGGAGATCCTGCACGGCTACTGCGTCGGCGGTTGCGCGAGTGGCACGGGGTCGCGCCCCACGACCAGGCCGGCCCGGGCCTTCCCCGTGACCAGGCGGGCCAGGTACTCGGGCGCCACCAGGTGGCAGTACTGCACGCCGCGGAAGCGCTCCGGCATGGCGGCGAACTGCGGATCCGTCCAGTCCACCCGGAAGCCCTTGCTGCGGAGATGCAGGACGCCGGACCCGTCCCGCCAGGTCGTCTCCCAGGGTCTCAGCCAGTCAGGACCGGTCATGCCCGGATTCGACCCGTTCCGGACTTCCTCCGCGGCGTCGAAGACCACGGGTTCCACGTTGGCGGCGCCGAGCGTGGCGCGCACCCGGTCGTAGGTCAGCCGGTTCATGTCCTGGCACCGGCCGTCGCCCGCCGACGTGCCCGGGCCGAAGGCCTCGTTGAGGTGGTCCGCGCTCTTCAGCTTGCAGGAGACCATCACCGGCCGGCGCGGATCGTCGTCCTCGTACCAGACGTACTGCTGGATGGTGAGCGGCTCGATGGCGGCCTTGGATTTCACGAAGGCGTCGAAATCCGTGTGCAGGATCAGCGTGGGCTGCACCGTTGTCCGCACGATGACCCGCTGGGCCTCGAGGCAGAACTCTCCGAGCGGGGGTGAGCCTGCAATTGGCTGTGGCTGGGTCGCGCAGCCCGTGGCGATGACGATGGCGGCCGCAGCCAGGGATGAGGTCGGGAAGCGTGTCAGGGGCATGCCGGCGTCCTTGTCCTGATCAGGGGGCCAGGCGCTCGATCGTCCAGCCGGCGCCGGCACGACTATAAAGGAAGCGGTCGTGCAGCCGGCTCTCCCGTGCCTGCCAGAACTCGACCGAGTCCACCGTAATCCGGTAACCGCCCCAGAAGGAGGGCAGGGGAACCTCGCCGGCGGCGAAGCGGCCCTTGATCTCGGCGAACTTGGCTTCGAGCAGCTGGCGGCCCTCGATCACGCGGCTCTGCTCGGATACCCAGGCGCCGAGCTGGCTGTCCCGGGGGCGCGACAGGAAATAGCGGAGGCTCTCCGCGGCGGAGACCCGGCTGGCCCTGCCGGTGATGCGTACCTGCCGGCTGATCTCCGCCCAGTACAGGAGCAGGGCCACCCGGTCATTGCCCGCCATCTCGCGGGCCTTGCGGCTGTCGTGGTTGGTGTAGAAGACGAAGCCTGCGGCGTCGAAGTGCTTCAGCAGCACCGTGCGCAGCGAGGGCTGGCCGTCCGGGCCGACCGTCGCGACGGCCATGGCATTGGGGTCCAGCACGCCGGCCGCCAGGGCCTCGGTGAACCATTGCTGGAACTGGGCAACCGGGTCCGGTGCAAGGTCGCCGCGCTCGAGGGGCCGGGTGCGGTAGTCCCGCCGCAGGTTGGCCAGGTCGATCGGCAGGTTCATGCGCGCATTCTACGGGGACCGGGGCGCGGTTGTGATGCGCGTCGCACTGCCGGCCGCCGGCCCGTCGAACCGGACCATCTGTGACGGCGGCACCGGTGGGCATTGCCGGATTGCGGTATCTAGCCGTGATGAAATCCCTGGCCGAATTCCCGCTGGCCGCACGGATCACGCTGGTGCTCATGGCGGTCCTCGCCGTATCCGCGGCCGGCCTCGGGTGGTTCGGGCGGCAGATCGTCCTTGATCAGTTCGACGAGACCGAGATGGGACTGGTGCGGCAGAACCGGACGATCCTGGACCGGGTCATCGGCACCGAGGTCGAGCACCTCCAGGCGATCGCCACGGACTGGGGCCAGTGGGACGACCTGTACGACTACCTCCGGGGCAGGAACCCGGAATTCCAGACGTCCGAGCTGGGCAACGTGGTCCTCGACCGTCTCGAGCTCGACGTGATCCTGCTCATCGATGCAGACGGACACCTCTACTACGGCGACCTGCGACCCGGCAGCGACGGCGCCCCCGCCGGGTCGGGGGCCGATGCGGCGGCCCGCCTCGTGACGCTGCTCACCGGCACATCCGTGCGCGGCGATGTGAGCCACCCCACCCGGTCCTCGCTGCTCCCCGCGGCCGGCAGCCAGGAAACCATCGCGGGGTTGATGGACACGTACGGGGGGGCCATGGTCCTCGCCTTGCGCGCCGTGTCCCGGACCGACGGCTCCGGGGACTCGCCGGGCACGCTGGTGATGGGCCGCTACCTGCATGCGGAGAAGCTGTTCTCCGGCCTGAGCGTCCTGCCGTCGGAGGTCATCCCCCACGGCAGCGGCACGGACCGGATGACCGCCGAGACGCACGCACTCGCCCGGGAACTCGTCGGCCTCCCGTCCGGTTCCCGGCTGGTCACCCGCCAGGACGACATGTCCGACTTCAAGATCTTTTCCGACCTGGCCGGCAAGCCCGCCTTCATGCTCGAGACGCGGATGCCGCGCACCGTCGTGGCCACCGGCCGCGACACGGCGGAGTTGCTGCTGGTGGGCGTGCTGGTGACGGCGGCGCTCACCCTGCTGATCCTGATCGCCCTGATCCGGGGCCTGGTGTCCGCGCCCCTGGGCCGCCTCACCGACCACATGCTGGCCTTGCGGGAGGGCGCGGGTAACGCGGCCACGCCCGGCCTGGACCGGAACGACGAGATCGGGACGCTGGCCCGGCGCTTCGACGAGCTGGTATCTGCGCGCCAGCGGGCCCGGGTGAGGCTCGAGATCTTCGCCGCGGCGGTGGAGCATGCCGGCGATGCCATTGCGATCCTGGATGCCGACGGCACGATCAACTATGTGAATCCCCAGTACGAGCGCCAGACTGGCTTCACGCGCGCGGAAGTCATCGGCAGGGCCCCGTCGCGGGGGCAGAGTTCCGCCGCCACCTACGAGGACCTCTGGACGACCGTCAAGGCCGGACGGACCTGGTCGGGAACCCTGCAGACGGGCATGCGGGACGGCTCGGTGCGTTCCGAGGTGGTCACCGTGGCGCCGATCAGGGACGGTGGTGACCAGATCGTCAACTACATCGCCGTGATGCACGACGTGACGGAGCGCCTCCGGCTCGAGGAGCAGCTCAGCCACGCGCAGCGGCTCGAGGCCGTCGGTCAGCTGGCTGCCGGCGTCGCCCACGAGATCAACACTCCGACCCAGTACGTGGGTGGCAACATCCGGTTCCTGCGCGATGCCTTCACCAGCCTCACGACCCTTCTCGCGGATGTCGCCCGGCTTGCCCGCGGCGCCGGTGGCCAGGCGATCCCGGCGTCCGATCTGGCGAAGGTGCTCGCCGCGGCAGATGCTGATTACCTGCAGGCGGAAGTGCCCGTGGCGATCCGCCAGTCCCTGGAGGGCGTGGAGCGAGTCGGCGAGATCGTGCGCTCCATGCGCGAGCTGGCGCATCCCGGTCGCGGTTTCGTGCCCACGGACCTGAACCACGTGGTCGAGAGCGCCGTGCGCGTCGCCGGTGGCGAATGGCAGGGCGTGGCGGCGGTCGTCACCGGGCTCGACCCTGAGCTCCCGCCAGTTCCCTGCCAGGCGGGGGGCATCAACCAGGTGATCGTGAACATGCTGGTCAATGCAGCGCATGCCATCGAAGCCCGGGGCCCGGGCGAGCCGGGCAGGATCCTGGTGGCCACCCGCCTGGCGGGCGACGCCGCGGAGATCAGCATCACCGACAACGGCGCCGGGATGGCCGAGGACGTGCGGGCGCGGGTGTTCGACCCGTTCTTCACGACCAAGGAAGTGGGCCGGGGGACCGGCCAGGGGCTTGCCATCGCCCACAGCGTCGTGAAGAAGCACGCGGGGACGATCGCCGTGGACAGCGAGCCCGGCCGGGGCACCTGCTTCACGATCCGCCTGCCCCTCGGCAAGGCGGGCGAAGGCCCGCGGGCCGCATTCAGGCGGGCCTGACTCAGGCGGGGATGAGCACCCGCAGTTTCTGGGAGATCACGGTGGTGCCGCCATCATCCGGCCCCGGGGCGGGCGGGCGCAGCTGCTCGAGCAGGGTCCTCGTGACCTCCTCGCCGCGGAAGATGAGGGTGTCCCCGGTGTCCGTGACCACGTCCTCGTCGAGCACCATGCCGGGCGCAAGCTCGCCGAAGCCCACGAAGCGGATGTCCATGTAGGCGCTGTGCAGGTGCACGGCGCGGACGGCCGACATCACGGCCTTCGGCACGCCGGGCAGGGTCTGCTCGAGCCGTTGCAGCGCCGTGGCTGGCTGGTCCCCCGTGGCCAGCAGCTCGTCGAGGGCGGTCGCGACGGCCAGGATGACGCTGGCCGTGGTGCGCGCGTCCCACGCGGCGACGTCGGGTGGGAGCGCCGCAAAATCGATGCGCTGCTGGCGGCCGATCATTTCCGCGACGGAACCGAGCTGGGGGATGCGGGCGATCAGGGCCGCGGCCACCTCGGGGTGGCGTGCGTAGAGCAGCTGCTCGTCCCCCGTGAGCTCATGCCCGGCGTAGAGTTTCTCGAGGATGGACTCGGGAAGGGTGATGCAGCCGAGCTGGGAGAGCAGGATGGCGAGCCGCAGGTCCCAGGGCATCGGGAACTGCAGCGCGCCGGCAATGGCGGTGGCGTACTGCCGCACCCGCGCCGTCCTGCGCCGGGCCATGGGGTTCGTGAGGCCGAGGATGTCGTTCAGCGTCTCGACGAGGCCCTGCAGGGTCTTCTCGACGAGATCCTTGCGGGTCGTCACCAGCTCGTACTGGGCGATGCCGGCGGCGACGGCGGTCCGCAGCTGCTCCTCGCCGCAGGGTTTGGTCAGGAAGCGGAAGATGTGGCCATCGTTGACCGCGGAGATCGTCGATTCCAGGTCCGCCTGGCCCGACAGGATCATGCGCACGGTGTCCGGGTAGAGCTCACGCACCCGGGTGAGGAGCTCGGCGCCGGTCATGCCCGGCATCCGCATGTCCGAGACCACCAGGGCCACGGGTCCGAGGTCCCCGAGCAGGCGCAGGGCTTCGTCGCCGCTGGCGGCGGTGTGGATGTCCACGGCCTTGCGCAACTGCCGGCGGATACTGGCCAGCACGTTGGGCTCGTCGTCGACGAAAAGGACCCGCATCGGCCGTCTCCAGCCGGCGAACCCGGCCTACGGCATGTTATCGGCCGGCAGGGCGGGCCCCTGTATGACCCCGGTCACAGAATTCCCGCCGGCCGGCGGCCTCAGGGGGCCGGGGGATTGCGGGACGGGAACTTCTCGAAGATCTGGGCCATCACCTTGTCGACCGCGGGCTGGAGGTTCTTGCGGGCTTCTTCCCGGATGCGGCCCACGGCCGTGCCGTCCCAGGCGAGCTGCTTGCGGGCCGCGTCGACGACGTCCACCGTCAGCGTGCCCTCGGTGTACTGGGTCACCGTGGTCTCGTACCCGCCCCAGGTTCCGTAGTACCCCGAGCGGTAGCCGTAGTAGCCCCCGTAGGCGGGGCCGGTCGGCATCGAGCTGCTCCGGATCTTTTCCTTGGTCTGCACGTTGAAGTTGACCAGCAGGTCGGGGTTGTCGCTCTTCCGGTACCCGCGGGCCTCCAGTTCGCGCGTCGCGGCGTTCCGCAGGTATTCGCTGAGCACCGAGGAGTAGCCGGGGCGGTCCGTGCCGAGGGGCGTCATGAAGCCGAAGGTCTGGTAGCCGGTGATGTTCGCGGAAGGATCCGCGTTCACGTAGATCGACGGGCCGGAGGCGCAGCCGGCCAGGACGAGGGCCGCGAAGAGGCCCGTGATGGCGGCGCGACGGCACCGGATGAGTGGCTGGTTCACGTTGGACCTCCTGGGCACCCGGAACGGGATGGACTGGCGGCTAGATTACATCAACGGGGCCGCAGCGCCGCGAGGCGCAGCGTCACCGTGCCCACGATCTTCACGTTGCCGGACAGCTGCAGCGGGGCCCGCGTGACCGGATCGAGCATCAGCTCGAGGCGGCCGCGCAGCCCCAGCAGTTCCATGTCGTCGTCCGGGTCGCCGCCCGGGACCGGCGCACCGACGAGGGACAGGCGCAGCGGGCGGACCGGGCCGCGCCGCTGCACGGTGCCCTTCGGCCACAGTTCGTCGTAGTGCACGCTGATTTCCCGGGGCGGGAGCACCTCGACCCGGACGACCTGGGTGTCGCGGCGCCGGAAGACCAGGATCTCCAGGGAGTCGCCCGGCTGGTCCAGGGAGGCCGCCGCGACCGCGTAGAGGAGGCCCGTCGGCTCCACGACCGGCCGGGTGCCCGGCGGCACGGGGTAGGCGCGCAGGCCCTCGCTGGTCCGGGTCCAGCGCGAGGGCGGCAGGGATTTCTCATCGGCAGTTGCCGGCCAGAACGTGCGCTGGAAGGCGCCCTCGGTCCCGAAGCGGTAGGTGCGCTGGCGCAGCTTGCCCTGTTTGTCGTGCTGGTTTCTCTGGAGCGCGGCGCCGGTGTGGGGGTCCATGAGGAGGGTGATGCGGGACGCACGCCCGGCCCCGTGGGCGTCGTACAGGAGTTCGAGCACGTCGTCGCCCGGCGCTATCGGCGTCAACTGGCTGGCCGGTACGGCCAGCAGGTCGGGCATGACCGTCGCGCCCGGCACCGTGCGCAGCGAGAGCCGGGCCTCGGCGGTGACGAACAGCTTGCTGGCGGTCATGCGGATCTCGGTCCAGCCCACCCGGGCCGGGTCGAAATCCGCTGCGGCGGACGGACGCGGGCCCGCGGCCAGCAGGAAGAGCAGGGCCAGGACGGCTCCGGAGGCCGGCGCGCGGATGGTCATTCCGGGATAATAGCCCGCGCCCGCTCCCGGGCATTAATTGGTCCATCGATGCGATCGACCCAGTCTGGCGCCGCGCTGGCGGCGGCGCTCGCCACAGTACTGGCCACAGCCCTGGCCCTCGCCGCGCCAGCCCACGGCGAAGTGGCGTTCGAGGGCCTCAGCCGCACGACGGAAAAGGTCGTGCGCGCCACCGTGGCGCTGGCCGGCGAGCCCTGCACCGCGGCCGATGCCCGGGTCCGCCGGCTGTTCCGCCGGGCGGACCGGGAGATCCGCCAGGCCCTGGAGGTCTTCGGGTACTACGCCCCCACCATCGACAAGTCGCTGGAGCGGAACGACGAATGCTGGAACGCGACCTTCACGATCGACCGGGGGCCCCGGGTCAAGCTGCGGACCGTCCGCATCCTGGTTTCCGGCCCCGGCCAGTCCGATCCCGACCTCGCTGCCGCACTCGCCCGTGGCGACGACCTGGTTACCGGGGAGGGCCTGAACCAGCGGGCCTATGACGCGTTCAAGGCGACCCTCGCCGGCGTCGCCCAGCGGCGCGGCTATTTCGACGGGCGCTTCGCCGAGAGCCGGATCGACGTCTATCCCGGGGAACTGGCGGCGGACGTCACCGTCGACTACGTCTCGGGGGAGCGCTACCGCTTCGGCGCCGTGACGCTGGACCAGGACGTCGTGGACCCGGAACTCGCGCTCCGCTACCTGGAGTTCAAGCCGGGCGAACCCTACGACGCGGACCAGCTCAACGAGCTCTACACCGACCTGCTGGCCGCCGGCTACTTCCAGAACGTCGAGCTGCGCACGACCCCGCGGCCCGCGCCTTACCTGGACGTGCCGCTGACCATCGTGCTCACGGCGAGCGACCCCCGCACCTGGAAGACGGGCGTGGGCTTCGCCACCGACACGGGAGCCAAGGTGCGCCTGGACTTCCTGCACCAGCGCCTCAATCAGCGGGGCCACCAGTTCGAGTACAACAGCTCGTTCTCCGAGGTCACGGGCGAGGCCACCTTGAGCTACCGCTTTCCCCGGGGGAGTCCCCGGGACGAGTGGTTTAGCATCGACACGGGCTACAAGTACGACAACCCGGCGGACGCCAGCAGCGACGAGTTCCGCATCGGCGTGAAGGACGTGCGCCGCCGCCGCGGCAACTGGCGGGAGACGCGCTCCGTGGATTACCTCCGGGAGACCTTCCAGGCGGGCGACCAGCCGGAGACCACCAGCGACCTGGTCCTGCCGGGCATCAGCTGGGCCAACCAGCCCCGCCTCCTGCCACCGCGGCCGCGACGGGCGCACCGCCTGACCTTCACCGTGAGCGGCACGGACGAGATCCTGGGCTCCGACACGGCCTTCCTGCAGCTGGAGTCGGCGGCGCGGTTCATCCTGCCGCTCGGGGACACGGCCCGGCTGCTCCTCCGCGGCGAGGTGGGGTGGACCATCAAGGACGAGTTCAAGGACCTGCCGGTCTCGGTGCGCTACTTCGCCGGCGGCGACGGCAGCGTGCGGGGCTACGACTACAAGACGCTGGGTCCCACCGACGCTGACGGCAACGTGGTGGGCGGGGCCGACCTCCTGGTGGGCAGCATCGAGTACGACCAGCGCATCTTCGGCAACTGGTCGGTGGCGGCGTTCGTCGACATGGGCAACGCCTTCGATTCCTTCAAGGACACCTCGCTGAAGACCGGCGTCGGCGCCGGCATCCGCTGGTTCTCGCCGCTCGGCCCGATCCGCGTCGACGTCGGCGTGCCGCTGGACGACGCACCGGATTCGTTCCGCATCCACGTGACGCTGGGTCCCGACCTGTGAGCGCCGTGCGGGGACTGGTGACGCTCGTCCTGACCCTGCTGGTCCTGGTGGCGCTCGGCCTCGCGCTGCTCGGCACACCCGCCGGCAGCGCGTGGCTGGTGGGCGCCGTGGCGGACCTCGCCGGCGAACGCCTCGTGCTCACCGGGGTCCGCGGGACCCTGCTGGAGGGCCTGGCCGTCGACCGCCTGCAGCTGGCGGCCGGCCGCACCCGGCTGGTGATCGCGCCCGCCGAGCTCGGCATGAGCTGGCCGGACCTCCTGCGCCGCCGGCTGCGGCTCACCACGGCCCGCGCCGACACCGTGCGCATCGACATCGCGCCGCGGCCGCCCGGCGAGCCCGACTCCGTCGTGGCTCCGCTGCTGCTGCCGGTGGTGATCGCCGTCGATTCCCTGGAAGTCCACCGCCTCGTCATCCGCAACGGCGTCGGCGCGGACGGTGGGACGACGGCGGAAATCGAGCCCGTGGAGTTCGGCCCGCTCGTCCTGCGGGGCGAGCTGGCCGACGGCGACCTGCGCTTCGAGTCGCTGCGGGCGGAGCTGTACGGCGTCCGCGTGGATGGCAGCGGGGTCTTCGGCACCGGCGAGCCGTTTGCACTGTCGGCGCGGCTCGACTGGGAGGCGCCCGCCGCCGGCGTGGCCGGCACGGGCCGGGTGTCGGGCGACCTCGCGGCGCTGCGCTTCGAGCAGGTGCTCCGCCTGCCGTCCCTGGTGAGCGTGGGCGGTTTCGCCCACTTGCTCGCCGACCAGCCTGAGGTGATCGCCGAAGCCCGCTGGCAGGGGCTCGAGCGGCCGCTCGGCGCCGATCCCGGCCTCCTGCTGCGCAGTGAGGAGGGCCGCCTGCGGGTACGGGGCTGGACGGACGGCTACGCTGGCGATGCCGATGCCACGTTCCTGCTCGGCGAGCTGCCGCAGGCGAGACTGCGCGCCAAGGCCACGGGCGACACCAGCCGCGTCAGCCTGCCGGAGGTCCTGCTGGACGGTTTCGGCGGGCAGGTGGCCGGCAGCGGTGATATCGATTTCCGGGAGGCCCTGGCGGGCTCGTTCCGGCTGCAGGCCCGCCGCATCGATCCGGGCACCCTGGATCCCCGCTTCGCGGGCCAGGTGGATTTCAGCGCCGAGGTTTCTTTCGACGGCGTGGGCAACTTCCGCGTGAACCTGCCCGATGCGGGCGGCACGCTGTTCGGCCTGCCGCTGCGCGCGTCGGGCACGGTGTCCCGCCAGGGCGAACTGCTCGCCTTCGACGGAGTGCGGATCGACGCCGGGCCTAACCGTGCCGAACTCGGCGGCACATGGGGGCCGAAGATCGCGGGGCAGTTCCGCGTGGACGCGCCGGATCTCGCGACCCTGTGGCCGGACTACGCCGGGCAGCTCCGCGGCACCGGACGGTTCGGCGGCACGACGGCCCGCCCGACGCTGGACGTCGACCTGGCCGGCAGCAACCTGGCCACCGGCGAGCTCCGCATCCGCGCGCTGACGGCCCGCGGCGGGCTGGGCCCCCGCCAGCAACTGGACGTGGACGCGCAGGCGGACGGCATCGTGTACGCCGGCCGTGTGGTCGGCGATCTTGATGCCCGGGTCTCGGGGCCGCTCGAGTCCCATGCCGTCGAGCTGAACCTCACCGGCGGCGACGTGGGCGCGGACCTGCGCTCGACGGGCAGTTACCGGAACGGCGTGATCACCCAGACGATCGAGCGGGGCGTGCTGACGGCGCCGGGCGACCAGGAGTGGAGCCTGCGGGAGCCGGCCACGATCCGGCGTGCCGGCGCCGACCTGTCCGTGACGGCCCATTGCTGGACCTCCGCCGGCGCGGAACTCTGCCTCGCCGACGGCAGCTACGGGCCGGCGCAATTCAGCGGCGGCGTCGACCTGCTGCAGTTCCCGCTGGCGGTCCTCAACCGCTGGCTGCCATCCGACATCGGCCTGGCCGGCACCGCCACGGGCTCGCTGGCCGTCGCCGGCGATCCCCGTCAGCCGGACCTCGCGCTCCGCGGCAGGCTGCAGGCCAGCCTCGCGGATACCGTCATCACCTGGCGCGTGCCGGACGACGAGGACCTGCAGACCGCGCTGACCGAGTTCCGGGCCACGGCGGCGGTTGCCGACGATGTGCTGGAGTTCGACGTCGCGCTGGCCGAGGGCTTCGGCCTGCGCGTCACCGCCGACGGGACGGTCACGGACCCGCTCGGTGACGCGCCCGCCATCCGGGCGAAGGTTGCCGGCGGCGTTCCCGACCTGGCTGCGCTGGGCCCGCTGCTGGAGCGCTTCGCCGACGTGGGCGACTTGCAGGGCCGCATCGTCCTGGACGCAACCCTCACGGGCAATGCGCGGCAGCCGGACATCGCCGGCGGCCTCGAGCTCGAGGACGGCGCCCTCACCGTGCCGGCCGCCGGCATCCGCGTGGACCGGATCGGCCTGGCGGTGCAGGGCCGGGCGGACGGGCAGCTGGTGCTCAAGGGCAACGCCCGGTCCGGCAAGGGTTACGTGGCGATCGACGGGGCGCTGGACTGGCGGAACCGGCTGCTGCCGGCGGCCGAGGCGACCGTGAAGGGCCGGGTGTTCGACATCATCAACCTGCCGCAGGGACTGGTGCAGGTCTCGCCGGACGTGCGCGTGGTCCTCGCCGACGGGCAGTTCCGCGTCGGCGGCGAGGTGCTGGTGCCCCGCGCGGAGATCCGCCTGAAGAAGCTCGCGGACAGCGCCGTCAAGCCGTCCCCCGACACGATCGTGCACGGCCGGGACACGGTGGTCGTGCAGCAGGCGCCGCCGCTCTTCGTGCTGGACGGCCTCAACGTGCGCCTCGGCGAGCGGGTGAGCTTCGAGGGCTTCGGCCTGAAGACCGGCCTCACCGGCGGCCTGCGGCTGGACCAGTCGCTCGCCGCCGATCCGCGGCTGGTCACGGCCGACGGCGTGGTCAGCCTGCGGGACGGCCAGTTCAGCGCCTTCGGCCAGAACCTGGCCATCGAGCGGGGCTCGCTCATCTTCTCGGGGCTGGTGACCGATCCGGGCCTTGACGTGAAGGCGAGCCGCGACGTGGACTACGAGGGGCGGGAGGTGACCGTCGGCGTACTGCTGTCGGGCAACCTGTCGCGGATCCAGACCCGGATCTTCTCCGAGCCGGCCATGGGCGAGCTGGACGCGCTGTCGTACCTCACCACGGGCAAGCCGCTGTCGGCTGCCGGCGCGGGGGATCGCTCGATGGTGGCCAGCTCGGCGCTGACCCTCGGCCTCTCCCAGGCCCTGCCGGTGGTGCAGCAGCTGGGCACCGCGCTCAGCGTGGACGAGGTCGGCTTCGACTCGGCCGACGCCAGCGGCACCTCGGTCGTCGTGGGCGAGCAGCTCGGCAAGAACCTGTACATCCGCTACCGCTACGCCATCTTCAACAAGCTCGGCACCGTGCAGGCCACCTACAAGCTGGGCCGGCGGGTGAGCATCGAGGGCAGCTCGGGCGAGGAGCAGGCCCTGGACCTCATATACTCGATCAACTGGTGAGGGAGACCGACGCCATGAACATTCCGCGCCGCCGCATCGTCCTGGCTGCCATCGGGCTTGCCGCCATCGGGTGGGCCATGGCCATCGCCGTCCGCGCGGCTGAGCCCGCCGCCGGCCGGGGGCCGGAGCCACGGGAGATCCTCGTCCTCGGCGGCACCGGCAACCTGGGCGCGGAGATCGTGCGCCGGCTCGTCGCCGGGGGCGACCGGGTGACGGTGTTCACGCGCCCGGGCTCGGACCGGGCGAAGCTCCAGGGCCTCCCGGTGAGCTACGCCGAAGGCGACCTGCTGAAGGAGGCCGACGTGGCCGCGGCCTTCGCGGCCCGCCGTTTCCGCTACCTGGTCATCGCGGTGCGGGTCGAGGACGCCAACCCGCACTTCTACGCCACGTTCCTGCCGGCCGTGACCGCCGCGGCGAAGTCGGCGGGCGTGGCGCAGATCATCCACCACGGCGCGGTGGGCGCCGGGCGCAACGCGGAGAAGTTCACCGGCCTCGGCTGGGACAAGGTGCCGGGGCTGCTGGACCGGCTGAAGGACCAGGGCGTGGGCGAGGACCTGATCCGCGCGAGCGGCGTGCCGTTCACCATCATCCGCAACACCCGCCTGTACCCGGACGGCACGCCGGCCACGGGCAGGGCGGAGCTGACGGAGGACGACTCGGTGATCGACGCGATGACCCGGGCCGACCTGGCGGTCCTCACGCTGCAATGCCTCGGGAACCCGGCGTGCCTTGGCAGGACTTACCACGTGCGGGACGGTTCCCTGGCCTGGCCGCCGCCCAGGCCGCCCGGCACCTGAGGGAAAAAGCCCGAATCTTGACCGGGACGGACGGGAGTTCCCGGGTGCGCTGCGTAGGATTTCCGGGTCCTGCGTCCTGGCCCCCTCGTGACCGCCCCATGCGCAACCTGGATCCCTTCTCCGGCATCGTCATCGTCGTGATGAGCTGCCTGGCCTTCTGGCTGGTGGTGCTCCTGATCTACATGCTCTGATCGCCGTCCCGCGCACCGGGGCTCCGCCCGGTCCAACGGCGATAGGCGCGTGAAAAATTGCTCTGGTCCGAGAACCCCAGCAGGTAGGCGATCTCCGCCCGGCTGAAGCGCTTCTCGCGCAGGTAAGCCTCGGCGAGGCTGCGACGCGTCTCGTCCAGCACCTTCCGGTAGTTCAGGCCTTCCGCGTGCAGCTGCCGCTGCAGCGTGCTCAGGCTGCGGTTCAGCCGGCGGGCGATGGACTCCTGGCCCGCCGCACCGGTCGGCAGCAGTTCCCGCAGCAGCTCCCGCACCGTCGCCCCCAGCGGCTGCGGGTTGAGACCGGCCACGTAGCGTTCCGCCACCTGGTCCACGGCGGCGGCGATGTCCGGATTGTCCGTCGGCAGCAGGGCCTCGGCGGTCGCCGTGTCGACCAGCAGCGCGTGGGTCGCCGCGTCGAATTCCGCCGCTACCCCGAAGGCGTCCGCATACACGGCCGGCGTGGAACCGCAGGAGTGCGCGAAGGACACGGCCCGCGGCCGCACGGGCTTGCCGGCCGCCAGGCTGGCGAGCGCAACCAGGCCCCGCAAGGTCGCCTCGATTCCCGCCGGATGGGGCCGGTGGGCGGGATCCGGGAAGTTCACCGTCAACCGGCAACCGGCCCGGGAGCTTTCCACCTCCGCGTGCACGGGCACGGTGATCAGCACACCGATGTAGCGGGTGAAGCGGCTGAAGGCATCCGCGAGGCAACGACTGCTCATCCAGGCGTAGCCCAGGGCGTGCAGGCCCTGGGGCCGGATCCGCTGGCCGACCTTGAGCCCGATGGCCGCATCGCCCGTGGCGTCGATGCACAGGTCCCAGAGCCGCCGGGAGGCGGCCTGGGACACCCGGACGCCGGACTGCCGCGTGCGCTCCAGGGGGAAACCGGCCCGGGCGAAGAGGGGCGCCGGGTCCCGGCCGTAGTCCTGCTCCAGCGCCTCCGCCAGGTAGCGGAGGGCCGTCGCGAGGGCGGTGGGTTCCAGCAGCATGGTCCGGGGGATTGAATACAGCCTGACCTGAAATGACAAGCCGCCCCGGCGCCGGCTCCCTACCCTGTGCGGCCTCCGGCTCAGCTTGCCGCCGGGCGGGGAACCGCAGCCGGCGTACCCGCGGGGCGTGGGGGACGCGGACGCCAGAACCTGCATTCCCCGCCCGGCGGCTCCTTGTCGCACCGCTCACCCACCAGGGAAATCCCGTCCAAAAAAATGCCCGCCGGCTCCGGGGGGAACGGAGCGGCGGGCTTCACGGGGGCTTCCCGGGCCGCGGCTGTCAGGGGGGTGACAGCGGGGGTGCGGGCCTCGGGCCGCCCGGTGACTGGCTTCCTGCGTTACAGCAGGAAGAGGGGCAGGGCGACCAGGGGGATCGCGACGGCGATGACCGCCAGCAGCAGGTCACCGAACTCGTACAGGAAGCTGGTGTCTTCGGCGTGGGTCTGGGTGCTCATGGGGCGTCTCCTCTGAACCGTGGCCCCGTCACTCGGGGCCGTTTCGATGGTCGAGAGGTTAGGCCGGTCCCGCCAGGGGTTCCTTTCTGGGGGGTAACACTTTGTATCGGTGTGTAACGGCGTTGGGGAATCAGTGGTCCAGAGCCGATGGGCCGGGCGGCGACCCCAGCAGGCCGCGGAAGATCGTGGTGTCCTGGGCGTTGACGGAACCGTTGCAGTTGAGATCAGCGGCGTTGTATCGGGGCGCTGTGCTCGGCGCGCCCAATTGCTGGCGAAACAGCGTGGCGTCCTGGGCATTCGTGGAACCGTTTTCGCTCAGATCGCCGTCGCAGTGGTTGCCGTAGCCGTCGCCGTCCGAGTCGCACTGGCCGGGGTTTGGCACCAGCGTGCAGTTGTCGACGCCGTCGAGCTCCCCGTCACCGTCGGAGTCCGCGCCGAACGGACTGTCCAGAACCGCAACCCAGGCTTCACGGGGCATGCTGCTGTTGCGACTGCCTGTTCCGACTATCGTGAGTCCGTCGGCTGAAATTCCATAGGCGGCATGCAGGCTTCCACGGGACCCATGGAAGCCGACTGCCCGCTGGGTGACAAGCACGTCGGACAGGTACTTCATGCCTTGTTCTTCGGTCCAGATGAAGGCGGAGGTCCCTGCGCTGCTCCGATCGGCGTAGATGCTGCTGCCCACGATTGTCCTTCCGTCCGCCGACACCGCGGTGGCAGTGGCGAAGGTGTATTCGTCCGGCCCCAAATCGCCGGGCAGATGCCCAAGGCCAGTCATCACACCATCGGCGTAGCGAAAAGGCTCGTTGAGAAACTCCCCGTAGGCCCGGCCCCCAACAACGACCTCGCCTCCTGACGAAATGTCCGTGGGCCATGCAGCGTCCGTTCCAGCGGGGAGGCCGCCAAGCGGCGCGATCACTCCGTTCTCGATCAGGAATGCGCGACCGGACAAGTCCTCGTCGTATTCCTGCCCCCCGATGATGTCGCCTTCCGGCGAAATTGCCGTTGCGGTGCTGTCTTCGAACGTGGGGTAGGCGCCCAGGTCCTCCCAGGTCCCATTCCGGTACGCCGCGGCCGTGACGCCATTTGGCGCACAGCTCATCCCCACGAGAACTGCGCCATCGTCCGACAGTGCATTCGCCGAACTCAGCGTCGGCTGGGTGCAGGTGGCCAGGGATCCTAGTCCGGTCAGGAGGCCGTCGCTCCACAGGAAGGCCTGTGAACGGTGGATGCCACCGGACCTGCCGCTGGTGCCAGCCACGATCGTGCCATCTGCGGAGACTGCGGTTGCCCGGCTTTCGTACGGGTTGCGTCCGGGGAGGTCACCGAGGCCGGTCATCACGCCATCTTCGTAACGGAAGGCCTCGTCGCCATTGCCCGATCCGGAGTAGCCAACGACCACCCGCCCGTCGGCCGACACCGCAAATGCGCTGCTGAAGGAGGTCCCTCCCGGGAGATCGCCGAGCCAGGTGAAGGTGGCGGCCTGGGACTGCCCAACGCCTGCAGCCAGCAGGACCAGCAGACCGGGCAAACTCCTGACGGGTGTGACCATGGGGCATCCTAGGCCAGGTGGCTTGGCGCCCGCCATCCGGTCGGGAACATAATCCGGCCCGGTGTCGTCACGCCCCCGCGCTCGGCCGCCCTGCCGCCCGCCCGTACCAGCGCCCGAGGGCCGGCCGGGATTGCGCCGGCCGGATGTCCACCCAGGCGGCGAAATCCACCGCCACCAGCAGGCTGATGTCGGCGAAGGAGAAACCGCCGCCGGCCAGGTGTTCGTTCTTCTGCAGCTGCACCTCGACGCGGTCGAAGAACTGCTCCGTGCGCTTGCGGCCGCGCTCGACGAGGGCCGGGATCTGGGGGTAGGGGACGGGGCCGGGGAGCACGTGGTCCCGGAAGCCCGGCGACAGGTTGCGCAGCATCTCGGCGACGGCATCGAGGCCGTCGTTGCCGACGATGCCCGACCACATCAGCGTCAGCGCCTCCTGCCGCGGCGTGCCGCCGAACAGGCCCGGCTCGGGGTGGAGGCGTTCCAGGTAGCGGCAGATGGCGATGGATTCGCTGAGGTAGGTCCCGTCATCCGTCTCCAGCACGGGCACCGTACCCGCCGGGTTGATCGCCAGGAATTCGGTTGACAGCTGTTCCAGGCGGTACAGGTTCACGTTGACGCGCGGGATGGCGAGCTGCTTCTCTGCCAGGAAGATGCGGACCCGGCGCGGGTTCGGCGCCCGCTCGAAGTCGAAGAGCCGCATGCCGTCCGCCGCGCTCAGGCCGCCGGGGCGCGCAGCCGGCCGAGCGCGTCGTCGAACTTCGCGACCACCGCCGCCCGTTCCGGCGTGGTGTTCCAGGCGGCGAGTTCCGCCTCGAGCTGGTCCAGCCGGAGGCGCGTGCGCCGGTGGATGCTGTCGGGGCCGCCGAGCTCGCCGAGCAGGTCGAGGCCGGCCTTTTCTATCCCCGCCGTGTCGTCGGGCGTGAGCCGGATCAGGCCGCTGACGTAGTTGTAGCCCCACTGGAAGCGGGAGGCCGGGCCCCTGGACCGGTCCCAGGCCTCCCGCAGCAGCTCGATGGCGCGCGCCTCGTTGCCGGCCAGCTCCTCCACGTCGGCCAGGTCGCCCAGGTAGTACCAGGGCGTCTTCGAGGTGGCGGCTTCCTGCAGGAGCAGGGCCCGCATGCGCGCGTGGTCGCCCAGGTCCCGGTAGATGTTCAGGGCCGTGTTGACGACGCCGGCGCGGTCGTAGTCCGGCAGGTCCCGGGCCAGCATGGCGTCGGCGCGCGTCAGCGCCGCCACCACCGCGGCAGGCGGGACCTGGCCGTCAGCCGCCAGCCCCTTCGCGGCGGCGAGCTTCAGGCGCTCCGCGTTCAGCTGGTCGCCGGGGGAGAAGCGGGGGTCGGACCCGGCCGTGTCGGCGACGGCCGACCAGCGCTCCCGCAGCGACAGCACGCTGTCGGGCGGCGCCTGGCGGGCCGCCGCGAAGAAGGTGCTGCCAAGGCCCGCCAGAGTATCCAGGTTGCCGAGGGCCAGCTCCCGGTCGCCGAGGATCCCGTGCACGTCGCCGACCAGCTGCCGGTAGGCGGCGGTGGGGCGGGTTCCGCCGGCGATGGCCGCCGCTTCGGCCCTGCCGGTCGCACCGGCCGCGAGCAGCGTGAAGCGGGCGCGCTCGCGGGTGAGTTCCGCCGGGCAGCGCCGGGCCGCGCCCTCGAAGGCGCGGGCGAGCCGGTCGGTGGCGAATACGGTCTCGTCCTCCAGGCCGAAGGCGTGGTAGGCGAGGCGGCGGCAGTCGTCGGCCTGCAGGGGCTCGCCGCCATCCGCGGCGAGATCGACGAGTTCCTTCACCGGGCGCACGTCGCCCAGCGCGCCGTCGAGCACCCGGGCGTAGAGCGTCAGGTCCATGCCGCCCGCGATGCGGGTGATCTCGGTGCGGTCGGGCGCGAGGATCACGAGCGTGGGGTAGCCCGTCACCTGGAACACGTCGCCCCACTTCTGCGCGGCCGGCAGGTCGCCGTCCAGGTAGACCGGGACGAACAGCTTCGATTTTTCGATGAAGTCGGGGCGGGCGAAGACCGAGGCCTTCAGCTGCTGGCAGGTCGGGCACCACCGCGCGCCCCAGAACAGGAACACCGGCCTGTTGCCCGCCCGGGCGGCGGCGAAGGCAGACTCCACGTCGCCCGCGTGCCAGGCGATGCCGGGCACGTCGGCGTGGAGGGCGGCGAGGTCGGTGACCGGGGCTGGCGGCGCCGTGGATTCCGGGCGGTCGCAGCCGGCCAGGATGCCGGCGAGCGCGAGGACGGCGACGACGAACGGTGACTTGCCCATGACCGTGGTCATTGTGCCACCAGGAGCTTCAGCGCAGGTTCCACCCGCGCGATCAGTCTGAAGTCCTGATCCTCCTGCAGCAGCGGCTGCCCGCCTTCGATCGCGCAGCAGGCGATGAGGCAGTCGTTGCCGCTCCGGGGCGTGAAGCCGGCCCAGCGGCAGCGCGCGTACAGGTGTGCCGCCTGGCGGGCCAGCAGCCGGGGATCGCCGGGCGCAAAGCGGGGCAGGGTGATGAAGGCCTGCTCGAGCCGGAGGAAGTCCGTCGGACTCCTGGCGCCCCGCAGGACCTCCAGCAGCACGACGTCGGGCAGCAGGATGGGCTCGCGGGCCCGCAGGGCGGCGGCCAGCCGGCGGGTGCCCGGCGTCCCGTCGCCGCGGAGGTGGCTGATCCAGACCGAGCTGTCGACGATCACCGGCGGGCGCGGGGAGTCCGGGCCCGCCGCCGGGCCGGGTAGGGCCCCTTTGGCTCGGCAATCCGCGGTATCGCCTCATCGCCGGATTTCGGATCGTAGCCCGGCTCGATGGTGCCGCTGCCGGCGAGCGCCAGCAGCCCCGCGTAGTCCGGCTTGCTCACGTACTCCCGGAGCGCGATGTCGATCGTCTCCCGCATGGTCTTCACGCCCGCCTTCTTCATGGCGCGCGCAATCAACCCGGGATCGAGGACGATGTTGGTCCGCATCGGTAATACACCTTTGATGTGTATGGCCAGCGTACCGGGCGGGAAGCAGGGCCGCAACCCGCAAATCGTCCGTTTCAGGCCGGAAATGTCCCTTACGGCCGGGGCCCGCCCCGGCCGCCGGCCTTGTCCGGCACCTTGATCGTGAAGGCGTAGATGCTGAGCGCGGTGAGGGCGATGCCGCCGACGATCATCGGGCCGTGGTGGCCCAGGTGCGTGTAGACCTGGGTCCCGACGATGGGGCCGAGGATCGCGCCCAGGGTGTTGCCGGCGCCGAGGAAGCCCGCCGTCGCACCCTGTTCCCAGGGTTCCACGGCCATGCTCGCGCAGCCGTTGATCCCGGGATTGGCGCAGGCGAAGGAGATGCCCAGCACGCTGAAGCCAATGGCCATGACGGGCAGCGTGGGCGCCGTGCCGATGATGATGAGCGCGAGCACGAAGAACGGCCCGAGCAGCCGCAACAGGACCCTGGGGTTGGGGTTCCAGAAGCGGAAGACGACCGCCTGAACGA
>Ga0268299_1002605_pt1 | contig 20619 bp, 16 predicted proteins | sample NOBtaG_FD_193484 | JGI IMG/M metagenome (GOLD analysis project Ga0268299, IMG submission 193484) | Activated sludge microbial communities from bioreactor in Nijmegen, Gelderland, Netherland - NOB reactor | ecosystem: Engineered > Bioreactor > Aerobic > Activated sludge | place: Netherlands... | reverse complement strand
CGGTTGCAGTTGACCATCACCGTCTCGTAGCCCGCGTCGCGCAGGGCGAAGCTGGCGTGCACGCAGCAGTAGTCGAACTCGATGCCCTGGCCGATCCGGTTGGGGCCGGAGCCGAGGATGATCACCCGGGGCTTCGTGCCCGGCCGCACCTCGCTCTCGTCTTCGTAGGTGGAGTAGTGGTAGGGCGTGTCGGCGGCGAACTCGGCGGCGCAGGTGTCGACGGTCTTGAACGTCACCTGCACCCCGGCCGCCACCCGGGCCGCCCGGGCCTCGGCCTCGGTGCACCCGAGCAGGTACGCCACCTGGGCGTCGGAGAAGCCGAGTTGCTTGGTGCGGCGCCACCCGGCCCGCCCCAGGGCGGCCAGGGCCGCCGCCGGCGAGCCGGCATCGGCGGCCAGCGCCTCCAGGGCCTGGCGCTGCTCGACCACGATCAGCATCTGATCGAGGAACCACGGGTCGATCCGGGTGCGCTCGTGGAGCTCCTCCACCGTCATGCCCCGGCGCAGGGCCTCGGCCACCTGGAACAGGCGGTCCACGGTGGCCACCTCCACCGCCTTGGCCAGCTCGGCGTCGGTCATGGCCAGGAAGCGGGCCTCGGCCGGGCCGGCGTTCAGCCCGACCTGGCCGATCTCCAGCGACCGGCACGCCTTTTGCACCGACTCGGCGAACGTGCGCCCGATGGCCATGACCTCGCCCACCGACTGCATCGAGGTGCCGAGCACACCGGAGGTGCCGGGGAACTTCTCGAACGCCCAACGGGGGATCTTGGTGACGACGTAGTCGATCACCGGCTCGAAGGCCGAGGGGGTCTGGCGGGTGATGTCGTTCGGGATCTCGTCGAGCGTGTAGCCCACGGCCAGCTTGGCCGCGATCTTGGCGATGGGGAACCCGGTGGCCTTGGAGGCCAGCGCCGAGGACCGGCTGACCCGGGGGTTCATCTCGATCACGACCATGCGGCCGTCGGTGGGGTTGACGGCGAACTGGACGTTGGACCCGCCGGTCTCCACCCCCACCCGGCGCAGGCAGGCGAAGGCGGCATTGCGCATCACCTGGTACTCCACGTCGGTGAGGGTCTGGATGGGGGCCACCGTGATCGAGTCGCCGGTGTGGACGCCCATCGGGTCCAGGTTCTCGATCGAGCAGATGATCACCTGGTTGTCGGCCCGGTCACGCATGACCTCGAGCTCGTACTCCTTCCAGCCGGCGATCGACTCTTCGATGAGGATCTCGCTGATGGGGCTGGCGGCCAGGCCGTTCGCCGCGATCAGCTCGAAGCCCTGCTCGTCGTGGGCGATGCCGGTGCCCCGGCCGCCCAGGATGTAGGCGGGGCGGATGACCGCCGGCAGGCCGATCTCGGCGATCACGGCCCGGGCCTCGTCCATGGTGTGGGCGATGCCGCTGCGGGGGACCTCGAGGCCGATCTCGATCATGGCCTCCTTGAACCGCTGGCGGTCCTCGGCGGTGGCGATGGCCTCGGCGTCGGCCCCGATCAGCTCCACGCCGTACTGGTCGAGCACGCCCGCCTCGACCAGCTCCATGGCCAGGTTGAGGGCGGTCTGGCCGCCCAGGGTGGGCAGCAGGGCGTCGGGCCGCTCGGCCTCGATGATCGACGTCAGCACCTCGAGCGTGAGGGGCTCGATGTAGGTGGCGTCGGCGAAGTCGGGGTCGGTCATGATCGTGGCCGGGTTGGAGTTGGCCAGGATCACCCGGTAGCCCTCCTCCCGCAGGGCCCGGCACGCCTGGGTGCCCGAGTAGTCGAACTCGCAGGCCTGTCCGATCACGATCGGCCCCGAGCCGATCAGCAGGATGCTGTGGATGTCGGTGCGCCGCCCCATCAGTGACGGGCTCCCGAGTTGTGGTCCATGAGAGTCTGGAACTCCTGGAAGAGGTAGGCGCTGTCGTGGGGGCCGGGGCCGGCCTCGGGGTGGTGTTGGACGCTGAAGGCGGGGGCGCCCCGCACGGCGAGGCCCTCGCACACCCCGTCGTTGAGGTTGACGTGGGTGGCCTCGGCCACCGTGCCGAGCGAGTCGGCGTCGACGGCGAAGTTGTGGTTCTGGCTGGTGATCTCCACGTGCCCCGTGCGCTCGTTGCGGACCGGGTGGTTGGCCCCGTGGTGGCCGAAGGGCAGCTTCACGATGCGGGCCCCGATGGCCAGCGACAGGATCTGATGGCCGAGGCAGATGCCGAACAGCGGCACCCCCGCCTCCACCAGGTCACGCACGGCGTCGACGGCGTAGCCGACGACCTCCGGGTCGCCGGGGCCGTTGGAGAGGAAGACGCCGTCGGGCTCCCGGGCCAGCACCTCGGCGGCCGGGGTGGCGGCCGGGACCACCTCCACGGTGGCGAAGCGGGACAGGTGGCGCAGGATCGTGGTCTTGATGCCGAAGTCGTAGGCCACCACCCGGCGGGGGCCGTCGCCCACCGTGTAGGGCTCGGCCGTGGTCACCTGGGCCACCAGGTCGATCCCGTCGGTGCCGGGCTCGGCGGCGGCCGCCGCCGCCAGGGCGTCGGCCGAGACCGCGGCCGGGCCCGACGTGGGCCCGAAGGCGCCGGGCATGGCCCCGGTGTCGCGCAGCAGGCGGGTGAGGCGCCGGGTGTCGAGCCCGGCGATCCCGGCCAGGTTGTTGCGCTTGAGGTACTGGTCGAGCGAATGCTCGGCCCGCCAGTTGGACGGGCGGCGGGCCAGGTCGCGCACCACCACCCCCCGGGCGAAGGTGGCCCGCGACTCGTCGTCGGTGGCGTTGACCCCGTAGTTGCCGATGTGGGGGTAGGTGAAGGTGATGATCTGCCCGGCGTAGGACGGGTCGGACAGGATCTCCTGGTAGCCCACCAGGGCGGTGTTGAACACCACCTCGCCCGAGGCGATCCCCCCGGGCGGCACCGCCCCGATGTGCTCGCCCTCGAACACCGACCCGTCGGCCAGCACCAGGGCGGCCTCGGTGAGGGTGACCGTGTGGGGTGTCGTCGTACTCGTCATCAGCGCTGCGCCTCGCCATCGATCACGACCGGTTCGCCGGCCACCACCGTGTGTCGGACCCGCCCGGTGAGGCGACGTCCGTCGAAACAGGAGTTCGTCGCCCGGCTGGCCGACGATGCGGCCTCGAACCGCCAGCGGGTGGCGGGGTCGACCACCGCCAGGTTGGCCGCCCGGCCCGGTTCGATCGGGCCGCCGTGGCGGTCGCCCAAACCGGCCACCGCCGCCGGCTGCCACGACAGGGCGGCCAGCAGGGCCTCGAGCGGCAGCTTGCCGGCTCCGTCAGGAGCCCCACCGTCAGAGGCCAGGGGGAGCAGCACGGCCAGCGCCGTCTCCAACCCGATCGACCCGGCCGGGGCCTGGTCGAACGGGAGCTCCTTGGCGTCGGGCGGGCAGGGCCGGTGGAACGTCGCCACGGCGTCGATGGTTCCGTCGGCCAACCCGGCCCGCAGGGCGGCCACGTCGGCCGGGGTCCGCAGGGGCGGATCGAGCTTGAGGTTGGGGTCGAAGCCGGCGCAGTCGGCGTCGGTCAGCACCAGGTGGGCCGGGGCCACGTCGGCCGTGACGCGCAAGCCCTCGGCCTTGGCCGCCCGCACCAGCGCCACCGACCCGGCGGTGGACAGCTGCTGGAGATGGACCCGGCCGCCGGTCAGGCGGGCCAGGGCGATCTCCCGGGTGACGATCAGCTCCTCGGCCAGGGCCGGTTCGCCCGGCAGCCCGAGGCGGGCCGACCAGCGGCCCTCGTGCATGACCCCGCGGCCGGCCAGGTCGTCGGCCCGGCACCGCTGGGCCACCACCAGCGGGGCGCCGGTGGCGTCGGCTACGCCGGCGGCGTACTCGAGGGCCCGGCGCACCACCCCGCCGTCCTGCACGGAGCGGGGGGCGTCGGTGAACAGGCGCACCCCGAGGTCGGACAGCTCGCCCAGGGGAGCCAGCACCACGCCATCGCGCCCGTGGGTGAGGGCCCCGGCCGGGACGATCTCGCACAGGGCGGCCTTGGCCAGCGCCCGCAGCTCGGCCACCACAGCGGCCGAGTCGGTGCAGGGATCGGTGTCGGGCAGGGCCACCACCGCCCCGTAGCCGCCGAGGGCGGCGGCCCGGCTGGCCGTCTCGATCGTCTCGGCCTGCTCGAAGCCGGGCTGGCCCAGATGGGCTCCCAGGTCGACCAGGGCCGGCACGACCAGGCACCCGGCGGCGTCGAGGGGGCGGGCGTCGGGGTGGGCGGCGGCCAGGTCGGCGCCGACGGCCACCACGGTGCCGGTGACATCGTCGACCAGCACGTCGAGCGTGTGGGCCGGGTCTGCTTCAGTGGAGCTCTGCAGGACGTCGAGCGCCGGCGCGGCCCGGTTCGGGTCCACCAGGCGCCCGCCGGTGATCACGGTGAGCGTCATGCCGCCTCCCCCTCCGACGGGTCGAGCTCGAACTGGCCGGTGCCGATCACCCGGTAGAGCACGGCCATGCGCACCGGCACACCGGCCGCCACCTGGTCGAGCACCACGGCGCGGTCGTCGTCGGCCGCCTCGGGGTCGATCTCCACCCCCCGGTTCATGGGGCCCGGGTGCATCACCAGGGCATCGGGCCGGAGCCGGGCCAGGCGCTGACGGGTGAGCCCGTAGCGGGCCCGGTACTCCCGCAGGCTGGGGAGCAGGGCGCTGCCCAGGCGCTCCTGTTGGATGCGCAGCAGGTAGACCACGTCGAGGTCGCCCAGCACGGCGTCCAGGTCGGGCTCCACCTTCACCGGCCAGCCCTCCAGGCTCGGCGGCAGGAGGGTGCGGGGGCCCACCAGCACCACCTCGGCGCCCAGCTTGGTGAAGGCGTCGATGTCGGAGCGGGCCACCCGGGAGTGGTTGACGTCGCCGCAGATGGCGATCCGCCGGCCCTCCAGCGAGCCGAACCGCTGCTGGATGGTGTAGCAGTCGAGCAGGGCCTGGGTGGGGTGCTGATGCCAGCCGTCGCCGGCGTTGATCACCGCCGCGTCGGTCCACTCGGTGAGGCGGCGGGGCACGCCCGAGCTGGCGTGGCGCACCACGATGGCGTCGACCCCCATGGCCGAGATCGTCTCCACCGTGTCGCGCAGCGACTCGCCCTTCTTGACCGACGACGAGCCGGCGCTGAACGTGACCACGTCGGCCGACAGGCGCCGGGCCGCCAGGTCGAAGCTGGTGCGGGTGCGGGTGGAGTCCTCGAAGAACGCCATGACCACGGTCTTACCCCGCAGGGCCGGGACCTTCTTGATGTCCCGGGCCTGGATATCGGCGAAGTTGGCGGTGAGGTCGAGCAGGTCGGCCAGATCGGCCGGGCTCAGGTCTTCGGTCGACAGCAGGTGCCTCATGGCTGGCGGGTCACCTCCCCCAGCTCGACGCCGTGGAGCGTGGCGTTGACCGCCTCGTCGCGCCGGGTGGGCAGGTTCTTGCCCACGTAGTCGGGCCGGATCGGCAGCTCCCGGTGGCCCCGGTCCACCATCACCGCCAGCTGGATGGCGCGGGGCCGGCCCTGGTCCATGATGGCGTCGAGGGCGGCCCGGATCGTGCGCCCGGTGAACAGCACGTCGTCGACCAGCACCACCACCTTGCGGTTGATGTCGAACGGGACCTCGGTGGAGGCCTCGGGCAGCACCGGGCGGAGGTTGATGTCGTCTCGGTAGAAGGCGACGTCGAGGCGGCCCACCGGCACCTCCACGTTCTCGATCTGGAGCAGGGCCGCCCCCAGGGCGTCGGCGAAGGGCACCCCGCCGGTCTGGAGGCCGATGATGACCACGTCGTCGAGGCCCTGGTTGCGCTCGACGACCTCGTGGGCCATGCGGCGCACCGCCCGGTCCACCGCGGCGGCGTCGAGCACGGTGCTCCGGGGAACGAAAACGCCCCCGTACGGGGGCGTCCGTCTGCGTTCGCGTTCAGCCAAGGCAACTCCTTCCGTGCCGGCCTCACGGGACCGGCTTCACGGGGCTGGTTCTGCCTTGGGATCGTAGCGGGAGGCCGGTCAGTTGCCGTGGAAGGTGGGCTGGCGCTTCTCCACGAAGGCGGCGGCCGCTTCCCGGTGGTCGGCGGTGGACATGGTGCGGACCATGGCCACGGCCTCGGCGTCGAGGCAGGTGGCGAGGTCGTTGTCGAGCGCCCGGTTGATGTTCTCCTTGATGTAGCGGAGCGCGATCGGGGGGCGGGCGGCGATCTGGTGGCACCAGTCGAGCGCCGCCTGCTCGAAGCCCTCGTCGGGCAGGACGTCGTTGACCAGGCCGAGGGCCAGGGCGTCGGCCGCGGTGAGGCGGGGCGAGCGGAAGTACAGCTCCTTGGCCTTGGCCGCCCCCACCAGCCGGGTGAGGAACCAGCTGCCGCCGAAGTCGCCCGAGGCGCCCACGCCGGAGAAGGCGGTGACCAGCACCGCCCGCTCGGCCGCCACCCGCAGGTCGGCGGCCAGGGCGATCGACAGGCCGGCGCCGGCGGCGGCACCGGGCAGGGCCGCCACCACCGGCAGGCCGAGGTGCTGGAGGGCGAGGGACACCGAGCGCTGGCGCAGGCGCAGGTCGGCCACCCGGGCCTCGATCGAGGCCGGGGCCGAGGCGGCGGCCGGCCGGGCCTCGGTGGCCGCCTGGTTGCGCTCGTTCATGCGCTTCACGTCGCCCCCGGCGCAGAAGGCCCCGCCGGCACCGGTGATCATCAGCACCCGGATGTCGGGGTCCTCCTCGATCACGGGCAGGGCGGTGGCGAAGCCGTGGTACACCCCGTCGGTGAGGGCGTTGCGCCGCTCGGGCCGGTTGAAGGTGAGGACGGCGACATGGTCCTCGATGCGACCGAGCAGGTCATCGGTGCCAGTGGGAAGCTCTCGTGTTGCCATGGCACGGAGTCTTGCACGGCTGGACTCCCGGTGCCCCTCCCCCTGTGCCGGGGCTAGGCGGCGAGGCCGGAGAACAGCGCCAGGGCTTCGCTGACCGTGAGCTGGCCGCTGGGGGCGTTGCCCATGATGCGCACGGTGTAGGTGTAGGCGGGATGGACGTCGGCCACGGGGGCGGCCGGGGCGACGTCTTCGGGGACGATGCCGGTGATCACGATCACGTAGTCGGTGTCCTGCTCGGGCGAGGGGTTGACCTCGGGCTCCCACACCACCGTGGGCAGCGGCACGTGGCCCGGGGCCCCTGTGCGGCTCACCACCCGCAGCGGCACCTCCCGCTCCCCTTCGGCCGCTGACGGGTCGAACTTCGTCACCTCGGCCCCCGACATGTCGGCCCCGGCCAGGGTGAACGACCAGCGGGGATGGACCAGCGGGGCCGGGATGTAGCCCCGGGGCGGCCAGGCCACGAACCGGTCGGCCTCCCGCATGGGCGACTGGTGCCCGGCCACTCCCTCGTCGAACACCCGGGAGTCGAACACCCACAGGGCGTTCGCCGAGTAGCCGAGCTCGGAGCGGTCGACGTCGCCCACGCCCATGCGCCGCGTCGGCGGGTGGAGGATCGTGTTGCGGTGGCCCACATCGGTGTTGTCGTCGCCCGGGTCCTCGATGTAGCCGTCGATGGCGGTGGGGCCGTTGCGGCCGAGGTAGAGGTTGGAGTTGGCGGCGGCCTCGGCCCCGGTCGGGTTGTAGCAGGCGTAGGCCGGATCGGGCTCGTGGCTGAGGCGGCCCTCGGCGCTCATCATGATCGCCGCCTCCTGGGCTTTGGCCGACAGCTCGGCGTCCTCGGCAACGGTCGCCGGCACCCCGGCCATGGCCCGGTAGTAGTTGACCCGGTCCAGGGTGGCGGAACGGAAGGAGGGGTCGCTGGTACCGGCCTCGCAGCCCTCGTGCCGGCCGGTCCAGGCGAGCACCGGCTCCCGGGCCCCGAAGGCGGCGGCGTAGGCCCGAGCCACCGCCGTCCGGTCGCTCGTGTCGATCCAGGGGGCGACGGCCACCTCGGGGGCGCGCTGCTCCCAGCCCATGCCCAGGGCGCTCGTCGCCAGCATGGCGGCCATCAGCACGGCCTCCAGGAGCCGCCGGGGAGAGGTCCTCACCCCGATCCATCGGCACCCTCTCGCCGGAGTTGACGCCTGTCACCAGCCCAGCCCCGGAACTCTGACACGGCATCCCGCCGAACGGCGCAGGGCGTCAGAGCTCCCAGCCGGTCGGCTACTACTTCCGCCGCACCTCGCGGGCGATCGCCGCCAACACACCGTTGACGAAGCGGCCGGATTCGTCGGTGGAGTAGCGTTTGGCCAGCTCCACCGCCTCGGACAGCACGACTCCGGTCGGTGTGTCGAGGGCGAGCATCTCGGCCACTGCCATCCGCATGACCAGACGGTCCATCACCGGCATGCGGTCGATCGACCAGCCGGTGGCCCGGCTGGCGATCAGCTCGTCGGCCCGCTCCCGGTTGGCCTCGGCCGTCTCCAGCAACTCGACGGCGAACGGCGTGGGGGCCACGGGAAGCGTGGCCAGCAGCTCGCTGGCCGTGATCTGACGCTGGTTGGCTTCGTAGGCCAGCTCCAGCGCCCGTTCCCGGGCCTCCCGGCGACCGGCACCCCGCCCTGGCAGGTCGGTGCCCCGGCTCACGCCCGGGTCAGGTACTCGCCGGTGCGGGTGTCGACCTTCACCCGCCCGCCGACCTCGACGAACAGGGGCACCTGGATCACCAGGCCGGTCTCCAGGGTGGCCGGCTTGCGGGCCCCCGACACACGGTCGCCCTGGACCCCCGGCTCGGTCTCGGTGACCGTCAGCTCCACCGCGGCCGGCAGGTCCGTGCCCACGATCTCGGTGCCGAACATCAGCAGGGTGATGGTGGATCCCTCGGTGAGGTAGTTGCCGGCGTCTCCCATGCGGGCCTCGGGCACCGTGATCTGGTCGAACGTCTCGTTGTCCATGACCACGAAGTCGGACCCGTCGCGGTAGAGGAACTGCTGCTCCCGCTTCTCGATGAAGGCGTTCTCCATCCGTTCCCCGGCCCGGAAGGTGCGGTCGACCACGGCGCCGGTGCGCACGTTGCGCAGGGTGGTGCGCACGAACGCTCCGCCCTTGCCCGGCTTCACGTGCTGGAACTCGATGATCTGGAAGAGGCCCTCGGGCACCTCGATGGCCATGCCGGTCTTGAAGTCGCTGGTGCTGATCGTTGCCATCGGTGCGTTCTTTCCTCGAAGCGTGTTGCAGACGTGCTCAGGCCGGCAGCGGCGCCAGCCGTTTGGGACTGTGGGTGATGGGTTGGCAGCCGCCGTTGCCGACGATCACCGAGTCCTCGATACGGACGCCGCCGACGCCGGGAACGTAGACCCCGGGCTCGACCGTCACCACGTAGCCCGCTCGGAGGATACCAACCGCCCGGGCTGACAGGATCGGGTCCTCGTGAATCTCCAGGCCGATGGCGTGGCCGGTGGAGTGGGTGAAGGCGTCGCCCAGCCCGTGGCCCACCAGCACCGAGCGGCAGGCTTCGTCGATCGAGCGCTCGGCCGCCCCGTCGGCCACCGCCGCCACCCCGGCGGCCTGGGCCTCCCGCACCGCGTCCCACAGCCGCTGCTGCTCGGCCGTGGGCTCGCCGCCGGCCACGAAGGTCCGGGTCATGTCGCTGCCGTAGCCGTCGACCGCGGCCCCGAAGTCGATCACCACCAGATCCTCGGGCTCGATCACCCGATCGGTGGGCCGGGCGTGGGGCAGGGCGCTGTTGGGCCCGGCGGCCACGATCGTGTCGAAGCTGAGGGCATCGGCCCCCAGGTCGAACATGGCGTTCTCGAGGGCCCGGGCCATCTGCCGCTCGGTGGGGCGGGTGGCCAGGCGGGGCAGCACCTGAGCCAGGGCGGCATCGGCGATGGCGGCGGCCCGGGCCAGGCGGCTCCGTTCCCCGTCGTCCTTGTCGCGCCGGAGGCCTTCCAGGGGCTTGTCGAGCGGCACCAGGTCGGCCCCGGGCAGCCAGTCGGCCAGGTCGTCGCGCTGGCGCCAGGTCACGTGATGGGCCTCCACCCCCAGCCGGCGCCGGGAGCCCAGATGGTGGCCCAGGACCCGGCCGATGTCGGTGATCGTGATCTCCACCGTGGCGTCGACGCCGGCCCCGGCCAGCTCGCCGGCGATCTGATCCTGATAGCGGCCGTCGGTGATGGCCACCACGGCGTCGTCGGTGACCAGCAGCAGGCCGTTGGAGCCGGTGAACCCGGTGAGCCAGCGGATGTTGGCCGGCTTGTGGACCACGAGCGCATCCACGCCCCCCTCGCCCCAGCGGCCGAGCGCGGCCCGGAGCCGGTCTATCCGGGCGGTGCGGTCCATCGGCTCCAGCGACGGCAGTCCGGTCCGGGGGTCGTCGGCGCCGGTCACGCCACCGTCTCCAGCACCGAACGGAGGAGGTCCGTGTCCTCCACCACCACCGGCTCCACCCCGTTCGGGCCATCGAGCACGAAGGTGATGCCGGCCACCGCCTTCTTGTCCCGGGTGAACAGGTGGATGAGCTCGTCGGGGTCGAGGCCGGCCGGGATCCGGGTCCGCAGCCCGTAGAGCTCCACCACCCGACGGTGTTCGGCCACCCGCTCGGCGTCGATCCGGCCCAGGGCCCGGGCCAGCTCGGCGGCGTAGAGCAGGCCGACGGCCACCGCCTCGCCGTGGCGCAGCTCGTAGGCGGTGGCGATCTCGAGGGCGTGGGCCAGGGTGTGGCCGTAGTTGAGGATGGCCCGCAGGCCGCCCTCGGTCTCGTCGGCCGCCACCACGTCGGCCTTCAACCGCACGCAGGCCGCCACCCGCTCGGGCAGGGCCAGCCGGTCGAGCTCGCCCCCACCCAGGAAGTGGTACTTGGCCAGCTCCCCCATCCCGCTGGCCAGCTCGGCCGGGGGCAGGGTGAGGAGGCTGTCGATGTCGCACACCACGGCCGCCGGCTGCTTGAACGCCCCCAGCAGGTTCTTGCCCTCGGGCAGGTTGACCCCGCACTTGCCGCCGATGGCGGCGTCGATCTGGCCCAGCAGGGTGGTGGACACGTGCACCACGGCGATGCCCCGGTGGTAGGTGGCGGCCACGAACCCGGCCAGGTCGGACACCACCCCGCCGCCGACCGACACCACGGCGTCCCGCCGGGTGAGGCCCCATTGGGCGAAGCGGGAAGCCAGGTCGGCCACCACCTCGAACCGCTTGGCCTCCTCCCCGTCCTCCACCACGAAGACCTGGTGCTCGACACCGGGATCGACGCTGAAGCCGATCCCCTGCTGGGTGACGATGGCCACCCGCTTCACCCCCGGCGGCAGAAGGCGGGGCAACTCGGCGGCCGCCCCCCGCCCCACCACCACCGGATAGCGCCGGTCGGCCCCCAGCTCCACGTGCTCGGTGGCGAGCCGGGCCCGGGGGCCGACCCCGGCCGCCTGGCGGCCGATCTCGGCCGCCAGGTCGTCGGCCTGGGCCACCGGATCGGCGCCCGAGAGAGGGCGGACCGTGATGTCGGCCGCCACGGTGGCCGCCACCGGTGGCTGGCCGGGAACGGCGGGTACGGCGTCGAGCCAGGCGACCACGGGGTCGCCGCCCAGCAGCGGGGCCAGGGCCGTTGCCGTGTCGACCGGGTCGATCACGGCCGCCGGAGCGAGACGGACGGCGACGGCGTCGGCCAGAGGGCCGGGGGCGGCGAGGAGCACGAGGGGCCGGGAGGTCACCCCTCCAGGGTAAAGGACGGGGCGCTCCCGGCGCCGTCCCGGCCGCCGGTCCCCGACCGGTGCCGCGCTTTTCGCGTCTCATCGCCGTTCTGCGCCGCGCAACCCTCGGTTTCGGGGGCTTTCGCGACGCAGTTGGCGGAGAGGGCGCGCTTTTCGTGACGTCGGTTCGGCCCGGGGAGGCCGGAGGCAACGCTCAGGAGGCGGGGCCGAGGAGTGGGTTGGAGGCCAGCACCACCAGGAGGGCGCCGGCGGCCAGTGCCGGGCCGAACGGGATCTCGGCCCGGCCCCGGCGGCGGACCCGGTTGTAGGCCAGGCCCACCAGGCCGCCGCCCAGGAAGGCGGCGAACAGGGCGTAGAACACGAGCCGCAGTGCCCCGATCGTGTCGGGCGCGACCCATCCCACGAACAGTCCGAGCAGCACGCTCAACTTGACGTCGCCCCGGCCCATGCCGGCCTCGTAGACCAGGTGGGTGACGCCGACGAACCCGCCGAAGGCGGCCGCTCCCACCAGAGCCGACTTGAGGCCGGCCTCGTCGCCCAGCTCCCCGCTGAGCACCAGGACCACGAACAGCCCGGCGCCGATGGCGGGCCAGGTGAGCAGGTTGGGCAGGAGATGGGTCTCCAGGTCGATGGCCGACAGGACCACCAGCACCGCTGCCACCGCCAGGTAGGGCCCGAGCTTCCACGTGGCGCCGAACCGCAGGGCCACGGCGACGAACAGCGCAGCGGTGGCCAGGTCGACCCCCGGGTAGCGAAGCCAGGCAGAACGGCCGCAGGCGGCGCACCGGTCGAACCACGACAGCACCGGCACCAGCGACCGCCGGCCGAGACCCGCCTCACAGCCGACGCAGCGGTGCTCGGCCGCCAATCGCAGGCGGGGCACGACCCGGTCCACCAGGATCCCCAGCCAGGGGCCGAGCACCAGGCCACCGATCAGGGCGGCGACGGCGAGCATCGGGTTCACGCTATCTCCCGCCCTTCACGCGCACGGACACGCCGGCGAACCCGAGGTCCCCGAAGGGGACACCCCGGATGTGTCGCCGCAGGCGAAGCTCCAGGCGCCCGAAGGGCGCACTGCGGCGTTCGCCGCAGGCGAACCCGAGGTCCCCGAAGGGGACACTCAGTCTTCGCCCTTCAGGTAGCGCATCAGCAGCCCGCCCGGCTTCGAGGGCTCGGGTTGGGGGGCGCTCAGGCCAGGGGGTACGTCGTCGACGGTGGGGGCGACGCCACCGGCCGGGGCGCCGTTGCCGTTCCCGGCCTTGTCGTGCCCGTTGCCGTTGCCGTTCCCGTTGGCCGGCTTGCCGCTGTTGGCGCCCTCGAAGCCGGGGACGGGGACGGTGCCCTCCACCAGCGAGTCGAGGGCCGAGGTGCGGGCCGCCTGGCGCAGGTCGGCGGCGGTGGGCGGTGCCGGCATCGGGGGTCGGCCGGCCACCGGGGCCGCCGGGAACAGCGGACCCCGGGACGACGACATCCCGGCCGGGACCGGCTCGGGTCGCTCCGGAGGCGGCGGGGGCACGGTGAGGGCCTCCACCCGCCGGTTGGCCTGCTCGGCCTTGCGGGCGAAAGGATCGGCAGGGACGGGGCGGCTCACCGCTTCGGCCGGGGCCGTGCGGGGCAGGTAGCCGGCGGCGCCGGCGTTCTTGCCCAGCGGCGGGCCGACGCTCACCAGCCCCCGCTCGGCCAGGATCTTCACCTGCCGGCTGCCCTCGACCTCACCGAGGCCCAGGTCGGCGCACACGCTCGACACCGGGCAGCCCGACCCGATGACGATCAGCGTCGACCATTCCCGACGGCTGATCGTGATCTCCTCGGCCGGCAGGGCCGGGACCGGGCTCACGGTGTGGTTGAGCGACGGCACCACGGTCTCGATGGTCCGCCAGTCGGCCAGCCGATCCTCGGCCGCCGACAGGACGTCGGCCACGGCCCGGGGCCCCTCGGAGCCGGCGGCATCGCCCGGGGTGAAGGTGAAGCTGCCCTCGCCGAAGCGGAGCAGCTCGAACAGCACGTCCTCCAGACCTTCACCGTTGGCGGTGTTGGACGCCGATGCGCCCACCAGCTGGCCCTGGCGTAGCCCCAGCGTGCCGGTGCCCCGGTCGCCCTTGATCTCGAGCGTGCCGCTCTTGGTCGTGGACGCCAGGAGGCCGAGCACCTCATCCAAGGCGAAGTTGTCGAGTGAGCCCTGCAGCATGGCCGGAGGTTCCTTTCCGCACGGGTGTGCGGTGTCCCTGTCGGCCGGACCGGGGCCCGGTTGAGCCCGTCAGCCGGCGAGCAGCTTGCGCAGCGACTCGGCCATCTGCTCCCGCACCGGCACGCCCGACGCCACCACGTCGATCATGGTGAGCGAGGTGTGGGTGTGACCCCGGGCCGCGATGTGCTCCACGGGCACGCCGGCGGCGGACATGGCCTCGGCGTAGGTTGCTCCCTCGTCGCGCAGGGGGTCGAGCTGGGCCGTGACCACGATCGCTGGCGGCAGGTTGGCCAGCGACGATGCCCGCAGGGGCGCCACCCGGGGGTCGGCGCGGTCGGCCTCGCTGACGTAGTGCTCGAAGAACCAATCCATCAGCGGACGGGTGAGCACGTAGCCTTCGGCGTTCTCCGTGTAGGAGGGGCGGCTCATGTCGAAGTCGGTGACCGGGGTGAGCAGGAGCTGGGCCCGGATGGCGGGGCCGCCGCTGTCTCGGGCCAACTGGCTCACCACCGCCGCCTGGTTGCCGCCGGCACTCCAGCCGGCCACGGCCAGGCGGTCGGGGTCGCCCCCGAGCGAGGCGGCGTTGGCCGCCACCCAGTTCAGGGCGGCCACGGCATCGTCGACGGCGGCCGGGAACCGGTGCTCGGGGGCGTGGCGGTAGTCGACCGACACCACCAGGGCGTCGCTGCGCAGGCAGAGGTCCCGGCAGAAGGGATCGTCGGACTGGGCGTCGCCCAGCACCCAGCCGCCGCCGTGGTAGTAGACGACGACCGGGTGGGGGCCCTCGGTGGGCGGCCGGTAGAGGCGGTACGCCAGGTCCCCGGCGGCGCCGGGGAAGGTGCCGTCGACGATCTCGCCCACCTCGGGGCCGGGCGGGCGCTGGAGGGCGCCCTGGGCCACGAAGTCGCGGGCCCCGTCCACGCCCATGCTCTCCAGCGGGGGCAGGTCGAGGCTGGCGATGAAGTCGAGCACGAGCTGCACGTCGGGCTGGACGAACCGGATCACGCCGTCGTTGACGGTGGTGCCCTCGGGGCCACCCAGCTCGAAGCCCAGGTACCCCCGTTCCACCACCTCGTCGCAGATGGCCCGGTAGGGGCCCACCCCGCCGACGTAGGGCAGGAACACCCGGGGCTTGCCCGGCACGTTGGCCCCCATGTACCAGCTGTTGGCCTGGGGGAACAGCGTGATGTCGGCCCAGTCGTTGACGTGGCTGACCCACCCGGCCTGGGCCGTCTCGGTGGCCTCGATCGTCTCCAGCCCCTCGGCTCGCAGGTGCTCGAGCGTGCCCGTGATCCAGTCGACGTGCTGCTCGATCGACACCACCATGTTCGACAGCACCGAGGGGCTGCCGGGCCCGGTGATGGTGAAGAAGTTGGGGAACCCGTGGACGTTGAGGCCCAGGTAGGTCTGCGGGCCGTGGGCCCACACGTCTTTCAGCTCCACCCCGTCCCGGCCCCGGATGTCGACGGCGACGATGGCCCCGGTCATGGCGTCGAACCCGGTGGCGAACACGATGGCGTCGAACGTCATCGACTCCTCGGTGGTGTCGATCCCGGTCTCGGTGATCGACGTGATCGGGGTGCGCCGCAGGTTGACGAGCTTGACGTGGGGCAGGTTGAAGGTCTCGTAGTAGTTGGTGTCGAGGCACTGCCGCTTGGTGTAGATCGGGAAGCTGCGGGGGCTCAGTTCCTCGGCCACCTGGGGGTCGGTCACCCGCTCGCGGATCTTCTCCCGGAAGAACTCCTGCACCACCTCGTTGGCCGCCGGGTTGACGATCACGTCGGCGAACGAGGAGTTCAGCGTGAGCAGGTCGGCCGCCTCCCACCCCGCCTCCAGGCGGCGCCGGATCTCCTCGGGGGCCAGCGTGAACATGGGCTCGGTGGACGGCGTGATCGGCACGCCGGCGGTGGACTGGCGGGCCGCTTCCCGGTAGGCCGCCCGGTCGGCCTCGAGCTTGGCCCGATGCTCGGGGCGGACCGGCCCGTTCATGGCCGGGGCCGAGAAGTTCGGGGTGCGCTGGAACACCGTGAGCTGGGCCGCCTGCTCGGCGATGAGGGGGATCGACTGGATGCCGGAGGAGCCGGTACCGATGACGGCCACCCGCTTGCCGGTGAAATCGACGCCCTCGTGGGGCCAGCGGTTGGTGAACCACATGTCGCCGGCGAAGCGCTCCACACCGGGCACGTCGGGCACCTTGGGCAGCGACAGGCAGCCGGCGGCCATCACGTAGTGGCGGGCGGTGAGCGTGTCTCCCCCGCTGGTGGCGACCTCCCACTGGCGGTCGGCCTCGTTCCACCGGGCCTGCTCCACCTTGGTGGAGAAGCGGATGTCGCGTCGCAGGTCGTAGCGGTCGGCCACGAACTGGAGGTAGCGGAGGATCTCGGGCTGGGTGGCGTAGCGCTCCGACCAGGTCCACGCCTTCTCCAGCTCCGGGTCGAAGCTGTAGGAGTAGTCGAGGCTCTCGATGTCGCACCGGGCGCCCGGGTAGCGGTTCCAGTACCAGGTGCCGCCCACGTCGTCGCCCGACTCGAGGGCCACGGCGCTGAACCCGCTCTGGCGCAACTTGTGGAGCAGGTAGAGACCGGCCATGCCCGCCCCCACCACGATCACGTCGTACCGCTGCTCGGTGTCCGCCATGGGCTTCACTCCCCCTGGTTACTGAATCGGTTCGGTTCGCGACTCTAGGCGAACGCGGCGGCCGTCATGGCATCGACGGGGGCGGGCTGGCCGGTCCAGTGCTCGAAGGCCAGGGCGGCCTGGTGGATGAGCATGCCGACGCCGCCCACGGCGGTGGCGCCGGCCCGCTCGGCCGCGGCCAACAGGGGCGTGACCCGGGGGTTGTAGACGATGTCGACCACGGTGTGGGCGCTGGTCAACAGCTCCGCCGGCAGGGGTAGGCCGTCGGGATCGGGCCCGCCGGCCATGCCCACCGGGGTGGCGTTCACCACCACATCCATGGCCCCGGCCTCGGCCGCCTCGCCAGCCCGCCCCAGCCCCGGGGCCAGGGCGGCGGCCACCTCGGCCGCCTGCTCCCGGCGGCGGCTCACCACTGCCAGCTCCGCCGGCCGGGCTCGGCCCACCGCCTCGATGATCGCCTTGGCCGCTCCGCCGGTGCCGAGCACCATGACCCGGGCCCCGGCCAGCGAGATGCCGTTGTCGCGTTCGAGCGAGCGCACGAACCCGTCACCGTCGGTGCTGTCTCCCACGAGGTCCTCACCGTCGGTGAACACGCAGTTGACCACCCCGAGGCGTTCGGCCACCGCAGTGCGGCGGTCGACGGCGGCGGCCACCGCGGCCTTGTGGGGCATGGTGACCGACAGCCCCTCGATGCCCAGCACCCGCATGGCGGCCACCGCCTCCGCCCCCCGGCCGGTGGCCACCGGCAGGGCCACATAGACCCAGTCGAGCCCGAGGGCGGCGAAGGCGGCGTTGTGGATCGTGGGCGACAACGAGTGGCGGACCGGGTCGCCGATCACGGCGGCGAGACGGGTGGACCCGGTCGGGGCCGGTCGCATCGTAGGGGATGGCGATCTGGTCATGGGCCCCGACGGTACCGGCAGGGGCCGGCCCCTGGGCCCGGGGCTAGAACAGGCCTTCGTCCCTCGACTTGTTCACCTGGTTGATGAAGTCGTCGTAGTTGTCGGTGAAGAAGTGGTTGCCCTGGGTGTCGGCCAGCACGTAGTAGAGCCAGTTCCCCTCGGCCGGGTTGAGCGCCGCCTCCAGCGAGGCCCGCCCCGGGGCCGCGATCGGGGTGGCCGGCAGGTTGGGATCCTTCCGGCAGGCATAGGGACCGGTGGAGCCCTCGTTGTCGAGGAACTTCCGGGTGAGGATCGACGGGTCCCTGGTCTGGGCCCCGAACAGGCAGATGGCGTCGATGTCGAGCGACATCTGCTCCTTGAGCCGGTTGTAGATGACCCGGGCGATCTTGGGCCGGTCGCCGTCGGTCTTGGCCTCGGCCTCGACCATCGAGGCCACCTTGATGACGTCGTACGCCGACAGGCCGACCTTGGCCTCCGCTCCCCCGTAGCCCAGTTCGCCGGTGACCCGGGCGAACTCGTCGTTCATCTTGGCGATGACCTCGGCCGGGGTGGCGTCGTCTTCTATCTCGTAGAACGCGGGGAACAACAGGCCCTCCCAGCTGGTCACCCCCTCGGGCCGGTACCGGGGCTGGATCTGGCCGGCGTCGAGCACGGCCTGCAGGTCGGCCGCCGTCATCGTCGGCAGCTGCTCGGCCAACTTGGGCAGCATCTCGCTGATCCACAGCCCTTCACGCACCCCGAACCGGTTGAACGTGGGCGGGATGGGGCCGGCCTGGAGCACGGCGATGGCTTCGTCGGCCGAGCTGTTCAGGTTCATCTGGTACTCGCCGGCCTGGAAGTTGCCGTAGCCCTTCCAGTCCGCGTAGTAGCGGAAGAAGGTGGAGTTGGGGATGATGCCTTCGTCTTCGAGCTGCTGGGCGATGTCGCCGGTGGTGGCCCCGGCCGGCACCGTCAGCGTGAGGGCCTCGCCCTGGGGGCCCGTCGGATCGAGCTGGGAGCGGAACCACCCCCGTACCCCGGTGACCAGCAGGAACCCGATGACGACCAGCACCACGAGGGCCAGCACGGCCCGCAGCACCCGGTAGCCGCCGGAGCGGACGGTGACGAACTCGTCTTCGTCGTCCCAGTCCAGGTAGTCCTCGTCGCCGTAGCCGTCGCCCCCTTGGTAGCCGTGGTACGGATCCTGGTCCTGGTACGGCGCCCCGGCGCGGCCACCTTGCCGATCGAGCATGCTCACCGTGGCCATGCTAGTCGGGGCCTCACCTCAGCGGGCGTTGCCCCCGGAATCGATCCACGATTGGAGGATGACGGCGGCGGCGACCTGGTCGACCACCTGGCGGCCCCGACGGCCGTCGACCCCACCCTGGCGCAGCGAACCGTGGGCCGTCACGGTGCTCAGCCGCTCGTCGTGGGTGACCACCTCCAGCCCCGCCAGGCGGCGGCGCAGGCCCTTCAGCTCGGACCGGACCGATCGGGCGGCCGGGCCGTCGCTCCCGTCGAGCGACAGGGGCAGGCCCACCACCACCGTGGTGACCCCGTGCTCGGCAGCCAGGGCGGCGATGGCCTCGTGCTCGGCTTTCCGGTCGCCCACCCGGCGCACCGTGGAGAGCGGGGTGGCCACGACACGACGGTCGTCACACACGGCCACCCCGATGCGTTGTTCACCGAGATCGAGCCCGAGGGCTCGACCGGCGGGCGGGGCCTGGCGGGGTCCGTGGTCGGCGGTCAGCCGGCCACCCCGGCCGCCGCCTGGCGGGCCAGCTTCAGGGCCTCGTCGAGCCCGGCCGGGTCCTTGCCGCCGGCCATGGCCAGATCGGCGCCCTTGCCGCCACCACCCTTGATCGCCTTGACCGCGTCCGCGATGAGCGGCCCGGCCTCCAGCCCGCTGCCAGGCCGGGCCGCTGCCACCAGAGCGGCGCCGCCGCCGTCGGGGGCGCCGCCCAGCACCACGGCCCGGATGCCGTCCTGGTCGCGCACGGCCACCGCCAGATCCTTCATCTCGTCCCGGCTGAGGCCGTCGACCCGGGCCACCACCACACCGCCGTCGGCCTGCTGGGCCAGGGTGCGGGCCTGGTCCGCCGCCAGGCGGGCCCGCAGTGTGCGCACCTCGTCGCGCAGGGCCTTCATCTCCCCCACCCGCTTGGCGAGCCCGTCGAGCACGTCGCCGCGGGGCACGTTGAGCAACTCGGCCGCCTGGTCGATCGTGTCTTCCTCCAGGCGCAACAGGTCGAGCGCGCCGGTGCCGGTGACGGCCTCGATGCGGCGCAGGTTGGAGCCGATCGAGCCCTCGGACACGATCTTGATCAGGCCGATGTCGCCCAGGGCCTTCACGTGGGTGCCGCCGCAGAACTCGAGCGACGGCCCGGCCCGCAGCACCCGGACCCGGTCGCCGTACTTGTCGCCGAAGAACGCGATGGCCCCCATCGCCTCGGCTTCCTCCCGGGTGACCTCGGGGTGCTCGGCCCCCGGGTTCTGCAGCACCTCGGCGTTGGCCAGGTCCTCGATCTCGGCGATCTGACCCGGGGTCAGGGGATCGAAATGGCTGAAGTCGAACCGCAGCCGGTCGGGGCTGACCATCGAGCCCTGCTGCTTCACGTGGTCGCCCAGCACCTGGCGCAGGGCCCAGTGGAGCAGGTGGGTACCGGTGTGGTTGCGGCGGATGGCGTCGCGCCGGGCCACGTCCACGCTGGCGGTGGCGCTCTGGCCGCTTCGGATCTCGCCCTCGGTGACCCGCACCACGTGGCGGTGGACGCCGGGCACGGCGTAGACGGTGTCGAGCACCTCGGCCGTGCCGGTGGGGGTGGTGATGGTGCCGGTGTCGCCCACCTGGCCGCCCGACTCGGCGTAGAACGGCGAGCGGTCGAGGAACACCGACACGGTGTCGGTGCCCAGGCCGGTGACCATCAGCACCTCGCAGGGCACGTCGACCAGCTCCTCTCGGCCCACGAAGGTGGTGAGCTCCAGCAGATCCTGCACCGCCTCGGCGTCGGCTGCCTGCACCGCCCCCTTGCGGGACTCCTTGGCCCGGGTGCGCTGGGCCGCCATCTCGCTCTCGAACCCGGCCTGGTCCACGGTGAAGCCCCGCTCGGAGCTCACCTCGGCCGTGACCTCCACCGGGAACCCGTAGGTGTCGTGCAGCAGGAACGCCACGCTGCCGTCGAGCTCGGCCCCGGCCGGCAGCTTCGACAGGTGCTCGTCGAGCACCCGGGACCCCGTGGCCAGGGTGCGGCGGAACTGGGTCTCCTCCCGGGACACGACCGAGCGGACCAGCTCCCGGGTGCTCTGGAGCTGGGGGTAGTCGTCTCCCATGATGTCCACCACGGCGTCGACCAGGCGCGGCGTCAC
>Ga0268299_1002604_pt1 | contig 20649 bp, 20 predicted proteins | sample NOBtaG_FD_193484 | JGI IMG/M metagenome (GOLD analysis project Ga0268299, IMG submission 193484) | Activated sludge microbial communities from bioreactor in Nijmegen, Gelderland, Netherland - NOB reactor | ecosystem: Engineered > Bioreactor > Aerobic > Activated sludge | place: Netherlands... | reverse complement strand
CTTACGGCATTTTTACTTCTTCTCGTATTTTTCAAAGACTTTGGCTTGATCTCAATGGTTATCACTTTTTTGCTTTTTCTTAGCTACACTATATCTTGTGGCCTCCACGGGAATTACGGAAGAGCCCTAATTTTTAAATTACTTAATAAGAAATTTTTTCAATTTTATCATTGGAAATTGGCATCGTTATATAGCCTTAAAATGAAAAATTTTTTCTGAATAAGCAGCTTTATCTCTCTCTGTACGGTTTAATACAGGGCGTTTATGTTGATTAACAATTTGCATACCAGCAATTTCTGCAATTGTTGGGTATAGGTTATATTTGTCATTTGCTACTAAAAATACATCATAATTATTAGCTAAAAATCTTTTACAATTATTTAATACATCAGCTATTGCTTGGGTATAATTTTGCTTTGCTTCTTGGCTTTGACCTTGTTGTAAAGATCCTATTTCTAATTTATCTCTACGTTCTATTTCAAATAGATCATAAGCATAAGCGTGTTGTTGATGATAATCTATTAAACCAACATATGGCGGGCTAGAAAAAATACCTTTGATTTTTTGACTACAAACTAAGTTGGCAAATTCTTTTTGAAATTTGTTAAGTTCTGCTGCTATGTCAATTGTTCTACTGTCTCCAGAAAGACAAACTTGCCAGGTTTTAGTTCTTAATTTATCAAATTCTACTAATCTTTTAATAGTATCTTTACTATAGCTTTCCCACCATTTTATTATAGAAAAAAGAGGTTTACAGATTTTGCCATGTTTGGTGCAGTAATAAGTTGTTGTAACTGGTTCAATTAAAGTTGCTAAATCAGAATGTGTTGTTGCTCTACAACTACGAATTGTGCGACTTAAAATAATACGGATGATATTGTAAGTAGAAGAATTTTTTATTTTATTAATTTCAGATAAAACAACTTCTATTTCATCTCTAATATGTTTTGAATACCACTTGTCCAAAAATGTATCAGCTTTATTTTGGTGAAGTTGGATTTTATGCTCATCTAACAATTTATAGTAAATAGATAAGAACTCTTTTTCTTTTTCTATTCCATAACTTTTTTCATCGATTTCTTTGCGTTTTAGCTTATAGCGATAATCTGGAGTAGGAAAAAATTTACTATTAAACTCAAATAATTCTGCTAAAAGTTTTTGTTCAAACTCTACTACAGGTGAATTTTGTAAGAATATCTTTAGTTTATCAGTGATTTTTTTAATCTCGTTATGTATATCAACTAAATCATACTTGGTTAATTTAGCGGTTGCTATTTGTGCATTAAAGTCAGACACATCAACCCCAATAGAATGCATTCCTAGTTCACACGCTTGAACTAAAGTTGTACCGCTACCTGCAAATGGATCTAAAATAATATCGCCAGGCTTAAAATAAATGTTTTGCTTAAAACTGTCTGTGTGGCTATCCAAAAAATACTCTACTAGTTGTGGGATAAATTTTCCTTTGTAAGGGTGCAATCGATGAACATGTTTAGTTGTTTCAGATTCTTTATACTTATCAAATGATAAAGCCCAATTTAGATCATTACCTAACTGTTCTTTCCAGTTAACTTCTCTTTCTGTAGTAAAGTTATCATAGTAGTTAGTTAGTTCTGCTTTAGATACTTTGATTGTGCTATTTTCACTAAATTTAGTAATGAGTCCATACTGAATTAAGTAGGATATATTTGATGTTGTTACTTGTTTTTTTATATAGTTACTTGCCCATTCGCTAGCAGTTTTTATGTTTAATAAATCATTTTCTGGGGGTAAGGATTCTTCCATATTTGTTATTTAATTAATTTGAATAAAATAAAAGAAAGAATTTTGCCTATAGTATTCTTAATAGCATATAGAGTCAAGGTAGGTGTTAAATTTGAATACCAGTTAACAGAATTTGGTAAAAAATTTAGTAAAATTTTGGCTGATATTGACGAGCTAAACCATTTTATTGAGCAAAACTTAGGCTCTTAACCATTTTTCAGCTATTAAAAATTTGTGCTATGATACGTTTTTTCATAAAAAATGAAACTTAAACCAAGTAGTAAGGCATATTTAAAAGTGAGTGAGATAAATCAAAAAATACTTAATATTGCTTTTTATCGTTTTGTAGAACTATCAGATCTTGTAGATCTACGTAATTCTTTACGAGAATTAGGTCAAGAATTAAACCTTAAAGGGACTATTCTGCTTAGTAGCGAAGGGATAAATGGAAGTCTTGCAGGATTTGAGGAAAATATCAGAACTTTCCAACAATCAATCAAAAAATATCCTTTTGGTTCAAACCTAAATTATAAGGAAAGCTACTCAAACTTAGTTCCATATAAAAGATATTTGGTCAAATTAAAAAAAGAAATTATCCCAGCAGGTGATAATGATATAAAACCCGCAGTATTAACAGGTACTCATATAAGCCCTAGTGAATTAAAGCTATGGTTAGATGAAAATCGGGAGTTTGAATTTTTAGATACTAGAAATGAATTTGAAATTGAGTTTGGAACATTCAAAAAAGCTAAACAGTTGAAGTTGAAACATTTCCGTGAGTTTTCAGAAAAACTAAAGTTACTGCCTGAAGAGTCTAAGCTAAAGCCTATGGTAATGTTTTGTACAGGTGGAATTAGATGTGAAAAAGCCTCTGTAATTGCTATGAAATCAGGGTTTAAAGATGTTTATCAATTAGATGGTGGTATCTTAAAATACTTTGAAGAGTGCGGAGAAGCACACTATGAAGGGGAGTGCTTTGTTTTTGATGAAAGAATTAGCCTAGATAGTCATCTCCAAGCAAGATCTGAAAAGGCGGAAAACCTTAAAGACCTAGTACCAAACCCTAGGAAAGTTTATAAAAGTGAATAATTAGGAAATAGATTGTATGACTTTTGTATGGAATGAAAGCCATTTCTTTAAAAATTGGGCTAAACCCGGCCCTTGGGTTTCTCCTTCGGATAATCCTGATCTCCAACCAAATTCAGATGAAACTTTGGATGCTCTTTGTGGGCATTATAGAATCTTTCAGCTAAGTAAAGGTCATAGATATTCTACAGATGATTTGCTTACGGCATGGTATGGAACGGCATGGTGTCCTAGTGCTAGAAATGTCTTGGATCTTGGTAGTGGTACAGGTAGCGTGGGTATGAGTGTAGCTTGGAAGCTTCAAGGGGTTAGAGTAGTTGCTATTGAAGCACAAGAAATTAGCGTCCAGTTAGCACATAAATCAGTTAAATTTAATGGTTTAGAAAATCGTTATGAAATTCGTCATGGGGATCTTCGTGATCCTGCAATCCTTTCTAAAGATGAAAAATTTGATTTAATTTTAGGTAGCCCTCCTTATTTTCCAATGGATGCTGGTATTCATGGGGCGCATCCTCAAAAAATTGCTTGTAGATTTGAACTTCGTGGTTCCATCATTGATTATTGTAAAGTTGCTTCTGAGCATTTGGATTGGGGAGGTATGTTTGCTTGTATTTTTCCAATTCTTCCAGACCATCAAGCTAAACGTGTTATCAACGCAGCTAAAGAAGCAGGTCTTACAATTGTTCGTCAACGTCCAATTATATTTAAGGAAGGGGATTTGCCGCTACTTTCTGTTTTTGCAATGGTGCGCTCTGATCATTTACCAGAATCTTTTCGCAATCAAACTTGGCAAGAACCGCCTTTGATAATCCGAACCTTATCAGGCGACACTCACCCAGAATATAGTGCTGTTGCTCTTACAATGGGACTTCCACCTTGTTAATTTTTTCCACACACACCAACATAAAGAACTACATCGCTTGTAGGCAGATGTAGTTCTTTTGCTACGGCTTCTTCAAAAAATCCTCCTAGCGGAAGCGTAACTAAATTTTCTTGTGTAGAAAGTAAACAAAGATTTTGCATTAAATGGCCTGCTTCTAGTAAAAGAAAGCGGTAGCCTCGCTCACCATATTTTTTAGTGATTCTTGCCCCATCACCAACCAAGATCCAAAGCAGCGAACCGCCTTCAAAATGTACCATTGAAGGAATTAATTGTTTCCAATTATTGTAGTTAGCCCCTTTAGCTATTTGTGAAAGATGATGTCCTTGGCGGTCATAATGATAAAGTCCTGAATCAATCCAGGATGTTTGAAAAATTGCTAAATAAAGCTCTAAAGATTGTAAATCGCCTGACGATGGAGTTGGCCCGCGAGAATTTTGGCCCGTAATGCCATGACTAAAAAAAAGTATTCGACTAAGTGTTTTACAAGACAACATTTCTGTTTGAAACTTTCTAGCAGAACGACGAGACAAAAGAGTTTTTTCTAAATTTGACCAGAGTTTTGGCTTTACTTTTTCTAACTTCCATTGAGGATAACCCGGATAAGTGCGCGAAGAGTGAATAGCACCTTCTTGTTCTACCTGAATTATTCCTTCAAAAAAGTCAGGAAGTTTTGTTTGGTCAAGTTCATAGCGATAAAAAAATTTTCTTTTTGAGTCCATAAATTGTAATTAATCAAGTATTTAAGCAAAAGGATGAGGAAGTATTTTTGACCAATCTTCTAAATTCCTTGCACCCCATAATTTGCTTCCAAGATGCGGCCAATTATGATTGCCGTGTAAGGGCTGTAGCCCCGGAACGGCTACTTTTAACACTTGCCAGTTGGCAGTTTGATCAATATTTGTTGGTGTCATATTGCGAAATAATATTGGGTGCTTGACTCCAAGTTTTTCTGACAAAATATTAAGATTTTCTTGATCAAATATTGGCAAATTATTTATTTTTTTTGCCCTTTGTAAAACGGTTGAAGATAGCTTTTCTGGATAAATGCTATAGTAAACCGCGTGTTCAGAAAAGTCTGTTGGAATAATAGGTTTAGCTTTACCTTGAATGATTTCATCTTTCAAATACCTAACAAAGCCCCTGCCTTGAATAGCTTCTAAAATCGACTTTAGCCAACTCTCTTTTATTGTCTCACGACAGGCTGCACCTGCACTAAAACAATAACCTTCTAGGTCTAAACCTTCAACACTTACAATTGTGACATTTGAGCTATAAGGCGAATCAATTCGGTAGAATTTATATGTAAGGTTAGGTCTGATAACCCTGCGTTTAATTTCTTGGTCAAGGAGTGAAAAAACAAAATTAGCTGGATATTCTTCTAGCGGGTAACTTTCCCACCAAGCCCCAATGATAGCGTCACGCTCGATTACTTCTTGAACTCCGCGTAGCAACACAGGATGACCTAAGCGGCCAGCAGAAAGACCTGTTGAAATAGAAGCACATAAGCTTTGGTGATTATCTGTTGTGCAACTTAACTCTGAACGAGGAAAAAGATAAGCAAGCTCTTCAGGTATCCAATAGGGAAGTCCACTAGCAAAGCTACGAAAACACACCCAATTACAAATTGTGTTGTTATCAAATTTAGTAAAAGGAAAATCTTTTTGGCTGTATTGCTCATCGTGAAATAAGACCCATTCATCAGGTTTTACAAGCATTTCATCTAAAGACCAAGAATTAATGCTTGCTTTAATAAATTGGTCTTGGGGCAAGGGGCTAGCTTGAAATCTTTCAATAGCTTCTCCAATACAAGCCATTCTTGCTGCTTCTTTTGTCCAGGCTGCACCGCCAACATTTAAGCTTTTATTATTAAATCCAGAAGACGAAAGAGTTGCACCCCACATAAAAACTTCTGGGTCATAAGCTCTTGGAGCAATTTCACCAAAGCTAGTAAAAAGTCCTGTAAAACGGCTTTCTGTCCATAAATCAAGCTTTTTCATGGTTAAACACCTTGGCGGCACCCTGGACAATCAGGAGCTATAAAAACTTGATGAGAAGATATTTCTAAAGAACTTATTTCTAAAACATGAAGTCGATAAATGCTAGCAGGTAATTCGGTTTCTTGTAGAAACGAGAGTTTCCATAAAACCAATTGTTCTAGAATCTTAACGCCATAGTCAGGAAAATTTACAGCTTTAATAGATTTTGGAGCTTGTTCTATTAATTCTTGATAAATTTCTGGTGTTGGAGAAAGTTGCTTAAATTGGCTAATAAGACAAGCTAGACAAGCTCCAATATTAGGAAAAAATATTGGACTAACAAAACCTCTTGTCATTGCTCCATAACTTACCCATAAAAATAAAGAATTTTCCATCAATCTTTGTTGGTTAAAAGTTAATATTTGCTGGTAATCAAGACGATCTTGGCAAAGAATTTTTATTATATTTTTACTGTCTTTATTAAAATCTTTTTCCGCTAAATTTTGTAATAGCTCAAAGACTTTTCCACTACCAAAAATTTCTAGTTTGTAATTTTCTTTTGTAGCTATTTTTAATACAACATTTTCAATTAAAACACGCTCACCATAAAGCCTTTCTAAAATAGCTAAGGCTTGTTCTTTTAAGGGTTCGTCAAAGTTTTCTAATATTTCTTTAGTTAATTTGTTGCCATCAATTTTTGCAAGTAGAGAGGGAAGCCAGGAATCTAAATTTGCACCTGTTAAAGTGTAGCGATAATCTTCACCTGCAACTAATTTAACAATGTTTTGCTTGCTAATAATGGTAAAAGGAAAAGCAAACTTAAAAGATTTTTGTAAAATATCTTTCATTGCTTATTTAGTAGTTTTTAGTCTATTTTCTACAGCTTTAATTACAGGTTTTAGCTGGCTTAAAAATACATTATTTGTAACAAACTGTGGAAAAGGTGAAATTTGGGACTCTAGCGAATAGACCACCAAAGTTTTATCTGCTGAAATAGGCGTAATTGTCCAGCTACCACGATTAATTTTTACTACATCGCCTGGTTTATCCCAAGATGCAACATATTTTTCAGGGGTTTCTGAGTGGGTTATATCAACATCCATCGGCCAAGTGCCAATAATAGAAGTTACTTCGCCAGCCATATGAAAAATATTATTTTCTTTTTTCTCTACTTTACTTATCTTAATTGACCAAAATTTCCCGCCAAAAATTTCTGCAAAATGCTCATAGTCTGTCACTACTTGCCAAACGTCTTTAGCTGGATAATTTAGCACAGCATAACAATGGATTTCTTTTTGGCCCGTAGGAGTTAAAAAAAGCTGGGTGACAATGCCTTGTTCAACCGAGGTAGGGATTTTTGGAGTCGAACTAGCCCAACTACCTCTAATGGCAAAAGTAAAGAGCAAAATAGTAGAAATTATTGTTGCTGCTATCAGTAATTTGATAGCGATTGACTTTTTAGGTGGTATTTCTGTTTGATTTTCTTGATTTTCTGTAGACATTTTTTATTTATTTTTAGAAAACTCCTATTGCAATTGCACCTGTAATCATAACCATTATGCCAAGAATTATACCTATAAAACTACCACCAGCAATTTTTAGCAATGCCTTAAATGCTATATTGCGATCAGGAACAGCAAGCAAAGCTAAAAGTGAGATAAAAAATGTAGCTATTTGCATTATAGGTAACACTACGCCGAAATAAGCAATAGCTGTTAGTGCAATGTTAGAAGCAACAAGAAATGTTATAGGAAAGGATATTGCACTAAGAATGCCTAAAGTTACCCAATAGGCCATAGTTACTTTTTTAACAGATTCTTTGGCAATTTGAACATCATTTATTGCCTGGTTTTGTTGATTATAGTTATATTTAGGATATTGTCCGGCTATAAATTTTTGGTTAGAAATAGAATTAGACGCAGCTTTAGTAGCAATCGCAGCCCCAATAATTCCTCCTGCTGTATGAACACAACAGCAACAGCAACAACAACTTGTACAGCCCATACACATTGCAACAGCAGGACGGCTTTTACGCTCTGCTGGCAGCATTTCAAAATTGATAGTATTAGTGTTGTTTGTTGAAGAGTTGGTTTTAAAGAGTTTTAATTTATTTAACATAAGTTTTTCTATTAATGGGACAATTTTCCAAAGTCTAACACAGTATTATTTTTCTTTACAACGACTTAGATTAAATAAAATTAAATAAAGGTTGTAAAAAAGAAATAAGCAATTTTTCTAGTAATTTGAAAAATTGCTTATAGATGAGTAAAGAAAAACTAGTTAAATACAGCGTAAACTAAATATTCTATTATTTTAATCTTAAGCCCCAGCAGGGTGACAGATATGTAACGTAGGGTTTCAACTCTACGTATTATTCAGATTTTTTGTTGCTACGAGTTGCTTTCCAATTGCTAAAACGTCGCCAGGCTAAAGCAAAACCTGTGTAAACAAGCACACACGCGCCTAAAGATGCAATAAAGGCAATGATTTGTCCTGGTAGTCCTGCTGCTTCACCTGTATGTAACGAACGCACCCATGAACGAAGTTGACGACCTCGGTTAAGTTGCTCATAAGGTTCCCATTTAGTTATTTCTGCTGTAGTTGGATTAAGTGTTAGTTGGGAACGTGAAAAAGGGTTTAGCGATTTTCCTTCATCAATAAAAAAAGAGACAGGTTGATTTTGGCTTGTTGGAAGCCTAAGACTAATCATTTTCCAAGTAGGGGCAGTTTTTTCTGCCTGCGCCCAAAGTTGATTAAGGTTAGCAGGAATTTCTATTTTTGTTTCTCTATTTTGACCACTTTGAGCTTGGTTTGGTGGGCTAGGTGGGCGTTTAGGGGCCTCAGTACCTGTAATTGTGTAAATAAGATTATTTGCCCATTGGTAGGAAAAAACCATTCCTGTAGCAGTAATAATAACTAATATAGATAAAGACCAAAAGCCTATAACATTGTGCCAATTAAAATCACGCGCACGACCTTTTAAGTTTGATCTAAAAGTAGTTATTGGGCGTAAATGCTGACGGGTCAGCTTTTTAGGCCACCAGATATAAATACCTGTTATAGCTAAAAATAAAAATGCTGCATTACAAAATCCTGTAACAGCTTGACCAATAGCGCGATTTTCTCCATGCGTTGCAAGCCAGCGATGAAGATCTGTTGTCACATGAAAAAAAGCACGAGTTTTCTTTGAACCTTCGCCCAAAATATCGCCTGTGTAGGGATTTACATATAATATTCCTTCACGGCCTAAAGCAATGGTGCTAGCTAAGTCTTTGTCAGAATATGCGGTTACTCCAGTAGGCTTAAGTTTAGGGTTAGCCGCTTGTACTTTAGTAAATATTTCTTGTGGGCCTAGACGAGGAGTTTCTTGAGGCTGTACTATACGCATTTCTTTTTCAGCAAATTTAGTGATTTGTGATTCAAAAGCTAGTAAAACCCCAGTTATAGACATAATAAAAATTACTATTCCACCAACTAAACCAGCTATTAAGTGCAACCAAAAGATAAATTTACGAAATTTTTGCATATAACGATAAATCCTTTATTAAACAAATAATTACATAAAAGTAATTTATAAAATTAAACCTCTGCCCAGCGTCTTAATAAATTATGGTAAACGCCTGTAAGTTGTATAGCTGATGGATGATCTGGCAAATCTTTATTTAATTTTTGAATAGCTGTATCTAAATCAAAAAGTAGTGTTCGTTCTCCATCATCACGAACCATGCTTTGAATCCAAAAGAATGATGCAATACGTGAGCCTTCTGTAACTGGTCGGACGTGGTGGAGGCTGGTTGCTGGATACAAAATTAAATGTCCAGCAGGTAATTTAATTTGTTGGACTCCATAAGTATCTTCTATTACAAGCTCTCCGCCTTGATATTCATTTGGTTCACTAAAAAAAAGTGTAGCGGAAAGATCTGTGCGAATGTAATAAGCAGTATTTGGTACTTGGCGGATAGCATTATCAACGTGTGTTCCAAATGATTGGCCGCCTTGATAGCGGTTAAATAAAGGCGGAAAAACCTTAGCAGGTAATGCCGCCGAAATAAACAAAGCGTTTTTTTGTAACGAGGAAATAATTATTTGGCCTAGTTTTTGTGCTATTGGATGATCTTCTGGAATTTGTAAATTATTTTTAGCTTTTGCAGATTGATGGCCTGCTGTGATGCGGCCATCAACCCATTTAGCTTTGTCTAGCATTTGCCGAGCCTGTTTAACTTGCTCGGTGTTTAATACTTCTGGAATTGAGAGTAACACTAGCTAAATCTCCAACTATCGTAATTTGAAATTAAGTCCAACTTTAACCGAACGTCCTGCACCAGGCACTAAATGTGCTGGGTGAGGTTGATCAATGTAAAACTTGTTACTTAAATTGTAAACGTTGACTTGTATTTCAGCATGTTCATTAATTCTACGTTTAACAAACATATCTGCTACAGTGTAGCTATCTACTTTTCTAATGCGTCCTGTAATTGGGTCAGTTGGAGCAGTTGAGCTTGCATTACGGCTATCAACAAATCTTATGCTAACACCGGTATTTAAGCGGAAAGGTAAGTTATAGGTAGTGTTAATACTAGCTGTATGTTTTGGAACATTAGCTAATTGATTACCAACTGTGTCAGGGAAAAATCTGGAAGCAGAAACTTCACTATCCAAGAAAGCATAACTAGTATTGATTTGTAGTTTATCGGTTATTCTTCCATTGGTTTCAAACTCAAAACCATCAATTCTTTGCGCACCTGCTAGAACAGTTAACAAAGGATTTCTAGGATCTGTTTCACGAGCATTAGTTTTTTCTACTCTAAATGCAGCAGCACGAACAGAGAATCTTTTTGCTAGTAAATCCCATTTTGTGCCAACTTCAAAAGTTCTATTTTCTTCTGGTTTAATATTTGTAGTATTAGCATTAAGTGCAAACGCTTCAGCAGAAGGATTAAAAGATGTGCTATAGCTAAAATAAAGACTGCCAATTTCCATTGGTTTGATAACTAACGCACCACGATAAGTAGCAACTTCATCTAAACGGTTAAATTTACCTCGGTTTGGAGGAGTGCCAAGAAATTGCTCAAAATTTACATCAAAGCGGTCAAAGCGAACACCACCTACTAATTCAACTCTTTCTGCTAATTTTACTGTACCTAAGAAATAAGTAGCAAAGGTGGTGCTGGTAGTGCGAGTATTGGAAGTTGCTGTTGATATACCAGAAAAAGGCTCATTAGTATTTGGATTTAATAAACTTGCTGTAGGAACACCAGTAAAAGTAAGGCGTAAAACTTTAGAAGTTTCACGAGAACCTTCTAAGCCTGCAACTATAGTGTATTTGATAAAGCCTGTTTGAAATTTCGTAGTTACATCAAATTGATTTTGTAAAAAAGACTCTTCCGCATCTATAGAAACTTGATTTCGATTTACCCTAATTTGATCAAGAGGTGTTGTTAAAGTAACGGTTCCTGTATTGCGTGGAGCGGTAATTAAGCCTTCACGAGTATATTTTGTATAACGTAGCTGGTTACGAATACCAAAATTATCATTAAACTGTTCTTCATATTTAATAGAGCCAATATCAACATTAGTTCTTAAGAAATTAGCATTTCTAAAACCATAGTAATTGCTTCTATCAACTGGTGCAGGGCGGTCAAATAAATAAAGAATTCCATAATCAGGAATATCATTAGCAGATTGATGGAAATAGTTAAGATTTATTTGTCTCTTTGTTCCAATACCAAAAGCTAAGGATGGAGCAAAACCATAACGGCGGTTTTCTGCAATGTCGCGTTCTGCAACTTGGGAATAATGTCCCATCAAATTAAGTCTAAAAGCTGTGTTTTTACCTAATTTAGCAACGGGTTCATTTATATCTAAAGTTACTCGCTTTGTTTCATCACTACCAAATTCTACTGTGCCATCAACAAAAGATCTTAATTGTGGGGTTTTATAAGATTGGTTAACTGCACCACCTGTAGAACCACGTCCAACGGTTACAGATGAAGGGCCTTTTAATACTTCAACTTGTTCAACATTAAACGAATCACGGAAATAATTACCAAAATCACGCATTCCATCGATAAATAGGTCATTACGTGCGCCAAAACCACGAATTGTTAAATTATCGCCTTGGTTTCCACCTTCACCAGCCGCTAAACTTACACCTGCAACATTGCGTAGTGCATCACGCAGAGTTGTAACACCTTGATCTTGTAAGGTTTGCTTAGAAACAATATTAATAGTTTGTGGAGTATCTCTTAGAGGTTCAGTAAATTTTGGGGAAGTTAATATCTGGACATTATCAGTAACTTCTATTACATCGGAAGTCGCTGTAAGTTCAATAGATATTACTCCTGTACCAAGAGTTTTATAAGTAACATTTGTTCCTTTTAAGATTTGTTTTAATGCTTCTTCAGGTGAAAAACTTCCAGTAACGCCAGGTGAAGCAATATCTTTAATAGCATTATTTGAAATTAATATTTGTTGGCCTGTAGTTTTTTCAAAATCAGCTAATGCTGTCCCAACTGTGCTAGCAGGAATATTAAAGTTGTAATTTTTATTTTCTTGAGTTTGAGCGGCTAAAGTGGACAAATCCCAAGCATAAACAGGCTTAAAGGTGTTATCAAATGTTGGAAATATTAGCAATGTTCCTAGAGTACCAAGAGCTAATAAAGTTTTTGATTTTTTAGATTGCCTAGCTTGAAAAATCTTCTTTTTCATTGATTTACTTTCTCCTTAAAAAACGCCAAAAATTAGCAGATTTTGCTAATGGCAAGGTTATTATTTAAATAAAATGATTGAATGAAATAAACATTAAGAATAATGGTTGAATTAATCATATAAATTTAAGAAATAATAGTATTAACTAAATAATAAAGTAGTTAATTAGAAAGACAGAATAGCCTTAAAATAAATTTAAGAAGTTAAACTATTTAGCCCTTTTGTTATGAATAGATTGTTTGGTAATGAATAAGAAGTGTGGTAGGATAGGCCCCAGCACACCTCTTATTTGTTTGTGACCCACACAATACAAAGTTTGTGCAAAAGAACCTTTGATGTTGCCGCATCAAAGGTTCTAGTTACAAGCCGAACACGATTTTGAAAGTCTTTTTCAAAATCTTTACAAGATTAATATAACAGCTTTTTCTATGTCAATAAGTTTCTCCAATTTTTTTTAGCCAAGGATAAAAAATTAGAAAGAGGAATTTAGGAGAAATGTTTTTATTTACTAGCCAACACTTCTGTTTATAGAATCGTCTAACGAGTTGCACAACAGCTAATTTAACAAAAATTAGTATATAACTCATTGTAAATCAATAAATTATAAAGCTGTGTTAAAACACTTCTTTTTATAAGGAGAAATTAATGCTTTGCCAATCTAGCCTAAAAATCAAAAGCTTTTGTCTTGTGTTGATGCTTATTTTTTCTTTTTTACCTCTTAATATTTCAGCACAACAACAGCGTCCAAAGTTATCGCGTAATTCTGCTAATGAACGTTCTGAGTTTCGATTTAAGGTAAGTGTTTTGGTTAGTCGTAATAAAGATAGTTATTTATATAGTTATACTTTAGAACAACTTGATAATGGACGATTAAACTATAAATCAATAGAGAGGTTTAGATTAATTTTTCCTTGTGGTGAAAAAGCTTATAAGTCAATAGAAAATTTAGAGTCTGATGGATGGCAAGTTTCAGAATCAAGCGATTTTTATGATAGCAAAATAGGCAAAGGCAAGTTATCAGGGCTAGAATTTAGCCCTACTTACCCAATTATTCCTAATGGCGATGCTACAGCTATAGGGGATAAAAGTTTTGGATTTTCTTTTACTAGTAAATGCGCCCCTACTCGTGGACAATGGAAAGCCTTTGGTGAAGGCAAAGAAGACCTTGGTGAAATAGATGTTCCTTGTGGGTGTAATGAAAGTTTATCTAGTAATAATTCTAGTATTGGTGATCGTGGTCAAAGTAAATCTAATCCACCAAAAACTTTGCCAATTCCACAATCTCAAACAAGTAATTCTAATGATTCACAAGACGAAGTTAATAAAACAAGTAATAAATCCATAGATGATAAAATTACTGTTACTAGAAAAGAAATTATTATCTCTCCAGACACAATTCTAAAGCTAAGAATGAAGTCAGAGCTTAGTTCTGCTACGGCTAAAATAGGTGATAAATTTGAGGCCGAATTATTTGAAGATGTTAAAGCTAATCAATTATCGGTTTTACCTGCGGGATGTACAGTAATAGGACGAGTAATTTCTGTTGAACCAGCCAAAAAAGGAAATAAATCTGGAACTATTGGAATAAATTTTGAACGACTAGTTTTACCTTCTAAACGTGCAATAAGTGTTGTTGGAGAATTAACTAGCTTAAATAAAGATGAAAGTAAGATTGATAGCGAAGGCCATGTAGAAGGCTCTTCTGGCAAACGTACAGCCGTTTTTATTGGTGGAGGTGCTGCCGGAGGTGCTGCAATTGGTGCTATTGCTGGGGGTGGTAAGGGTGCTGGAATTGGTGCTGCAATTGGTGTAGGAGCAGGAGTGCTAGGAGTGCTACTTACTAAGGGTCAAGAAGCAATAGTAAAACCAGGTACAGAATTTGGACTGCTCTTAACACAACCCTTACGTATTGCTAATGCAAATTTAGCTGAGCAGCCTAAGTTTAGTGAAACTCAGCAAGATAAAATATTTACAGACTCTAACACTATATATCAAGCCCAAGTAAAACTAAAGGAATTAGGTTACTTAAACTCAATCCCTAGAAGCCGCATTAGTCCATCTGTAAAACGGGCTATTATCAGCTATCAAAATGATAACAATTTACGTCCAACAGGACTAATTGATTACCCTACAGCACTAAGCTTGGGTATTATAGATAACAAATAATTTACTAAGTGAATAATATAGTAATAGTTTTTTCTTTTTGCTTTGGTTGCGCTGAAAATAGTAGTTAGTTATAATGAGAATTTATTTTACTTGCTTGCCTGTTACCTACTAACAAACATCCTAAATTAAAGTAAGTAGAGCTAATATTTTTCATTGTTTTTGAAAGGGAGTTTTTAAAAAACTTATGGTTAAGCGTTTTTTTGCGGTTATATTAATGGTCTTTACATTAACTGTAATGACTTATGCCCAAGGTTCAGCAGTAAAAAGCACTGCTCAAGGCAATAGTAATTTGCCTACAGGTAAAGTTGCTATACTAGATTCCCGTGCTTTTGGCGAAGGAATTACAGAAATGAAAAAGCAACTAGACAAACTAGAAGGTGAATTTCAACCGCGTCTAAAAGAATTAGAAGGTTTGCAACAACAATTAGTCACCTTAGATGATGATGTAAGAAAAGAAAAAGATCCAACTGCTGGTAGGCAAAAGGCTGATAAATTACAATCATTGAAAAAAGAATTTGAACGCAAGAGAGAAGATTTTCAACAAGATTATCAAAAACGCTCACAAATTGCTTTAGGGCCTTTACAAGAAAAGGTGCTAAAATTTTTGGAAAGCTATGCTGCTACTCGAGACATTGTAGTAGTTTTTGATCTTGCTCCTGCTGCACAAGCTGGATTAGTATTCTTAAATCCAGGGACAAATATCACAGAAGATTTTATTAAAGAATATAACAAGCAAGTCTCTAGCGGCGCACCTCCTCAACCTCCACAATAATGTTGAGTAAGTTTATAAATGTAGAATTTGTATAACCTAAAAATTTATCATTTTGGTAAGTAGGTTTAGGTAAAAAATATAGTTTATTTTATGAGGTAGTATGATTAAAAAATTATTATTAATAGTTGTAATTTTACTTATTAGTACAGTAAGTAGTTTTGCTCAAGGATCAGCAGTAAAATCAACTGCACAAAATAAAGCTGGTGGTGGCACTGGCTCAATAGCTCCTTTATCAGAAGGCAAAGTTGCTGTGATAGATTCACGTGCATTTGCTGAAGGAATTGGAGAAATGAAAAAGCAAATAGATAAATTAGAAGCTGAATTCCAACCACGTCGCCAAAAAATAGAAGGTTTGCAAAGCCAAATGGTTAAGTTAGAGGAAGAAATAAAAGCTGCTGGTGGAAATATAAAGCCAGAAGTTTTTAGCCAAAAACAAGACCAATTTAATGGCTTAAAAAAAGAATTTGAACGCGAAAAAGAAGATTATCAACAAGATGTAGAAAAACGCTCACAATTAGTATTAGGGCCTATTCAAGAAAAATTAAGTAAGTTTTTAGAGTCCTATGCTAGTCAACGTCAAATTGTTGTAATTTTTGATTTACCTGCTGCTGCACAAGGTGGGCTAGTATTTCTTAATCCCGCAATAAATGTTACAGAAGATTTTATTAAGGAATATAATAAGTTAAACCCTGTTGCAGGCGCACCACCTGAACCGGCACAAAAATAAAAGCTGCTTAACTTTTAAGCCACAGATAAAACTGTGGCTTAAAAATTTTACACTAGAAAAAAATCTTATGGAAATAATCTTAGACTCAACCCAAATACAACAAATTTTACCTCATCGCTATCCTTTTTTATTAATTGATCGAGTAATAGAATTTGATCCTGGAAAAAGTATTACAGCAATAAAAAATGTCACCTTCAATGAGCCTTTTTTTCAAGGGCATTTTCCTGACGCGCCTGTTATGCCCGGTGTATTAATAATTGAAGCAATGGCTCAAGCTGGAGGACTTGTACTACTTGGAACAATAGATGAACCTCAAACAAAAATAATGCTTTTTACTGGAATTGATAAAGCAAAGTTTCGCCGCCCAGTTGTACCAGGTGATACACTTAAGCTTAAAATGACGCTACTAAAGCTAAGAAGCCGTCTTTGTCGGCTCTGGGGCGAAGCTTATGTAGATGATAAGTTAGTAGCAGAAGCAGAAGTTAGCTCAATTATTGTTGATCGTAACTCTTTAGAATCAAAACCTTTGGATATTAATAAAATAACTAAAAAAAGCTAATTGTTTGGAGGCTTTACAAAAGTGGCAATACATCCTAGTGCGATTATTAGCCCTCAAGCAGAATTAGCCGAAACTGTTAAAGTAGGCCCTTATGCAATTATTGGTGATGGCGTAATTCTACATGACAATGTAGAAATTGGCGCACATGCTTGTGTAGAAGGGCCAACAGAAATTGGACAAGACAGTAAGCTTTTTCCTTATGCTTGTTTAGGGCAAATTCCTCAAGACTTAAAATATAAAGGTGAGGAAACAAAACTAATTGTTGGTAAAAGAAATGTTTTTCGTGAGTTTGTTACTGTTCATCGTGGCACGGTTGGCGGTGGTGGGCTAACAAAAGTTGGAGATGATAACTTTTTTATGGCTCAGTCCCATATTGCTCATGATTGTGTGGTTGGCAGTAATGTAATCTTTGCTAATGGTGCTTCTTTAGCTGGACATGTTGAAGTAGCTGACAATGTTACAATTGGAGCCTATAGCGGAATACATCAATTTTGCCGTATTGGTGAACATGCCTTTATAGGTGCTTATTCTGTAGTAGTAAAAGACGCTCTACCTTATGCTCGTTCTGTTGGAAATCATGCTAAATGCTATGGGCCAAATACTATTGGATTAAAACGTAGAGGTTTTTCTAGTGAATTACTTGGACAAATAGGACATGCTTTTAAGTTACTCCTTACATCTAAGTTAAACACTACACAGGCTTTAGAGCGAATTAAAACAGAATTAGAAGGCATTGCAGAAATAGATTATTTAATTAAATTTATAGAGTCTTCCCAACGAGGCGTAATTAAATAAATATCTAGGTGCTAATCGCTAACATTCAGGTTAAAATAAAAAAAATTTTGCTAATTTTGACTGGGAGGACAAATGTCTCAAACTTTTGAGAGTTCTTTAACAGAATTAGAAAAAATTGTTGCTGAAATGGAAACAGGCGATCTTCCCTTACAACGTGCCTTAGAACTATTTGAACGAGGCATAAACTTGTCGCGCTATTGTCAGCAGCAATTAGATGAAGCAGAACGAAGAGTTGAACTACTAGTCAAAGGGCAAGATGGCAGCATTTTAAGTAAACCTTTTTCTAACGAGAATGATTAGCCTACGACTAACCGTAACACACATGTCTGGCTTAAAACAGGATGAACGCGAGGCATTTACCGCGTTACCCTTAACTATTGGTCGCGCACCTGGTTCACAAATTCGTTTAGCTGCTAATGATACTCGGGCTTCTACTCGACATGCAGAAATTCTACTAGAAGGTAGAAGCGTAATCTTAAAAGACTTAAAATCTACTAATGGCACTTATATTAGTGGTAGACGAATTGACCAGGTTAAGTTAGCTAATGGGGATGTAGTAGAATTTGGTGTTGGCGGGCCTAAACTCAAGTTTGATTTTATTGTCCAAGAAACACCTGATCTAGTTAATCAAGCTACACCTTTAAGCATTGCTGCTAGTTTACAAAACCCCAAGCCTTCACTAGTAAAATCTGCTTCTAATCCTAGAGTTGTTCCTTTGGCATTGGTGCCAAATAATGACATAGCAGTTGCTTCAGTAGATAAACCAACTCCAGTTTCTAACTCTCCAGTAATAAATAGTCCAGTATCAACCTCTAGTATGCTTATAGAAGAAAGGGAATTTCCTTTTCGTAATCGCTTTAAGTATGTACTTTTTAGCATAGGCTTTTTGCTACTAGTCTTAGCGGTGGCGTTATTTATTAAGCAAATCTTGATTTGGACAGTACCTTGCGCTCTAATAGGGTTGTTTTTAATTATGATGGGATTGAGTTTTTCCCGCATTAACATTACTGCTAATAGTAGAGGGATTCATTATCAAGGAATTTTACGTTCTACTATGATTAGTTGGGATGAAGTAGTAGAGTTAAAAGCTTTTCGTAGCCGCACCCGTCTGCTAACAGACCTTGTTTATGTAGTGCAAGGTCGCAATAATAGCATAGTTTTTTCCATTGAAGACTACCAAGATGGGCTAGAATTAGCTAATCTAATTGCTCGGCGTAGTCGGTTGGTCTGGTAAAATATATAAAAATTTGAGGATTCAATGACATTAGCAGAGTATTTGCAAGATCGTGGTCAAGAAGTTGATCGCTGGTTAGATAAACTATTACCTACAGAAAACACTCGACCTACAGAAATACATCAAGCAATGCGCTATAGTATGTTTGCAGGTGGTAAACGCCTACGTCCTATTTTAGTTATTGCTTCAGGGGAAGCTTTTCAAGTTGCACCAGAGCTACTTTATCCTATTGCTAGTGCTTTAGAAATGATTCATACCTACTCATTAATTCATGATGATTTACCAGCGATGGATAATGATGATCTTCGCCGAGGTCGTCCAACTTGTCATAAAGTTTATGGTGAAGCTATGGCAATCTTGGCTGGGGATGCTCTGCTTACACGTGCTTTTGAAGTGGTAGCAAAACTAGTTGTTCCACCAGAAAAACAACTTAATAAAATTGAAGTAATTACGGAAATTGCTAGTGCTGCTGGAACTATTAATGCACTAATTGGGGGACAGGTTGTAGACATTATTTCTGAAGGAAAACCAGTAACAGCAGAAACCTTAGATTATATTCATAGTGCTAAAACAGGAGCATTAATTACTGCATCCGTGCGAGTTGGTGCAATTATGGGTGGTGCAAACCCTGATGAACTTGAGCTAATAACTAATTATGGTAAAACTGCTGGGTTAGCTTTTCAGATTACGGATGATTTATTAGATGTATTGGCAACTAGTGAACAGTTAGGTAAAACTGCTGGAAAAGATGCTAATGTGCAAAAAGCAACTTATGTTGCTTTACATGGAATTGAAGCATCTCGTAAAAGGGCAAAGGAACTAGCGGAATCTGCTATTGCTTCAGTTAAAGCTTTATCAAGACCTGGTTGGGCGTTGGAGGAAATTGCCAGATTTTTTATTGAACGTGCTAGCTAAATTAGTTAACCTAAGCAAAATATTAATCATAACAAAAGCAAAACTTAAGATTTAGCCTTATTTTCTAGTGCTTTAACACGTTTGTTAGTGTTAGAAAGACGCTTAGTTAAGCCTTCACAAACAAAAGAAAGTCTTTCATTAATAGCTATTAAATGTGAGATAGCTTCCCTTGTTTCATCAAAACCTTCTCTCATATCCTGTCGAATTGTATACATTTCAGTTTGCATTCTGTGCATATCAGCTTGCATTCTATTAATATCTTGTTGCGCGATTTGTTGGCGGGCATCAAATTTAGCTTGTTGCTCTAAAAGAAATTCCATTGCTCTTTGGATTTTGTCGTCTGACATTTTAATATTCCTAGTGTGGCATAGATTTTGCGTATAACATAGCTTTCACTCCATATAGATGTCAAGAACTAAATAAACCTGCTAAAAATTTGTTGAAAATTTCCTTGAAATAGGCTGTTTTACCATTCAAAAATTGGGTTTGGATAAACAAAATTAGTAAAAGTAACTGTAGTGCTAATATCTAATGCACGTACATAGTGCCACCATCCATTAGGCAAAAATAATACTTGTCCAGGGTTTAATATTCCTGTAATTACTGTAGCTTTTTGAAATAGCGGAAATCGTTCAAAATTAGGATTTTCACAGTCAACTTGGCTAAATACTGTGCGGTGATTATAGACTAAGTGTGTTTGCTCTGGAGCAACAAGCTTAATAAGTTTACGACCCATTACTTGAGCCATAAAAATATTTTGTCTGTCATGATGAAGTGGAGTAATAGTTCCAGCCGGGCCAAGCCAGAAAAATAGCTCGCTAGCCTTATGATCTGGGCGCAAAAATTCTGGAAATATTTCAATATCATCTAAAAGGGCTTTCATCTTAGCATTTTCAATTACATGATTATTTGCTGTCATATAATAATCATTAGTTTCACCGCCTTGTAAAATCATATCAATATATTTACCAAAGCTAATTTTTTGTTTTAGGTAGTCGGAATTTTCTTCATAAATGGGATCACGATTGCGGCCCATTTGAATTTCTACTATTTCATCTCCAAAT
>Ga0268299_1002603_pt1 | contig 20671 bp, 16 predicted proteins | sample NOBtaG_FD_193484 | JGI IMG/M metagenome (GOLD analysis project Ga0268299, IMG submission 193484) | Activated sludge microbial communities from bioreactor in Nijmegen, Gelderland, Netherland - NOB reactor | ecosystem: Engineered > Bioreactor > Aerobic > Activated sludge | place: Netherlands... | reverse complement strand
CTGGGGCCAGGTTGCCTGGCGCCTGGAAGGTGACCCGACCCCGGCCGGGCAGTTGGGGCCGATTCGTGGCGCCATCATTGAGTCCCCTGTGGACGGTGTGGGTGCCTCTGTTTCGATCAGCGATCAACCGGACGATGTGACCACCAGCGCCAATGAGCCGGTGACCTTCACCGCGGCGGCGACGGGTTCGTCGCCTTACGGCGCGGATTATGGCAACGCCATCTCCTGGCAGTGGTACATCAACAACGTGGCGCAGCTCGGTGCGAACAGCGCCACCTTCACCATCCCGGTGGTCGCCATCGGCCAGAACGGTGCCAAGGTCAAGGTGGTCGCAGCAGTTGCGGGTGCCAGCGCCACCAGCACTGAAGCGACTCTCACCGTCAATGCCGACACCACACCACCGTCGGTGGTTGAAGTGAGCGGCTCCTCGAGCTTCGACACGGTCACGGTGGTCTTCTCCGAGCCGGTGGCGGATCCCTCGGCGACGACGACGGCTAACTACCAGATCACCGGCCTGACCGTGAGCTCTGCTACGCGGATCAATGACCGCACGATTCAATTGACCACGTCCACTCAGACGCAGAATACGGCCTATCCCGTGACCATCAACGGGGTTCGCGACAATGCGACCCTGCCGAGCGCGTTCACGGGCACCTTCCAGGCCTTCAAATTCCAGCAGGGAATTGTGGAGTTCAACATTTGGAACGACGAGACCGGCGGGTTCGAAACGTTTGCTGACGTGGGCGCGCCCGACCAGACCCGATTGCTGACTTCAGCCTTCACCGGAACCGGGCTGTATGAGAACTACTTCGGGCAGCTGAAGATGGTCTTCACCCCGGCAGTCTCGGGCAACTACGTGTTCTTCATCGCGTCCGATGACCACGGCGAACTGTACCTCAGCACGGATGCCAATCCGGCCAACAAGAAGAAGATCGCCGAGGAACCCTCCTGGAGCGATGCCCGCGTGTGGGTTGGCGATGGAGTCGCCTCGAACACCGGCACCCGCGGTGAACCCGGAGCTCGGGCCAATCGTTCGGATGAATATCAGAGCACGGAGTGGTCCACCGGGCCGGGCGGTAACATCGCCCTGACGGCAGGCACCCAGTACTACCTCGAGGTCCTCTACAAGGAGGGCGGTGGCGGCGACCATGGTGCCGTCGCGGTCAAGCTGGCCAGTGAGGCCGACCCCGCAAATGGAGCCAATGAGCTCGCGGGAGATCGCGTGGGCTGGTTCATTGATCCGAACAAGATCGCTCCGCTCATCACCAAGCGCCCGGTGGGCGCCAACGTCTCGGCTGGCGAGTCGGTGACTCTGACCGTGGAAGCGACTTCCGCATCAGCGGCGACCTACCAATGGTATCATAACAAGAAAGCGATCGCGGGAGCCACGAGGGCCTCGTACACGATTCCGAGCGCTGGAGTGGCCGACATTGGCGATTACTATGTGGATGTGACCAACAAGAATGGCACCACATCATCCTTCCCCGACGATGACGTTCGCGTGACCCTTAAGGGCGTCGCGCTCTTGATCGAGGCGGAAGACTACAATCACAGTGGCGGTCAGACCTTCCCTGCCGCGAGCACTATGCCGCTTCAGTCCGGGCTCTTCGTGGGCAAGGATGGTCTCCAGGGCATTGACTTGGACAATGTCAATCAATCCACCACTGATGCCACCCTCAACGGCAACAGCTACCGTAACGGCTACAACAATGTGGGTGGCCAGACGGTGGATGTGGTGGAGTACATTGACATCAACGAGGATGTGATCATTGACGACGGCGGTGGCAACCGCGAGCGTCCGGACTACACGTTGACCAACAACTATAAGATCGGTTGGGGCGCCTCCGGTGATTGGCACAACTACACCCGCACCTTCGAAGCAGGCAACTACAACGCTGTCTTCGTGGGATCGCGCGATGGACGGGGTGCCGCTGCGATGGGCCGCACCCTCGAACTCGTGACCGGTGACATCACCAAGCCGGATCAGGCGACCACCGTGCTGGCGGAACTGACTGCCGATGGCACCGGGGCTTGGAGTTCCAATGACTGGATTCCGTTCCTCGGGGTGGGAAGCCAGGAACTGGCGGTCATCCAACTGGGCGGCACGCAGACCCTCCGTCTGCGCATCAGCTCCGGTGACGGCGACAACGACGCGATCCTGCTGTACAAGGCGGGAGCGGTGGTGGCGCCGCCGGTGATCACGGGGGTGACCGTGGGTGCTGACGGCAAGGTGACCATCACCTGGACCGGCGGCGGACAACTCGAAGCCGCGAGCACCCTCGGAGGTACCTACGCTCCGGTACCTGGCGCCACCGGCGGTTCGTATGTCTGGGATCCAGGCACGACCACCATATTGTTTGCCCGGGTCAGGAATTAGCCTGAGCTGAAGACTCGACGGACGGGGCTGGAGCCGACTCCAGCCCCGTTTTTTTTATACTTGGATGCCTCATCAGGCCCCATCCATAGTATTCCCGCATCGGTGGCCGATGGTGTAATGGTAACACAGGGGTCTTTGGAGCCCTTATTCATGGTTCGAATCCATGTCGGCCAGCCATCCCTGGAAGGCGGGTGGTCTCGTTGGCGTCTCCAAGATCGCAGGGATGCCCCTCGAGATTGCTCTGGTATGTGGATTTTCCCCTCAGGCCGCGCAGGAACCGCCCCAGACTTCATTTGCCCGGAGCGGCCGAACGGGGAAGTTTGGGCCGGTGACGGTATCCGACGACTTGCAGGTGGCGATCCGGGCGCGCACGGAGCGCCAGGCCATGGATTGGTCGCTGGTGCTGGCCAGCCAGGAGATCGGCGTGACACTGGACCGGGAACCGCAGGGGGAATGGCTCCTTCTGGTGGAGGGCGCCGACGAGGCGCGGGCCCGGGCGGCGATCGGCCAGTACCAACGGGAGAACCGCGGATTCGACTGGCATCGCGAGATTCCAGGTTCGGACCTGCTCTTCGACGGGCGGGTGTTGTTTTGGGCGCTCGCCACCGCGCTCGTGTTTCTGGTCCAGAGCGCCCTTGCCCGAGGGGTCTTTGACACCAGGGCCGTCCATCAAGGGGAATGGTGGCGGGCCGTTACTGCGGTCTGGCTGCACAAGGATATCGGCCACTTGGCGTCCAATCTCGCGTTGGGCGTCGTCTTTCTGGGCCTGGCCATGGCCCGCTTCGGCGCCGGCGCTGCGTTGCTTGGATCTTTGGCGGCTGGCGCGCTGGCCAACCGGACCGCCATGGCCCTGCGTCCGGAACCCTACATCGGCCTTGGCGCCTCGGGCCTGGTGATGGGAGCCCTGGGCATGATCGCGGCCCAGTCGTTGCGGCTGTGGCGCACCGGACGCCGCGGCACGCGCCTGATCCTGACCGGCATGGGAGCCGGGGTTCTGGTATTTATCCTCACCGGCACCCGCGAGGAATCCGACGTGCTCGCCCATCTGTGCGGCTTCCTTTACGGCCTGCTGTTTGGCGGCCTCGCCTCCCTCATTCCCGCCCGCCGCCAAGCGTGGAGCAACGCGGCCGCCGGGTGGATCTTCCTCCTTCTGACCCTCGGCACCCTCGCAATGGCGTTTCGGGACAGGCCCTGACAGTGGTGGCGACTGGGGGTGGGCTCGTCTCCGCAGGAGGTATCCCTTCCGCAGAAACAGCTCCCGACCTTGACGCCCGGGACGCGCTTCGTACTTTGCCCCACCTTGAAGACCGATTCTGGGCAGGGTCTCCAGCCCCGTTCCGCAGATCCGCTGGAGGTTGGTGACCTGAAGCATTTTGCGCCGTCCGGGCGTGGTCCCTGGGCCGGAGTGCCTGATTCCGAATGGAACGACTGGCATTGGCAGCTCCGGAATCGGGTCACGGAGGTCGCCCAATTGGAACGTTTGCTGCCGACTCTGACCGCCGAGGAACGGGCCGGCGCGGCGCTGGCCAGCCAGTCGAAACTCGCGCTCGCGATCACCCCCCATTTTTTCAACCTCATTGACTCGGCGGATCCCCATTGCCCGATCCGGCGCCAAGTCATCCCCCGCATCGAGGAGACCCGGACCGCGCCGTGGGAGATGGCGGATCCGGTGGGCGAGGACGGCCATTCGCCGGTGCCGGGACTGGTGCACCGGTATCCCGACCGCGTGCTGATGCTGGTCACCGACCGCTGCGCCGCCTATTGCCGCTACTGCACACGGTCTCGTCTGGTCAGCAACGCCAGCGGCTACGATTTTCATCCGGATTTCGACCGGCAGATCGCCTACGTCGCGGCGCATCCGGAGATCCGCGACGTGCTGCTCAGCGGCGGCGATCCGCTGCTGCTCAGCGACGAGAAGCTCGATCACCTGCTGGGACGCCTCCGGGCGATCCCCCATGTGGAATTCGTCCGGATCGGAAGCCGGATCCCGATTTTTCTGCCCCAGCGGATCACCCCCGCCCTTTGCGAACGCCTCCGGCGCCACCACCCGCTCTTTGTGAGCGTGCATGCCAACCATCCGCGCGAGCTGACCACCGAAGTGCGGGACGCTTTGGGCCGGCTGGCGGATGCCGGTATTCCGCTGGGCAATCAATCGGTGCTGCTGCGCCATGTGAACGACACCCCCGAGGTGATGCGCGCCCTGGTGCAGAAGCTCCTGATGTGCCGGGTGCGTCCGTACTACCTCTACCAGTGCGACCTCATCCAGGGCTCGGCCCATCTTCGCGCGAGCGTGAGCCAGGGGTTGAAGGTGATGGAGGGGCTGCGCGGACACACCACCGGCTATGCAGTGCCGCAGTACGTCATTGATGCCCCGGGCGGCGGCGGCAAGGTGCCAGTCAACCCGGAATACGTGCTGAGCCGGAATCGCGACCGGGTGGTGATCCGCAACTACGAGGGCATGGTGTACGAATATCCCGAGGCCGCCGACGGCACTCCCATCGTGCTGGGGGAATCCGAGCATGGACCGACCCTCGGCTTCGTGGATCCCCTGCCTCCCTCTCCGGCCTCCCGGCAGTCGCGGTACTATCCCAAGTTCGCCTGAGCCAGAAACCTGGACACGGATTTCACGGATCCTCACGGAAAGAAAAGGAGTCTCTCCGTGAAATTCGTGTCGCCTCTTCCGCCAGGAAGGTCCCAGGGAACGGGTTCCCTTTGCCGCCAAATCGGTCATCCTGACCGCGTTGTTCGCTCCGGATGCCGACGCTTCATCTCTACCTTCTGCGGCAAACGCTGGCTACCTGCCTGCTGACGGTGGCCACCTTCACCCTGGTGCTGCTGCTGGGCAATGTGCTCAAGCAGGTGTTCGACCTGATCGCCGTGGGCGTGCTGACCCCGGGAGGAGCGATTCAGGCCATCCTCCTGCTGATTCCCTTCGCCTTGTCCTTCGCCCTGCCCATCGGGATGCTCACCGCGTCCCTGCTGACCTTCAGTCGCCTGAGCGTAGATCAGGAACTCACCGCCATTCGCGCCGGCGGGATCAGCCTGGTGTCGGCGATCACTCCGGTGCTGCTTCTGGCCGCCGTGCTGACCGGGGTGAGCGCCACGTTGAACATGGTGGTGGCTCCGCGGTGCCGCGTCGCCTTCAACGACTTGGTGGACAACCTGCTCCGGCGCAACCCGACTTCGTTCATCAGCGAAGGGCGCTACGTCTCGCTTGGAAATCTCACCCTATACGCCCAGGAGGTTCGCGGGAATGTCCTGAAGGACGTCCTCATCTACGGCACGACCAACGTGGTGGAAAACGGAGTGACCAACCGCGTGCGGAACCTCGATGTCTGGGCGCCCACCGCCGAGGTGCTGGTCGGCACCAATGGATTCCCGGAGGAAATCCTGCTCCGGGACTTGCTCGGGCTGCGGATCATGGACGGCCAGTGGCGCTCGGGGTATTTCTCGGAAGTCCGGGAGCCGATCCGCGGATTTCACCCTTCCGACCGCCGCAAGCCGAAACTCAGCGTGATGACCTTCCTCCAATTATGGGAGGAATTGGCGCTGCGCCGGTCCCAGGGCGAGCCGGACGGCCCGGTGCTGGTTCATCTGCACAAGCAGATCGCCTTTGCCTTTGCCTGCCTGGCCTTTCCCCTGGTTGGGATCCCGCTGGGCATCCGCATGCACCGCCGCGAAACCAACATCGGCGTGGCCGCGGCCCTGGTGCTGCTCGCCGTCTATTACAGCTTCGTCATCCTCGGGCACGCCTTCGAAACGCGCGCGCAGTATCATCCGCACCTCTTCTTCTGGATCCCCAACATCGCCTTCCAGGTCATCGGCATGGCCCTGATCTGGCGGGCCAACCGGAGATGAGGGGCGAGGGTGAGTGACCAGTGACCAACCCCACACTTCTTGTCTCCCCGCGCCCGCCCGCTAGGATTCCGGCGTGCCGCCGCTCGACATGCCGCTTCCGGAGACGGAGGTGCGTCCCGAGACCGACTCGCAGGAGACCCGCGAGCCCGGTTATCTGGTGGTTTGCTGGAACGACCCGGTGAACCACATGACCTACGTTACCCATGTGTTCCAGACCGTCTTCGGATGGAACCGGCAGAAGGCGGAGAAGCACATGCTGGAGGTGCATGAGCAGGGCCGGAGCGTCCTGGCACGGGAGAGCTTTGAGAAGGCGGAATTCTTCGTGCATCAATTGCAGAAGTTTTCCCTTCAGGCGACCTTGGAACCCGACGGTCCGTGAGACCGGAGGCGGCGACGAAACCCTGGTGAAGATCGTCTCCCGCGATCCTGAAGTGCTGGTGGTCCGCCTGGACTCCCGGGAGTACGATGCCCTTCGGGCGGCGCTCGCCCTCAGGGCCCACCTGCCCAGGCGGCCGCGCCCCATCACTGGAGATACCGCTGTTTCGAAGCATCTTCAGTCCGCATCCCAGGACCTCGCCCAAGCTCTCGGCGAGCATCGCCACGAGCTGGGACGGGGCATCGAGGCCCTGCTCAGCGATCCCAAGCGCTGCGCTCCGCAACCCCGGGGCGCCCGCCTGCTGACACTGACGGCGGAGGATGCCAACCTGCTGCTCCAGACGCTCAACGATCTCCGGGTGAGAGCCTGGGAGCGGTTGGGTTGTCCGGACTTCGAGGCGGGGGAACGTCCCGAGGTGACCGAGGACAACTTCCTGTGCCTATGGGCGCTTCAGGTGACCGACCTGTTCCAGGCCTTCCTGCTGAGCGGACTTGATGGCGAGGAGGCCGGCCAATGAGGCCGGTAGATCCATGGTGTGGACCCTGAGCGATCAGTTGTGGTTCCCGGATCCTTCCACCGCGCGGGGTGACGGATTGATCGCGGTGGGGGGAGATCTTTCGCCGGAACGCCTCCTGCTGGGCTACCGATCCGGCGTGTTTCCCTGGACCGCCGGCCCCGTCACCTGGTGGTCGCCCGACCCCCGGGCCATCTTTCCGCTCGATGGGATCCACATCCCGCGCAGCCTGGAGCGCAGTCTCCGGCGGGGAGGGTTCACCGCGACCTTTGACCGGGAATTTCCCACGGTGATCCGCGAGTGCGCGGCGGCGTCCCGGGGCGGCCAGGCTACATGGATCACCCCGGCGTTCATAAACGCCTATGAGCGTCTCCATCGCGGCGGTTACGCGCACAGCATCGAGATTTGGAAGGACGGCGGGCTTGCCGGAGGACTTTACGGAGTGGCCATCGGCGGTTTCTTTGCTGGCGAGTCCATGTTCCACCGGGTGAGCGACGCCTCCAAAGTGGCCGTCGTTCGCATCGCCCAGCGGTTGCGGGCGCACGGATTCCGGCTGTTCGACACCCAGATGGTCACTCCGGTCACCCGGCAACTTGGCGCCGTGGAAATCCCCCGGTCCGACTATCTCCGCCAACTCGCCGACGCCTTGGCCCATCCGGCGGCGTGGTGAGAGTCGGGGCTCCGGACTCCCAAATTTCGGTAGGTGGCGCGGGATTAGGGCGTCGCGCTCACCACATGTGGCGATAGTCGGGACGGAAGGTTCGTGGGATATCGAACGGGTCTCAGGACGTCGCGACACTCCAGGTGTCGAACCCCGGCGGATGCCGGGTCCGAACGATCCGGGACAGAAACAATGTCTCTATCTCTGATTCCCATCCCATGAAAACCTCGCCATTCCACCTCTACGTCCGCCGCGGTTTCACCCTGGTCGAGATGATCGGCGTGCTGGCCATCATCGCCGTCCTCGCCTCCCTGCTGCTCCCGCGGATTTTCGCGGCGATCAACGACGCTCGCGTGACCAGTGCCGCGCTGGCGATCAACTCGGTCCGCTCGGCTTCCATGACCTACTTCGGCAAGTACGGCCGCTTCGGGGATCTCGAGGGCAAACCGATCACCGACCTCACCACGCCCGCGGCCACCAACTGGTCCCGGGATGTCCTCCTTCTCGGCGGCTTTCTGGAGAAGGCCTTCGAAACGAAGATCTCGGATGGCGCCTATCTCTACCTGACGAACTGTGTCACCGGGGGCACCGATCCCACGGGCGCCAACGACGCCTACGACTTCGACCCCAATCTGCCGCCCGTCAACAACGCCTCGGGCGGACGCTACGTACTCCAAGTGGTCCTCGACAACGTCGCCCTGGAAGACGCGCGGGAGTTGAACCGGAAACTGGATGGGGACGCCCTGGGCGAAGGCACCACGCCCGTGGATACCAAAGGCCAGGTGAAATACAACTTCACCGGGGTCCAGTCCGGCACCGTCAAGGTGTACATCGCGCATCGCTGAGCCGCTGAGCGGTCCGCAGACCCGCAAACCCAAGTTCTCATGAGCACGGCACCGGAGGCCTTCAGCCTGTCGCACCATCTGGTCGCGGAGGGACTTCTGTCGCCGGAACAACTCGCCCTGGCGGAGGCCGAGCAGCGGCGGCGCGGCGCGGGGTTGTTGAACGTGGTCGTCCGCCTCGGGTTGGCCTCCGCCGACGCCGTGTGCGACTTCGCCTCGCGGCATTCCGGGGCGCGGCGGTTGGATCTCCGGCAGCGGCTGCCGGCCGGGGAAATGCGCCAGGCGGTCCCGCCGGCGCTTGCCCGGAAGCTCCGCGTGGCGCCGGTCGGGTGGAACCACGGCCTGCTGACGCTGGCGACCTCCGACCCCTTCAACGTCCTCGCGCTCGACCTCGTGCGGCAAACGGCTGGATGCGAACTGGACGTGGTGACCGCGCCCGAACAGGAAATCCTCGCCGCCCTCGACCGTCTGGAGACCGCCGGTCCCAGTCTCGACGAATCCATCGAGCGAAGCGTCCAGGATGCCGCGGAGCGTCAAGCCGCCGGCCCGGCGGGAACGCCGTCCGATCCGGCCGCGGCATCCGATGCGCCCGTCATCGCGCTGGTTCAGCAGATCCTCGGACGGGCGGTCCGCGGCGGCGCCAGCGACCTGCATCTGGAGCCGATGGAAAACGCGGTGTCACTCCGCCTTCGTCGCGACGGAGTCCTGCATCCGGACGTTCTGATTCCGAAGGCCTTGCAGGCGGCCGTGACCTCCCGGCTCAAACTGATCGGCGACCTCGACGTCACGGAAACGCGGCGGCCTCAAGACGGTCGCGCCACCGTGATCGTGGACCACCGGCCTGTGCACCTGCGTCTCTCGAGCCTGCCCACGCGCTTCGGCGAAAGCGTGGTGGTGCGCATCCTCGATGCCGGCGCGACGATCCGCGGGCTCGATCATCTCGGCCTTCCGGCGGAGATCGAACATCGGCTCCGGCATCTCGCCGAGTCACCTCACGGCGTCCTGCTGGTCACCGGTCCCACCGGCAGCGGCAAGACCACGACGCTATACGCCATCCTCAGCGAATTGAACCAGCCCGGGGTGGGCATCTTCACCCTCGAGGATCCGATCGAGCTGACCCTTCCGGGCATCCGCCAGACCCAGATTCAGGAGGAGATCGGCCTCACCTTTGGCACGGCGCTGAGGTCGCTGCTGCGGCAGGATCCCGACATCCTGCTCGTGGGTGAAACGCGCGATGCGGAGACCGCGGGGCTGATGATCCGCGCCGCGCTTACCGGACACCTCGTCTTCTCCACCTTGCATACCAATGACGCGGCCGGCGCCCTGCCCCGGCTGCTCGATCTGGGAGTGGAGCCCTGCCTGATCCCTGACAGCCTCGTGGCGGTGATGGCGCAGCGTTTGGTCCGGCGCCTCTGCCTTCACTGCCGCCGGAAAGTCTCCACCCCCGGCTCGCTGCCGGGCCTTGAAGAACATGCGCGGGCTTCCTCCGGAAAGCCGCTGGAACTCTGGGAAGCGGTGGGATGCCCCGAATGCCGGGGCTCCGGTTACCGGGGCCGTCAGGGGCTTTTTGAACTGATGGTTCCCGACGAACGCTTCCACGACGCCGTGATGCGGCGCGCCCCTCACTCCGAGTTCGAACGCCTGGCGAGGGAGGCCGGAATGATTCCGCTCGCGGACGACGGATGGCGCCTCGCGTTCGATGGCGTCACCACGGTGGCCGAAGTCCTTCAAGCCACCCGCGCACCCCAGTCCCGCCGATGACCACCTATCTCTATCGGGGTGTGGATGCCCGGGGGCGCGCCCGCTCGGGTCGGATGCTGGCGCCCGACGAATCCGTTCTGGAGGAGCGGCTTCAGGCGGACGGTGTGTGGCTGATCCAGGCGCGTCCGGCTCCGTCACGGGACGCCGGACGGAACCGAGGAGTCCGTATCAACCGCCGTGAACTCGCCCAATTCTGTGCGTCGCTCGAATTCCTCACCCGGGTGGGCGTTCCCATTGCGCAGGCCCTGGACCTCGCAGGACAGGACACCGGGCGGAGTGCCTGGAGCCGCATCTACACGGACCTGCGCCGAGACGTCGAATCCGGGTTGTCCCTCGCCGACGCGATGGAGCGGCAACCGCGCGTGTTTCGACCGGCGATGGCCCGGTTGATCCGTGCGGGGGAAGCGAGCGGATCGGTGCCCGAGGCGTTTGCGGAGAGCCGGCGGCACCTGGAATGGCAGGAACAGGTCGCCGGCGAGTTGCGCCAGGCGACCGCGTACCCGCTGACCGTACTCGCAGTCGCAGCAGTCTTCGTCGCGGTGATCTTCACCCTGGTGGTGCCCAAGTTCGTTGCCCTCCTGGCGGTGGCGAAGGCGCCGCTGCCCTGGCCGACCCGCGCGGTCTTCGGCCTCAGCGACGCCGTCCGTGCCTGGGGGCCCGTGACGCTGGCTGCGGCGGTTCCGCTCGGGATTGCGCTGGCTTGGCTTCATCGCCGTCACGAGGGCTTCGCCGCCGCCTGCGAGCGCCTGGCCCTGCGAATCCCGCTGTGGGGCGCCCTGTTCCAAGGGCTCATCGCCGGCCGGTTCGCTCGAAACTTGGCCGTGCTGTACCGCAACGGCGTGGCCCTGCTGCCCGCCCTGCGGTTGGTGCAGGATCTCCTTGGCAGCCGCCTTGCCTCGCGGGCCACCGCCGACGCCGGCCGGCGCATCGAAGCCGGCGAGGCATTGAGTGATGCGCTCGCGGCCCAACGACTCTTTCCGCCGCTCCTGGTGCGTCTGGTGCGGGTGGGAGAACGCACCGGACAGTTGGACGCCACGCTGGAGCAGGTGGCCGGCCATTATCTCGATCAGGTTCCGAAGCGGGTGAAGCAGCTGCTCGGCCTGCTCGAGCCGGCGCTCATCCTCGGCTTGGTGGGCCTCGTCGGCTTCATCGCCTTGGCCGTGTACCTGCCGATCCTGTCCCTGCTGCAGAAGCTTCGCTGACGCCATGAGCCCCGCCCGCCGAACCTGTGACGCTGCGCGATCCCGCTGTAAGGCGTTCAGCCTGCTGGAACTCGTGGCCCTGCTCGCCGTGCTCGCCATCCTGATCGCGGTGACCGCCAACGCGCTGTTCGCGCGGGTGCGCCAGGCGCGGCGGCAGGAGGAAGTGGCCGAATTGGAGCGGATCGCCGGACTGTGGACACCGTCGCTCCTGCGGTCGCGGTCCTTGCCGGCAGCGGATCAATGGATGGAATGGCTGGCCACCAACGCGTCCGTGCCGATCCAGCGTGTTGCAATCAACAGTTCCGGATTTCGCCGGCAGGCGATTTTCGATCCGGCGGCACGCCTCGGTCTCCCGGAGGGGCCGCCGCCATTCACCCAGACGGCGGCTGGCTCAGCCCTGCCCGTCCGGCTCCGACTGATCCTGGCAAGCGGTCTCACGGACGACCTTCCGGATCTGGGGTCGCTCCCTTTCGAATCCCTGTGGACCCATGCCGTGGATCGGTGGCCCGCGGGATGGCCGTCCGCCTGGGCCGGAGAGCCCGCGGACCTGATGCTGGAGCGAGTGGATCTCGGACAACGCTTCCGGCGTGTCATCCTGCAGAATGTGGATCCGCTGTCCGAGGCCGGGTACGCCATGGAATCCCAGCCGGCAACGATTCCGCCGGGCGGCGTTGTGGACGCCTGGTTCATTGAAGGTTCATTGCTCGAATTGCACGTGCACGTGTCCGCCGGAGCCCCGCCGACCCTGCAGGCCGCGGAACGCATTCTGGACGACACAAGCTTCTTCTTCGAGCGCGGTCGCTGGACCCGCCCGCCGTCTGATGGACCCTCTGCACCCGAAGGCTTGGGGCTCCTGGCGGATCGGTTCCTCGCCGCCGGAACCCCGACTGCCACCGAACGATCAGCCGCCGATCAGAGGGCGGTCGTGGACGAGTGGGTGGCCTATTTGAATGCCTACGTTCAGTGGAGCCACCGCGGCTTTCCAGTCGCGGCACCCGCTGACCCGATACCCGACCCGTCCCACCGGGCCGTGAATGAAGCCCGGACGCGCCTGCTGGACACCGTCCGCCACCTCCACATCCCATGAACCGTCGTCGTCCACTCCCCCATCCAGGCCGGACCTCCGCAATGGGCAGCCCGGCCGCGGGATGGACGCTGATCGAGGCGATCGGCGTTCTGGCGATTCTGGCCGTGCTGGGTGCGGTGTTCATCCCGTGGACGATGCGCGATCTCGACGCGGCGGCTCGCGCGGAGGAATCCCGCGCTCTGGCTGGGATCGCCGAAGCGCTCGACCAGGCGATCCGCCGTGACCGAACCGTTCCAGATGCAAACCTCTGGGCGGCCATGGCCGCCGCCGGTCTGGGTGCCCCAGAGGACCGGGTCCGAACCAACGCCCGCGGCGGGCGCCGCGTGTGGATCGTGGACCCGCGCCTGCGATTGGGTCCCGCCCCTGGAGGCACGCTTCCCTTTGTGCAGTCCGACGCCGGCTCCCAGGCGCCAACCAATGCGCGCGTGATCCTCGTCTCCAGCCTCGGAGAGCCCCTGCCGGCCGCCGTCCAGGATGGGATCGCCGGGAACGAGACACAGTTTGACACCCTCTGGTCCGTCCCGCCGGGAGCGGTGCCCTCGGAATGGTCGTGGGACGGGCGCGCCGAGGATCTCGTGTTCCAGCGTTTGGATTTTACCGATCTTTGGGTGCCCGTTCTCTTGAATCAGCCCCCCACCGGCCCACGGGGACAATTCGGAACCGACCTCCAGGGCACCCACACGGCGGCGGCCGGCGCCACTGAATCCTGGTACCTGCGCGGCACGGTCCTGCGCCTGCACGATGCCGGTGGACATCTGCAATGGAGCCTTCTCGTGCAGGCGCCGCTGAACCTGACCTTCGAACGCGGTGCGTGGCGCGGCCGCGCGTCGCTGGCGGATCCCGCGGGACATGGGACTGGCGCCGCCGTGGACGATGCCATGGCCCGGTTCCTGGGCGCGGCGGAAAACCCCGAAGCGCTGGCCGCGGCTCCGCCAGCGACGCGGGAAGGTGTCTGGCGCTCCATGAGCAACTATTTCACCGCCTACCTCGAATGGTCGGCACAGGGATTTCCTTCGGCAGGCCCTGGCGCCGAAGCGCTGGAGGGCGCCGCCGCAATCCTCGACGCGCAAACCCGGGCGTTGCTTACCCCTCCCTGAGGGTCCTCCATCATGCTCACCCTGAGTTCCAAGAGACCGCCGCGCGCGACGCGGCGCACTTCGGGAGAGGGGTTGGCGGTGGTCTGGCTCCACGGAGTCTTCTGCGCGGTGTGCGCCGCCACCGGACGGTCCTGGATCTCCCCGGAACCCGCGCAGGATCCGGACGCGGTTGGACGGGCTCTGCTCCAGGCCGCCGCCAGCCTGCAACCTGCCGGACGATCGCTCCGCATGGCCGTCGCCCACGCCAAGCTGCGACATCAGCATCTGGACCTGCCCCCGATGCGTCCCGGCTTCCGGCGGCGTTATCTGGAACGCCAGATCTCCCGGATCCCCGGAATCGAAGGACCCCATTGCTGGTCCTCCCGGCCCGCGGTTCCGATTACCGGTCCGGAAGCCGTTCTTCTGTCGCTGCTGCCGAGGTCCCTCCACGACGAACTGGTGCGCGTTTGCGCCTGCGCCGGCTTCGCCATACAGCAATTGCTGCCGTTCTCGGAACTCCTCCTGGCGAGCCTCCGCGCGGCGGACTGCGACGATCCCGTGGACGGCTTCCAGTTGGCAGCCGCTCCCATCGCCGGACGGATTGAGATGGCGGCCGCCCACCGTGACGGCCGGGCTCTGCTGGCCCGGAGCTCGGGACCGCGCGCCGCCGATGCACCGGACGACGGCGGCACCGAGGTGCTGCGGACCGCCCAATTCGTTCAGCAGACCTTTTCGCATCCTATCGAACGCCTCCACTGGATTGGGCCCGGCCCGGTGCCGGCGTTTTCCGCCATCAAGCGGCCGGCCGAAGACGCTTGGCTTCCACGCGCCTGGGCGGAGCGACTCCTGGAGTGGAACCCCAGGTCGGATGGAAATCTCCTTTCACGCGATCAACGCGAAGCGGCGGGCCGCCGGGTCGTGCAGGCGTCGCATCGTGCGCTCGCTTTGCTTGGCGTGCTCGGCGCCGGAGCGTTCCTGGTCTTCGCCGATCAGTCGGCCCGGCGCCACGGATCAGACCAACGCCGCCTTCAGATCCAGATGGCGCGGCTTGCCGAGCGCGAACAGGCCTTGCGCCAGGAGATTCTTCGCTTCGAAGAGCAGCGCGAAATCGCCGCCTTCGTCGCGCCCTCCCTTCCTCCGATGCCCTTGTGGCTTCTGGCCGCTCTCACGGAGATCATTCCCCAGTCCTTCCAGGTGACCGAGTTCGAGGTTCGCCGGGATTCCGGACGCTGGAACTATCGCATTGCCGGACGCGACCGCGCCGGCGCTGGAGTAGCCTCCGTTCGGGTCGCCGAAATGGGCGCGACTCTGGCGGGTGCGCCTTACTTCGCTCAAACGGCGAAATCAGCCGCTCAACCGGCCGCGTCTGCGCCGTCCACCAACTGGACGCAGCTGCTCCGTGATCGCCTGGCCAAGCCGCGTTCCGAACCCGCTACATTCCGCCTGGAGGGCCACCTGGAATGAACCTCACGCGTCCGGCCTCACAACTCCTGGCCTCCGCGGGAATCTGGCTGTCGCCCCGCGCGCGGTTTCTGGGGCCATTTCTCATCGCGGGGCTCCTGGGTTGGTCGGGAATCCTTCGCCTCCGGCCGCACCTGGAGGCGACCGCGGAGTTGACCCGTCGGCAGTCCGAAGGCGCACATCGCGTGCAGTCTCTGGAACAGCAGCTTCAAGAGATCGAATCCGGCGGCCACTTGGACTGGAATGATCCGCTGGTCCAATCCCTGACCGGGGACCCCGCCGGCATTGTCCGCTGGTTGTCCGAGACGGAGCGGACTGCGCGGCGGCTGGGATGGAATCTTCAGCCGGAGATCGGGGACGTCGGCGTCCAACAACTTCAGGGACGCCAGCTCCTGCGCGTGCCGGTGCGGCTGAAGCTGACTCCTGAAAGTCCGTCCACAAACGCCTCGTCCTTCGGACGCCTGATCCAGTTCGGTGCCGCCGTTCTCCAGGATTCGCCGGCGCCGAAAATTCTCGGCCTGTCCGTCGTCGCCGCCGCGACTGGAGTGAGCGGATGCCAACTCGACGTGGAACTCCGGATCCTCCCGCCGATCCCATGAAGCCTCTGCGTGCATATCTCCAGGTCGTTGGCCTCCTTCCATTCCTGACCTTGCTCGTGCTTCCGCTGGCACTCGGAGGCTGCGGCCGGCGTGGAACAACCCTCCTTGGAATCCCCTCGCAACCGCCCGCGTCGGCTGTGCTGGACGCCGACAAACCCGCCCAGCCCGCGGATCGTGATTGGCTCGCGCGCCATTGGACGCAGTGCCTGGCCGGCACCGTTTGGGATCCCTTTGCCCCGGGAACACGCAGCCCTTCCGATCCAAATGCCGGCGCGACCTCTTCCATCGTGCTTCCGACTCTGTCCGCAATCTGGAGCCAGGCGGGCGTCCGGATGGCGGTCATCAACGGTGCCCTCCTCTCCGAAGGTTCCCCATGTCCACCCTTCCGTGTGGAACGCATCGAAGCTCACAACGCGATCCTCTCCGGCCCCACGGGTTGCGTGACACTACATCTGCTCATGTCGCCTCGTGCCTCACAACGTGAAACCTCGGCGCCGGCGGCCTCCGCGAAGGGTCCGTCGCGAACCCCACCGCATTCACCCAGAAACTCAAAATGAAGCCGACCTCCCCACCCCGAATCTTGCGCGGCCGATGGATTCCGATGGCGCCGCTGCTGCTGGCGCTCACCGGAGGCGTCGGTGCGATCACGGTTGCCGGCCAGTCCCCGCGGGATGTCCAAAGCCGACCCCAGCGGTCGGAGGTTCGCCGCATCCACCAGTGGCGGGCGCTGGACCGGGAAATCTCGGACGACCGATGGCCAAAAGGCGAGGCCTTGGGCATATCGCCGGACTCCGGATCGGTTCCGCCCTGGACGGAGTCCGCGCCCGAGACCACGGCCTCTCCGGCGGCGTCGCCCGTTTTGTATTCCTTCTCGGCTTCGGCCCTGGATCTCAAGTCCGCCTTGGCGCTGTTCGCCCGTGCCAACCAGCTCAACGTGGTGCCAGACACCGACGTGGATGGCGTCGTGACCGTGGACCTTCAGAATCTCCCGCTGGCCGCCGTGATGCGCGCGCTGCTGGAAGCCGCCGATTGCAGTTGGACCGAGTCGGAAGGGCTGATTCGAGTGCGGACCGCCGAAACCCGGACCTTTCTGGTGGATTACCTCCGGCTGCAGCGCAAAGGGCTGGGACAAAACTCGGCCACACTTGCCGCCGGCACGGCGGGCGGGGGGACCTCCATCGCCGGCAGCACGGGGAATTCAGGAGGTGGCGGAGGAGCGGGCGCCGCCGGTGGCGGCGGTGCGGGCGGGTCCACGGTGCAGTTGACCGCCGAGAACTCGATCCACTTTTGGGGGGAGTTGCGCGAGGACGTGGAACGCCTGTTGACCTCCCGCGGACGCGACACGCTCGCGATCAACTCCACCGCCGGATTGATCGTCATCACCGACCGTCCGTCGGCAGTCCGACGGGTCGAAAATTATCTTCGGGGCCTTCAGCATACGGTCCATCGGCAGGTGGAAATCGAGGCCCGGCTGTACGACGTCACGCTCAGCGACCAGTCCGAGTTCGGAATCAACTGGGAGGAAGTCATCCAAACTTCAGGAGGCGCCCTGGGACTGGCCGGAACTCCGATCGTGACGCGTCCGCTGGGCGGCTTCGATCTTTCATCCTCCACCTTCACCCTCGCCTTCGAAAACGAGCAGGCTTCGGTGTTTGTGAAGGCGCTTCGGGAGCAGGGGGAAGTCCGCGTGATTTCCAAGCCGCGGCTGCGCACGCTCAACAATCAGACCGCCCTCATCAAGGTGGGCACCGAAGTTCCGTTCTTTCAGAACCAGTCCACGATCGTTCCCGGAGGCGGCACCACCGCGGGCGCGTCGGCGGTGATCGAACAGGACGCGGTGCTGAGCGTGACGGTCGGCACCATCCTGGCGATCACACCGCAGATCTCCGCAGACGATTGGGTCACCCTCGACATCTCGCCCGTGCTCACGAGCCTGATCGAAACCAAGCTCTCACCCAACCGGAGCACCACGGCTCCTGTCCTCGATATCAAACAAGCCTCTACGCTGCTTCGCGTACGCAATGGCACCACCATCGTCCTGGGCGGACTCATTCAGACGGAGTCCGCGACGCATCGCCGGAAGATTCCAGGTCTGGGAGACATTCCGTGGCTCGGACGCCTGTTTCAGGGGGACTTCGACGCCCGCCGGAAGAAGGAACTCGTGATGCTCATCACCCCGAGGATCATTCCATGAATCATGGCCGGGGTTATCAATCTCCACTTCGCCACATTTTCATAACGTTCGCCAACATGGGCTCTGGACTTGGAACTCGTCGTGCGCAGTTTCCTGACCGCTCCACGGGTCGTTGCCTTTCCGGGACGGCGGCGCGGAAGGCGATTCAACGGCCGGAGGCTTCTCATCGGCAACTCCGGTCCGGTCGCGGCCGGCGGTTCCTCGGCGCCCCACGGGACCCCAAATCACTCACGGCATTCCAACCATCCCACCTCCCATTGTTTCCCCACCGATGAAGCATCCCACAAATCTCAATGTCGCCATCGTGAACGACAATGGCACCGCCTGTGAGGGAATGGCCGCGCTCGTGCGAATGACTCCGGGCCACCATCTCGTCTCCGTGTGCAAGAGCGGGCGGATTGCCCTGACCGAATTGCCCCGCACGCGGCCTGCCGTGGTCTTGATCGAAATGAGTCTGCGGGATCTTCCCGGCGCGGAGTGCATCCGCCGCCTGCGCCAGCTCCTTCCGGAAGTCGAAATCATCGCCATCACCGACCGGCCCGAGCTGCCTCACATTCTCGCCGCCATGGCCGCCGGCGCCCACGGATATCTCCTGCACGATTCTCCGCCCCAGCGCGTGCTCGACGCGATCCGCGAGGTCGCCTCCGGCGGCGCGCCGCTCGCTCCATCCATCGCCCGATGCCTGGTGGAGCAGTTGTATCAGGACAAGCCGGGGCCTGCGGAATCCGTGCGTCTCAGCCGCCGCGAAGAGCAGGTGCTGTGGCGCCTGGCGGATGGGCTGCGCACCAAGGAAGTGGGCACCGTTCTCAACCTCAGCACCTACACCGTCCAGACCCATGTCCGGAACATCTACGCCAAGCTGGGCGTCCGTTCCGCTGCCGAGGCAGTCGCCTGTTACTATCGTCGGGAGCGCCGCAACCCGCCGGATTAGACGCCGCCTCAGGCGATCCTCCGTGGACCCTCGGCGCGCGCGTTGAGGGGAGAAGTGAAGGACTCGCGAAGCTGGCCCCTCCCGAGCGAAATCCTCTCCGAGATTGGGGAGGATTGTCACCGTGATGTAACCTTGCGGCCACCCCCCTGTCGCCGCATGGGCGGCATGATGCCGGCCTCCGGTGCCGACTTCATCCTGGTGCCGGCGTGTCGCTGAGAACCATTCATTTCATGAACACTGCAATCCAATTCTGGCGCAGACTCCGGAGTCTTGCGCTCGCCCTCTGCGGACTGGCCGCCCTCCCCGGGGTCCGCGCGGACTTCGTCACGATTCCTGCCGGATCTCTGAGCGGGAGCCATGTGTGGAGCCACACGAACACCTACCTGCTGGACGGCTTCGTGTATCTGCTGGACGGCGCGGTGCTGAGGATCGAGCCCGGGACGGTGATCCAGGGCGCAGTGGGGACCGGTCCCTCCGACTTCGGATGCCTCTTCGTCTCCCAGGGGGCCAAGATCTATGCCGAAGGGACCCCGCAGAATCCAATCATCTTCACCACCGCGGAGGATGATGTCACCGATCCGACCGATTTGGGACCCAACGACGTCCAGCTCTGGGGCGGGGTGATCCTCCTGGGCAAGGCCCGCATCAACAACTCGGTCAATGCGGCCGGCGACGCGGCCAGTCCCAAGTACGACGTCTATGAAGGTCTCCCCGACGCGCAAGCTCCCGGCGGGCAGTTCGTCAACCGCTACGGCGGTGGTGACGATGAGGACAGCAGCGGCGTGTTGCGCTACGTCTCAATCCGCCACGGTGGCAAGCTCCTGGAGTCCAACAAGGAGGTCAACGGTCTGTCGCTGTGCGGGGTGGGTCGCGGCACCACCGTGGAGTATATCGAGGTGTATGCGAATTCCGACGACGGCTTCGAATTTTTCGGCGGTTCGGTCAACACACGCTACTTGGTCAGCGCGTTCAACCAGGACGAAGCCTTCGACGCCGACCAGGGCTACAATGGGCACAATCAATTTTGGTTTGGCATCCAGCCCGAGGGCACTCCGGAGAAGGGCATGGAGATCAACGGGGAGCCCCAGGACCGGGTGACCGGGCTGGGGGTGCCCCTCTCCAACTGGGAGATCTACAACGCCACCCTGATCGGCGCCGGAGCTCGCGCCGGGACGGGTGCCGGGAACAATGCCTTCACCTTCCGCGCCTATACTCACGTCGGCCTCTACAACGGCATCTTCACCGACTTCAACGGCCTTCCCATCACCGGCAGCGACTTCACCACCGGAGCGCAGCCGGTGGTGAAAAACAACCTGTGGTTCGGATTCTCAGTGCCCACCTATGGCCCGGCTTCCGTGTTCAATCCGTCCATGACCAATGAGGTCGAGGATCCGATGCTCAATGGAATCTCGCGCGCCTGGCCTGCCATCGGAGCGTTGGATCCGCTGCCCAAGCCGGGAAGCCCGGCCTTTGCGAACTATCAGGAAGCGCCCCGGGACGGCTTTTATCAGATGGCCCCCTATCGTGGTGCATTTGACGGGAAGAACAACTGGCTCCGCCATTGGACCATCCTGGACCAGGCTGGGTTCCTTCCTCCGCGGACCAACTTCGTCACGATTCCTGCCGGATCTCTGAGCGGGAGCCATGTGTGGAGCCACACGAACACCTACCTGCTGGACGGCTTCGTGTATCTGCTGGACGGCGCGGTGCTGAGGATCGAGCCCGGGACGGT